>Ga0222714_10000095_pt1 | contig 107114 bp, 99 predicted proteins | sample C33_3DmetaG_FD_165048 | JGI IMG/M metagenome (GOLD analysis project Ga0222714, IMG submission 165048) | Estuarine water microbial communities from San Francisco Bay, California, United States - C33_3D | ecosystem: Environmental > Aquatic > Marine > Unclassified | place: USA: California...
ATACCAAGATGCAAGAAGAAGGTAGTTGCAGCAAGCGCAACTGTTATCTGCTCCTACCGACCTTCTACTAGAGGCTATGTGGTTATAACTGCAACGCTAAATCCCACAGATCCTTCATATATCGGAAGGACTACAACAACTAGCCGCTACTTCGTGGGTAATAGGAGTGGGCGAAGGGCTGGGTAGGGGCCACTATTGGATTAGAACAGACCCCGTGTTGTTAACTTTCACACTCACTGTCTATTTACCAATCCATTGGATCCTTGGCCTAAAAGGTTTGGCATATTTTGATACGCAATTAAACTTCGCTTGTGAAAAAGACTCTGATTGCGATACTGAGCATCTTTTTTGCTTCCACTTTTCTGAATCCAATTGCAGCGCAGGCTGTCGTAAGCAACTCATTTGATTTAAATGCTTGTATTACTGCAATAAACGATCCACTTTATACCCGCGACACACTTGCAACTACTTTGCGAAATCCTAATGGCACTCAACGTTATGCAAATGGAGATGAGCTACAAGCAGCAATTAATAACGGTTCGATTTACCTTTATGTCGCGAATGGCCCAGGTTTGATATTCGGTGGGAGTGGATCGCGACAAGACAATCCGGATTTATACTGTGGTGATAGTAACGATAATTCTGTAACTAACTTAGACTCAAATACTTCCACCAGAGATCACTTCTTTGGTGGGGCTGGAAATGACACCGTAACTAACTCTTGGCTATCCGACTTCTATGGTGGGCCAGGTAACGACTCTGTTGGCAACTTGTCGGAAAATTCATATTTCAATGGTGGACCTGGAACTGATTCAGTCGGGAGTATTTCATCTTCTACTTTCGACCAAGGTGTAGATGATTCAACACCCCCAACGCTCTCATCGGCTGCGCTAAATTCATCTGGAACAGCAATAACTCTGACCTATAACGAGGCGCTCTCTGCGACTACCGCTCCAACCTCAGCCTTTACAGTCTTGGACGCTGGAAGTGCAGTCGCCGTCTCATCAGCTACCGCATCTGGTTCCGCCGTTACCCTCGCACTTGGATCAACGATCAATATCGGCAGAGTAGTAACAGTTTCCTATAGTGATCCAACAGCTGGCGATGATGCAAATGCTATCCAGGATCTAGTTGGTAATGATGCCGCATCTCTAACTTCACAGAGCGTTACTAATAATTCAACGGTGAAGGCAACCCAAACAAACATCACCATTACATCTAGTACCTCCGTTAGCTTTGGCAGTGATCTTTCACTTACCTCAACTGGTGGCTCAACGGGTGGCACCTTTACCTACACAAAGGTTTCAGGTGATTGCACCGTCGTCGGCTCCACTCTTACTCCCACTGCAGCTGGTAGCTGTGTCATTAGGTCTAGCCTTGCAGAGAATGACAATTACCTAGCAGCGCAGTCAGCAGATACAACTATCAATATCTCAACCACCAGCGTTAGCGCCACAATCACTCTAGAGCCAGGCGCACTTACCTACCGCCAAGCAAAGAGCGTTAGCGCAAGCTCATCTGTTGCTGGCAAGGTCACCTTTAAGGTCAATGGCAAGGTAATACCAAGATGCAAGAAGAAGGTAGTTGCAGCAAGCGCAACTGTTATCTGCTCCTACCGACCTTCTACTAGAGGCTATGTGGTTATAACTGCAACGCTAAATCCCACAGATCCTTCATATATCGGAACTACTACAACAACTAGCCGCTACTTCGTGGGTAATAGGAGTGGGGCAAGAGGCGGGTAGTTAGTTGGCAGGTGTTGGCCCTACCCCTAGCAAACTTCGCTACAGTCCAGTTGTGGACTTAAGAATGGTTATGGCGGCGTTAGGAATTCTTTTTGTTTTTATCTATGCCTTCGGTTCAGGAATTTGGGTTTCTTCTTCACCAGGTTGGTATTCAACTCTTAATAGACCGCCGTGGCAGCCACCCAGTGCCTTTATTGGAATTATCTGGCCTTACAACTTTATAGTTTTAGGTGTTGCTTCATATCAAGTATCAAAGTCTTTAACTCGATTGCAGAATATCTCCTGGCTGGTTTTCTTCGGGCTAAGTATTGCCGCAGCACTTACTTGGGCTTATCAGTTCTATGTCCCACACAACTTCGCTCTGGCCACGATTGCATTGGTATTGGCAACTCTTCTTACAATTCCTGTTCTTTACCTAACGTTCAAAGCTTCGCTGATAATGGGACTTCTACTTGTTCCGTATCAAATTTGGGTGGCTGTTGCCGCCACCTTGGCTTGGGGCTACTTAACTAGGAATTAAAGGGGTCGATCCCGTCTGGGTGCCCTCTGGTTGGCAGATTTTGGTCTGCAACTAAACTAGCGCTATGAAAAAGCCCCTGATTGCTCTCTTGAGCTTTTTCTTTATATTCCAAACCTTGCCGGCCCAAGCTTCGGTGAAATGGCTTGCTTGCACTTCTGGATTAGCTAATACAAATTCAAGTGCAGTAACAATCGATATTTCAGTCACGGGAAAATGCATAATCACTTTTAAGACCGGACAAACTTTTACGATTCCAGTTGGTGTTACATCTATTGAAGAAGCACTAGTCGTAGGAGGCGGTGGTGGCGGTGGTTTCAATTCGCTCGGTGGTGGTGGCGGTGGTGGTGAAGTTAAGTATCGAAAAACTTCGTTATCACTTTCGGGCATTACTCAACTCAAAGTAACGGTAGGCGCTGGTGGCCTTGATGGATGGAAAGCTACAAATGATTGGACCCTTGGCGAAAATGGTTCACCTTCGTTTATAACTAATCAATCAGATAGTTTGATAATTAAAGCTGGTGGTGGTGGTGGTGGATGTGGTGCTACTAATTATCAACTCGCTTCATCATTTAGCGGATCTGCGGGAGGAGCTTGTCATCTAGGCACTGCTAGAGCCGCTGGTGATGGCCTAATTGATCCAACGACTGGCTGGGAAAGATTTGCAAACGCTGGAGGTCCGGGTGGTTCCGGTGGTGGCGGTGGCGCCGGTGCAGCTGCAACAGGAGTTAATGGTGCAAACGGAATTTCACTTTCAGGTGGGACTTTTACTGGAACTTATGGCGGAGGTGGGGGAGGTTGGAGCAATGGTGCTACCGGTGGCACTGGTGGCGGAGGAAGACCTATAGCAATCGCTAACTATGAAAGCGCTGGAGCAGATAGGGCAACCGGAGCTGATGGTGTTGCGAATACCGGTGGCGGCGGAGGTGCTGCAAGATGGGGTGGATCTGGCGTAGTCCAAATAATGTATTCAATTCCAAATTACAATCAAACCATTACCTTAAGCTCTCTTGGAACTTCTTCTAAGTCTTATCCATATTCGCAAGCACTTTCAATGAGCACCTCTGGATCAACTGGAAGCGGTGCTATTACCTATGCAATTGCGGCTGGGGGCAGCGCAAGTAGTTGCGCGCTCTCTAACTCATCTGCAACAGCAACTATCTCAGCATCAACATCTGGCACCTGTTTAGTTGCAGCCACCATTGCTGCAGATGATTACTACAACGCGGCCACTAGTAGCGCCCTAACTTTTACCTTTAGTAAAGCTAGCCAATCCGCGCTATCCATTTCATCGACTTCAGGATCATTTGGCACTCCAATCACTCTCGCTACCAATGGTGGCAGCGGGGGCGGCTTAGTTTCATATATCTACGCAGAGGGAACAACAACTTGCACGCTCTCTTCAGGAGTTCTAACTGCCGCAGCCACTGGCACTTGTCTGGTTACTGCAACTAAGGCGCCTGATGATAACTACAGCGCAATCTCATCTAGTCAAACAACTATTACCTTCACAGCAGGATCCACCACCGCCACAATCACGATTGCCGATGGCTCACTTGTTTTTCGCCAGGCAAAGCTAATTAGCGCATCAGCATCCGTAGTCGGCAAGGTAACTTTTAGAGTCAATAACAAAATACTGCCTGGGTGCAAGAAAAAATCAACAACTGGAAGCGCACCAAACATTATTGCTACCTGCTCCTACCGCCCATCTACTAGAGGTTTTGTGACCATATCTGTCACACTCAATCCAACTGATCCCTCATATATCGGAACGGTGAGAACCTCAGATACCTACTTCGCAAACAAGCGAAGCGGGCGAAGGGCTGGGTAGGTAAAATCCTTCCAGCGTCGGTTCAAGTCCGACCGGGGGCACCAGTTGTGCGTAACGTGTCTCGCACATAGTAAAAATAAATCAGCATTTATTTTGCAGTGCATACATAAATGCATACACATCTACCGTGAGGGATTTGAAGGCGATGCCCTGATTCTCGATCCATTTCAGCCCAGCGCACCTGCACTCGAGCAAAGCAACTATCGCTTAGGAGCCATATTCACTAGTTCACGCTCAAATATTTATTTGGCGTTAGTTCTTACTCACTCAATAGTGTGATCTGATTTATTACGCCTTACACTCCTAGAATGAAACAATGTAATAGTCAGCCATTGAAAGAATGGATGAAAACCTCACTGTTTTGTAAAATTACGGAGTTATTTCTACCCCATAGGTCATCAGTCTCTGAAGTGTCAACGAATATTAAAAGAAATCAATCTCTAAAATTTATATCTTTGTCTTTAATATCATCATTTTTATTTACACATACCTCACTTCAAACCACACAAGCTAATGTTGGATGTGTGTCGACTTCTGTAACTTCAGGGTCATACACATTTATCGCTTTTAAAACTTTTTCTGAAACTATGGGCGATTCTGAAAGTACGGATCCTTGCATTTGGAGCATTCCAGCAGGGCTGCAATCTGTTGATTATCTTCTGGTTGCAGGTGGTGGCGGTGGGGGTTATCCGCATGCCGGTGGTGGTGGAGCTGGAGGTTTTTTATCAGGGGATGCTTTTGATGTTTCAGCGCTAGAAAATTTGTATATATCTATAGGTCTTGGTGGGGAAGGAACTAAGGGTTCTACTGGAACTGCAGCTGGTAAGCACGGTGGTAACACGACTTTTGGAGCGAGTCCTGATGTAAGCGATCCAAATACAGTTACTGCAACTGGTGGGGGCGGGGGTGATAGTTACAATGTACAGAGAGGATCGGGCGGAGGAGTTTTTGGTAATAATTCCGTTGGTCGAGGGATTGCGGGTCAAGGAAACAATGGAGGTAAAGGAACCAATGGTTTTCTGACGGATGGATCCAGACAATACGTATACGTAGCTGGTGGCGGTGGTGGCGCGGGAAGTGTCGGTGGCTCGTCTCCCACCTACAACAACACACGGGGTAATTTTCCAGCTGGCGTAGGTGGTGATGGGAGATTTTGGAAATCCGAATTGACGCAAACTATCGGCAATTCCTTAGGTATTTCAAGCAACTTAATTAGCAGCGGAAATTATTTTTTTGCTGGAGGTGGAGGTGGTGGTAACGCTAGTGCTGATTATTATTTCCCATCCACTTCCAGGACTCCAGCCGCGGGTGGGAAAGGTGGTGGAGGAACCGGTGGTCTGAACACAGTCTCGGCATCCGCTACGAATGGAGTTGCGGGCAGTGGCGGTGGTGGTGGCGGCGGTTATGTGAGAAGTAATGTGAAGAATTCAGGCGATGGAGGCTCTGGAATCGCAATCTTTCGATACTTAACTCCTTCAAATTTGGAGTTCGCTTCAGCATCTACGCCACAAGTCTTCGGAAATTTAGCCTATCGAACAGCCTCAAATTTGAGTTTAATTGCCTCTGTAGCTGGAAAAGTTACATTTAGGGTGAAGGGAAAAGTCATTCCTGGCTGTAAAAATAAGAGGGTGAATTCAACTAATGAATACACTGCAAACTGCAGGTTTAAACCATCAAAGCGTGGAAGCATTTCTGTAGTAGCCACTTTGGTTCCAACCGAAGCAAATGATGTCGGGTCATTCTCCGTAGCAGAAACATTCTTTGTTCAAAGGCGGACTGCTCCAAGGTCGCAAACCTAATATTAAACAGCAGGCCTCGTTGCAATGAGTGAATTACCTTGCAGCGCAGTCAGCAGATACAACTATCAATATCTCAACCACCAGCGTTAGCGCCACGATCACTAGCGCACCAAACATTATTGCTACCTGCTCCTACCGCCCATCTACTAGAGGTTTTGTGACCATATCTGTGACGCTCAATCCAACTGATCCCTCATACATCGGAACAGAGAGAACCTCAGATACCTACTTCGTAAATAGAAGAAGCGGGGCAAGGGCTGGGTAGGTAGTTCACCGATCAGGCTCCTTCAGTGTTTCTAAGTGATTTTTAAGGTTTTGAGCGCGGATTTTCGCAACGATTAGGCTTGGCGGAATACCAAAGGCCCAAATTATGTTTATAGTTATTGCAGGAATTTTGAGAAAAATGCCTGCAATACCAAATTACCCCACTAGCAAACAGGAGAAATAATGCAAAGTTCGAACCCAGTTTTCAAACGCGGATATGCCGCTCTCGAAAATCGTGGCGGAACAGCTGTCGCACCATCAACAGAAGAATTAAATGATCTTTATAACGCGCCTGCTGCATCTTCAATTCGTACAGGACGTATGACAATTGATGATGTTGTTGCTCGCACTGCACTTCTATTTGCAGTATTAGTTGGTGTTGGTGCCCTTGCATGGACACTTCAACTTGGTGGCGGCGCACTTCTAATTGGTTTCCTTGGCGCAATGGGACTTGGTTTATATCTTTCATTTTCACAGAAAATTAAGCCGGGCCTAACAATTACTTATGCAGCGCTTCAAGGTTTGGCACTCGGAACACTGAGCCAGATGTATGAAACTGCATATGACGGAATTGTTGGACAAGCACTTGTTGCAACAATCGCTGCAATTGCCGGTGTTCTTTGGGCATATAAGAGCAAGCGAATTCGCGTAACTCCAAAGTTCACTCGGGTTTTGATTGGTGCACTATTCGGATACTTGATTCTTGCAGTTGGATCTTTGATTGGTTCATTCTTTGGGCTTGGAAATGGAATGGGTCTATACGGACTATCTGGTCTCGGACCCCTACTTGCAGTTGCTGGTGTAGCACTTGCAACATTCTTCTTGGTTCTAGATTTTGATCAGATTGAAAAGATGATTGCTAGTGGCGCGCCACAAGAACAATCATGGCGTGCAGGCTTTGGGCTTATGGTCACAATCGTCTGGCTTTACCTTGAAGTATTGCGGTTAATCTCAATACTTCGACGTGACTAGTCGTGACTAGTTTTGCTGATTTAGCTTTCTAGTTTCTGGCATCTTTGCTGACAGCAGCAGTGTTAATGAAAACACTGCTGCTGTTGCTATAAATGCGGGGCGATAAGAGTATGCATCCACTAACCAGCCAAGCAAAACCGGGCTGATGATATTTCCTAAGTCTCCGGCCATCTGGAATAGCGCGATAACTCGGCCACCTTTTCCACCAAAGAGATCGCCAATAAGTGCAGATGCTCCGACTCCTTCAAAGGCACCACCGATTCCAAATAAAGCCATCGCCAAGATGTAATACCACCAGTGTTGAGAAACAATTATGGTTGCAATACCGGTCAGCATTACAAATGAACCAAGCATTAGGGCAAATTTGCGCCCATGAAAATCTGAAATTTTTCCAACATATACCAGTGCGATTCCTTGAACGATTGCGGCAACTGTAAAGCCAAGCCCAATTACTGTATTTGAAGCACCAAGTTTCTCTTCAGCAAAAAGTGGCAAAATAGTATTTCGCATTCCAAAGAGAACCCAGTTTGCTAAGAATGAAATAGCCATTGCTGCTAAAAATGGATAACTTTTTAGCGCTTCCCTAAGCAAAATTCGATCTTCTGGATCTTGAATATTTTTTATTGACCTACCTAGACGTTTTTCAGATAAGAAGAATGAAGTAATGAAAGCTCCGGCGACCAGGGTAAATGCATAAACAAAGAATGGAACTCGAAGCGAGATAACTGAGAGAATTCCACCAAATGCTGGGCCAGCAACTGCGCCGATTAGGAAGCCCCCGTTATAGGTTGATTGCGCGCGCCCTCTGATGCTGTCATCAACGGATCTCATTAAAAGTGAGCTTGCTGAGACCGAGAACATAACTGAACCGATGCCACCAAGGGCACGGAAAATAAGTAACTGCCAATAAGTTGTTGCTAGACCAGATGCAAAAGATGAAACCGCAACTAGCATCAGGCCAGTTGTTTGAATTCGACGTTCCCCGAAAATATCAATTAACTTTCCGGCCGGAAGTCCCATAGCAAATCTGGCGAGAGCAAAAGCCGAAATAATTGCACCGATTTGTGCATTGTTTACCTGAAACGATTTTGCGAAAAGTGGAATTGCTGGAATAACCATTCCATACCCAAGAGCGACGAAGAAAGCTACGGAAGAGAGGACATAAACCTCTCTTGGTAATAGATTCTCCTTAATTTTTTTAGCCAAGTGCCTCGCCCGCCGCTTCTTCCTTAGCCGCCTGATGTCCAACACCAGTGCGGAGTGGGGTTTCGCGGAGTATAAGTGCAATGAAGAATCCAATAATGGTTATTGGAACCGAAGTTAAGAAAACAACATGGAATGAATTTACAAATGCGTTAATAATCCCAGCTTGCAGTTCTGGAGTGAAAGTTTGAAGAACCGCAGTGTTCTCTTTCAGGGCTTCAAATTTTTCAGGCGTTGCACCAACCAAAGCAGCTGGATTACTTGCCCTCAGTTTTTCAATCTCGATTGGTAAATTATGTGCTAATCGACTTGCATAAACAGTTCCGAATAGTGCAACACCCATCGTTGCTCCGATTGATCTGAAGAAAGTATTTGCACTTGTTGCGACTCCTAGATCTCTGAATTCAACTGAATTCTGTAAAGCAATCACTATGGTCTGCATCGATAGTCCAAGGCCAGCACCAACGAAAATTCCATAGCTTGCTAGCTGCCAAAATGGTGTGGTCTGTGTCAACGTTGAAAGCATGAAAAGTCCGACAGTCATAAGTGAGAGTCCCATAATTGGAAAATGCTTGTAGTGGCCGTGCTTAGTAATTAGTTTTCCGCTCACTATCGACATCGAAACAATGCCGATCATGAATGGAATTAACTTAAGTCCTGCTGAAGTTGCAGAATCGCCCTTAACTATTTGTAGATAGAGCGGCAGCATAATTATTGCGCCAAACATTCCGGCACCAATAATAAAAGCCATAACAGAGGTAACCGAGAATGTGTGATTCTTAAAGAGTGTAAGCGGAATGATTGGTTCTTTAGCTCGACTTTCTTGAAAAATAAAGAGCAGCATCAAAACAATTGCTGCAGCAATGGTTAGTAGGGTTTTTGAATTTTGCCAGCCATCTTGCGGTCCGTAAACCGAGAGTCCTAGTAGTAACGACGAGACTCCAGAAACTAAAAGTAAGGCTCCGAGATAATCAATACTATGTTCGCGCTTAACCTTTGGAATATGCAGAAAGATTGAAGTGAGAATCAAGGCTGCGATTCCAAATGGGAGATTTATGTAAAAAATCCAGCGCCAGCCACTAACTCCAAGAATCTGAGCATGGTCTGAGAAATAACCACCTAGAAGTGGACCAGCAACCGACGAGAGTCCCCAGACGCCACCGAAGTAGCCCTGATACTTTCCGCGTTCGCGCGGAGAAATAATGTCACCGATTATCACGAAGGTAAGTGACATTAAGCCACCAGCACCAAGTCCTTGAACCGCACGAAAAGCAATGAGCTGTTCCATACTTGTTGCAGCACCGGCTGCGAAAGAGCCAATCAAGAAAGTAATAATTGCGAATTGGAAAACTGGTCGTCTGCCATATAGATCAGAAATTTTTCCGTAGAGCGGTGTTGATGCGGTTGATGTTAGAAGATACGCAGTCACAACCCAGGTGTAATGAGCAAGGCCATCAAAATCTTCAACGATACTTTTAAGAGCAGTTGAAACAATTGTTTGATCTAGGGCTGCAAGTAGCAGACCAACCATGAGTCCGCTTAATACGAACATAATTTCTTTGTGTGTGAGACTTTTCGGGGCTACATCGTTCTTATTTGAATTTTTACTAGACACCTTTGTGAGTTTACTATGCGGCAATAGCAATCGAGTAATAGGGTGAGGTTATGAAGTCCATCATCGCGCAAGAATTGGTCAAAACCTACGACAAGGGTGCTGTTAAAGCCCTTGATGGGTTGAGTCTTGAAGTTGAAGAGGGAACAGTGCTTGGCTTGCTTGGCCCTAATGGCGCCGGAAAAACAACAACAGTTCGAGTTCTTGCAACGTTATTGACGCCAGATAGTGGAAGTGCAACTGTCGCAGGAATCGATGTTTTAAAACATCCAGATGAAGTTCGGAAAATAATTGGGCTATCTGGTCAATATGCAGCACTTGATGAAACGCTTACTGGCTGGGATAACTTAACCATGTTCGGTCGTTTGTACCATTTGAATTCTGCAGCATCAAAGAAACGGGCCGAAGAGTTGCTCGAGAAGTTTTCATTAATCGATGCCGCAAAGCGTCCAATTAGAACTTACTCTGGCGGTATGCGCAGGCGTCTGGATTTAGCAGCTTCTTTAATTGTTAAGCCAAAAGTTTTATTTCTAGACGAACCAACGACTGGGCTAGATCCACGAGGTCGTATGGAGATGTGGGAAGTAATCGACGAACTTGTTAAGGGTGGCGTAACGCTGCTTTTGACTACACAGTATTTGGAAGAGGCAGATCATCTTGCAGATTCAATCGCGGTAATTGATACCGGAAAAGTTATTGCCCGTGGTACAGCTGATGAATTAAAGAATCAAGTGGGTGGCGAACGTTTAGAGATAACTGTTGAGGTTGATCAGATTGCGACTGCAAGTAAACTGGTTGAACAAGTTTCTGGAACAACGCCAACTGTAGATTCTGGAATCCGCAAAATATCTGCACCTGTCAGCAATGGAAGTGCCTCGTTAATCCAGGTTCTTCGCTTATTGGATGATGCCAAAATTCATCCACTCGATATTGGCTTGAAGCGACCTTCGCTAGACGATGTATTCATATCTTTGACTGGCCATGTTGCAGAAGTAGTTTCAGATGAGGAAGTAGGTGGAAAACATGCTGCAAAGCGTAGGTGATTTCCTTGTCATAACTAAGCGTCAACTACTTCAGTTGATTCGAATACCTGAAGTATTGATCTTTGCAACGATTCAGCCAGCGATGTTCGTTCTTCTCTTCCGCTACGTTTTTGGTGGTGCAATTGATTCAGGTGTCGAGGGTGGATATGTTCAATTATTGATGCCGGGAATCTTCGTGCAAACCGTTGCATTTACCCTTGCCGCGACCGCCGTTGGTTTAGCTGCTGATATGCAAAAGGGCTTGATCGATCGCTTTAGATCGCTACCGATTTCAAGATCTGCAGTAGTAATTGGCCGCACTGTTGGTGACACTTTGCAGAACGTTGTGACTCTCATTGTTATGGGACTAGTTGGATTTCTTGTTGGTTGGCGACCAAGCAGTGGACCGGTAAAGATTTTTCTCGGCTTCCTATTCTTATTAGCTTTTGGATATTCAATGTCATGGATTGGCGTCCTAATTGGATTATCAGTTCGGGAAGAGCGAGTAGCCCAGAACTTAGTTTTCATGACGGTATTTCCGCTAACCTTCTTATCAAATGCATTTGCACCAACAACCGGAATGCCAAAGGCGTTGCAGTATTTTGCGGAATGGAATCCGGTCTCGACGATGGTTGCTGCCTGTCGCGAGCTCTTTGGAACCGAAAATATATTTGGTGCTACTGCTAATTCTTGGCCAAGTCAGAATCCAATTCTGATGTCGCTGATTTATATGGTCCTACTAGTTGCAATTTTTGCGCCTATAAGTGTGCGCAAGTATGTAAGGGTAAGTAAGTAATCTAGAAAGCAGAAATGTTTAGAAGAAGTTCTTAGCTTCTAAAACTGCAACGCTTATTTCGCGGCCATTTGGCGCAGTGTATGTAACTGTGTCACCAATTTTTGCACCGAGAACTGCTGCACCTAGTGGGGATTTTTCGCTGTAGACATCGACATCGCCACTTGCGATTTCGCGTGATCCCAGAAGAAACTTCATTTCATCACCAGCAATATCAACGGTGACCAGCATTCCAAGTCCAACAAATCCAGATTCACCAGCAGGTGGATTTCCGATGTGCGCATTTTCGAGCATGTGCTTTAGTTGGCGAATTCGCGCTTCAGTTTTGCCCTGTTCATCCTTCGCTGCGTGATAGCCACCGTTCTCTTTTAAATCACCTTCAGCGCGCGCAGCTTCAATCTTTTTAACAATGTCTGCGCGACGTGGACCTTCAAGTTCTGCCAATTCGGCAGCGAGACGGTCAGCAGCTTCTTGGGTCAGCCAAGTTTGGGTAGGTTCGATAGCCATAAGGCGAGAAGTTTACAGCCAAATCAACTCTAAAGAGTCGAGCAAGATTCGATCTGAGCGTTGACCGCTGCTAATCGGGTAGGAATTTGGATAATTCTGGTTTCACTTGAAGTCCCAAGTGGGATTTTGTCATCTATCTGGCCAACAATGTTTAATTCATAATCGCGTGCTGCCAAGCGACAGATTACTTGTGATCCTGGGTCTTTGATTTCTACCGTATAACGAATTTCAATACTCTTGGAATCAATCTCTTTAAATGAAATCAGCGTTGATTTGATATCTGGATATGTGTAGTGGTTTGCCGTCCAGAGCAGCCAGCCGCCACCAATTACTGAAACTAGGATTGCGGTTATTAGCCACTTAGGAAAACGAGCTTTTGAAATCCCATAGCGCTCGCTGAGATATGGGTCGCTTTTAATCGGCTCGGTCATGGGCCTAAGTCTACGTAATCTCATTACAATCTGCACATGAACGGTAGAACTACGATTGATGTCGGTATCGCAGGCTCATTAACAATGATTTTTTTGGTTTCTTCAATCTCACTTCTTATGTGGAGTTTTTATCGCCGATATAAAAAATTATCAGACCGTAATGATGAGAAGTAAGGGATTTATCGCCCAACTGATTGCGGCAATCGCACTCTCAATTATTTTTATCGGTCTGGGTAATTGGCAATTAGATCGATCGCAAGATGTAAAAGCTGCCAGGGAATTTGTGCCAGATAGCCCACGCGTTGATTTAGAGGGCATCGCTTCGGTGACTTCAAATTTAGACCCAAGTGCAATAAATCGCCTTGTAAAATTGAGCGGAAATTATCGCCAGATATTTGTTGCGCCAAATCAGGAATTGTTAACAGAAGGCGAAAAGTCATTTGCAAATTTAGAAGTTAGATTGCTAGAACTATCAGGCAAGCGCGGAATTTTAGTTGTCCGCGGAGTTCAAAGCAGAGAAAATCAAGAGCTAACTGGAGAGGTAAAAATCTCTGGTCGGCTATACCCAAGGCAGACATCAGATTCGGCTAAAGCTTTGGAAAATGAGATTTCACGAATCGATCCAGCGCTTATTGTTGGGCAGACTGACCTTTCGCTATTTGATGGCTATGTAGTAGCAACAGCCGAGATGACATCGCTAGGTGAAGATATAGAGACAACCAGAATTCCGGCGCCACAACTTAAATCAAAAGTCCCTGGCAATTTTTGGCAACATATCTCTTACGTATTCGTATGGTGGCTTATGGCCCTGCTTGTGCTATTTGCGCCTTTCTATAATTCGATGAAAGAGCGCCAAGTTGTCCGTGAAACGGAGGTAAAGTTGTAGCATGACCGAACTCAATCCACGCCAAGCCGCTCTTAACGGGGCGATGATCCGCTTTCGAATTATGGCTATTTATGCGGGCGTTATGTCGTTATTGCTCTGGTTCGTAAGTATCCCAACCCATTATTTTATCTTTAAAGATCTACATGAATACTTAACTTGGATCTCTCTCCTTCATGGCTTCACCTATCCGATATACGTCTTTGCGGCATTCCATTACTGCTTGAAAGCTGGCAAATCATTCAAGAGCACAATCCTGCTTATCCTTGCCGGGACACTGCCAGTCGCATCATTTGTAGCCGAACGTCGTGCCCTTCAAGAATTTAACGCACTAAGGTAATGAAGGCCTTCTTAAAGCCCGCAATTAAATCGGTTCTCTATCCGCTCTACGAGCGTCGGTTATTTGCAAATCTAGATTTCACGCAGACCCCACACCATGTCGGAGTAATCCTTGATGGAAATCGCAGATGGTCAAAGGCAAATCCAGCCGCTGATGGCGACACCTCAACATCTCGCGGCCATAAAGCTGGCGCTGAGAAGATAATTGAATTACTGGATTGGTGCGAAGAATCTAAGGTCGAAGTCTTAACAATCTGGCTGCTTTCAAATCAGAATTTAGCTAGGCCACCTGCCGAACTCGAGCCACTTCTTGAAATTATTGCCGAGACTGTAAATGATCTAGCAAGCCGCAGACGTTGGGAAATTCGACCTGTTGGATCTATGGAGTTGCTTCCAGCAAACTTAGTTGAGCAGTTAAATGATGTAGCGAGCAAAACCAAGGGGATAAAGGGCGTATTAATCAATGTCGCAATTGGCTATGGCGGCCGTAGCGAGATTGCAGATGCAGTTAAATCAATAATTAAATCTCTGGAAAATGTGGGGAAAAGTCCGGCTGAAATTGCAAGTGCAATAAGTGTGGAAGAAATTGGCCGCCACTTATATACCGCAGGCCTGCCTGATCCGGACCTAGTAATCCGAACATCGGGGGAGCAACGCCTTGGCGGATTCTTACTCTGGCAGAGCGCACATTCCGAGTTCTATTTCTGTGAAGCCTATTGGCCGGACTTTAGACGAGTCGATTTCCTTCGTGCGCTTAGAGCATATTCACAACGCAACCGTCGCTTCGGGAAGTAAGAGTCGGAGAGAATTACTTTAAAAATTAGTTAGAAATTTACATTTGAAATAAGCGTGTCGCAGGGCCTAGCCCGCACTCTGGTTTTACCTTTTAGCCACCAGGTTAATCATTAGAAGTTAACCGCCAGGATAAAACTAAAAAAAGAATGCGAGCGCCAATTGGCCAAGAGAATGACTTATGTTCTAGATACCAGCGTTCTACTGGCCGATCCTGCGGCGCTTACAAGATTTGCTGAACATGAAGTAATAATCCCAATCACGGTAATTGGTGAATTGGAGACCAAGCGCGATCATCCCGAACTTGGTTATTTTGCCCGAGCCGCACTTCGCACCCTTGATGACCTGCGAATTGAACATGGCCGACTTGATGAAGATATAAAGCTAAATAATGTAGGCGGCACGCTTCGAGTCGAGCTAAACCACTCAGATTCCTCATCGCTGCCATCAGGATTCTTGCGCGATGGTTCAAATGATTCTCGGATTCTTTCGATTGCCAGAAATATGATGGCTGAATCTAGAGATGTAGTCCTTGTTACAAAAGATCTGCCACTTCGGGTTAAGGCCTCGTCAGTCGGAGTTAAATCCGAGGAATATCGTGCTGAACTTGCGTTGACAAGTGGTTGGACCGGAATGGTCGAGGCAACAGTTGGTGGAAATTTGATCGATGCCTTATATGAAGGCGGCAAGGTCGCTCATGATTTAGGCAAGGAGCACCCATGCCATACCGGAATCGTTCTGCATTCGGATAAGGGCAGCGCGCTAGCCCGAGTCACTCCAGATAAACAACTGCAATTGGTCCGTGGCGATCGCTCGGCATTTGGTTTGCATGGCCGAAGCGCCGAACAACGGGTAGCACTCGATCTACTTTTGGATAATGAAATCGGAATCGTCTCCCTTGGGGGACGGGCTGGAACCGGTAAGAGTGCGCTCGCACTTAGCGCCGGATTGGAAGCGGTCCTAGAAAAGCGCCATCATAAGAAAGTCGTAATCTTCCGCCCGCTTTATGCTGTCGGCGGCCAAGAGCTTGGTTACCTGCCTGGCAGCGAGAACGAAAAGATGTCACCTTGGGCGCAGGCGGTCTTCGATACTTTGGGTGCGCTAGTTAGCCAACAGGTCATTGATGAGGTTATCGACCGTGGGCTTATCGAAGTCCTGCCCTTGACTCACATACGCGGGCGCTCGCTCCACGATTCGTATGTCATTGTTGATGAGGCTCAATCATTGGAGCGTGGGGTTCTGTTGACCGTGCTATCTAGAATCGGCCAGAACTCGAGAGTCATCCTGACTCACGACGTTGCCCAGCGAGATAACTTGCGAGTCGGGCGCCATGACGGTGTTGTCGCAGTTGTTGAATCACTGAAAGGCCATCCGCTCTTCGCCCACATCACCTTGACCAGATCAGAGCGCTCGCCAATTGCGGCGCTGGTAACTGAAATGTTGGAAGAGCCTGTCAACTTTACCCAATAACGGTCAAATCGGATAAATCAGACATCACGGTATCTGACCTGCACTTTTAGTTGCCCACTTTCCTGTGATTAATATCTTTTTTCCGACTCACACGCATTTAAATTTGCCCATGGCCCCCTCGGATGCGATGGTTTTGCCCTTCCCCCAAGCCGCTAGCCCATTTCGGGCAGATGTCGCTTGCCTAGAGAAGGTCCGGAATTCCGGGAAAAGGTTAGAGAGGTTAGAAAGGAAGGGTGAGATGAACAAGATTTATAGATCGACGAAGCTAGTTCTGAGCGCCGCTTTCTTTATTGTCTTTGTCGGCAGTGTCGATACGACCTATGCCCAGGGAAATTTTGACCAGTTCGTTTCAGTTCCTAATAACTTGCCTGCCTTAACAGTTGCTCCCGAGAACCCGATTGAGGGCGATGATGGAATTACCTTAGATCTAAGTGGAGTCACTTCAGTTGATGCCAATGCAATTGCCTTAGTTTCAATGGCCGCTCGCCAAGTTGAAATGGCGAAGAAACCAAAGGGCGCCCAGATTGTGGCAAAACAGATAATTGCAACGAAGTATCGGAAGTGGGATAAGAAGCGACAAATCCAATGCCTTACTAGTCTTTGGAATGGCGAGAGCCATTGGAATTATCAGGCCCACAATTACCGAAGTGGTGCCCATGGAATTCCACAAGCTTTACCAGCAATAAAAATGGAGGTTATCTCAACCGATTGGCGGACCAATCCCGTAACCCAGATTAAGTGGGGGCTTTTATATATCAAGGCCAGATATGACACCCCTTGTAACGCACTTTCAAAGAAGAAGCGCTCTAACTGGTACTAAGGTCTCTTCCCAATAGTAATTGGCTTAGAGGTCTCGGCGAAGAAATCATTTCCCTTATCATCGACAACAATAAATGCTGGAAAGTCCTTGACTTCAATCTTCCAAATAGCTTCCATTCCTAATTCGGCATAATCCAAAGTTTCAACGCTGAGAATGCAATCTTGGGCAAGCCGCGCCGCTGGTCCACCAATCGAACCTAGGTAGAAACCGCCATTATTTTTGCAGGCATCAGTTACTGCTTTAGAACGATTTCCCTTTGCCAACATGACCATTGAACCACCAGCTTTTTGGAATTGATCCACATACGAATCCATCCGACCGGCAGTTGTTGGACCAAATGATCCAGATGCGTATCCCTCAGGCGTCTTGGCCGGCCCAGCGTAATAAACCGCATGATCTTTAAAGTATTGCGGTAATTCTTTACCGGAATCAATTAACTCTTTTATTTTTGCATGGGCTAAGTCGCGCGCAACAATCAGTGTTCCGTTTAGCGAGAGTCGGGTTTTGATCGGATGCTTTGAAAGTGTCTTTAATACTTCTGCCATCGGTTGATTTAAATCAATCTTGACGACATTATCGTCTAAATGTTCATCAGTTGTTTCTGGCAAGAAATGGGCTGGGTCCCGCTCTAAAACTTCGAGGAAGATTCCCTCTTTAGTGATCTTTGCTTTGGCTTGACGATCAGCAGAGCAAGAGACCGCAATTGCGATTGGAAGAGATGCGCCGTGGCGTGGCAGGCGAACAACTCGGACATCGTGACAGAAATACTTGCCACCGAATTGAGCTCCGATACCAAGTGTTCTAGTTAGTTCTAGGACCTTTGCCTCGAGATCGACATCGCGGAAACCATGTCCAGTTTTAGCATCGCCGCTTCTTGGTAATTCATCTAGATAATGCGTGCTTGCAAGCTTTGCGGTTTTAACTGTGTGCTCGGCGCTGGTTCCACCAATAACAATTGCCAAGTGATATGGCGGGCAAGCTGCAGTCCCAAGTGAACGCAATTTTTCATCGAGCCAGTTCATGAATGAAGTTGGATTTAATACCGCTTTGGTCTCTTGATAAAGGAATGATTTATTTGCACTGCCGCCGCCTTTTGCAATGAACAGGAAGTTGTATTCATCGGCATGCTCGGTATCTGAATAAATCTCAACCTGTGCAGGCAAATTATTGCCAGTGTTCTTCTCTTCCCAAGTAGTAACTGGAGCAAGCTGCGAATAGCGAAGATTCAAAGAGGTATATGCGCCATAAACACCCTTTGAAATTGATTCGGCATCGCTCTTTGAAGTCAGAACGCGCTGCCCCTTCTTTCCCATAATCAGGGCAGTTCCGGTGTCCTGACACATCGGCAAAACTCCACCAGCAGAAATATTTGCATTCTTCAACAAATCTAAAGCGACGAAACGATCGTTTGGTGAAGCCTCTGGATCTTTCAAGATTGAAGCGAGCTGGGTTAGATGCTCTTCACGCAAATAATGATTGATGTCGTGGATCGCTTCCGAAGTTAACTTCTCCAAAGCTTCAGGAGTGACTTTGAGAAATTCCATTCCTTCGGCGCTAAAAGTTGAAACACCTTCAGTTGTAACAAGGCGATACTTTGTTTTATCTGGACCGATTGGAAGCAGATCGCTGTAATTAAAATCTGGCATTTACTTATCCGATTCTGGTTTTGCTGCTGCTAATTTTGCTTTTGCGCCATCAAGCCATTGCTGACAAATCTTTGCAAGCTCTTCGCCACGTTCCCAGAGCGCCAGAGATTGCTCGAGTGTTGCTTGCCCAGATTCCAGAGTTGTAACAACCTTGGCCAATTCATCGCGGGCTTCTTCGTAACTTAATTTTACTGGGTCTTTAACAGAGTCTTTTGCGGCGGCCATATTCGTAATCTACTCCGTAATTGCGCCAACTTCGCCTTGCGCCAATCGCAGTCGAAGTTTCTCGCCGGGCTTAACCTCGCTAGCTTTGCGAAGAACTGACCCATCTGATTTCTGCACTACCGAATAGCCGCGATCCAATGTAGCTTGTGGCGAGAGGGTGCGCACCTGTGTCCGTAGTCCACTTATTTCTTCGGCCGCGATTGCAATCCGGCTAGTCATGCTTCTATGTGATCTTGCAATCAGCCCCGTGATAATTTCGACTCGGGTGGTGACGATTGTTTGGGGCTCGCGCATTATTTGGCGCTCCATAAAACCCTTTATTTTTGAGGCTTCAAAAGTCATCAGATTTTGAAGAAAACGATTTGCTCGATCCTGCAGATTTGAAATATTGGCTAGCTCTTCTTCCATATCTGGCACCACTCGCTTTCCGGCATCAGTTGGAGTTGAGGCTCGCCAATCTGCTACTAAATCAAGAAGTGGAGAATCTTTCTCATGACCAATTGCACTAATTATTGGAGTTTTACAATTAGCAACTAATCGCAGCAATGATTCATCTGAGAATGGGAGAAGATCTTCAAAAGAGCCTCCGCCTCTCGTAATAATAATTACATCTACATCTGGGTTAGCCTCTAACTCACTCAACGCTTCGCTAACTTCAGAAACCGCCGCAGCGTTTGCAACTGCCACTTCGCGAATTTCAAATTTCACACTTGGCCAGCGCCGTTTAGCATTTTCAACAACATCTTTGCCAGCATCGCTATTTCGCCCACAAATTAATCCAACAACATTTGGTAAGAACGGCAGCGCTCTCTTCCGATCTAAATCAAAGAGCCCTTCGCTCGCCAACAGATTCTTCAAAGCTTCCAGGCGAGCCATTAATTCACCAACACCAACTTGGCGAATCTCGGAGATATTAAATGAGAGCGAACCGTTCTTGGTCCACCAAGTTGGCTTAGAACGAATCACAACGCGAGCATTTGTTTCTAGCGGTGCAACTGAATCGAAAACATTCTTAAAGCAGCGGACTGAGATACTCATATCTGCGCTGGTGTCACGCAGCCGCATGAATATTGTCGGCGAACCAGGCCTTACATTTATCTCAGATAGCTCACCCTCAATCCAGACTTCACTTAGACCATCAACGATTGCGCCAATACGTTCAGAGATAGCGCGAACGGTAAATGGTTTCTCTGGCTGCTCGGATTGGTCTGGCACAGGTCGATAGTAATCGGGATACCAATTAGACTTGGCAAATGACTTTAGGGACGAAACGGGTTTTGTTAGCCGCCCCTCGCGGATATTGCGCAGGGGTTGATCGCGCAGTTGTTACCGTTGAAAAAGCTCTCGACCTATACGGTGCACCGGTTTATGTTCGCAAAGAGATTGTCCACAATAAACACGTGGTCGCCACACTTGAAGCTCGCGGTGCAATATTTGTAGCCGAGAATGATGAAGTGCCAGAAGGTCAGACCGTTATTTTTTCAGCACATGGGGTCTCACCAGCAGTTCATGCAAGTGCCGCATCTCGTAACTTAAAGACAATTGATGCAACCTGTCCGCTTGTGACAAAGGTGCACCACGAAGTTAAGCGCTTTGCAGCCGAGGATTTAACCATTTTGTTAATTGGTCACGAAGGCCATGAAGAAGTTGAAGGCACTGCCGGCGAAGCACCAGATCACATTATTTTGGTTGATGGCATTGAAGGTATTGCAGATATCACGGTCCCGGATGAAAATAAAGTTGCCTGGTTATCTCAAACCACATTAAGCGTTGATGAGACTCTCACAACTGTTGCGGCACTGAAGAAGCGATTCCCAAATTTAATAGACCCACCAAGTGATGACATCTGTTATGCAACTCAGAATCGCCAGGTAGCAATAAAAGAGATTGCACCGAAGGCAGATTTAGTCCTAGTTGTTGGATCGAAGAACTCTTCAAACTCAGTTCGTCTGGTTGAAGTTGCTCTGGAATATGGCGCTAAGGCGGCCTACCTAATTGATTTTGCTGCTGAAGCCCAAGATGAATGGTTTGAAGGCGTAGAAGTTATCGGTATATCAAGCGGCGCATCAGTTCCTGAAATATTGGTAACAGATTTGATTAAAGATTTAGCTAGACGCGGCTATGGTGATGTCGAGACGGTGACTGCAATGGAAGAACATTTACTCTTCTCAGTTCCACCAGAGCTTCGTAAAGATTTAAAGGCAGCTGGAAAGCTTTAAAGCCTGCTTTTTATTTGCGTGAATATTTGCGCATGAGTGCAAAATGCGCGGCCCAAGCAATGACGGCTCCAGTTATCAACCATGGTGCAACTGATGAGAGCGTAGTAATTAATTCGAGTCCGACCTCTCCAGGAGAAAATCCAGCGCCACCAATTGTGGCCATGATTAAAAGCGTTGAAATTAAAAATACGATCGGGGGATTAACTGCATTTGTAAATGAGGTTCCAGGACGTCCGAGGTATAGACCACCAAGGAATGAGACCAAAATTGCTAGGCCGGTGAAGAAGCCAACTTCGGTAAATGTATATTCGAGAGCTTCAAAGATAAAGATAAGTAGAAATTGTAGAAGAATAATGCCAGGCACCTTTAAGCCAGGACCCTTTACCGCCTTTGATCTAACTGCATCCATTGCATTACTCATCTAGCACCACTCATTTCTCATCATCTTCATCCGGAATCTCTTCAACTTCAATAAAATCTTCTGGAGCATCCAAGGCTAATTTACTCTCAAGAATTCGCAAATTTTCCGAGACTTCTGGAAGCGCCTTTAACGGTTTACCGGAAACATCCAACGACTTCATCTTCTTCGCTGCACTTAGAACTGTGGTCTCAGCGGTTGGAATCATGTCGTTGTAAGCCTTAAGGGTGCTCTTCAAACGATCTCCGACAGTAACGATTTTGTCATGAAGCGATGAGACATCTCGCAAGAATTTCACAGCCAGGCTTTGAATCTCTTCGGCATTTGCTGCAACGCGGTTTCGGCTAAATAGATAGCCCACGGTGCGCAGTAGCGCCATCATTGAAGTAGGTGTTGCAATGGTTACGCCAAGACGGAATGAAGTTTCAAGGAAATCTGGGATTGCTTTAACAGCCTCAATAAAGATGGCATCAATCGGTGCATAGAGAATTACAAAATCTGGAGATGGCCCACGATCCGCATAATTCCGCTTAGAGAGAGCTTGGATATGTGCCAGCAAATCCTTTGAATGCTCTACCAATAATTGTTTGCGAAGTGCATCGTCTTCAGTTTCAAAGGCTTCGTAAAATCTTTGGAATGGAAATTTAGAATCGATATAGATAACGCTGCCACCAGGCATATTTATTGTGACATCGGGAATCGCTCCGGAGTCACCAATTTTTTCTGAGGCAGCTTGTCTAGTGAAATGTTCATTCTCGATTAAGCCAGCGCTCTCTAATAATTTTTCAAGATGAGCCTCACCAAATTTTCCACGAGTCTGCGAACTTGCGAGCGCACCAGCAATCGCACGAGTCTGCTTCACTAAATTCTCATTGTGGGATGCCATTGATTTAACTTGTTCAGTGATTTCGGTTTCTGCACGGACTCGACGTAAATCTGCCGCCCCTGCAGCGTCAGTTAATTTCTCAACCGTCTTCTTCATTGTTTCTAATTCATCAGTCAATTTCGTTGCGGCCGCTGTCGAATTCTTCTCGCGCTCTAACTGCTCTTTGAGATCTTTGATTAGCGGATTATCGGCAGAATCAGAATTTGATCTGCCACTTTTTACGAGAAATCCAATAAGAATTCCAAGAGCCAGCCCGATTATTACGCCCAAAATTACATCCATGCCCGTATCGTGGCAGGAAGCACTGACAAACCCGCGTAGGCTCTACTCCTTGTGAGCCTCTCTATTGGAATCGTCGGACTGCCAAATGTGGGCAAATCGACCCTTTTTAACGCGCTGACCAAGAACAACGTTCTGGCCGCAAATTACCCCTTCGCCACAATTGAACCCAATGTTGGCATGGTCGGCGTCCCAGATGCCAGACTTCCGAAGCTTGCTGAAATCTTCTCCTCTGAAAAAATTTTGCCAGCCGTTGTTTCATTCGTGGATATCGCCGGAATCGTTAAAGGTGCATCTGAAGGTGCTGGACTTGGAAATAAATTCTTAGCAAATATCCGCGAGACCGATGCAATCTGTCAGGTAATCCGAGTTTTCAATGACGAGAATGTAATGCGCGAAGGTGAACGTGCCGCGGCATTCGTTGATCCAGCATCAGATATCGAAGTTATTAACACTGAACTTGGACTTGCAGATTTACAGACAATTGAAAAGGCGCTGCCACGTCTCGAGAAAGAAGTGCGCATCAAGAAAGAAGTTGCGCCCATTCTTGAAGCGGTAAAGCAAGCCCAAGAAGTTTTGAATGCCGGCAAATTACTTTACGGATCGAAGGTTGATTTAACTTTAATTGCAGATTTACATCTTATGACTGCTAAACCATTCTTATACGTTTTTAATGTTGATGCAGCCGAACTTGGTGATGCCGAACTCCGCAAAAAATTAGCCGCACTTGTTGCACCATCTGAAGCAATTTTCTTAGATGCAAAAACCGAATCTGAACTTGCTGAACTCGATGATGCTGATGCAATGGAGCTGTTATCTGCAATCGGATTAGAAGAGCCAGGACTTTCAACACTGGCACGAGTCGGATTTAATACTTTAGGTTTGCAAACTTATTTAACTGCAGGTCCAAAAGAAACACGTGCTTGGACTATTCATAAGGGAGATACTGCGCCAGTAGCAGCCGGTGTAATTCACACCGATTTCCAAAAAGGTTTCATTAAGGCCGAAATCGTTGCATTTAACGATTTAGTAGATGCAGGTTCCATGGCGGAAGCCAAGGCCCGCGGTAAGGTCCGGATGGAAGGCAAGGAATATGAAATGTCCGATGGCGATGTAGTGGAATTTAGGTTTAATAACTAATGACAAGAATAAGATACGAGAAAAGCCCATATATAACTGGCGAACTCAAGAAGCGCGATGAACTTCGTAACGTTGCAATCATTGCTCACGTAGACCATGGCAAGACCACGCTGGTCGATGCGATGTTGACTCAATCCGGTGCGTTCTCCGAGCACCAGAAAGAGGGCGAGAACCGTGACCGGGTTATGGACTCGATGGATCTTGAACGCGAAAAGGGAATCACAATTCTCGCGAAGAACACATCAATCCGTCGTGGCGCCCAGACTGTAAACATTATTGACACTCCAGGTCACGCAGACTTCGGTGGTGAAGTAGAACGTGGACTTGAAATGGTTGACGGAGTAATTCTTCTCGTTGATGCATCTGAAGGACCACTTCCACAAACCCGATTCGTGCTCCGTAAAGCACTTGAGAAAAACCTTCCAGTAATTTTGGTAATCAATAAAGTAGACCGTCCCGATTCACGTATTCCAGAAGTTGTTGACGAGGCTTATGGCCTGTTCATGGATCTTGATGCGAATGATGATCAAATTGAATTCCCAGTTGTTTATGCATCAGCTAAAGCTGGTCGCGCATCAATGAATCGTCCAGAGAATGGCGCGATGCCAGATCGTGAAAACTTGGATGCGTTATTTGAAGTTATTTTCAATACGATTCCAGCTCCGGTTTATCACGAAGGTGCACCGCTACAAGCGCACGTTACAAACTTGGACTCATCCCCTTACCTTGGTCGTCTTGCACTTTGCCGAATTCGCGAAGGTGTAATTAAAAAAGGCGAGAACGTCATGTGGATGAAGACCGATGGAACTAGCGAACGCGTAAAGATTTCTGAACTGCTTATTACAGATGGTTTAGAGCGGGTTCCGGCGCTAGAAGCTGGTCCTGGCGACATCGTTGCTATTGCAGGAATTGAAACCATTACCTTGGGCGAAACTCTTGCTGACCTTGAAAAGCCACATGCGCTGCCTCTAATCATCGTTGATGAACCATCTATCTCGATGACAATTGGTATCAATACTTCGCCAATCGCAGGACAAGAAGGAAAGCTTCTAACTGCCCGCCAAGTTAAGAACCGTCTCGATGCTGAACTAATCGGTAACGTCTCACTTCGTGTAATCAATACTGAACGTCCAGATACTTGGGAAGTTCAAGGCCGTGGTGAATTACAACTTGCAGTGCTCGTTGAGATCATGCGCCGTGAAGGTTTCGAATTAACTGTTGGTAAACCACAAGTGGTTGTAAAAACTGTTGATGGAAAACTACAAGAGCCGATGGAACGTTTGAGCATTGATATTCCAGATGATTATCTTGGAGTTGTTACCCAACTTATGGCGCTTCGCAAAGGCCGTATGGAGCAAATGGTAAATCACGGAACCGGTTGGATCCGCATGGATTACAAAGTTCCATCACGAGGTCTTATTGGATTCCGTACCGAATTCTTAACTGAAACTCGCGGAACCGGTTTGCTGCACCATGTATTTGATGGTTATGAAAACTGGAATGGTGAGATTCGCACACGACTTAGCGGTTCACTTGTCGCTGACCGTCGTGGCATTGTTACTGCTTATGCAGTTGATGGTGTGCAAGAGCGCGGAGTCATCTTCCTTGAAGTTGGAACTGAAGTTTATGAAGGAATGATTGTCGGCGAGAATTCTCGAACCGAAGATATGGATGTAAATATTGTTCGCGAGAAGAAGCTTACAAATATGCGTTCATCTGGTGCCGATGATGCGAACCGAATTATTCCGCCAAGATTGCTTAATCTGGAACAAGCTCTTGAATTCTGTCGCGAAGATGAATGTGTTGAGGTAACCCCAAAACACGTCCGCGTCCGCAAGACAATTCTTGATCAAAATGAGCGAGCTCGTAACGTCGGTCGCGCTAAAAAGGTTAACCAGAACGCCGAATAGCGCTGCTTTGGGGATTTTGTTGGCGCCCTTGGGTTAGATAGGCCCATGGCCCGGTTTGAGGAAAAAGCGCGAAATGCGCGAACAGCACACAAGATAGAGCTGATTCGCCCTGTCGTAGCGCCTTCGGATTTTGCACCAACCGATGAACAGAAATTGGTCATCGATTCCAAATCACCGCGGCTAATAGTTTTTGGTGGTCCCGGCACCGGCAAAACTTCTACGCTGGTTGAAACTGTCGTCTCACTAATTAAATCCGATGGTGTTAAACCTGGCAATTCTGGCATAGATCCGAATTCAATTTTGGTTTTATCTTATGGTCGCGAACGGGCTTCAGAGCTTCGCGACAAAATAGTTATTCAATCTGGTGCAAATGCATTCGAGCCAATTGTTCGAACATTTCATTCACTCGCATTCTCTATTATCAATACCCAGTTAGAAGCGGATGATCCAAAGTATGTTCTGATTTCGGGTGCCGAACAAGATTCTTTTATTCGCGAACTCTTAGCCAATCCTGAACATTCGCCACAAGTCAAGTGGCCAAAAGTATTAGAGCCTGCGCTTTCAACTAAGGGATTTGCACGAGAACTTAGAGATTTGATTCTTCGCGCTAGTGAGAGAAATTTCACCTATAAAGAGTTAATCGAAAGAGGTCACCTACTAAATGAACCATGGTGGGAGCCAGCTGCAAACTTCTGGAAGATTTATGACCAAATCCTTGGTATTCGATATGGCTTTGTTTCGGGTGCTGCAAAGCGAATTGACTCGAGTTCGATTATTTCGCAGGCGATCTTTGACTTAAAGAAGAGAACGAAGATTCGCGAATCTTTCCAGAATAAATTTAAAGTAATCGTCATTGACGAATTTCAAGAGAGCGATAATTCACAGCGCGATCTTCTAGATTTACTGGCAAGTGATCGAGTAATTTTATTTGCTGACCCGCAATCTGCAATCGGCCAATTTAGAGGTGCAGATCCAGAAGGTGTTCGGTCCTATGCCGCTAACAACAACTTTGAAGCACTAGAACTAACCACTGCACTTCGGATGCCGAATTCAATTACCGAACTTTGCAATACGGTGTCAACAAAATTTAGAAACCCCGGCAAAACAATTGAGGTTAGTAAAGAGAACGATGAAGCAAAAGGCGCGAAAGACGCTACTTCTAGAATCAATGCGGGAAAAATAGATGTAGCAAAGCTGGCCAGCCAATCAGATTGCGCGAATTATATTGCTCATGCATTTAGAACTGCCCACTTGCGAGATGGAGTTGCTTGGTCGCAGATGGCGGTAATTCTGCGCTCACCTGGCGCTGGAGTATCAGCAATCTCTAGAGCATTTTCCCTAAACAACATTCCAGTTCGAATCGATTCAGATGCGCAGGCACTTGGCGAGAATCCAGCGATTAAACCAATTTTAACGATTGCTCAAATCGCACTCGGCACAATCAAGTTGGTTCCTAGCAACTGGGATTTAATCGAAGAGATTCTCTTCTCCGAATTTGGTGGGGCGGATGCACTTTCACTTCGTCAGATGCGTATCGATCTTGGAAAATTACGTGAACCCGGTGATGAGGCAAAGCCTTCGACGCAAATAATTCTAGAAACCATCGACAACAATGATGCCCCACTGCCATGGGAGCAACTGCTTTCATTAAAGCGAATCGCTGATGTTATTGCTGAAGCTCGCAAAGTTGTCCGCATGAATTCCAAGGGTTCAAAGAAGGTTGATATCGCAGATTTAATTTGGGCTATCTGGAGCACGGCTAAGAATTATGAAGGTGATTCACTTGCAACCACCTGGCGAAATCGAGCGCTTAAAGGTGGAATGCGTGGGGCAGCTGCAGATCGAGATTTAGATGCAGTGATTACGCTCTTTGAATCTGCACGGCGCTTTGCTGAACGTATGCCAGATTCAGATCCACAATTATTCTTGGACCAAATTCTTAGCGAATCAATTCAAAGCGATGCAATTGCGGCCCACGGCCAACGTGGTGAAGTTGTCAATGTTATGACAGTCCACAGCGCAAAGGGTTTGGAATGGGATCTAGTTGCCATAACTGGTCTGCAAGAAGGAGTCTGGCCAAATCTAAAAGCTCGAGGCTCTTTGCTTGGCAGCGAAAGGCTTGTTGAATCAGAACGGACTCAAGCAACTGCGCGCCGTGAGATTGAAGCTAGTGCTGCTAGTGCGTTAGTGGAAGATGAGCGAAGGCTCTTAAAAGTGGCTATTTCCAGGGCGAAGCAGGCCTTAATTGTTACGGCATATTCAAAGGAAGATGATTCCGAACCTTCACAATATTTCGAAGAGATTTATGAAGCGGTTCATGGAATCTCTTCGATTGAAGCCGAAGTTCTCGACCTTCCAAGATCGTTGACACCACAAGCTTTAGTTTCAACTTTGCGTAGAAATCTTGAAGATTTTGATGAGTTCTCCGCCAAACTTCTGCAAACTTTGGCTGCTAGAGAAATTCAGAGCGCAAAAGTTGAAAATTGGTTAGGTGGATTAAGTCTGAGCACGACTGAACCGATACTTCCGCCTGATGCCGAAGTTTCAGTTTCACCAAGCAATCTTCAATCCTTCTCGGAATGCGGACTTAAGTGGTTTATTGAAAAGAGTGGTGGTCGTGATGGCGATTCCACAGCGCAATTGCTCGGTATCGCAATTCACTCACTAGCTGCAATGTTAAAGGGCGAACCTGGATTAACTTTTGATGAACTTGCTACTCGACTCGAAAATGGCTGGCAGCTGATTGATGGAAATAAAGGTTGGGTGCGAGATTATCAATTTAAATTAGCGCTAGAAAAACTAGAGAAATTCTATAAGTGGCATTCAACAAATAAATCAAATAGAAGCCTATTTGCCGTCGAAGCTGATTTTAAAAAGGTAATTGGCCGCGCACTATTTAATGGAAGCGTTGACCGCGTAGAAGTTGATAGCGAAGGTCGCGTCTATATCATCGATCTGAAGACTGGCGCCCCGGATATTTCAAAGAAGAAAGCTGAAGATCATAAACAGTTAGCTGGATATCAACTTGCAGTTTATGAAGAGGCATTTACTGGCGAATCTCCTGGCACCGAGAGCGCAGGCGCAGAACTTTTATTCTTGGGCACAGGTGGCAATTCCGCTTCTGCGAAACCACAACCAGTTAAAGATCACGAAACAATCAAAGCCGAAGTCATTGCAGCCGCTGATGGGATGTCGGCAAATGAATTCATTGCAACTGTGAATGATCGCTGTCGAGTGTGCGCGGTTAAAGGGATTTGCCCCATCCAGCCCCAAGGGCGGACGGTGATTGATAAATGATAGATAACGAGAAAATTAAGTATTCCGCTAAAGATATCGGCAACGCACTTCGCACAATCGATCCAAAATTTAAAGGTCCAAGTGATGAGCAAATCCCAATTATCGAATCACTTCACCTTGGACCAACAGTTGTGATCGCAGGCGCTGGCTCTGGCAAGACCGAAACTATGAGTGCTCGGGTTCTCTGGTTAGTCGCAAATGGAATTGTTAAACCAGAGGAAATTCTTGGCCTAACTTTCACCCGAAAAGCAGCTGGCGAACTTGCCTCACGAATCCGAAAACGGTTGCGCCAACTTCGCGCAATTGGGCTACTTCCTTTAGATAATGTCAGCAAGAGCGAGATTGATATTGCAGTTACGGTTTCGACTTATCACTCTTATGCAGGTCGAGTTTTATCCGAGCATGCGATTCGAATTGGCGTCGATGCGACTTCTGATCCAATCGGCGAAGCAGCGGCTTGGCAGATTGCAAATAACATCGTTAACAATTTTGCAAGCGAAGCCACAAATAGCAGCGACATCTCGCACTCTGCAAAGACCATCGTAGATAAAGTCATGGGCTTATCTGCCGCTCTTGGCGAACATGGAAAGAGCACAGCCGAAGTTCGCGAATTCTGCGAATCGATTCTAGATAAGTTTTCAACAATTTCAGATAGTCAATCAAATGACCCAGTTCGTGACTTGCAGTCATCGCTCAAAGAGCGCCTAGCAATTCTGCCGATGGTTGATGAATATGAAAGATATAGATTTGAACGCGGGCTCCTTACCTTTAATGATCAGATGTCACTTGTGGCAAAACTGGTTAATGGCGAATTTGGCCAAGAGATAATCGATGCCGAGCGCGCAAAATACAAGATTGTTCTGCTTGATGAATACCAAGATACTTCTGTAAGCCAAGTTAAATTCTTATCCGCTTTATACGGAAATGGACACGCAGTTACAGCCGTTGGAGACCCAAACCAAGCGATTTACGGGTGGCGCAGCGCCAGCGCGCAGACCCTTGATACTTTCGGCGCTCACTTTGTCGGAAAATCTTTGAGTGAATGTATCGAACATAATTTGCTTACTACCTGGCGCAATGATGAAAACATCTTAGAAATTGCAAATCAGACCGTCGATAAAATTGGTGAACTCATCGTTGCAAGAGGCGGCAAAGCTGCAAGTGTAAAACGGTTAAAGCTTAGAGAAGGTGCTGGCCGCGGAAACTTGTTATGTGGGCAATATGAAACTCTTGCCATGGAAGCTGTTGGTATCGCTGAACACTTTGAAAAACATTGGTTTGCGCCAGACCGTTTGTCCGATGCAGATTCGCCTCAAACTTTTGCGGTCCTGGTTCGTTCTCGCAAATATATTAGTGAGATCGAACAAGCACTACGCGATAAGAATATCCCAGTAGAAGTTGTGGGACTTGGTGGCCTTATCCATGTTCCAGAAGTTGCCGATATCTTGGCGCTCCTTCGGGTATTAACTTTTCCAGATAATGGTAGTTCGCTGATGCGCCTATTGACCGGGCCAAGACTTGCAATCGGAGCAAAAGATTTGGCAGCTCTAGGGAAATTCTCTAGATCTCTGACTGAAAACTTTGATCAATCGCTAAGCAAAACAGTTGGAAAGATCATGGAGACACCTAATGCGGATGTGATGGATGCCGAAGAATTTGCAGTTGGAAGCGCAATAGAAGCTCTTGAAGTCTTTGAGAAAGCGCCAAGAGAGAAGTTCTCAGAAGTTGGTTATGAGAGATTACTTAAGTTCTCTAAAGAGCTTCGCGAATTACGCAGATACCTAACTGGTTCAATTACTGATGCAATCATGGAGGCCGAGCGCTTCCTATTCTTAGATACCGAAGTAATGGTTCGAGAAGGATTTGCGCATGGTAGAAAACATCTAGATGCATTCTTGGATGAAGCTGCAAAGTTTTCGCGAAATGGTGGCACCATTTCTACCTTCCTCGAATGGTTAAAGATTGCGGACACCGAAGAGGGCGGTCTAAAACCAGTATCAGTTGCTGCGAATAAGCATGCAGTCCAAATTCTCACAATCCACGCAGCTAAGGGATCAGAGTGGGACTTTGTTGCAGTGCCTGGTTTAGTTACCGAGAACTTCCCAAATTCTGGTAAGAGCTTAGATCTATGGACCTCTAATTCAGCGGCACTTCCAATTTCACTTCGCGGGGATGCCAGCCAATTTGATGATTTTGTCTTCCCATCTAATTCACCAAAGCATGTCGAAGTGCGAAAAGCGCTTGATGTTGTTAAAGACTCGTGGAAGAAGCGACGCGAGGAGGAAGAGTGGCGCCTGGCTTATGTTGCATTTACTCGCGCAAAAATTAATCTGCTTGCGACCGCATCTTGGTTTGGCAATGGCATGGATCCAGTAGATGCCAGCGCGCTTTATAACTTAGTTGAAACAGTTGTTGATTCAGTTGATTCAAAGAATAAGCTCTTTGAAATGGATAAGCCAACTTCAGGAAATCCAACCCGAACCACGCCGCGTACCGGGATCTGGCCAACTAAATCTTCTCGCTCTGAAGAGATTGCAAAGTCAATTGAATATATTTCTAAAACTTCACCATTTGCCAGCCCCCAAGAATTACTCGACGCTGCTAAAACACCAGAGGAAATCGGGCTAGCCAATGATGCAATTGCATTGATTGCCGAGGTGGGCGAGCGGGGCGCTGGTTTACAAGTAAAGCTGCCAACACGAATGTCAGTTTCGACTTTAGTAAATCTGGCAGAAGACCCAGATGCACTTGCTTTGAATATTCGTCGCCCGATGCCAAATCACATCGATAAATTTGCCCGCCGCGGAACCGCATTTCATCTATGGATTGAAGCGCAATACAAAGATCCTCAAGTCTTAGATGAAGATGATTTATATGAAGTTGAAAGTGCTCAGAGGAATTCAGATGATCTGCCGCTAGAAGAGTTGAAAACGGCTTGGCTCGCAAGTGATTGGGCTAAGCGAGATCCTGCTCCTGGTGGAATTGAAGTTCCATTCGAAACTGTCCTCGGAGGCATCCTGCTGCGTGGGCGAATAGATGCTGTTTATGAGAAGGATGGGCAATACGAAGTTGTTGATTGGAAGACTGGCAAAACTAAGAGCGGAGATGACTTAGCAGCAGCAGCAATTCAATTAGCGATATATCGCCTGGCTTACTCAAAATTATTCGGAATCAAAATAGAAAATATCAGCGCAGCATTTCACTACGTTGGTTCAAACGAAACTGTGCGCCCTGCAGATTTATTAGATGAAGATCAGTTAATTTCAATCGTAACTGGCAAGTGATCGCTGATATCGCTCTTCAAAAATATCGGCTCAATCAAAACTTTGCTTGATTTATTCACTGCAAAGTTATCGCTAAGAATGTAATCAAATTGAATCTTCGGCTGCCAGGCCGGATAGCTTGCCATTGAAACTAGGGATTTCCACTTAGAGAATTTAACTGGCAAATCGAAGGGTAGATTCAAATCCCCAAGCAGAATGTGCTTGCCTGGCATTTTTGCTAGCCAACGCTTGACTCGCCACAATTGAAAGAGATTTACAAATGGAACAAATGACAGATGCATATTCACCACGGTAAAGCCATTCTCTAATTGCGCAGCGACTGCATACCTTGGTTCATCTTTTACATAAATTAATCTAATTTTAGGCCGCACATCAGGCCCACCGGATGGATCTGGGAATGCCAGGGGTAAACCAACTACAGATTTACCGAGCGCCAGAACTTCCCACTTTTTTACGGGGATATTTGTAATTAATCCGATTCCATACGAAGGTGGATTGTCATCATTCGGGGATCTGGTGTTGGTAATCAAAATGGCTTCATTGCTTCGGACTTTGCGCCATTTGAATCCCGGAGTCCCAATAACGCAGCGAACAAAGCCATAATATTTTGCGCTTAATTCACTAGCCAAATCTGAAACTTGAAAGACTTGGGCAGAACGATCTTGATAGGCATCGACTTCTTGAACACCTATTGCGAAATCAGAATTACCTACATCTAACGCATTTGCAATAGCCCGTAAATTTTCCGCACCTTGGCCATGCAGCAAGTTCCATGTAGTTATTCGCACTAGCGCACTTTATAAGGGATTTTTCGCTTCGATTTGCCTGCCCTAGTAAGGTCGGCGGGTGAATGTTTTGAAGCTCCCATTGGCCAGCGAGGCGGTAGATCGCTCTGGAGAGCTTCGGCTAAAACCCGATGAATTAGCAAGGCTCTGGAAGAGCGCTCGAATACTTCACTTCGCTTCGGGAAAATTCAGAGTAAAAGAGAGTTACGAATTAGATTTTCAGAGTGCTGATCAGATTGCCCAACTACGCAAAGATTCTAGTTTCGCTGACGGCGAAGAGTTATTTCTAGGAATTGATAATGGCATCTCATACTTCGCTTGGTGCAGTGATGCATCTGATTTTGAAAGTTTTGAGACCCTTGAAAATTACCAAACCTTAAGAACAGTAGGAGATCATTTATCACAACTAGAGATGGGCCTGGCAATTCATTCGCAAGCAATTGCTAATTGGCATCACACCCATCAATTCTGTGCGAGGTGTGGAGAACCAACCTTAAGCGCAAATGGCGGTTCGCTACGTAAATGTTCCTCGGATGGATCAGAACATTATCCAAGAACTGATGGCGCCGTAATTGTTCTAGTTAAAGATAGTCAAGACCGAGTATTGCTTGGTCGTCAAAAAATTTGGCCAGAACGGAGATTCTCTTGCTTTGCTGGTTTTGTTGAACCTGGCGAGACTTTTGAGCAGACAGTTTTACGTGAAGTCTTTGAAGAGTCTGCTATTCGCCTTGATTCAATTACTTATCTTGGATCACAACCATGGCCCTTCCCAGCCTCGATAATGATTTCATTTTCAGCTATTGCGACTAATCCAGAATCTGCGAAAGCTGATGGCGAAGAGATTGAAGAGATCCGCTGGTTTACAAGGGAGCAAATGCGAGCTGCAATTTCAGATCAATCACTTACCTTGCCACCAGGCATGAGCGTTGCTCGTAAGATGATTGAATTTTGGTATGAAAAAGATGGAGCAGATGTTCGAGATTTGATTGGTAAGTAAATGCCGGCAGCCAGTGTTGATCTGATACTTGAAGCTTTAGATCCAGAGCAGCGAGAAGTTGTAACAGCGGTCCGTGGCCCGGTCTGCGTAATTGCTGGCGCCGGAACTGGAAAGACTCGTGTTATTACCCATCGGATTGCCTATGCAATTGCAATCGGTGTCACAGATTCAAGTAAAACGCTGGCGCTGACATTCACGGCACGCGCAGCTGGTGAAATGCGCGCTAGATTGCGCGGCCTGGGTATTCCAAATGCAAGTGCTCGAACATTTCACTCAGCTGCAATTAAACAATTAATGTATTTCTGGCCCTACGCCTTTGGTGGTTCGTTCCCGTCACTGCTCACCATGAAATCAGGAGCAATTGCTGAAGCCCTGAACCGAACTGATTCTTCACTAACTCCACAGACCTCAACTCTGCGAGAGATAGCAAGTGAGATTGAGTGGGCAAAAGTTTTAGAGATTTCGCCAGATGAATATGTTGAATCAGCACTTGGGGCGGGGCGAACACTTCGGATTCCAAATAATAAACCCGACAAAGCAAATTTCGAAGATATCTCAAAGGTTTACCAAGCCTATGAAACTTTAAAACAACAAGAGCGCGCAATTGATTTTGAAGATGTGCTCTTATTGACAGTCGGAATGTTGGAAGAGGATCGCGATGTTCGTGAGCGAGTTCGCGACCAATATCGCTACTTCACTGTCGATGAATACCAGGATGTTTCACCATTGCAACAACGTTTATTAAATTTGTGGCTTGGTAATCGTGACGACATCTGTGTCGTTGGAGATGCGGCTCAGACCATTTACTCATTTGCTGGCGCAAGTTCATCCTTCCTGCTCGGCTTTACAAAGCGTTTTCCAAGTGCCCAGGTAATTCGACTTTCTCGCGGCTATCGCTCGACCCCAGAAATCATAGGAACCGCCAACGCGATTTTGCGCCAAGGCGGAATGATCGGCGAGCATGGCCACGAACTAGCTTCGATGAATGAACATGGTGCTAAACCAGAAATCGCCAAGTTCGATTCAAGCGCTGGTGAAGCAAATTACATCGCCAAGAAAATTTCAGAACTTCGCACCAAAACCGGCGAACATGTTGAAGTTGCAATCTTGACCCGAACAAATGCCCAATTGGATATCTTCGAGCGCGAACTTCGCAGCGCCGGAATTGAATCCCAGATAAAAACCTCAGAAAAGTTCTTCGAGCGAGTCGACGTAAAGGATGCAATGCGAGTTATTCGAAGTGCATCCGTTCTACCTACTGAAGGCGGAAATTGGTATGACGACTTGATTGCAGTGCTGCGCCCATTTGGTGGCACTGATTATGTTCATGCATTTCTAGCGCTCGCGAAATCGATGCAAGAAGATGCAATGACCGCAGGAAGCACAATCACTTTGCGCACCTATCTGCGCGAGCTCGAAGATCGGGCCGAACAGAACAATCCGCCAACCTTGCCTGGGGTTGTTCTTTCAACATTGCACGCTGCTAAAGGTTTGGAATGGGACCATGTTTTCTTGGCTGGAGTCAGCGATGGAATCTTGCCGATGGGCAACGATATTGAAGAGGAGCGCAGACTCTTCTATGTCGGCCTTACTCGGGCGAAGAGCGAATTACACCTCTCATATTCCGGGGCCCCAAGCCCATTTCTGAGCGGCATCCTTTAATTCCTTTTAACCGCAATTACAACTTAACCAGCCCAAATTAATTAACTTGCGCCATCGATGTGGCGTGGGTTACCCTTCTCTACATGTCATTACAACGCTCATTAATTGCAGGCGCAAGCGGTATTTCTGCTGCGTCTAATTCTGCATTTAATTCGCGATCAACAACTCTTGTTGTGGCATCAGCTAAAAACAAGCCATCAACACATAAGCATTTTGCCTTCGCTGCTACCTATGCAGCCTATGCAAAGCGCGGATCCTGGAGCTCTATCGGCTAACCGATAGTCAAAAGCCCCAGGGCCGCAAATCCTTTCAAAGGATTCGCGGCCCTTTTGCTTTTCTATAAGCCGCGAGAACCCAAGAAATTATCCAACCGGATAACGAGACCAACCTAACCAACCTAACCAACCTAACCAACCAAGAGAAAGCCAAACTCGACTAAACGAGAAAAGACGGAGGTGAGAACAGTGACTGTTCTCTTCAGCGAACTATTAGTACCGGGATGGGCCGAAGGCCCAGATGCAAAGATTGGTGTTACTGCTTTTGCAGATAGCGCAACGAAGCTTCCCTGCCATGAGGCAGATCCAGAGACCTTCTTCGCAGAAAGCCAAGCCGAAATTTCGTATGCCAAGGCGCTCTGTGGTGAATGTCCAATGCGAGCTAGGTGCCTAGAAGGCGCGCTATCTCGTGCTGAACCATGTGGGATTTGGGGCGGTGAGTTGTTTGAAGATGGCAAGGTAATTCAAGCAAAGCGAAGCGCCGGCCGACCACGACTTATTCAACTAGCTAGCTAATCAGATAAGACGCTGGCAACCGCAGGCAGGATGTGGTTGCCAGTATCTATAACCGATTCCCCTGTCAGCTAAAGAACTTTGGTTAGCTGAAGAACCCGAATCAATCGGATCGAATAAATTAATGGCCAACGTGGCGCCGATAAGTTTGGCATCAAGATTTTGTGAAGTGCTATTTTCTGAAGTGCAAAATTGAATTACATGCGTCGCAATCAATCCGGTTAAAAGTGCAACCTGAGCCGATGGAAGTTCAAGACCCTTTCCTTCACCATTATCTAGCGCAGCTAACATCTCAAAAGAATTGTGATGTGGAAATTGCTCAGAGCGCCAGAGGCTCAAGCAGTTTAGGCAAGGTGTTTTTCCAGGAATAACAATTGGGCCTAGAACAATTGTGTTTTCAATTAGATTTGAAATCGGCAAGTGCGCAATTGCTTCACTTAGCCATAGCTGCATAGTTTCTTGGGGGATCGATTCGGTAGAGATAATGAAGTCTGGCTTTAGTGGAAACTCCAGCTTTTCGGCTGGAAACAATTGCGAATTCCGCGCCAAGTCGGCAAGAACCAGGGCTTTCCGAAGCCCAACGTCACTCCCGCGGATCGCAAGTCCGCAGACTTCGGATGGCTCAATATGAACTGCCGAATCGTGGCCAGCCGAACCGACGCGATCAGTTAATTTGATTAAAGCAAAACCACTGGCCTGTAAAACTGCAAAGAGCGAAAGTGCTAATCGATTTCGGCCATAAATGATTATCGAGAAATTACGACGTAGGCCAATTAGCGCTTCGGTATCTTTCTTGATCCCAATATCTGGATGCCAGCTATATAAATTCTCTTCAGCACGCATTCGATTAGCAGAGTTAATGAAGTTAGCCGCTAACAACTCTTTCTTTGGTGATAATTTTGGGACTGGTGATGTTCGAAATTCAATCAACCGCTCGTTGCTCAATACCCGCAAAACTTTAGAGGTTAAATCTGTAGATTTCGCACCAGTTTCTATTGCCGAGATGATGCTTCCCAGGGTGCGACTTCCGTCAAATAAGCAGAGAAGCTCAAAAGCAATTTCAAATTTCAGTTCAATACCACGGTGACTAAATCCAATGTAGATGTCACTACGGTCTTGGCCCGAGACCTTGAAGAAATTGACCCCTGGTTTCAAAGCGGGATACTTGGTTAAATCAAACTTGGTTAAATCAAACTTGGTTATGGATTGAGGGCTCATGCAAGCGAGTATTTAGCACTTATGACAGCAGCCGCTTAGTCGCCGAAAATCTTGTGGAGATAGCTCCTATATTTCACCTACCAGTAGTTCCTGGCTCACCAGATAGAAAACGCCCCCGCACTTTCGTGAAGGGGCGCCTTAAATTTTCTAGTGATGATCTGGTGTTGATTAAGCCTTACCGAGAATACGGTTAACTTTTGTTCCGCATACTGGGCAGATGCCTTGTGCCATACGGCGACCAGACTCAGAGACTTTTACGTGGCCTTCAAAAGCACGCTTCTCTTTGCACTTAACGCAGTAGGCCTCACCTTTATATTCTTCAGCCATTATGACCCTCCAGTCTCCGCACTCTCAAAAGCTCGGGGACATCCCAAACCTTGCGTGCGTATGGACTCACCATACCCCCGAACACGCTGACAAGCGGGGATTTCAAGCCTAAATTGGGGGTAACTCCAGTATTTCTTCAGGCGAACCGGCAGATCCGGCCTCATAACCCTCTAAAAAGGCCTCAGCCCGATCCTTTTCCGGATATCGGGCAAGAAGCTCATGAAAGTCATCTCCATGCCCGGCAATGCGCAGATGAATCAACTCATGAAACAAGATATACCGAAGCGCATAGTTGGGCGCAGTATTTAGTCGTTCTGAAATTCGAATTGTTTTATCAACTGTCGTGCAAGATCCCCAGCGCTCGCGCATTACGCGCCACGTTACCGAGATCGGACGTTCATTAAATTCGGGCAGATATTCGGCGAGAAGTAAGTCGCTTAAGTCCAGCAGGGCGTCATCGCTCTTTCGCAGGCGATTCTCTCGCTTCAAAACTAGGTCGATCATCTCCGGAATAACTTCAAACTCTTGGCGCCTGCTCAGTCGGTCAGGAATATGTATTTCGATCACACCATTTTGGCGATAGGCATGAAGTGTTCGCTTACGTCTTGAACTTCTAATCACCCGAAATTCGGGAAGTCTGGAGAGAAGCTCTTCATGCTCTTTCTTGAGAGATTTTTTAGGCTTGAGTTCAGGCATGTCGGGGAAGATATCGGCAAAGATTTCACCTTGAATAAAGTTCTCCACCGACCCCGCGAAATTATTACTTTCAGTGTTTCTATCTCCGGCAGGAATATTGATTTCTGGATTGTTTGGAATCTGCGGGAACATGATTTAGCACGCCTCCGTTATCCCCAGAGCTCAAAGAGTTATCAACTGCTTATACACAAGTTTATCAACAGCCCCTACAGAATGGCTTGCATTGCCTTAGCTTTCTCAAAAAATCTTGCAGTCCATTAATTTATTGATTTCATGGATTGTTTTCGGGTGATTACGGTGAATTGCAGCCCAGAATTCGAAATTGGAATTTATTTAGCTATTAAACAGGCGAAACCCTCAACTAACACTTGAAATTATTGGAATTACTTGAAATTAATCTGCCCAACTAAGTTGATTATGGCTTCTGATTACCTTAGGTTTCGACCACGAAGTTCTCGGATAACCGTTCGTTGTTTGCAAGGGGAAGGCAAACAAAGAATTGTGCGCCCGGGGACTTCGCTTTTTTATCTGATGCTTTTAATGCAGCCCAGAGAGGTCATCGGGAACGATGGTGCTATTCAAGAACTTGTTTACATCTGCAAGATCTTTAGATCTTGGAAGAAGCGCAGGGTCTTCCCAGCGTTGATCGCGTTGAGCCAGCCCAATCTCACTTTCAACTTCAAACCAGAAGAGCGAACATTCGCGCATTTTTCTTGGTGAAACTTCTAGGCCAAGAAGTGTTGCAAATAATTGTTGGGTTGGAGATTTCGTCGCTCGCGCTCTACGCAAAGTTTCGCTAAGCGCAGGATAAGAAGGAAGTCGATCGCCAACTGCCTTTGTTGAAACATAATCAATCCAGCCTTCGATGAGCGCCAAGATTATCTCTAATTTTTCAAGAGCGGCATCTTGAGAAGGGCTCTGTTCTGGTTTAAACAATCCTGCAGAAATTGCTACTGAAATTGATTCTGGATTATTTATATCTAATTCACCAGTTTCTAATGCCCGCTCTGCTTGTTCTTGAATTGAATCGATATCAATCTTTATGCCCGCGCCATAAGCTGTAATCGCATCCTGGATATATCCTGATAACCACGGTGAGTGTGAAAATAACCGTGATGCTGCTGCTTCCCGGACCGCAAGGAAGATACGGACTTCATCAACTGGGATATCTAAACCGTCAGCCCATTTCGCAACATTCTCTGGAATCAACCTGGCCTCGCTCGCCCCAAATAGCGGGATTGCAACATCGTTCGCGCCAGTTATTGAGACCGCTAATTGCCCAATCGAAGTTCCAAGCTGATTTGCAATCAGCGAACCCATAAAGGCCCGCATAATTGGAGCAACAGCCGCCATTCCTTGTTCCATTTCTGCTTCGAGCGGGGTCTGCTTCAAAACATTTGTTAAAGCGCTCGCCATTCCATCCGCGAGCGGCTCAATCATCTTCGCCCAATTGGTAACCGATGAATCTAACCAATCTCGTCGGCTCCATGCCGGAAGATTTGATCTTGAAAGCGCAGGGAAAGTCGTCGCTTCATCTAGCCAAGTATTTGCAATATCCAATGTGACTTGTGAATCCGCAACATCCTGCGAACCGATAGGGCGCTCGCCCTGGCTGGAAATAAATTTGCGCGCCACATCTCGCAAGACATCAGGTGAAATAAGTGGACCAACCGAACCTGCGCTATTGGCAGCAGCAAAGAGAGTCTGCGGATTTAATCCAAAGTTTGAAAGCTGGGCCAAGAGTTCATTGAAATCCGGAAGTTTGTTCTCATTTGAATTTGAGTCATCAGGATCTTCAGGATCACCAGGATTACTGGGACCAAAGCCGAAGTTGTTATTCACTGATTTACCCTCCCTTCCCAATACCTCAAATACTAAAACTGAAAACTAAAATTTAATTCGCATTTACCGAATTCAGTATGTTCAAGAAATCTACAGTGCTCAAGATATCTACAACGCTCAAGAAATCTACAGTGCTCAAGAAATCTACAGTGCTCAAGATATCTAGAACCTTTGACATATCTAAGGTAACCAAGGCTAGTTAAAGTTTCTTCCCCAATCCCTAAGATATTTCAGAATATGTCAAAATATTGTGAAAAGGTGTGAAATTTCTCTTAGCTTTCCCTGATAAGTTCAAGCTCGGCTTCAGGGCCAGAAGGCGAAATTGTCGGCTCGAGTTGTTAAAGTGACCTATTGATTGCAGGAGTTCTCTTGAAAATCCTGGCAAGCGAAACCGGGGGTAGGGCAAGTGCAGGGGTTTCAAGCCGTAGCAGCATCTAGCAGCTCGGTCTTTGCCGCACTTATCTGGTGGTTGATTCCCTTCTTCGCAGTCCTTGGCGCAATCATTTATGTCACCTGGGTTGCAAAGTTCAAAGACAAGTATGCAAATGAGACGAATCGTTCGGTAACTAAATTCCAAAGTTTCCAAGATAGTTTTCGCGATGACTCCGCACCCAATACCTAAATATCTTTCAAAGCCAGCTCTCTATTTTTTAATTTTGGTATTTCTCTTCTCCCTCATGGTTCCAATGCCCTTTGCGATTATTTCGCCAGGGCCAGTCACGGACCTGCTGGATAAAGGCATCAAAATCAGTGAAGGCGTAAATAGCGACCAAGTTTCTGATCCCAAAGGAAAGCTTTTCTCGCTCTCGGTCTACGTATCAAATCCGGATACCAGGCCACCCGGCGCTATGGTTTTAGAAGCATGGTTAAAGGGTGACTCAGTTGTATTGCCAAGTGAGGTTGTTTACAAAGAGGGCGAAACAACCAAATCTGCTAAGGCTCAAGGCGCGAAAGAAATGCTCAAGTCCGAAGTTGCCGCCGCAATTGCCACAGCTAATTTCTTAAAGAATGCACAGCCAGATAAACCTCTAAATTGGAGAGCCTCGGATATAAAATTTGTAATGAAGCGCGTCGGTGGCCCAAGTGCAGGTCTTGCTTTTTCACTCGCACTTATTTCAAAGCTTTCGAATCCAGAATTAATTGCTGGAAGAAAAATTGCGGTAACTGGAACCATTAACGAAAATGGACTAGTAGGAAGCGTTGGGGGTATGGATCAGAAATTGCATGCGGCGCTGGATGCTGGTGCAACAATCGCGGTTGTCCCCAAAGCAAATTGCCGAGATATAACGTTTGCTGAGAGCGGTTTGCAAGTGATGGCCGTAAACAACCTTAGTGAAGCATTTCACGGTTTAATCGACCCCAAGATTGGCCAAAATTTCAGGTGTCCTGCCTAATTTTCGAAACATTTTGGAATTGTGGGTTTTCTTGGTTTTCCAACTATGTAGAGTATGGACATGAGTTCATTTCAATTTCCTGGTAATCCCTTCTCTGGTTCATCAAATCCTCAAAATCCAATGCGCCCTAAACGCCCAGGACCGTTCGCGCTTACCGCGATCGCTCTGGTCATTCTTGGATCGCTGCTCGTAGGCCTTAGCGGTTTTTATGCTGACTTTCTCTGGTTTCGCTCTGTTGAATTTCAAACTGTCTGGAGCACAGTTCTTATTACTAAAGCAGCTCTCTTTATTTTCTTTGGACTCATAACCTCGCTTTTCATAACAACAAACATTTATCTGGCTTACAGAAGTAGACCGCTTTATGCACCAGTTTCAGTTGAAGCGGATAATTTAGAGAGATACCGCGGACAACTAGAACCAATTCGCCGCTGGGTATTGCTTGCAATAGCGCTAGGTTTCTTCTACTTCTCTGGAACTTCAGGAGTCGCTCTCTGGGAACGATGGATGCAATTTAGCAATGCAACTCCATTTGGCGTCAAGGATTCTCAATTTGGTTTAGATATTTCTTTCTTTGTTTTTAAGTTACCGTTTTACGAAGCCTTATTAGCTTGGGCAATCTCTACTCTAATTCTGACGATCATCGCCAGCGCCGCTGTTCATTACTTATATAGCGGAATCAGATTACAAGTTCCTGAAGATAAAACGACTGTTGCAGCTCGGGTCCAACTCTCAGTCTTGCTCGGTATTTTCGTGCTGATTAAGGCAATTGCATACTGGTTTGACCGCTACGCACTTGCACTAAAAGAGGGACGCCTGATTACTGGTCTTTCTTACACTGATGTGAATGCGCTATTGCCAGCTAAAGCAATCCTGGCTGGAATCTCCATAATCTGTGCGCTTCTCTTCTTTGCAAATATCATTCGCCGTTCATGGGTTCTACCTGCAGCCGGAGTAAGCCTTCTAGTTATTTCTTCAGTTCTGATTGCTGGCGTTTATCCAGCGGCTATTCAACAGTTCCAAGTTAAGCCAAGCGAATCTTCAAAAGAAGCGCCGTTTATCCAACGCAATATCGATGCAACTCGTGCCGCATATGGATTAAGTGATGTCGATGTTAGAGATTATCGAGCCACAATCGAAACATCTGCTGGGCAGTTGAAGAATGACGAAGCAACTATTTCAAATATTCGACTACTAGATCCAACCGTTGTTCCAGCTACATTCCGCCAGTTGCAACAGATTAAGCCCTTCTACAGCTTCGCAGATTCTCTTGATGTTGATCGCTACACAATTGATGGCGTCAAGCGTGATTCAGTTGTCGCCCTTCGTGAATTGAGCATCGAAGGCAATCCGGTTCGAAATTGGATTAATGATCACTTGGTTTATACCCACGGTTTTGGTTTCGTATCTGCATTTGGAAACACAATTGACCCAGATGGAAAACCAACTTTTAGCGTTGGCGATATCCCACCAACAAAGGGTCTAGGAGAATTCGAACCTCGAATTTACTTCGGCGAGAATGTGCCAGATTATTCAATTATCGGTGGCGCTAAAGGCGGCGATCCAGTAGAGCTCGACTATCCAGATGATAATTCTGAAAATGGTCAGAGGAACTACACCTACACCGGTAAGGGTGGCGTCCCAATGGGATCCCTATTCACCCGCTTACTCTTCGCAATCAAGTATCAAGAACAGCGCATTGTTCTCTCGAACTTGATTAATTCAGATTCAAAGATTCTCTTCAACCGTAATCCAAATGAGCGCGTTGCAAAAGTTGCTCCTTGGTTGACACTTGATGGAAATATTTATCCAGCAGTAGTTGATGGTCGCATTTTGTGGATACTCGATGGTTACACAACTAGCAACGGTTACCCTTACTCAAAGAAGACAAACCTCGCTGGGGCTACAACAAACACCATCACAACAAACGCTGCAGCGGTTGCATCACTTGCAAGCAGGGATATCAGCTATATGCGAAATTCCGTAAAGGCAACTGTTGATGCTTATGACGGAACTGTGACGCTTTACCAATGGGATACCAAAGATCCAATACTTGCAACCTGGAGTAAGGCATTCCCAGGAACTGTGACTCCAAAGAGTGCAATGTCGAAGTCACTGCTTGATCACATTCGCTACCCTGAAGATCTCTTCGGCGTTCAACGCGATGTCTTAAGCTCCTACCACGTCAAAACTGCGGATGCCTTTTATGGCGGACAAGATTTCTGGCGAGTTCCAACTGACCCATCCTCATTGGGTGCAAATGCCGGAATCCAGCCTCCTTACTACATGACACTTAAATTACCTGGCCAAGAGAAGGCTGCATTCTCACTCACAACTTCATTTGTGCCGCGAGGAAATCGGCAGAACTTAACGGCATTCGCCTCGGTAAATTCAGACTTTGGTCCGGATTACGGAAAGATCTCTGTGCTACAACTTCCACGCTCGACCAATATTCCTGGTCCGTCACAAGTTGCATCGAACTTCGAAGCGAAGCCCGAAGTAGCCCAAGCGCTCTCCTTGTTGCGTCAAGGCGGATCTGATGTTGTTCTTGGAAACTTGCTGACACTTCCAGTTGGTGGCGGATTACTTTATGTCCAGCCAGTTTATGTTCGTGCGACTGCCAACAATGCTGCGTATCCATTGCTGCAAAAAGTTCTAGTTTCTTTCGGTGATGTAATCGGATTTGATGACACACTTAAGGGCGCACTGGATCAAGTATTTGGTGGAAACTCCGGAACTAGTTTAAATAACATCTCACAATCAAACTCTGGTGGTTCAACTCCAACGATTAGCAATACTTTGAAATCTGCACTTGACAACGCAAAAGCAGCGTTAGCAGATGCACAAGCTGCACTTAGAAGAGGCGACTTCACTGAATATGGCAAGGCTCAGGATCGTTTAGAAGCGGCGATTGCTGCTGCAATCGCCGCACAAAGGTAATTTCCTAAAAGTAATTTGGGTAATTAAACCTTTCGGCATAAGATTGCCGAACCGACGCGGGGTGGAGCAGCTCGGTAGCTCGCTGGGCTCATAACCCAGAGGTCATAGGTTCAAATCCTGTCCCCGCTACCAATTAAGACCAGTCGATGGCTTACGGAGAACACACCGTAGGCCAGACCATCAATAGCTAAAACAAAAACACTCTGACCGGCTGCATGTGCGCTCTCAACCTGGGCAGATATCTCACTTGGGAATTTAGCAGTGGCTTTCACCATCGCAACGCTTGGACCAAATAGTGCAGTTCTAGATTTTCCATTCAGAATAACTCGAGCAGCGATACCTTGAATTGCAGATTGATTCCATTGAGTGAAAGCAATCGGGGCAATACTTCTATCTTCTAGATATTTTCTGACCGCTTTCATTGCTTTATGTTGATCTGACGGATTCTCAGCCATTTTAGTTAAGTGCTCCTGCAGTCCAAGAATCAAAGTCAGAGTTACAGTTTGCAGAACTGATTGTTCGAAGTAAGTATCTGGATCGTTCTTATATGGATTAGTTTCAATAATCTCATTCTCAACTTCGAAAATCTCTTCGTACTGTGGCTCTTTTTTACCTGGCTTTTTGCCCGACTTATTACTTGGCTTCTCGCCTGAACTTGAACCATGGCTTTTTGTAAGGTAATTAATTATCAAGATGATGAGGACAAAGGCGATAAAACCAGAGAGAACGAGAAGGATTTGTTGAACTTGGGAAGCGCTTAATTCGAGCCCAGCAATCTCAATGTCACTAATTTCAACGCCAGCGATCTCAACGCTAGCCATTCGGAAATTTCCCATTTAATTTATTTCCTTAATGAAATCTCTATGAAGTAGCCCATTACTTGAAATCGCACTCCCACCATGTGGTCCATCTTTGCCATTAAGGTCTGTGAATTTTCCGCCAGCTTCACGAATAATTACATCGAGCGCCGCCATATCCCAGAGGGAGAGTGAAGGTTCAACAGCGATATCAACTGCACCTTCTGCAACCAACATGTGTGACCAGAAATCTCCATGGCCTCGGGTCCGCCACACTCGCTCTTGCAGTGCGACAAATTTATCTTTTCGCTCGCCCCAACCAATCAGGTCTGAATATGAAATCGATGCGTCACCAAGTTTTGAAACCTTTGAAACCCTTAGTTCAGAAATTTCACTAGCGCCAGCTCCAGAATTAACTCCAGAATCAAACTGGGTCTTTGCGCCCAATCCCTTCGCAGCCCACCAACGTCTTGCGAGTGCTGGTGCGCTTACAACTCCGACTACAACTTCGCCCGCAGGATCAATTAACCCAATTAGCGTGGCCCAGGTCGGCACTCCACGTAAATAATTTTTGGTTCCATCAATTGGATCAATTACCCAGTAATACTTACCGGCCAGCGAATCGGGGCTACCGAACTCTTCGCCAACAACTAAATCATCACTCCGAACCTTCGAAATTTCGTTTCTAATTGCACTTTCAACCGCTTTATCTGCATCAGTCACGGGGGATGAATCAGGTTTGGTTTCAATTACTAAATCAAGTGCTTGATAGCGCTTTAGTGAAATCTCGTCGGCAACATCTGCAAGACGTATTGCGAGCTCTAAATCTGATTTTAAATCTTGGACGCGCGATGACATGCGGGAATCCTACTGCACCACTTATGCCAAATTATGTTAAAGGCTTAAGTATCAGGCCTTAAGCAGGCGACGCAAGCTCTCAAGCCTTGACTTGCTTACATCATCAAGATTCCAAGAATTTAATGCGCAACTCTCTTCGTTATGTGAGCAATTCTTCGGGCAGTGTTCTATCGCTTCCCTAAATTCACCGAAGGCAGAAATTACGCGCTTACTATCAACATGAGCGACGCCGAAGGATCTAACTCCTGGAGTATCAATAATCCAACCCGGATTTAGTGCGAGTGCAATTGCAGATGAAGAAGTATGACGACCACGTCCAGTCGCATCATTTACCGAACCCGTTGCACGATCAGCGCTCTCTACTAAAGCATTTACTAGCGTGGATTTTCCAACTCCAGAGTGACCGAGTAAAACCGTGCACTTGCCATCAAATAATTCACGTATTTCATCTAGTTCACGACCCTTTTGTCTCTTAATCTGGGTCTTAATTATTTTAATATTTAATTCTTTGTATGCTTCTAAGAATTCCTTGCCATCAGATAAATCACATTTTGTCATAATTATTATTGGCGTGATTGCCTGGTCATAAGCAACAACTAGTGCGCGATCAACAAAACCGTGCCGAGGTTCTGGATTTTCGGATGCAATTACAATTGCCATCTGATCAACATTTGCAACAATCATCCGCTCAATTTCAGCGTCGTCATCGACAGTGCGGGTTAGTGCATTTTTGCGTTCTGCCACTGTAACTATCCGAGCCAGAGTTCCGACTTCACCGGAGATGTCACCAACTAATCCAACTGTGTCACCAACCACTACCGAACTCTTCCCGATTTCACGGGATTTCATCGCAGTTATCAGATTATCCGGTTGCAAACTTGTTACTGTTTCAAGCAAGCAAGTTACGCGTCCGCGATCAACCGCAACCACAAAAGCTGTTGCTGCTTTCGAATAATCTGGTCGGTCTTTTGTTCGCGGTCTTGTGCTGCGGGCTGGTCTAGATCGAACATCATCTTCATCGAATTCGCTGAAGTTACGTGGCTCAACCATTGGAACCTAACATTTGCTGCCAGGCGCCCGGGAAGTCCGGAAGCGTTTTCTGTGTAGTAGCAATATTCTCTACATCAATCCCATCAATCGCCAGGCCGATAATTGCACCTGCAGTTGCAAGCCGATGATCATCGTAGGTATGGAAAGTTCCACTATGCAGTAGGGCTGGAGAAATATGCAGTGCGCTCTCTTCCTCATCCACATCGCCACCAAGAGCATTTAATTCCGCAGCAAGTGCCGCCAATCGGTCAGTTTCATGCAATCGAAGGTGGCCAATTCCACGGAGCGAAGATGGTGAATCAGCAAGCGCCGCTACTGCTGCAATTGAAGGAGTTAGTTCACCGACATCATGCAGATCAATATCAATCCCATGAATTTTTCCAGTACCAGAAATCTTTAAATCATTTCCGGCAAATTCTATTTTGGCACCCATTTGGGTAAAGATATTTCTAAGTTGATCACCTGGTTGGGCTGTCTTCTTAGGCCAATCTGAAATCACAACTTCGCCACCACAAATAATCGCAGCTGCCATAAAGGGAGCAGCATTTGAGAGATCTGGTTCAATTACTAAATCTTGGCCAGCTAATTCACCGGGCTCGACTCGCCATTCGCGCCAGCCATTTTCATTAACCTTGCTCTCAATTTTTGCACCAAATGTTTTCAACATCGCAATTGTCATTTCGATATGAGGTAGAGATGGCAGAGACTCTCCAATATCTTTTATCGTAACTCCAGTTTGAGTCACGGGACCAATCAGCAGTAAGGCAGAGATAAATTGACTAGAAGCCGAGGCATCGATTTCGAGCGTGCCACCTTTGATTGCACCGCTTCCATTAATAGTTAAAGGAAGAGAGTATTTGCCTCCATGCTCGATGGTTACGCCCAACTCTTCAAGTGCGCGAACTACTGGCCCAACAGGTCGCTCGTACGATCTGGCATCGCCATCAAAGTTAATCAAGCCATTGGCAAGTGCTGCAACAGGCGGCAAGAAGCGCATCACAGTTCCAGCATTTCCAACATCAACACTTGCTGGGCCAAAGAATTTTCCGGGAGTTATTTGCAAATCACCATTTGGCTCTTCCGTAATTGCGCAACCAATTGCCTTAAGTCCAGAAATCATTAGCGCGCTGTCACGAGAATGTAATGGCTTTCTTAAAGTCGATGGTGTTTTCGCAAGCGCTGCCAGAATAAGTGCGCGATTTGTAGCAGATTTTGAACCTGGAATTGTTATTGCGGTGTTGATTGGATTATTTCCTCGAAAGGGTGCGCGCCATAAATCTTCAGCTCTAGATCCAATTTTTTTGCTCACTGCGCAAGCCTACCTCAGCGGGTATTCTTGCCGTTATGTGCGGAAGATATGCCCTAGTTAAATCAGCTGGCGAATTGATTGAAGAATTTGAAATTACAACAAACAGGATTCCAGCGGCGCTTCCTGCAGATTGGAATATTGCACCAACCCGCGAGATATATGTGATTAGGAACCTTAGGAACCTTAGGGATGTTAGGGAGGATGTAAGTGATAATCGTCGTGAATTAGCAACTCTTTCCTGGGGAATGATTGCACCTTGGAGCAAGAATCGAAGTGAAGCAGTTCGGTCACAATCGCAGGCAATTAATGCCCGAAGTGAAAGCGTTCATGAGAAACCAACTTTTCGAAGTGCATTTAAATCTCGACGCTGTTTAATTCCCGCATCTGGATATTATGAATGGGCAACTGAACTTGGAAAATATGAGAGCAAACAGCCCTTCTATATTCAATCTGAAACAGAAGGAAAAACCCTTGCATTCGCCGGAATTTATGATCGCTGGGTTGATCCGAGCGGTGAAATTTTTGAAAGTGCATCAATCATCACAAGGCCTGCCGTAGATTTTCTTGCAAAAATTCATAATCGAATGCCAACCTTTCTTCCCGTCAATCGCTGGGATGCTTGGCTAGATCCAAAGTTAAATTCTGTGGAAGAGATTCAAAAACTTATGGAGCTTTCAGAACTAGCGAAAGGGCTGCGAGCTCACCCAGTTTCTACTCGAGTAAATGCCACTCGAAATAATGGTGCGGACCTGATTTCTGAGATCGATGTGAGCGAGCCCAATACTCTTTTCTAAAACCCAATACCCTTCTCTAAAACCCCTTTTCTGGGCAGGCGCCAAACTTGGGTTCGCCAGATTTAGTGGCCGGGAATAAAGTGAGATGGCTCTTTGTTTTAGTGCCAAAGGGCCAATTATCTTTAGTGATACGAAAGTTGAGTGATTCCTTGGCGGTAACCTTATTCCCGATGAACTCCGAAATAGAGATTAGAACTCCGGCCCAACTTCTGGCCACGGAGTCCGTTCTCGAGCGCACATCCCGGTTTGAACGCGATGCAATGCAATATACAAATCAGTTGTATGCGGCGGCCATGCGCTACACAAAAGATCCACATGATGCCCAAGATTTAGTTCAAGATACTTATGCAAAAGCATTTACTGCGTTTCATCAATTCGAACCTGGAACAAATTTAAAAGCCTGGCTCTATCGAATTCTTACAACAACATTTATTAACACTTATCGCAAAGATCAACGACGTCCACTTATCTCTGATGGTGAAGTTGAAGATTGGCAATTGGCGGCATCAGCAAGTCACACAAGTGACCAAGGTAAATCTGCGGAAGATGAAGTTTTAGAGAATCTGCCTGATGGCGATGTAAAGCGTGCACTTCATGAGATCCCAGAGGAGTTTCGTTTAGCTGTTTTCTACGCAGATGTTGAAGGCTATTCATATAAAGAGATTGCGGATATTTTAGGAATTCCTGCTGGCACTGTTATGTCTCGCCTCCATCGTGGCCGTAAATTGCTTCGCATTCTTCTCTTGGATTACGCCAAAGATCGCGGGTTTGGAGGATCTGATGGAATGTAATGAAGTTATGCATGCCTTGATTCTCTTTATTGATAATGAGATAGAAGATGCAATTCAGGTTCAAACTTTTCAGAGCCATTTTGAAGAGTGCCCACAATGTCTGACCGAGATGGAGCACGAGCGCCAAGTTCTGACTCGGATGAAATCTTTATTGTCAGATGCATGTTGCGAAGAGGCCCCAGAGGATTTGCAGAACCGCATCGCCCAGCAGACCGCACTTCTTGCATCACAAATGTTTAGCCCGACCCAAGTCATAACCGAATACCGCCGAACCGAGACAACCATTAACGGCGAGACACACATTGAAATTGAAACTACTCACGAGATTAGGCGTGATTTCCCGCTAAGTTAGCGGTTATGAATTCAGAGACAGTATTGGGAGCCATCGGAATGGCATCTCTAACTGTGCGTCCCGCCGATACATCGGTAGCCCAAGCGCTAAATGATTTACCGATATTGGCTACACCAACTCTGATCAATATTTTTGAGGGTGCCTGCACTGCTGCACTTTCTGAGCATTTAGATTCTGGCGAAACATCAATAACTTCAAATTTTGCTGTAACTACACATGCATCAGTAGGAGTAGGAATAGAAATCAGAGCAAATGCAACTTGTATTGAAATCGAAGGTTCAATCTGCAAATTCAATATTGAAGTTCATCAGGGCACCAGATTAATTGCATCTGGAGCGATCGAAAGAAAAATAGTAGATCGAGTCTCCTTTGCAGCTCGAATTGCAGCGGAGTCGATTTCAAGAGAAGCAATCTAAATTTGAGATAAAAAAATGAGCCCGCCCTAAGGCGAGCCCATTACTTCAGAACTAGTTACTTCAGAACTAGTTACTTCAGAACTAGTTTTGACTACTTCTTAGTTGCCCAGAAAATCTCGGCAATCTCATCAATCTTTGTAATGAGTTTTTCAGCAACTGCAACATCATTTGAACCCTTAGTTCCACCAGCGCCAGCAAGCTTTGTTGCTTCGTTAAATAGAACATGTAGTTGTGGGTAAGCTTCAAAGTGGTTTGGCTTGAAGTAATCAGTCCAGAGAACCCAGAGATGATGCTTAACTAATTCAGAGCGTTCTTCCTTGATAGCCACAGCGCGGGATTTGAAATCTGCATCACTTGAAGCTGCATATTTCTCCATGGTTGCCTTGATTGAAAGAGCTTCAATCTTCGCCTGTGCTGGGTCATAAACACCACAAGGTAGATCGCAATGTGCGTGAGCAATTGCTTCTGGCTTAAAGAGGTTCTTGAAGTTCATAACTTGCCTTTCATTTGGATTTACCGAATTTATGGTGCGAGACTACTACGCCTATGAGTCGTGTGCATTTAAGTGTTGCGAAATTATTTAAGGCCTTCTTCAAGGCTGTTGAGGTTCGTGGGGAATCAATGTCGCCCAACTACAACGATGGCGATTGGCTGCTATTCCGTGTGCTCCCAGCAAAATCCAAGGCAAATGAACTGATTGGCAAAGTCGTTCTAATCCAGCGCCAATCAGAATTTGGCACAGACTTCTTCCAAGTTAAGCGAGTTACCCAAGTTTCCGATAGAAGTAATAAAACAGAGATTTGGGTCGAAGGCGATAACAAAGGTGAATCAACTGACTCCAGAAATTGGGGCGCAGTTGATTCAAGTGAAGTAATTGGAAAGCTAATACTTCGCTATCGCCGCGCAACTAAGAAATAACTAGCACCTAAGAAATAACTAGCACCTAAGAAATAACTAGCACCTAAGAAATAACTAGCGTGAGAAGGCTTCCATCAATAGCGCCTTCTGCTCTTCTTCATGCAAATGATGTGAACCAGTTGCGGGGCTCGCAGTTGCGCGACGAGATACCCGACGAAGCGTTCGACCCTCGAGTATTTCAGATGTTGTAAGAGCAACAAATGGCCAAGGTCCTTGATTTGCTGGTTCATCTTGAACCCAGAGTAAATTCGCATTTGGGTGTTTAGCTGCAGCTGCTAAGAATTGTTCGGCAGGGAATGGATAAAGTTGTTCTAGTCGAATAATTGTGGTCGAGCTCTCGCCCAACTTCTCACGCTCTGCAACTAGATCGTGATAAACCTTTCCAGAACAGAAAATAACTCGGCTTGCGTTAACAACATTTGGATCCTCAATCAAAGGTTTGAATGTTCCGGTTGTGAAATCTTGTAACCCAGATGCAGCCGCTTTCAAACGCAACATAGATTTTGGTTCGAAGACAATAAGCGGACGACGCGCTGGATTCTTCATGTGCCAACGTAGTAAGTGGAAGTAAGAAGCTGGTGAAGATGGTTGAGCAACAGTCATATTTAATTCTGCGCAGAGTGCAAGGTAGCGCTCGATGCGACCAGATGAGTGATCCGGTCCTTGGCCTTCATATCCGTGTGGAAGTAGAAGGACTAGTGATGAACGCTCGCCCCATTTTTGCAGCGCGGATGAAATGAATTCATCAATGATGGTTTGTGCACCATTGGCAAAGTCACCAAATTGCGCTTCCCACATTACGAGGGCATCTTCGCGTTCTACTGAATAGCCATATTCAAAGCCCATTGCGGCATATTCCGACAAGAGGGAATCAAATACGAAGAATTGATTCTCATCTGAAATAAGTGAGCGAAGCGGTGTCCAGTCAGACCCATTGTTCTGATCAACAACTACAGCGTGACGATTACTGAATGTTCCGCGCTTAACATCCTGACCAGCAAGTCGAATTGGGTGGCCCTCCAAAAGAAGTGATCCCATTGCAAGTAATTCACCAGTTGACCAGTCAACGGTTCCTTCATCAAGCATCTCGACTCGCTTGGCAAGTTGTGGTACAAGTTTTACATGCGGAATGAAACCTTCTGGAATCGCGCTCTGGGTTGCAACAATCTTTCTAAGTGTTGCCTCATCTACTGATGTGTTTACAGTCTCTGGTGCTGGCGCTACAGGAACAACAATATCTGAATTATGTTCTGGCTCAATATTATGAACCGCGTTATAAACCGCATCAAGTTGTGCTTGATAATCTTGTAATACTTCTTCAGCTTCTTCAACCGTGATATCGCCGCGACCAATTAGCGCTTCGGTGTAGAGCTTACGAGTTGAACGCTTTGCCTCAATCAATTTATACATCATTGGTTGGGTGAAACTTGGTTCGTCGCCTTCATTATGTCCACGACGACGGTAGCAAATCATGTCGATAACAACATCTTTCTTAAATGCTTGGCGATATTCGAATGCGATACGTGAAACTCGAACAACACTCTCTGGATCATCAGCATTTACATGGAAGACTGGCGCCTGAATCATCTTTGCAATGTCTGTCGAATAAGTTGAAGATCTAGCTGCATGTGGCGATGTTGTGAAGCCAACTTGGTTGTTTACGACAACGTGAATTGTTCCACCAACACGATAACCCTTTAACTGTGAGAGGTTTAGCGTTTCAGAAACAACACCTTGGCCAGCAAATGCGGCATCTCCGTGCATCAAGATTGGAAGAACGCTGAAGATATCTTTCACATTTAACTTATCTTGCTTCGCGCGAGCAATGCCTTCTAATACTGGGTTTACGGCCTCGAGGTGAGAAGGGTTTGCTGCGAGATAAATCTTGGTGGTTGCGCCTGATTCTGCAGTGAAAGTTCCTGCAGTTCCGAGGTGATACTTAACATCGCCAGAACCATGGACTTGATTCTCAGCGTAATGTCCCTCAAACTCTTGGAAAATTTGGCCGTAGGACTTTCCACCAATATTTGCAAGAACGTTTAGGCGGCCACGGTGTGGCATTCCGACGCACACTTCATCTAATCCGCGATCTGCAGCCGCTGAAATAATGGCATCCAGTAATGGAATTAAAGATTCGCCACCTTCAAGTGAGAAGCGCTTCTGTCCAACATATTTTGTCTGCAAGAAAGCTTCAAATGCCTCAGCACTATTTAGTTTTCGCAAGATTCGAAGTTGTTCTTCGCGTGGAGTTCTTGGGTATCCAACTTCCACATACTCTTGAATCCAGGCACGCTCTAGCGGGTTCTCGATATACATATATTCAACGCCGATGGTGCGGCAATATGAATCTCGGAGCGTTCCAAGAATTCTGCGTAATTTCATGACCGGTTTGCCACCAAAGCCACCAGTTGCGAATTCGCGATCTAGATCCCAGAGTGAAAGTCCATGAGTAACAACATCCAAATCTGGATGTGAGCGCTGGATATATTTAAGTGGATCAATATCTGCCATTAAGTGGCCTGATGTGCGATACGCGTTGATTAGCTCTTGAACGCGAGCAGTCTTGCCAACTTGATCTTCCTTGCTAAAGCGCATATCAACAACCCAGCGGATTGGAACGTATGGAATACGTAGCGCTGCAAAAATCTCGTCGTAGAAACCATTTTCGCCGAGCAACAATTCATGAATTCGTTTTAAGAAATCACCAGATTGTGCGCCTTGGATAATTCTGTGATCATAAGTGCTAGTTAAAGTAATGACTTTACTTATTGCTAGCTCGGCCAAGGTATCTTCATTTGTGCCTTGAAATTCCGCTGGATAATCCATTGCGCCAACGCCAAGAATTAAGCCCTGTCCTTGGACCAATCGTGGAACTGAGTGAACTGTGCCGATTGTTCCTGGGTTTGTAAGTGAAACTGTTGTTCCAGCAAAGTCTTCGACGGTCAGAGAACCACCGCGAGCTTTGCGAACGGTCTCTTCGTATGAAGCCCAGAACTGAGCAAAATCAAGTTCTTCACAGCCCTTTATTGATGGCACTAATAATTGGCGTGAACCATCTGGTTTTGCTAAATCGATTGCGATACCAAGGTTTATATGTTCTGGCTTTCCAATAGCAGGCTTGCCATCCAATTCGCCGAAGAAGGCATTCATCTCTGGCATCTGTCGAATTGCGCTGATCATTGCGTAACCAATTATGTGAGTGAATGAAACTTTTCCACCACGGCTACGTTTTAAATGATTATTTATAACTGTGCGATTATCAATCATCAATTTTGCTGGGATTGCGCGAACACTTGTTGCAGTTGGAACTGTCAATGAAGCTTCCATGCTCTGCACAACGCGAGCGCTCACGCCACGAATTGGTTCGAGAGTAGATGCACCTGGACTTACTAAAGTTGGAATCGGTTTGTTTATCGGATCCGCAGGAGTTGCGACTTTAACTGGAACAACTGGTGTTGCTTGCGCAACTGGTGTTGCTTGCGCAACTGGTGTTGCTTGCGCAACTGGCATTGCTTGCGCAACTGGCGTTGCTGAAACCTGTGTTGCAGCCACTGGTATTTGTAGCGCACTTGGATCTACTACCTTCTTTGGCAGCGGTGGAGTTCCACCCAGTGGTGCGTTATCTAAAGTTGGAATCACTTTGCCATTATTTTGCGCAACAGTCCCATTTGCATTTGGTTTGTAGTCAGCAAAAAATGCCACCCAAGCTGTATCTACTGAATTTGGATCCGCTAAATACTTTTCATACATCTCATCGACAAGCCATTCATTTGGCCCAAAAGATCCACCGTAATGATTAGCAGGTGTATTAGATCCAGTTGCCGACACTTTTGATGCTCCTAAATTTTATTTAAGTCTCGCTTAAGTCTAATAGAGGTATCGGTCCGGTCTATACGCCTGTGGCGATATCTCTGGAAATGCCAAGAATTACATTAATCACATTCCGATTTAGAGCAATTTTGAATCCAGGTCCCTCCGATACGCCTTTGTCGTCCGCGCTATATCCGTGCCAAGTCCTTTTGAAGTCCCGCCAACCACCTTTCTAGCGGAACCAAGGTCTCCGGAATCAAGGCCTCCGACATTCAGGAGGAAATCTCTCAGAAACTTCGGCACAGTTACCACCATGAATTCCAAATCAAATCAACCTCTTGCAGTAGTCACTGGCGGATCTCGCGGCTTGGGTTATGTCGTTGCGAAGGCGCTCAAGGCTGCGGGAAATAGGGTACTAATTATTAGCAAAGATCCAGTGCGAGCAGCGAAAAGTGCAGAAGAGATTGGTTGCGAATTCGAAACGGTGGATTTTGAAAATCTTGATTCAACTAAATCTAAATTTGAAGAAGTGCTTACCAAATATGGAACTCCGAATATTCTTGTATTAGCGCACGGCGTAATGAGTGAGAAAATGTCAAAAACGCTGCGCACCACAACACAAGAGTGGCGTCGGGTAATGGCAATAAATCTAGATTCCAATTTCATCGCAATAAATACTCTTGCACCAACAATGGCTGAAGCTCGTAACGGTCGTGTAATTATTTTCACCGCATGTTTAGGTCGAATGTCTGGCCCGGGAAATACCGGCGGCCTTGCGCCATATCGAATTAGTAAAGCCGGTGTTAATGCTTTAGTTAGAAATCTTGCTCACGAAACTGGTCAAGGAAGCCGTGGATTTTTAGTAGATGCAATCTGTCCGAATCACAGTCGAACAGATATGGGTGGACCCGATGCACCAAGATCAGCAAAAGAAGGCGCAGCAACTGCAATCTGGTTGGCGACAAGAGAGTTCGAAACAGGCAAAGATTTAACTGGACTGTTCTGGGAAGACCAAGAAGTTATTCCTTGGTAATTATTTTGATTTGCTATTCGCGATAGCCATATAGAGCAGCAACAAAAGTTGTTACTCCAAGCAAGGCAAGGGGAATTCCAACAATTAATAACCCACCAGAAATCATGTAATACGAAACCCCAACAGCGATTGCATTTGCCAGCACCGCAGGCGCTCTTCCATATGATCTGCGTTTCGCAAATCCCATCGATGCGAAAAACAGACCGGTTGCACCAAACAGGGCAAATACGATTTCGCCAATCAGGGCCGATGGCCAAGTTGCGGTTGAAAACACCGATGCCAGAAGCAAGTAGATAACGATTCCAACCAGAATCAGAGATTCAAAGCGCAACAGCCAGACTGCGGCCTTTCTAGAATTCTCATAGAACGAATCCGTAATCTTCATTCTGGCTCCTTTACAATCCCTAGGAAAACTCTATTGCATGGCAATACAAATTTAATGTGCCATTACGCTTAACCCATGGCAGCCCGTGAATATCTGGAAGAAGTTCGCGCTTTACGCGTAACTCTTTCCGCCATCGAACAAGTTTTGAATCTGCCGAAATTGGAAGCTGACTTTAAAACACTAGAAGCAGAAGCCAGCGAACCAAATCTTTGGGATGATCCGGAGAAAGCTCAAGTTGTAACCAGCAAACTTTCAAGAGTCCAAGCCACTTTGAATAAATCAAACACAATTCGTCGCAGACTTGAAGATATTCCTCTACTTCTCGAGCTCGCCCAAGGCGAAAAAGATGCAGGTGCAATTGTCGAAGCAGGGAATGAATTAGATGAAGTTACGCGCGCAATTCGTGAATTAGAAGTTCAAACACTTCTAAGTGGTGAATACGATAATCGAGATTGTTTGATAACTATTCGTTCTGAAGCCGGAGGTGTAGAAGCCGCGGATTGGGCGCAAATGTTGATGCGCATGTATTTGAGATATTGCGAGCGCCATAACTTCAAAGTTGACGTTCTAGAAACTTCATATGCAGAAGAAGCTGGCATAAAATCGACAACATTTAGGGTTTATGCACCCTATGCATATGGCACGCTCTCTGTAGAACAAGGCACACATCGCTTGGTTCGGATTTCGCCATTTGATTCGCAATCCCGCCGCCACACATCATTTGCAGGCGTGGAAGTTGTGCCCGTTGTAGAGCAGAGCGATCACATTGTTATTGACGAAAAGGAACTTCGTGTCGATGTTTATCGATCATCTGGACCTGGCGGTCAAGGCGTGAACACAACAGACTCGGCTGTGCGGATAACTCACCTTCCTACTGGAATAGTTGTTTCTTGCCAGAACGAGCGCTCGCAAATTCAAAATAAGGCGACCGCAATGGCGGTTCTGCAATCCAAATTATTAGAACGTCGTCGCCAAGAAGAACGTGCGAGATTAGATGCACTTAAGGGTGATAACTCTGGATCATGGGGTAATCAAATGCGCTCTTATGTTCTGGCTCCTTATCAAATGGTTAAAGATTTGCGCACAGATTTTGAAGTTGGAAATCCATCAGCAGTTTTGGATGGCGAAATTGATGGCTTTATTGAAGCTGGAATTAAGTGGCGTAAAAGCACGGATTAAATAGCTTCTCCACAAAATCATCAAAAACTTGAAATTCAAGAAATATCTAGAAAAAAGAATTGATTTGAGTATCACATGGATTTACGCGTAACTGGAAGAAATTTCTCAGCCTTTTTCGCGCGTATTTCCGGGCCTGAACGGTGATTCCTGCCTAAACTTCCCATGTAGGCAGAATGCTTAATTGCGTTCACCTGAGGCAATTGCTAGAAATTAGTTTTGAGCGGAAAGCACAAGGAGGCGGTCATGATTCGTTTTGAAAACGTTTCTAAAACTTACCCAAAGCAGGATCACGCTGCTCTTGATTCAGTAAATATTGATATTCAAAAAGGCGAGTTTGTATTCTTGGTTGGACTATCCGGCTCAGGAAAATCAACCTTTCTTCGTCTAGTCCTAAGGGAAGAGCGCCCAACATCTGGCAAGATTATTGTCGCGGGAAAAGATCTCAACACTTTATCGGCTCATAAGATTCCAGAACTTCGCAGACAAGTGGGAACTGTATTTCAAGATTTCCGACTACTCCCAAATAAGACAGTTACCGAGAATGTTGCATTCACATTGCACGTGCTGGGTTTTTCCCAGAAGGAGATAAATCGAGAAGTGCCAGAAGTTCTAGAACTCGTTGGCTTAGAAGAGAAAGCCGATCGCAAGCCTTCAGAACTTTCAGGCGGAGAACAACAACGCGTGGCGATTGCGCGTGCTTATGTAAGTCAGCCCGCTATTTTGATTGCTGATGAACCAACTGGAAACTTGGATCCAGCAACAAGTGTTGGAATCATGAAATTGCTTGATCGGATAAATCGAGAAGGAACCACTGTTGTAATGGCTACACACGATTCAAAGATTGTTGATTCAATGCGCAAACGCGTTATTGAGCTTGAAAGTGGCCAAGTCATTCGTGATCAGGTTCGTGGCGTATATGGATATGCGGGATAGGGGCAGAACATGAGAACCGGATTTCTATTTAAAGAGGTAAAAATCGGTCTGCGCCGAAATCTAACAATGACATTTGCAGTCGTTATCACTGTTGCAATTTCTTTAACTCTTCTTGGTATCGGCCTTCTTGCTAACTCGCAAGTTCGAGTGATGAAAGATTATTGGTATGACAAAATTGAAGTTTCAGTATTTCTCTGCGGAACACTTTCAGAATCTCCTTCATGTGCAAGCGGACCGGTTTCACAAGAGCAGAGAGATCAAATCAAAGTAGATATCGAAGCACTTCCTGTTGTAGATACGGTTTATTACGAATCTCAATCCGAAGCATTTACCCGTTTTCAAGAAAGATTTAAGGGTTCTGCAATCGCACAAAATGTAACCCAAGATCAACTTCCAGAGTCTTACCGAGTTAAGTTAAAAGATCCGACACAGTTTGCAGTTATGCAGAGTGCATTTGCTGGAAGGCCTGGTGTTGACTCGGTTCAAGATCAACGGAGCATTCTAGAAAAATTCTTTAAGTTGTTATCAGTGCTTCGAGATGGCGCCCTAGCAATTGGTTTAGCCAGCGTTCTTACCGCCGCATTATTGATTAGCAATACGCTTCGAATCGCAGCCTTTAACCGGCGACGAGAAACTGGCGTCATGAAATTAGTTGGTGCTTCGTCCTTCTCAATCCAGTTACCATTTTTACTAGAAGGAATAATCTCGGCAATTGTTGGATGGGTCTTTTCAACAGGCCTGTTATCAGGATTTAAATTGTTGGTTGATTCAAGAATTGCACCACTACTGAGTTTCACTAAATTCTTTACCTGGTCTGATGTTTGGGTTGCTTCAGGAATCCTCTTAATTACTGGACTATTCGTATCAACAGTGGCCTCAGTTGCCACTTTGCGTAAATACCTAAAGGTCTAACTCCGTACGCCGCTCTAATTACGCACACCGCTCTACAACTTTGCCAATTTCAGGCTTTGCTAGGAGAATTCACGGATGCTTTCCCCTTGGCAGTCAATAGTTTCGCGCATTCGCGGCGCTGGATTTAGTGCAACTGCAGCGATTGCATCTTTTGCCATAATTTTGGCATTTGCTCTTGGGGATTATGTTGGTCAATCTAGAAATGAATCACCAGTCGAGCAATCTATTTCAAAAATTTTGGCAAAGAATCCAACGCCTCTAGAGCGAAACATTTTAGAGCGCGCTGCAATTGAAGCTGTATTAAAGGCATCGGGTGATCAATGGGCAAACTACTTTCCACAAGAGAGTGTTGAAGGTTTAACTCAGACCCTTGAAGGTCGCTATAGTGGAATTGGAATTTGGCTTCGAAAGAATAAATCTGGTGTCTTAGAGGTTTCAAGCGTGCAAGTAGATTCACCAGCAGCAAAAGCTGGGGTAAAAGTTTTGGATTCACTCGTTGATATAAATGGTGTTGATTTAGAAGGTGCTTCTATTGCGACTGCAATAGCTGCACTCAGAGGATCACCAAACACAAAAGTCAGTATCGGCTTAGAGCGAAATCAAGATCTGATTCGACTTGAAATAACTCGTCAATCTATTCTCAATGGTGATGTTGTTGCTTATCAGTTAGCAACCAAAGTTGTTTATATTCAAATTTCTTCAATATCCAGTCAGGTATCAAATGATGTTGCGATTGCACTTGCGAAGTATCCACACACAGGTGGGATTGTTTTAGATTTACGTGATAATCCAGGTGGGTTAATCAATGTTGCAGTGGATGTTGCATCTCAATTTCTTCCCGAAGGAACAGTGGTTTCATATTCAAGAAAGAACGATTCAGAAGTCGTTTTAGAATCAAAGAATAAGAATCCAGAAACTGCGCCCATGACTGTATTGATTAGTAGGGAAACAGCGAGTGCAGCAGAAGTAATTGCAGGCGCTCTTCAAGATCGTAATCGCGCTGTAATCATTGGTGAGAAAAGTTATGGCAAGGGAACAGTTCAAGAAATAATTGATTTAGTAGATGGCTCTAAACTTGAAATTACTATCGGAAAATATCGAACCCCAAATGGCCGCATCATTGATCAAGTTGGCATTGCTCCAGATCTCCTTATTCCTGATGAAGAAGAAATTTCCAAAGCGCTACTTGTCCTAAGCGGCTTATCCGCTATCGGCAACGACTAACGCTCCCGCGAAAGAAGCAACACCCGCACTTAGTTACGGGGAAGTGGATTTCCCGCGTATCCTTAGCACTGTAACTAATGCAATTCTGTAATTATCTGAGGTTGATTCAATATCGCAAATTAACGAATTAGCGAATTGCGAATAGGCAATCTAGTGAAAAAGAAATGAGGTGGTCTAAATGGTTAAAGAACTTGGCAAGAAACTTATTGCGCAAAACAAAAGTGCTAGCCATGACTACTTCATTGAGGAAGTTTTTGAATGTGGAATAGTTCTAAGCGGAACTGAAGTTAAATCACTTCGGGCTGGCAGAGCTTCACTTGTTGATGGATTTGCGATGGTTAACAATGGTGAACTTTGGTTAAGCGGTGTTCATATTCCGGAATACACCGAAGGGACTTGGAATAACCACACCCCGCGTCGCGAACGTAAATTGCTTCTTCATAAGAAGGAGATTGAAAGATTGGCTGCCGATACTAAGCAAGGTGGCCTAACTCTTGTGCCACTTTCTATTTATTTCAAAGATGGCAAAGCAAAAATCGAATTGGCTCTTGCAAAGGGAAAGAAAGCTCATGATAAGCGGGCAACATTGATGGAGAAACAGGCAAATCGTGAAATTACCCGCGAACTTTCCAGGCGGACCAGCGGCAAATCCGAGCGCTGAATCCACCAGTTATCTTTAAGGCGCCTTACGCCTTACAATTAGCACGTTAGCTGATGATATTTATTTTCTACAAATATCGTTATCTAGCGACAATTCGGAAAAAACTAAATATAGAAAAGTAAATGCTTCATGTTCCACAACCATCATGGGGGTGAACGGTCTCGACTTTAGTTGTTGAGTCAGGTGAAGCGGGCCGAGGAAGCCGGGATGATCTCGTTAACCAATAACCCTGGCAAAACTATAAGCGCCAGTACAACTGCCGCTGATTTCGCTATCGCTGCCTAAGCGATTTAAGTGAATCCGTTAACCCAAGAGTGCTCTCGACTTGGATGTTAGCGTCGCTAGAGAGCTCACTTGATAGTGGTGTTATGGACGCTATTGGGGAAATAAATCTATAACTGAGTTCGTTGACTACATGTGTTTGTGAGAGTCAGGACTGAGAAAACGAATAGAACACTACGCCCGTAGAAGCCCTGATTTTGCTCTAGAGGACCCGGGTTCGATTCCCGGCACCTCCACTTTTTACTTGTTAGTGCTCCCAATAAGTTTTATCGAACCAAATCTTGATAAACACATAAATTGCAGAACCAATTGAAAATACGGCGATTACTACGCCACCGATTGCAGGCCCAGTTAGCAAAATAGATGTTCCGACCATGAAACCAACTAAGGTAAACATGAAAGCCATCAATTTCTTGAACATTGTTGTTGACTGTTTCTGAGTCGGAATCTTTAATACCAATAAACCGATTGGGGCGCCCAAAACTGAAACCAGGATCATTATGGTTACTAATAGCGCAAGGGATTCCACAAATCAATTATGGCAATAGATGGCCGAATATGCCATCTATTGCCATAATTAGGCCGTGCCTAGCGCGAATGAAATTTCGAAGCTAAACCAGTTAATTGGTGATGTAAAAATCTTGGTTGGCTCGCTTTTGACGTTAGATAAAGCAATTCTGGAAAAAGATCAGATTCTTATCGCAACCGCATTAGATGCAATTAATTTTAGGATTCGCGCGATTCATAAAACCGCGACCGATCTAGGACTTGGTGAAGCTAAAATAAACCCAACCAATCCAACAAAGCCAGCTGCCCTACAAATCGACGATGTGCTGCTCGAGCTAACTAAACCAAATCCTGATGCCAAGGTTTTGCACGCATTGTTGGATGACCAATTAGAAACCCTTAGGAAAGTAGCGCTAAGCGAGATCCTGACACTTTCAGTCGAATAAATTCCCAAAGCCCCAGATATTGTTAATGACACACTCGGCTGATGTCCTAGACTTCTCGCATGTCAAAAGTCCTTGCATCGTTGCCGGTCGGCGAAAGAGTTGGAATCGCATTCTCTGGCGGCTTAGATACCTCAGTTGCCGTTGCTTGGATGCGCGAAAAAGGTGCAGTGCCATTTACATACACCGCTGATCTTGGGCAATACGACGAACCAGATATCGAATCCGTGCCAAGCCGAGCAAAAGCTTATGGGGCCGAAGGTTCACGGCTGATTGATTGCAAGGAGGCGCTCGTTGAAGAAGGTTTTGCAGCGATTGCTTGCGGTGCTTTTCATATTCGATCTGGTGGAAAAACTTATTTCAACACAACACCACTTGGCCGCGCAGTTACGGGCACCTTGCTTGTGCGCGCAATGCTTGAAGATAACGTTTCGATTTGGGGCGATGGTTCAACATATAAAGGCAATGACATCGAACGTTTTTATCGCTACGGCCTGCTTGCTAATCCAAAGCTAAAGATTTATAAGCCATGGCTCGATACTGATTTTGTAAATGAACTTGGTGGCCGCAAAGAAATGTCGGAATGGCTTTCAACTCGCAAGCTCCCTTATCGCGACAGCGTTGAAAAGGCCTACTCAACCGATGCAAACATTTTGGGCGCAACCCATGAGGCAAAAACTCTTGAGAACTTAGACACCTCACTTGAAATAGTTGATCCAATTATGGGCGTTGCATTCTGGAAAGAATCGGTAACGATTGCAACCGAAGATGTGAAAATAGAATTTTTTAAGGGCCGCCCAGTTGCTATCAATGGCAAAAAACTCGGCGCTGTTGCACTTATGCAATTGGCAAATGAAATCGGTGGACGCCACGGCCTTGGAATGTCTGACCAGATCGAAAATAGAATTATCGAAGCCAAGAGCCGCGGAATTTATGAAGCACCTGGAATGGCGCTTCTGCACATTGCATACGAGCGCCTGATAAGTGCAATTCATAACGAAGACACAATTGCGAATTATCATGCCGAAGGACGTCGCCTTGGCCGCTTGCTTTATGAAGGCCGTTGGCTTGATCCACAATCATTAATGCTCCGTGAATCACTTATGCGTTGGGTTGCCTCTGCTGTAACTGGTGAAGTAACAATTCGCCTACGTCGAGGTGATGATTTTTCAATCATTAATTCAATTGGTCCTGGATTTAGTTATCATCCAGATAAGTTATCTATGGAGCGCACAGAAGATGCTGCATTTGGTCCATCAGATCGGATTGGCCAATTAACAATGCGTAATCTAGATATTGAAGACACAAGAGCAAAGTTAGAAATGTATGCAAACCAAGGTCAACTTGGCGATGGCCAATTTAAGTTGATCAAAGAGATAGATAACAAAAAATAGAGGAAACTCAATGAGCAGTATCAATGATTCAACAGCGAATCAAGTAGAAACATCGATAGAAGTCCAACTAACAAATCGCAATCGCAAGACTGTTTTCTTCCGAGGGATTCTAGTTTTCCCAATGGCAATCTTTATCGGTTCATTTACGCAATCAATGGAGGCTGGCGCCGCATTTGGTGGTTTACTTTTCGCACCAGCTCTATTAGCGCTTCTGGTTCGTGGCGTATACCCAAGTTATGTTCTTAACTTCAACAAATCAATGTTGGAATTAAATGCTCGCATTTCGGCATACGCACTTCTTCTGACAGATGAATATCCTTCAATTGAAGCTAATCCAAATATTAAAGTAGACCTTCCAGATATCGAAGGCGGCGCAAAGTTATCTCGCGTGCTTCCGCTCGTTAAATGGATCTTCGCAATTCCACTACTTATCGTCGGCATCATTTATGCAGTAATTGGACTAGTCCTAACCTTTTTCGCCTGGATCATCACAAGTGCGACCGGAAACTATCCCGAGAGCATTGCTAACTTTGTTCTTGCAACGATTGAATTCTGGAATCGTCTATATGGATATGCGTTTATCTTGGTGACTGACGATTACCCTTCCTTTACTCTCTGACTACATTTAACTGCGGTAATCGCAATTGTTTATTGGGAATCACGCTCAACTCACCCCAAAATACCCCGGCAAATCGCGTGTAATTCCCTGCTTACTGCCGCGTAGCGATTTACTCTTTTTGTCGAACCTTCCCCTTTCAAAGATGGTCATAGAAACCTCTATGGCTAAGTCATAAGGAATATTCATCATTAGCAATATTCATCATGAGGAATATTCCGATGCATGGGAAGGAAAATGAATGTCACTTTTATCTTGGAAGCTTCATGGCAATGGCAAAACAGTTAAAGATGGCGATGTTGTAAAGCCTGGCGAACGCCTGGCTTGGCCATTAACAATTGGTATTGGTGTTCAACACATCGCAGCAATGTTCGGTGCAACATTCTTGGTACCGATTATTACTGGATTTCCACCAAGCACCACCTTGTTTTTCTCTGGCGTTGGAACGTTAATCTTTCTTGCCTTAACTAAGAATAAAGTTCCCAGCTATCTCGGTTCTTCATTTGCATTCCTGGCTCCAATCGCCGCAGCAATGTCGAGCGGTGGAATGGCAGCAGCACTCGGTGGCGTAGTTGCAACTGGTGTGATGCTTGCCGTGGTGGGCCTAATTGTTAACGCTATTGGAATTGGATGGATCAACTGGCTCTTGCCACCATTGGTAACGGGTTCGATTGTAATGATCATTGGTTTCAATCTTGCTGGCGCTGCAAACAATAACTTCAAAGAGGCGCCTGTAACTGCAATCATAACTCTTGCCGCCATTGCACTGATTGGCGCAGTCGCGAAAGGCTTCCTTGGTCGCATCAGTATCTTTGCTGGAATCGTTGTTGGTTATGCATACGCAGCATTTATTGGCGATATCAACTTTGAAGGAGTGCGGGCTGCAAAGTGGATTGCAATGCCAACATTTACAACACCAACATTCGAAACCAATGCAATCTTGTTGTTCGTTCCTGTTGTTTTAGTTCTGATTGCTGAAAACGTTGGACACGTTAAAGCGGTTGCGACAATGACTGGAGAAGATCTTGATAAGCAGATGGGTAATGCGCTATTTGCTGATGGCGTTGCGACAACACTCGCGGGTGCTGGCGGTGGTTCTGGAACTACTACCTATGCCGAAAATATTGGCGTAATGGCTGCTACTCGCATCTATTCAACTGCTGCTTATTGGGTAGCAGGCATCGGAGCAATTCTGCTCTCGCTCTCACCAAAATTTGGCGAAGTTCTTAGCGCTACACCAGCCGGAGTTCTTGGTGGCGTCGGTGTTGCGCTCTACGGAATGATCGGAATTCTCGGTGCCAAGATTTGGATCGAGAACAAAGTTGATTTCGGTAACTCAACCAACCTATTCATTGCTGCAACTACCTTGATTATCGGTATTGCTGACATGACATGGACCCGCGGAGATTACGCCTTTGGTGGAATCATCAACGGAACTTTGGTTGCAGTAATTGGCTACCAGATTCTTCGTTCACTGAATAAGGCAGCTGGAAAGGCTCAATAGCCTGGCTCACTAGTCGCGTCAAGAGCTCCGCTGTTTTGGGCCTAACTTAAGAACGTTAAGTCCCATAAACATGCGGAGCTCTTTTTGTACCTAATTTCGCTTATTCAATCAAAGCCCGATTTTCTCTTTGCGCACCTCTTAAAGTTCGCTCTGTTGCGATTAGACTTCATTTAACTTCAATTAGCTGCATTAATACTTGAATAACGACGGGGGAGTCAAATGTCAATTAAGCCATTTCGTTGGGGAATTCTCGGAGCCGGTGGGATCGCTGAACAATTTACTCGCGATGTTCTGCGCCTTGAAGACCATCGAGTAGTTGCAGTTGGATCTAGAACTCAAGTTAAAGCCGATGCCTTCGCAGATAAATTTGCAATTGGCCATCGCCATGACTCTTATCAAAAATTAGTTAACGACCCGGATGTTGATGGTGTTTATGTCGCCACCCATCACCCAATGCATATGCGCGATACCTTGATGGCACTTAATTCGGGTAAGCCAGTGCTCTGCGAGAAGCCCTTTGCAATGAGCTATGACGAAACAAAAACCATGATTGATACTGCACGATCAAAGAACCTGCTTCTTATGGAAGCTATGTGGGCTAGATATTTGCCGCACATGATTCAGATTCGTGAAATTATCAAATCAGGTGTTCTTGGTGAGATTATTTCAGTCCGTGCAGATCACGGACAATGGTTTGCCAAAGATCCAAATTTCCGCCTCTTCAATCCAGAATTGGGTGGCGGCGCACTCTTTGATCTAGGAATTTATCCAGTTTCATTTGCCTCAATGGTTCTTGGAACCCCATCTCGCATCACAGCGCGAAGCACAAAAGCTTTCACTGGAGTTGATGGGCAGACTTCAATAATTTTGGAATATCCAAGTGGGGCGCAAGCAATTTTGAATACTACGAATTTGGCGGCAACACCTAACCGGGCTTTAATTGTTGGAAGTGATGCCAGAATCGAAATTGACCGCACTTTCTACAACCCAACAACGTGGCGGGTAATAAATTATAAAGATGAAGTAATTGCTGGTTCAGATAAGAAATATGTTGGCCATGGTTTGCGCGAAGAGGCAATCGAATTTGCCCGCTGCTTTCGAGCCGGCGAGAAGGAATCTCCAATGCTGCCACTTGATGAAACGCTTTCAATCATGGGAACAATTACTGAAATTGCTGATCAAATCGGCCTTAAATTCGAAAAATTTGCTCAATAAATCGAAGAAATCGGTAGACAAATTAAATAATGGCTAATAACAATATGGCTAATAACAATATGGCTAATAACAATATGGCTAACAAAAATAGAAGTGCAATTCTCTTAGTCGGTGGTCGTGGCACCAGATTGGCGCCATTAACAAATAACACCCCGAAGCCAATGTTGCAGGTTGCCGGTGTTCCATTTACCGAGCATCAAATTGTTAAGGCTCGAGCGGCTGGAATAACTGAAATCGTTCTGGCAACATCCTTTAAAGCCGAACTTTTTGAACCATATTTTGGAGATGGTAAGAACTTCGGAATTTCCATTAAGTATGCCGTTGAAGAGGTTGCGCTAGGCACTGGTGGTGCTATTAGCAATGCTTCAGCAATGCTTGAAGGTAGCGGACCGGTAGCCATTTTTAATGGTGACGTATTGAGTAAACATGATTTAGATGGCCAATTTAAATTTCATCAAGCTAAAGGCGCTGACGTCACACTTTATTTAACCCAAGTAGAAGATGCTCGGGCTTATGGCGCAGTCGAATTAGATGCTTCTGATCGAGTTACTGCATTCAATGAAAAAATGGATAATCCACCAACAGATATAATTAGCGCCGGTTGCTATATCTTTAATCGGGAAATTATTGACTCGATACCATGTGGAAAAGTAATCAGCGTTGAGCGCGAAACATTCCCTCAGTTATTGACCAATGGCGCCAAGGTCTTTGGATTTGTAGACAGGGCTTATTGGTTAGATATCGGAACTCCTGCCGCGTTACTTAAAGCATCGCGAGATTTAGTTTTCGAAAATAACAGCGAATTCCTAGCCTTGCCCGAATCAAAAATTGCACCCGATGCAGTTATTTCTGGTGGATCTGTGATCGGCCGCCGTTCGAAAGTCGAGTCCGGGGCTCATGTAGATGGGTCTGTTGTTGGGGATGAAGCAGCCATAGGGGCCGGGGCCCGCCTTAAAAATTGTTTCGTGGCCGCTGGCTTTGAAGTGCCAGCTCATGTTTTTGCTGTCGACAATTACTTTGGCTTCTAGTAACTCCGAAATTAGATAACTCCGTAGTTTAGTTTTGGTCAAAAAATTAGCTAAAAAGAAGAAATTTCTGTTTTTTCTTTAAAATTTATTGGATTTGGCGTAAATACGGGCTGAAATAACTTGACTTAATCGAGTTACACGCGTGTAATTCTCTTAGTAAACCCGCCTGGTCTAGTCAGATCTGGGTGGCCAAGATTTATAAGGAGTATCCGTATGAGCGATCCACGCCCAATTGAAATCGAAGGCGTAATCAACAGCGACGGAATCGAACTTTCCTGGCAAGAGCGCGCTCTATGCGCTCAAACCGATCCAGAAGCTTTCTTCCCTGAAAAGGGTGGTTCAACACGCGAAGCCAAGCGAGTCTGTCTCTCTTGCGATGTTCGTGGCGAGTGCTTGGAATATGCGCTCGCACATGATGAACGTTTCGGTATTTGGGGAGGCCTCTCCGAGCGTGAGCGCCGCCGCCTAAAGCGCCGTTCTGCATAAATTTCAACTCCATCGCTTTTTCAAGAGTATTAGTCAAGGATTAGTCTGTGGCTGACAATTTTTTCGTTACTGCAATCTTGGTTTCGCATGATGGTCAAGACTGGTTGCCAGAATCTATAGCATCGGTTTCTGCGCAGACCAGACGCATCGATCGCATCATTGCAGTTGATACTGGTTCAATTGATAACTCTGCAAAGATGATTGCAAATGCAGGTATCACTGTTGTAAAGACTGATCGCGATGCTGGCTTCGGTGACGCTATTGCTTTGGCACTGGGTTCGGCAAAAAAACTAAATTCTGATAATCAAGAAGAGTTGATTTGGATTCTTCACGATGATTGCGCGCCAAGTAGATCAGCGCTAGAACATTTAATTGCAGGCTTGGAAGATAAGCCACAAGTTGCCTTTGTCGGTCCTAAATTACTTGGTTGGTATGACCGCAGACATTTACTTGAAGTTGGAATCAGCATTGCGGTAAATGGCGCTAGATGGACGGGGCTAGATCCGAGAGAACAAGATCAAGGACAATACGATTTACCTAAAGAGGTTTTATCTGTAAGCACTGCAGCGATGTTGGCCCGGAGAAAAGTATTTGAAGATCTAGGTGGATTAGATCCAAACTTGGCGCTCTTTAGAGATGATGTTGATTTAGGTTGGCGTGCAAGAGTTGCTGGTTTCTCTGTCCTAACAGCTCCTCAAGCGCTGGTTTATCACGTAGAAGCGGCCGCATCTGAACTTCGAAGCGTAGATGTCGAGGAAGCATTCCTGCACAGACCGAGACTTTTAGATCGTAAAAATGCGGCATATGTTCTTCTTGCAAATGCATCTTGGTGGCTTTTGCCTTGGATCACACTTCAAATAGTTGGAAGTGCTGCAATTCGCGCAATTGGATATTTGTTAGCCAAGCTTCCTGGATATGCCGCAGATGAAATTGCTGCAGTTGGATTACTGATTATTAAGCCCCAGGATTTACTTGCTGCTAGAAAGATTCGAAAATCAAAGAGGCTGCTTTCGCCTCGAACAATTCGAGAATATATTCCGCCACCAGGAAGCCAAATCAGACTTGCAATAGAGCAAGCAAGTTATGCGCTGCGAAAGTTTTTTAAGACTAGTCAAACAGCAGATGAAGTTGCAGATGAAGCAGCAGATCAACCAATGTCATATGCAGATATCGGTATCATTGATGAGAATTTTGACGAAGACATTGTCTTAAAATCTCGTAAATCCAATTGGCATACCCTCCGCAACCGGCCTTTACTGTTCGGCCTTGCAGCAACCCTTTTGATCTCATTGATTGCATCCAGAAATAGATTTGGTTCAATAAGTGGCGGTGCACTTCCAGCCTCGCCAGGTGGAGCAATGGATTTGATTTCAAAATATATTGAATCTTGGCACATTATTGGCATGGGATCCGCAGAATATTCCCCACCTTGGATAGCTATTCTCGCCATTGCTTCCTTTTTAACTTTTGGAAAAGTCTGGCTTTTCATAACAATTTTATTCTTACTTATGCCATCCCTTGCTTTCTTTGTGATGTATCGAAGCGCACGAAGATTCGGCTTATCAATCCAGGTAGCAGTTATCGGGGGACTGTTCTATGGCCTATCACCGGTAATTTGGAATAGCATTAATCAAGGCCGACTTGGGACCCTTGCAATCGCAATACTCGCCCCAATTTTATTAAGTCTGCTGCCAAGAACAATTAATTTTGAAAGCCTGAGCTGGCGACGAATTTATTCACTCTCCTTACTGGCCTCACTTCTTGCAGCTTTCTCCTCGCTCTTCCTGGCAATCTGGACTGTCACCTTTATCGTCCTATTTTTCACTGCGCTAATTAATCGTCGAGATGAGATTCGAAGTGCTGGACTAGTTAGATTTGTTATGACAGCTGAACTTTCGCGAATCCGCAGATTCTTTGCCTTCGCGCTTATACCGGCGCTGTTAACTCTTCCGTGGTCGGGAAAGCTGATTCTCAACCCGACTCGGATCTTATTTGAACCAGGACTTGCGCTCTCTGGTGGTTCACTTTTAGAAATTCTCACTTTGAATCCTGGAGGCGCAACCGGAGTGCCAGCTTGGATAGTCGCACCATTTATTATCTTCTTAGTCGCACTCTTTTTCTCAAAGAAGTTTCCGATTGAAGTCACAGCGTCAATCGCTTTACTCACATTAGCAGCGCTGCTCTCACGGATATATGTTTCAGGACATGGCAGTGGTGGAAGAGTTTGGACTGGTTCAATAATAATTTTTATTCAAGTTCTTATTCTCCTGCCAACACTTCATATTGCATCAGAGCTAATTCCAAAGTTGAGGAATTCAAAGCTTGGTCTCGGACATTTCGCCTCCGTATTCGCTACATTTTTTGCAATTCTCTCCTTACTGGCTACGAGCACTTGGGCTGTTACAGGTGGCGCTAATTCAGCTGTTGCTGGTGGGCGAAGCGAAGTTGTTCCGGCATTTATTGCCTCACTCAGCGATACCCCAATTAGACCAAAGACTTTGGTAATTGGAAAAACTGTGGACCAATTGAACTACTTCATAACCAGAGGTTCAGATTTACAGATTGGAGATCCTGATGTAGTAGATCAAATTCCAAAAGCAGTAGATAGCGCAGTAATTGACTTACTTAGTGGTGCTGGAATTACATCAAGCAGAGATCTAGGCGCTCAGGGGATTCAGTATGTATTTTTGAAGAAACCGGTGGATGAGAATATTGCTCGAACCATCGATGGTATTGGTGGGTTTACTCGCAGCTCTTCAAGAAATTCCGGAATTATTTGGCAGATTATCGGAAGCAAATCCCGGGTCTCTGTAACTGATGCAACCGGCGCTGTTACTGCTTTAAGCTCTTCAAATATTGGCGCCAAAGATGATCTCTTGACACCAGGAACCGTAACAATTGCAGAGAAATTTGATAAGGGTTGGAAACTAATCGTAAATGGAACAAGTCTTGAATTACAGAAGTCGCCGATTGGATTACCTTATTTTGATGTAGCGGAGATAGGTCCAATCTCGTTAATTCACGATGGAACAGAACATCGCGCACTAATCTCACTGCAGTTCATATCGATTTTGGTAGTCCTAATCCTTGCGTTGCCAGCCGGCCGCCGCCGCCGAGAGCTATCCAAGGAGAATCTCTCATGATTAAAGCACCAAGATGGGTAACTTTGTTTAAAGCTTCAAACCTCAAGTCTCTAGATAATCGAGTGATTGCTGCATTGTTGGTGTTTATATTTATTATTTCAGCACTAGCTCTTGTCAATCCAAATAACTCTAGAGTTTCAACAATTAAGTCGTATCCAGCAACAGTCTGTCCAGGAAATCTAAGTGGTGGAACATCAACTTCAGTCTTGCCTTCATCAAGTACATTAGTGCGACAGATTCCTGCTTCAAAGAACTCGCTATCCAAAGCTAAAACTACCTTTTACCTATCTTCCAAACCATTATTAGTGGATGGAAGTAGTGAGACTTCGATAAATGTATCTAGAAATCAAACAGGTGCTTTAGCAACTGTAATTTGTGCAATTAACGAGAGCGATCAGTGGTTCGTTGGTGGCTCTGGGTCGGTGGCCAGTAAGTCATCAATTCAAATAGTTAATAGCGGTTTAAGCACTGCAGTTGTTGATATCTATATTTATACGCCGAATACCGTTTCTCCAGTTAATTCAATTCGAGTCGCAAAGAATTCGAGCAAGCAGATTTATCTGGATTCACTAGTACCGGGAGAGAGTTCGGTAGTCATACATGCAATTACTAGATCTGGTCGCGTCACAATGTTTCTGCATGATCAGCGCCAGCGTGGGTTGCAAAGTTTAGGTTCGGATTTTGTTTCACAAAGTGCCAATCCGGCAAAACGAGTTGTTATTCCAGCGATAAACAATGTGGCGCTCTCTGGACGTAGCACCACACAGATGTTGCGAATTTTGGCGCCAGGAAAAGTAAATACAAATGTCCGGGCAGAGCTGGTTGCTAGCGATGGCACATTTGCTCCGATTGAATTGGATGACATAAACATAAAGAGTGGGACTGTTCAGGACATAGTCTTCAAGCCAGTATTAGAGGCTAAGAATTTCTCATTAGTTTTGACTGCGGACCAACCAATTGTTGCTGCAGTCAAGAGTTCTGGCACCTTTGATGGAAATAACGAATTTACTTGGGCAACCTCTAGTGAACAATTACAAGAAACACTCATGTATTTTGGTGGTCTACGACCAGAGGTTGTATTCCAAGGCAAGAATATTGAAGTAAATGTGGAGTGGACCAGTAAGAATCGCAAAGTTTATGAAAGAACGATTGTTGGTAACAGCGATAATGACGTCGCAACTTGGTCACCTAGGAGCGGAGTTGTGAGCGCAAGATTTACCACCAAAAATAAGGAGATCTATGGCGGAGTAATCTTCAAAGAGAATCGAGGATTGAGTTATTTACCGCTGGAATCAGGAGCACAGTTAGAAAGTTCGGCAATCCCAGTTCTTGACGCGCGCATTATTTCTCGCTAGCAAATCCCAAGTTTTAACCTTACTTCACGCTAATCTCTTGGGTATGACTAGGCCACAACCACGTGCAGCTCGCCTGTGCTCTCGCGTTGGTTGCCGGCATCTAGCAACCAAAACTCTTACATACATTTATGCGGATTCGACCGCAGTTCTTGGTCCACTTGCAACATTCTCCGAACCTCATGCATATGATCTCTGCGATCAACATAGTTTAAGAATGAGTGCACCAGTTGGTTGGACTGTGATTAAACCAGAACCAGATGCAGTACTGGCAGGTCCTTCAAGCGATGACTTAATGGCGATTGCAGATGCAGTTCGTGAAGCGGGCGCTCGAGAGAGCGCAAGTGCTAGTGAGATTTCAGGAATTGAAATTCCGCCGCTTGAATTGGGGCGCCGGGGTCATCTTCGAGCAATTCCCAATTAATCTAGCGCGCCATGTTTAATACGGAGTTCTTGAATTCAATTATTAAAGCTTATGACGTTCGTGGCCTGGTTGAATCGCAGATCACTCCAGATTTCGCATTTGTTCTTGGCGGTGCATATGCCCGTTTTCTGCAAGAAGAGCGCGAACCTTCAACAATAATTATTGGTGAAGATATGCGCCCTTCCTCGCCAATGCTTGCAGATGCATTTTCAGATGGCGCTACTTCTCAAGGCCTAGATGTAATTCGAATCGGGCTGGCATCCACCGATATGTTGTATTTTGCAGCCGGTAAATTAAATATGCCAGGTGCGATGTTTACGGCAAGCCACAATCCTGCTGCATATAACGGTGTGAAATTATGTAAGAGCGGTGCGGTTCCAATCGGACAGGATTCAGGATTGCATCGAATCAAGCAATTAATTCTTGAAGGTCTACCAATAGCTAATCGCCCAGTTGGTAAAGAGAGCAACCGAGATTTGTTGGCAGAGTATGTGGATTTTTTAATTGGACTTTTTCCTGAAATCGAGGGCGAGAATTCGAAGCAACGTAAATTGAAAGTTGTTATCGATGCCGGGAATGGCATGGCTGGTCACACAGCGCCTGCAGTTATGTCGCGCTTGAATGTTGAAATAATTCCAATGTATTTTGAATTAGATGGAAACTTTCCAAATCATGAAGCGAATCCAATTGATCCCAAAAACTTAGTTGATTTGCAGAAGCGAGTATTGAAGGAGAAGGCAGATCTTGGACTTGCATTCGATGGTGATGCTGATCGGTGTTTCTTGATTGACGAGAAAGGTTCATTAGTTAATCCATCAGCTCTCACTGCCCTAATTGCAGTCCGTGAACTTAAGCGGAAGCCCGGCTCGACAATTATCTATAACTTAATTTCATCGAAAGCGGTTCCAGAGGTAATTCTAGAACATGGCGGAAAGCCACTTCGCTCTAGAGTGGGTCATTCATTTATTAAAAAAATGATGGCTGATTCGGGCGCAATCTTTGGTGGCGAACATTCCGGCCATTTTTACTTTGCAGATTTCTGGCGAGCAGATTCTGGAATGCTAGCGGCGCTTTATGCACTAACTGAATTAGCGTCTGGAAAGAGTTCGCTATCAAATCTTCTGAAGCCTTTTAATCGCCATGTTGCAAGTGGTGAGATAAATTCAGAAGTTTCAGATGTTCCGGCCGCAATCGAAGCCATTCTTGCTGAATACAAAGGTTTTGAAGTAGATGAGTTAGATGGCATAACCTTGACCGGCCCTAAGTATTGGTTCAATGTCCGAGCCTCTAATACTGAACCACTGCTACGTTTAAATGTCGAAGGCGATACTGAGGCTCAAATGATCAAGGCTCGCGATGCTCTGCTCGCAATCATCAGGGCTAAGCGATAACCTACGCTCCTACATATAAATTTGAGAAGCCTCTCATTCAAGGTTTAATAGGAGTTATAAGTGAACGTTCAAACAGCTGGAAAACATGATATTGCAAATGCGGCGCTAGCTGCTGAAGGTAAGAAGAAGATTGAATGGGCAGAACGCAATATGCCGGTATTGGCACAAATTCGGGAACGCTTTGAGAAGGAACAACCATTTAAGGGAATCCGAATCTCTGCATGTATGCACGTAACAACTGAGACCGCGAATCTAATGCGCGCCCTAAAAGCTGGCGGAGCAGAGCTTGCACTCTGTGCCTCAAATCCACTTTCAACTCAAGATGACACTGCAGCAGCGCTAGTGCATGAATATGGCATCAGTGTTTTTGCTCGCAATTCAGTCGATCGCGACGGTTACTACTCACATATCAATGCATCACTTGATATCAAGCCCCACTTAGTTTTTGATGATGGTTGTGACTTAGTAAATACTCTCCACACAACACGCACCGAATTGATTGATGGAATTATCGGTGGCTGCGAAGAGACAACTACTGGAGTAATTCGCTTAAGCCAGATGACAAAAGATGGCGCTCTCAAATTCCCAATGATTGCAGTAAATGACACCGACACTAAGCACATGTTTGATAACCGATTCGGAACTGGCCAATCAACTCTTGATGCAATATTTCGCTCTACAAACTCACTAGTTGCTGGAAAGACCTTCGTCGTAGCTGGTTTTGGTTATTGCGGCAAGGGTGTTGCAGAGCGCGCAAAGGGAATGGGCGCCGATGTAATCATTACTGAGATTGATCCAACTAAGGCGCTTGATGCACTTATGCAGGGCTATCGAGTTATGCCAATGACAGAAGCTGCTAAGTATGGCGATATCTATGTAACTGTCACAGGTAACCGCGATGTGCTCCGTGAAGAGCATTTCAAAGTTATGAAGGATGGCGCGATTCTTTCTAATGCCGGTCACTTCGATATTGAAATTGATGTTGCCTGGCTCGAGCAGAATGCAAAGAGCAAGAATGCAAAGATGCGCCACCAAACAGATGAATATGTGATGGCTGATGGTCGCCGCATTCTTCTACTTGCAGAGGGACGTCTAGTAAATCTTGGAGCAGCTGAAGGTCACCCGGCTTCAGTTATGGATATGTCTTTCTCTGACCAGGCGCTAACTGCAGAGTATTTATTGAAGGCTGCTGCAACTCTTGGTGCTGGCTTACATGATGTTCCAACCGAGATTGATAAAGAAGTTGCTCGCTTGAAATTAGAGAGCATGGGATCAACAATTGATAAGTTGACTCCAGCTCAAGAGCTTTATCTCAACTCTTGGGAGCACGGTAGCTAATGACTTCGATCATGGTCGTCGATGACGACCAAGATCTAGCAGAGATGCTTGGCATCGTCCTGACCGGTGCCGGTTACGAAGTAGATTTAGTGAATCGTGGCGATGAGGTAATGCCACTTTTCACAGCATATGCCCCAGATTTAGTCTTGCTTGATGTGATGCTTCCCGGATTAAACGGTGTCGAAGTCTGCAAATTGATTCGTGAAGTTTCAATGGTTCCGATTGTTATGTTGTCTGCCAGAGGGGACAAACAAGATGTAGTTGCTGGCCTTGAAGCGGGCGCCGATGATTACATGGTTAAGCCCTTCGACCCATTAGAACTGGTAGCCCGAATGAAAGTTCGGTTGCGTCGTAGCGCGGTAGAAGTAAATACTGAACTTTGTATCGGTAATTTAAAGATTGATCAGATAGAACATTCAATAATTAGAGATGGCCAGACAATTGCCCTTACTCGTCTCGAATTTGATTTACTAGTTGCACTCGCAAAAGAACCCGGAAGAGTTTTCTCGCGCGAAGCGCTTTTAAGTGAGGTCTGGGGTTACCGGCCAGCAACTGATACCAGATTGGTAAATGTTCATATCCAAAGATTAAGATCGAAAATTGAAATTAATCCTGAAGATCCTAAAGTGATTGTTACGGTAAGAGGAGTGGGATATAAGGCTGGTGTCCCTGGAAATTCTCAATGAAATTCCAACTGAAGCCTCCACTTAAAGCCTGGCGCTCTTCGCTAGTTTTTCGAGTTACCGGAACCATTGTCGCGCTCTCACTAATTTTAATCTGGCTCCTAGGCTCAGCTCTTTTTAGCCGAGTCTCATCAGGAATTTTCAATGAGAAGCTGACGCTATCTATTTTAGATGCGCAATCAACGGCCCGAAATACTCAGATTCAATTAACTTTTTCAAAATATCAGGATAAGGCAGCTCTAACCTTGGTCTTCGATGACATTCTCGCACTTCCGCCTAGAACCTTTGAGGGAACAGCTAAAGAAATTGCAGTTTTTTCATTTGCAAATATTGATGACACATTCAAATTTGACGGAACATCCAACCTTTTGGATCTAAAGAGCATCCCTGAGACGTTTAGAGAGATAACTCGCGAATCAAACGAAACCCAGTGGGAACGAGCAGACCTAATTTATCTAGACGGAAGCACCGAGCCAGGAATAGTAGTGGGGCAGGATTTAAATATTGCCGGAGTTGGAAAATATGAATTTTATGTAGTCTTTAGTTTAGCTCAGCAGGAAAAAACAATGACTTTGATCTTTAACTACCTACTTTTAGCTGGCATTGTTCTTACATTTCTTATCGGATTAACCACATACTTTGCAATGCGACGTCTAATTGCTCCGATTCAAGATGCAGCAAGAGTTGCCGAAGAATTGACCAAGGGAAATCTCGATCTCCGAATGGATTTTCAAGGTGAAGACGAAATTGCAAGTCTAGGTTATTCATTTAATGAAATGGCAGTATCCCTACAGCAACAAATTTCTAGATTAGAAAACTTGTCAAAGTTACAGCAGCGGTTTGTTTCAGATGTGTCACACGAGCTGCGCACTCCGCTAACCACAATTCGAATGGCTTCTCAGGTTATCTTTGCGACGAAAGATACTTTTGAACCTACGGTAGCCCGTAGCGCCGAACTTCTTATTTCACAAATTGAAAGATTTGAATCACTTCTGACCGATCTCCTTGAACTGAGTAGATTCGATGCTCAGGGTGCGATTATGGAGATTGAGGAGACCGATTTAGTTGCACTTGTGAAGGAAACAATTGAGTATATTCACCCTAGCCAGGATCGCATCGTTATATTACAGGCGCCAAACTCTCCAGTTATGGTGGATGTAGATCATCGACGAATTAAAAGAATTATTCGAAATTTGATTTCAAATGCGCTGGATCACCGCGAGAATCAGAAGGTTGATGTCCGAATCGCAGAGTCCGAAAATGAAGTATCGGTAGGAGTTCGAGATTATGGAAGTGGATTTAATTACACCGATAGAAAGATGCTATTTGAAAGGTTCTGGCGAGCTGACAGTTCACGTGCTCGAAGCACGGGTGGAACTGGACTAGGACTCTCTATTTCTTTAGAGGATGCGAAACTGCATCAAGGCGAGATTGAGGTTTGGGGTGAACGTGGCAGAGGCGCCCACTTCGTATTAACAATTCCTAAATACGCTGGTGGAAGTATTGAAAGCAGGCCAATTTCTGCACAACTTTAATTTCCACACAAGAAATTAAAGCCTTAACTCTTAACTCTTAGCAGAATCTAGAATTGGTCAGTGAATTTTGGTTCGTTCGTTGCAGTTTTCTCTTCGCTCCTCTTCCCAGCTAGGTGTCCATCTTGCCTAAGGTCAAGTGCTGAAGATTTAGCAAGATCTGGAGTATGTTTTAAATGTAGGGGAAATATTCAATTAGAGGCCTCCGTGAGTTATAGAGGAGCTCTGCAAATATTTGCTGGAAGTAAATTCACACCAAGTCTCTCCCAAATAATTCTTGCTGCAAAAGAGGATAACCAATTTCAGGCAAGGGCATTTTTGGCGGAGCGTCTTAATCAATCACTCAAGAGAGCGTTGGCAGAAATCTCGCCAAAGAGAGAGCAGGCTAGTATCAGAATAGTAATTATTCCGATTCCCTCGAGAAAATTGGCAGATCGAAAACGGGGATTCGCTCATATTGAAATGCTTGTAACTCAGTTGATTAATCTTAATAACACCCTAAATATTCAAGTTTTAAATTGTCTTAGCCATTCTAGGAAAGTATCTGATCAGACCTCCTTAAATTTTCATGAGAGAGCCGTGAATATGAAGGATGCTTTTGTGGTTGACCGAATTAAGTATCTAGAGGTTTATCCCACGAAGAATTCGAATTCTGTGGTCTTTCTTGTTGATGATTTAGTCACCACGGGGGCCACTGTTCAAGCAGCAAATTTAGCGATTTTGACTCTCGGCGGAAGCGTTGATGGGGTATTGGCCTCGTGTGCAACGGAAGGTTTTACACATTAAGATGCTCCTATGTCCGTAATCGGCTAAAGGCTTATGAAAGAGGATTCGTGTCACCGCTACTAGACAAACTTTTGCGTGCAGGAGAAGGCCGCCAGATTCGCCAACTTGAAAAAATTGCTAAAGAGGTTGCCGAACTAGAAAGTGAAATTTCTGCGTTAAGTGATGCTGATCTCCGTGCTCAAACTACAAAACTCAAGAGCGCATTTGCATCTGGCAAATCACTAGATGACTTGTTGCCAGAAGCATTCGCAACAGTTCGTGAAGCTGCAAAGCGCACTCTTGGACAACGACACTACGATGTTCAAATTATGGGTGGCGCCGCACTTCATCAGGGAAATGTGGCTGAAATGCGGACCGGTGAAGGTAAGACTCTGGTTTCAACACTACCTGCATATTTAAATGCGCTAACTGGTAAAGGTGTGCACGTTGTTACCGTAAATGATTACTTGGCTGAACGTGATAGTGAATGGATGGGTCGCATCCATCGCTTTCTAGGATTAAAGGTTGGTGTAATTCTCTCCAATATGTCGCCAGCAGAACGCCGTGAAGCATATGGAGCAGACATTACATATGGAACAAATAACGAATTTGGCTTCGATTATTTAAGAGACAACATGGCTTGGTCTTTAGAAGATTGTGTTCAACGCGAACATAATTTTGCGATTATTGACGAAGCAGACTCAATTCTGATTGACGAGGCCAGAACTCCGTTAATTATCAGCGGACCTGCTGATAAGCCAACAAAGTGGTACGTAGAATTTGCAACAATTGCTCAGAAGTTAGAGCGCGATCTGCACTATGAAGTTGATGAGAAGAAGCGCACTGTGGGTGTTCTAGAGCTCGGTGTTACTAAGGTTGAAGAGTTACTTGGTATCGAGAATCTCTATGAATCTGTAAATACTCCACTGATTGGCTATTTGAATAATGGTATCCGTGCCAAAGAGCTCTTTAAGCGAGATAAAGATTATGTAGTCATGAATGGCGAACTCCTAATCGTCGATGAACACACTGGTCGCATGCTTGCTGGACGACGCTACAACGAAGGTCTGCATCAAGCGCTAGAAGCCAAAGAGCGCTTAGAAATTCAGGATGAGAACCAAACCCTTGCAACGATTACGCTGCAGAACTATTTCCGCCTATACGAAAAGCTTTCAGGCATGACTGGAACTGCAATGACTGAAGCAGCTGAATTGATGCAAATTTATAAATTAGGTGTAGTTCCGATTCCTACAAATCGTCCCATGCAACGCGATGATGAACCAGATTTGATTTACAAGACTGAAAATGCAAAATTTGTAGCTTCGGCTGAAGATATTGCTGAACACCATAAAAAAGGACAACCAGTTCTGGTCGGAACAGTTTCTGTTGAGAAGTCTGAAGAGCTATCTTCGCTATTGAAGAAGCGTGGAATTCCACATGAAGTATTGAATGCTAAACAACATGAACGCGAAGCGGCAATCATTGCGCGTGCAGGAACTGTTGGCGCAGTAACTGTTGCGACAAATATGGCAGGCCGTGGAACCGACATCATGCTTGGTGGAAATCCAGAATTCATGGCGGACTTCGAATTACAACGTCGTGGCTTGAGCCCTGTTGAAACTCCAGAAGAGTATGAAGCTGCATGGGCTGATGAACTAGCAAAGCAGAAAGCAGCTGTCGCTAAAGAGCACGAAGTAGTTGTCGAACTTGGCGGACTTTATGTACTTGGAACAGAGCGTCACGAATCTCGTCGTATTGATAATCAGCTTCGAGGTCGTTCCGGACGTCAAGGCGATCCTGGTGAATCTCGTTTCTACCTATCACTTCAAGATGATTTGATGCGTAGGTTTAACTCTGGAATCGTGGAGAGATTCCTAGGTGCAGCAGGAATTGCAGATGATGTTCCAATTGAATCAAAGATGGTCTCAAATGCAATTCGCTCGGCTCAGACTCAAGTCGAATCTCTTAACTTTGAAATGCGTAAAAACGTCTTGAAATATGACGACGTCATGAACCGCCAACGCACAGTTGTTTATAGTGAACGTCGTGAAGTGCTTGAAGGTGCTGATATTCAAGAGCAGGTAAAAACTTTTATCGTGGATACAATTTCTGCATATGTAGAAACTGCAACAAGTGAGGGCTTCAGCGAGGATTGGGATCTTGATACCTTGCACACTGCACTTAAAGCGCTCTACCCAATCTCATTTACAGTTGAAGATTTGATTAATGAAGTTGGTGGACGTCCAGGTTTAGATCAAGAATTTATCTTGGATCGAGTTCTAGCCGATGTAGAGAAGGCCTATGAGATTAGAGAAGAAACTCTTACTCCAGCTGTCACGCGCGAGCTTGAACGTAAAATTTTGCTCTCAGTTCTAGATCGCAAGTGGCGCGAACACCTTTATGAAATGGATTATCTGCAAGAGGGTATTGGATTGCGTGCAATGGCACAGCGAGATCCGCTTGTCGAATATCAGAAAGAGGGCTACGACTTATTTGCAGCCATGATGGATGCGATTAAAGAAGAACTCGTTGGCTATCTATTTAATGTTGAAGTTAATGTTGAAGAAGAATCTGGTGGGGTCGAAGCAAAAGGGCTAAGTCCGGCTATCAAACCTAAGAATGAGCTTCGCTATTCAGCCGCCGCAGAAGAGGGTGGAGTTGTTGCAACTGGTGGAACTTCTCGAAATGCACCGTGCCCATGTGGTTCAGGTCGTAAATATAAGCGTTGCCACGGAGCAGCTTAGATTTAGAGAAGTACTAATTCAGTGCAAAGCCATCTCTTGTCTACGCCTTCAAATCTTAGAATCAAAGAGCGAACACGTTCGCCAATTCTTAGGGTCACAGTCGTTTCAGCCACTCCTTCAATTGGTTCGCTGATATAAATCTTACGAATCTTCGGGGCGGTCTTTATCGCTGATGGTTTAATCAGTAATTGTTGATGCACCTGACGATGACACCACCTTGCAAGTTGATTTGCTGATCGTCTGCCGCCCCAGATTTCAACTACTCCTAGAGCAAACTTTGTAACCCACTCTTGAATCTCTGGCAGCTCGGATAAGGGCGAGGGTTTAGCTAGAAATTCTGGATCTGAGTAATCCTCAACATCTCTACCGAAATATTCTGGAGTGGGAATCAAATATAACTTTGCAGGAATCTTTGGGGTTTCAACTGCCTTAGCTTCTTGGTGAAAGGCAAGCATCGGGTGGCTCCAGAACGCGCTATCAATCGGAGTCGCAGAACCCGGAACGCCATAATTGCGAATCCGAAATGGACTCGAGTCCTCGTTTTGAACCAGGTTCTCCTTTTGAACTGACTTCATTTGATCTCATTTCATTTTCAATTCCCGCTGTTGCTCTCTTGGGGCCAACCATGACAAGGAAATAGAAGACGAACCTCCTCCTAAAGGATGAAAATGGCGCCATAGAGAGGCAGTAAATTCAAGAAAACTACTCAATGAATTCCTGTGGATTAAGAAACTTCCGTCTCAAAGAAATGAGGTATCCATTGCTCCTAATCACATAGGGAGAACAGGAAGATGTTACGTAAAACTACTTCAAATAATTTAACTCTAGAGACAATAAAAGATATTGCACTTAAACGTGCAACTGCTAAAACTTATTTTGCAATTGGTTTACTTGTCCTCTCACTCTTCGCGGCATTTGCAATAACCGGCCAGGCTAATAAGTCCGTGAGCGTCTGGACGGCCTCGAAGGATCTGGCGGCTGGGGATGCAATTAATGATGGAAGTGCTACTGCGGTAAAAGTATTTTTGCCCATGAACTCTGATAAATATCTATCTTCTGATTCAAAAATAATTAACCTAGTTGCAAATCGTAGGATTCGAAAAGGTGAGTTACTTCCGGCATCAGCAATCTCTCAAATTTTTGAGGGCGAAAGCAGCCGAAGTGTGCCTCTGAAAATTGTGCGAAGTGATCTACCAAATGATCTGGATAGCGGGCAGAGCGTTGATATCTACTCGCTACCTCAGGATGATTTGAACTCTACTAAGTCCAGAGAAGTGGAGCTAATTTCGATTGGTGTCACGGTCGAAAGCATTGACTTGAAGTCAAGAGATATGGGTGGAGATATCGGAATAGTTCTCAAGATTCCAGAGCGCGAAGTTCTCTATCTTCTGTCGGCTCTGAATCAATCAAGAATTGTTGTGGTTCGAAATGAAATCTGAGATTCCTCAACTGCAAGTAGTAACAGCAATTAGTGATTCAGATTGCGAGGATTTTGTCTCACAACTTCTCTTCTCGCAAGGATGGAGCATAATTTTTCGAGCTATAGACATGGCTGGGCTGATGGAATTTCTCGAGGCAAGAAATGGAGATCTAAGAACGGTAGTTATATATAAAAGGGACCTACCAAACTTTAACACTGACTTACTTGAATCAACTTCAAATTCTAAAGTCAAAAACATTTGTATTGATGAGATTGAGATTAATTCCCATAAATTAATGACATTCATCAGAGGCCAACTTAGATTGCCACTCATCGCAAATTCTATGGCTTCAAATTCAAATCATTTGGGGGCGTCTCAAAGTTCACAGGTTTCACCAGTTCCATCAATTCGAAAGCCCTGCGTTATCACAATTACTGGAACTGTTGGCGCACCAGGCAGAAGTTCGGTTGCGCTAAATATTGCAAATTACTTGGCAGCCAATTCTCAAGTCAATCTCTTCGATGCCGATACTCGAGCCCCAGCTCTTGAATATTTCATCGGACGTGCTGACAATAACCATCAAAATATAAATTTGGTTAGCCTAATTTCACAGGAGAAATCAAGCGAGGCCAGTATCGGCAAAACTTCTAGCGTGAGCATTGTGGATCTTGGACCGTTACCGCCATTGACTGAAGTAGTAAATGATCGAAGGTGGCAGGCCGGTTTCATCAATAGGACTTTAGAAGAAACTACAACCCTGATTTATCTCTGTAAATCTAATGGATTAAGTCTCATCAGATTGGAACAGTTCATGTCGCAATTCCCGATTCTGCTTCGAAATCTGCCAATCATTTATATCTTGAATCAATCAGGGAGCACTCGTGAAGATCGAGCACTATCGAATAGATTCTTGAAGATGTGTGAAGGCGAAACCTCCTTCATACTTCCCATAAATAATCGGATTAATACAAACCTCGCAGAGCCAGCTAAGCGGGAATCTGGATTTGGAAGGACAATCTCCGAGATTGGTAGGATTGCGCAGGAAATTAAATAAGAATTTATTTGGTCAGGAAGGCGAAATCTTGTTATCAATAGATGAAATGATCGCCTCGCAAACTGCGCTGACCCAAGAGGATCGCGCCCGCCTAATGGAACTTTTAGCAGAGTGGCAATTGCTCTCTGATTTATCATTTGCAGATCTAATTCTCTGGACGCCTAAACGTAAGGATTACCAATCTTGGCCGGATGGACATCTGGCAATTGCCCATATTCGACCGACTACAGCCGCAACGGTTTTCACTCATGATGTAATTGGTAGCGTAATTAACTGGGGAAGCAATCCGAGAATTGATCAAACACTTTCAACTGGTGAGATCGATCGAGATTCGGAAGCTGAACTTGTGGGTGAAATTCTGATTAAAGAAGAAACGATCCCAGTAGCATTTAACGGTCGAGTAATTGCAGTCATATCTCGTCACCGGAATGCAGATTTAATGCGTTCACCCTCCCGTTTAGAGCTGAATTATCGAGAGATTGCGCACAAGATCTATCAGATGGTCGCAGAGGGAACCTTCCCTATTCAAAATAGTTTTTATCGGTCTGAATCGGCGCCAAGAGTCGGTGATGGATTAATCAGATTAGATTCTTCTGGGCAGATTAATTATGCAAGTCCAAATGCTAGATCAGCTTTCAATCGAGCTGGCTGGAGCGGGGAGCTAGAAGGCGAACTCTTGGGCCATGTAGTTGAGAGCGTTAAACCTAATTCTGGTTTCCCAACTGATGAGTCTTGGCGGAGTATTTTAAGTGGCAAGAATTTGCGACGCGAAGAATTTGAGAATGAAAGCGGAGTATTTGATTTGCTAGTTATGCCTCTGGTAGCAGGAAGTGATCATATCGGTGCAATTGTTCTGCTTCACAATGTCACTGAATTGCGTAGACGAGATCGTGATTTAATGACCAAAGATGTAACAATTCGAGAGATTCACCACCGAGTAAAGAATAATTTGCAGACCGTTTCAGCGTTACTTAGATTGCAATCAAGACGCGTTGATGATGAAGTTGCTAAGAATGCACTTGAGGAAGCGGTACGACGCGTGGCATCGATTGCAATAGTCCACGAAACACTTTCAAATAGCTCTACAGAATCTGTCGCTTTTGATGAGGTTTATCACCGGATTGTTCATAATGCGATTGAATTGAGCACGCATAAAATCAACGTAAATAATGTCGGAACTTTTGGAACTTTCGATTCTCAAATCGCAACCCCATTGGCGCTAGTAATTACCGAGTTGATTCACAATGCACTAGAGCACGGGCTAGCTAATTCTGGGGAGAACCTGAGAGTAGAGATTTCAAGAGAAGATAAGAGTTGCGAGGTGCGAATTATTGATGATGGCGTCGGACTTCCACTTGATTTCAAATGGGACCAATCATCAAATTTAGGTCTTCAAATCGTTAAGACCTTGACCGAGAACGAGCTTAAGGGGAGCATTGAATTAATAAGAGTTGGAAGTGAAACCCAAGCATTCCTAAAGTTTAAATTTTAAAAGCTATTTTGATTTTCTAGTAAGCGAGCACGATTTCTAGCTGCTCGGCGCTTAAGTGCTCGGCGCTCATCTTCGGATAGTCCGCCCCAAACTCCAGCATCTTGACCGCTCTCAAGGGCCCAAGCAAGACATGGCTCTTTAACTATGCAGCGGTTACAGACTTTTTTCGCTTCCTCGATTTGAGCCAAGGCAGGGCCAGTGTTTCCGACCGGAAAGAAAAGCTCCGGATCTTCATCGCGGCAAGCAGATTGATGACGCCAATCCATGATTCAGTGGCTCCTTATAGAGTTTAAAAAGTTAAACCGGGTTTTGAACTAGTTTAAAACGAGGGAAGCAAAGGGCAGCTACTGCCTTTCACATAGGTGAATTGTCGCGTGGATTGCATGACATAACAAGGACATTTGCTAATTGATTATGTGATTTGTGCCCCCGGCGGGAATCGAACCTGCGCTCCCGCCTCCGGAGGGCGGTGCTCTATCCACTGAGCTACGGGGGCAAATTAGGTAGATATTCAGTGAGTTAAGTAATTGTAGTGATTTTAGTGCTCGCACTCTACCTACTTAAAAAAATCAAAAATCTGAAATGATTACACCTAGCAATTCTGGGATTCAAGGGAATTAGGAAACTGAGAAAGAGGGAGCCAAATGGAAAAGAGCGAAGTGGCATATTTTGCTACCGGATGCTTCTGGGGCGCGGAACGTAGATTCTGGCAATTATCTGGAGTTTTGGAAACAAGTGTCGGCTATATGGGTGGAAATCGAGCGAACCCAAGTTATGAACAGGTCTGTACCGGAACCACAAATCATGCAGAAATGGTCTGCGTAACTTATGACCCAAATCTGATTTCTTATCGAAGATTGCTAGAAGAGTTCTGGGTAATGCATGATCCAACTTCGCTAAATAAGCAGGGCGGAGATATTGGGACGCAGTATCGAAGTGCAATATTCACAACATCAAAGGCACAGCTAGATGAAGCGCTCGCAACTAAAGCTACTTATCAGGTGTTATTAACAGCTGAGGGAATTGGTGAAATTGTCACCCAGATTGAAAGCGCGGATCCACATACCTACTGGATTGCAGAGGAATATCACCAGAAATATTTAGTGAAGAACCCAAATGGCTATGACTGTCATTCAAGCACCGGGGTCTTATTTAAGTAAAAGTGATGTAGTTTACGTGCCATGAGCACACAAGTCTGGCAAATAACTCTAGCGGTATTACTTCTGGTTTTAGCTTTTGATTTTGCGTTGGCATTTCGGCAGCGCAATGTTGAGACTTCTCTTAGTACAGCAGTGAGTTGGACGCTCTTCTATGTCGCGGCAGCTGTAGTTTTTGGAATTTCTTTAGGGCAGTGGGCCGATACCCAATCACAGAATGAATTTTTTGCAGGTTGGCTGACTGAGTATTCACTCTCGTTCGATAACTTATTTGTCTTTGTTTTAATTTTGGCACGGTTGAAAGTTGCGAAAGAGAAAGAACAGTTAATTCTCCTCATCGGAATCGCAATGGCGCTAGTGATGCGTGGCGGATTTATTGCACTTGGTTCGGTAATAGTTAGTAAATTCGCATGGGTCTTCTTCTTCTTCGGAGCCTTCTTGATCTATACCGCCTATTCCCTAGTAAAGGAATCTGAACACGAAGAATGGAAAGAGGGAAAAGTAATAACTTATATGCGAAGTAAAGGTGCCTCCACCTTCACGTTAGCACTTGTAGCAATTGCAATGACCGATGTTCTCTTTGCTTTTGACTCGATTCCTGCAATCTTTGGGCTAACTAAAGAGCCATACATAATTGTTACCGCAAACATATTTGCGCTGATGGGCCTGCGCCAGCTCTACTTCCTAATTGGCGGTCTTATGAACAAGTTAATTTATTTAACCCAAGGATTATCATTTATTCTGGCCTTTATCGGCGTGAAGTTATTCCTAGAGGCGATGCATTCACAAGGATGGCATAGCGTTGGACCGCTAGAGCTTCCACACATTTCACTAATATTTAGCTTGGGAATGATTATTGGCACCTTGGCTTTAACGTCGATTTTAAGTTTGTATAAGACTCGGGACATTAAGAGCAAGTAAAATACGCCGATGACAAAACTTTCCGCGCTTCCGCTAGCTGAGTTACAGAAACGCAAGAGCGCAAAGTGGCGCGAATTTCCAAATGATGTGCTCCCGCTGCCAGTTGCAGAGATGGATTTTGAAATTGCGAAACCAATTCGTGATGTCTTAGGAGAGATGATCAAAGGTTCGGATACTGGATACCTAGGACCTATTCCAGAACTCGGAGTAAATCTGGCTAAATTTTCTAAGGCGCGATGGGGTTGGGAGATTGATCCCGAGCAAGTTTTTGTTGCGACCGATGTCGGAGTAGGAATGGTTGAAATGGCCAGAACTGTGGTCAATCCTGGGGATTTGATAATGATTAATTCACCGGTTTATCACAACATGAATAACTGGATTACAGAGTTGAAATGTAAATCTTATGATGCGCCACTAACAAAGACTGGCCTGAATTACACAATTGACTTTAAAGCAATTGAACGTGGATATGGCGCCGGAGTTAAAGCGCATTTTTTATGCAATCCACATAACCCAGTTGGCATGGTATTCACAAGAGAAGAACTATCAGAACTTGCAGAACTTGCAAAAAAGTATGGCGTAACAGTTTTTAGCGATGAGATCCATGCTCCGCTTACATATGATGCGAAAAGATTTGTTCCATTTCTTGCGGTCAGTGAGACGGCGCGAGAAGTTGGAATTTGTGTGACCGCAGCAAGTAAGAGTTGGAATTTAGCAGGGCTTAAGTGCGCAACAGTTATTACTGCTCATCCAAAACAACAGGAGCGAGCAAAATCAATGCCAATGGCGGTTCACTATCGCGCTTCGCTCTTTGGCGCCGTGGCTTCAGCTGTCGCATATGAATGCGCAGATTGGCTTGATGATGCAATAGCAACAATGGAAAGTAATCGAAGATTTCTCGCTACCTTGCTTAGCAAGGAATTGCCGGATGTCGGTTATCGGATTCCTGATTTTTCTTATTTAGCTTGGCTAGATCTCAAGGAGCTTAAGTTGGGCGAGAATCCTGCGGAGGTGCTCTTAGCAAGAGGAAAGCTTGCCGTGAATCCCGGAATTACCTTTGGCGCAGAATCATCAAATTTTGTTCGATTGAATTTTGCAACGAGTGAAGAGATCCTTACTGAGGCAATTTCAAGAATGGTTTCTTGTGTCAAAAAGTGAGTCAAATAATTTTGATGTAGTAATAGTTGGCGGTGGCCATAATGCATTGGTTGCTTCTTGTTATTTAGCAAAGGCGGGTTTAACAGTAGCGATTTTGGAGAAGAATAATTCTTTAGGTGGCGCAACAGTTAGTCAGAGAGTATTTCCAGAGTATGAAGCCAGGTTATCTCGCTACTCTTACTTGGTTTCACTCCTGCCAGATCAGATCGTTAAAGACTTGGGTTTAAAGTTTAAAACAATTGAGCGCGAAGTCTCCTCTTTCACCCCTGAGCGAATTGATGGAAGTGATTTGGGATTATTAATCAATCGTGGACTCGTCGGCGAAACAGCTGATAATTTCCTAATAATAACTGGAAGTAGTGACGAGATTGAAGCTTGGAGAGAATTTTACGCCGACGTGCAGAAGCTGGCAGATGCAATAGCGCCGACTATGCTCGAGAAACTTCCAACACGATCTGAACTTAAGGAAAAAGTTGGTCATAAAATTTGGGATGAGATAATTGAAAATCCGATAGCGCAAGTATTAGAAAGTAGATTCAAAAACGATTTAGTCCGTGGTATCGTATTTACCGATGGCTTAATTGGCACATTTTCTGATGGGAAAGACCTAGTAGCAAATATCTGCTTCCTTTATCACCTGATTGGTAACGGAACCGGAGATTGGAAAGTACCTGTTGGCGGTATGGGAGCACTTGTCGCGGAATTAGTCGAGATGGCTGAGAATCTCGGTGTGACTTTTCTTCTGGAAAGTGAAGTTGAAGCTATAACTGCTGGTGAAGCAAATTTTGTAACAACTGCATCCGGAAAAAATTATGAGAGCAAATATCTTTTAGCAAACTTTGCCCCACAGAAGTTGGCGAATGTTCTAGCTAAGCCAGCGCCAAAGAGCCTTGATGGAAGTCAAGTCAAGGTAAATATGTTGCTTACCAAATTGCCAAGATTAAAGTCAGGAACTGATCCCAAGTTGGCCTTTGCTGGGACCTTCCATTTTGACGAGAGGTATTTGGATCTCCAGTTGGCTTATGCTCAGGCGGCCGATGGTAATATTCCAGAGATCATTCCAGCTGAAGTGTATTGTCATACACTTTCTGATACCTCTATTTTGAGCCCGGATTTGGTTGCCAAGGGTTTTCAAACCTTGACGCTCTTTGGAATTCATACCCCCGCTTTCCTGTTTGAAAAGGATAACTCTGGGAGTAAAGCTATTATTTTAAAACGCTTACTCAATCAACTAAATCAGTATCTGATTGATCCAATTGAAAGCTGTCTAGCAAAGAATTCTGATGGTTCGCTCTGTATTGAGATAAAAAGCCCTCTGGATCTTGAAGATGAAATTGGCTTACCCAGAGGCAATATTTTCCACAAAGACCTCTCTATGCCCTTCCGCGAAGATGGCTCGACCCCAAGCTGGGGAGTTGAAACCGATATTCCAAACTTGTTTTTGTGTGGGGCTGGCGCAATACGGGGAGGGGGAGTTAGTGGAATCCCAGGACACAATGCGGCCGCAGCAGTTCTCGAAGCGCGCGGTATGTAACGCATAAGGTAGATTTAGCACATGTTCAAAGCCATCCGCCGCCTGCTAGCCGCAATTACTTTTATTGCTGTTATAGCTGCTGCAATTAAGACTGCATTCGAATTGGTTGCACAAAGCGGCGATGATGATCATGAAGTTTTTGCGGATGATGACCGCGAAACAGTTTAAGTCTTCTTTAAATTAAGAATATTAAGAGTAAAACTAACATGGAATATATCGCCGGAAGTTGCAACATAGGCAAAGGCGAAATCCGTCAACGTCAGGCCGTTGCCCTAATTGGTTTAGTTTTGGTCATTGCAGCAACAATTGGTCTGATTGCATCTGAGAGTGCGAAGAGCGCAAGGCTCTCAGTTTTTCTACCAGCTATGATTTTTTCAGTTGGGTATATTCAATCCCGTCGTAAGTTCTGTTTAGCGTATGGCTTCATGGGAACTTTTAACTTTGGCCCACTTGGAAAGATTTCCAAAGTTGCCACACCTGAAGATCGCAAAGCTGATCGCAAGACTGCAATCTCTATCTTGGTTCAGGCGCTCTCTTTGGCGCTAACAATAACGCTCATTATTTATTTACTTCCGCTCTAATACATTCTGGTGTAACTTAAAGACGTAACTAAAACTTCATAAGTATTATCAATGTTTAGACAGGAGCCTCATGAAAATTGTCATACATGCCAGAAATGCGAATTTGGCTGAAGATTTCAGAACAATCGTCACAGATAAACTTAAGTCCCTCGATCGATTCAGCGTTAAAGTCGACAGCATTAAGGTAGAAATCTTGCACGAGCAGAATCCTCGCTTTGGCAAGTCTTCCCATGAAGTTCACTTAACTACTAGCGGCAGTGGGCCATTCATGAGGGCCGAAGGTGTTGGATTTAATGATGTGGCCGCTTTTGATAAAGCCGTTACCGCACTTGAATTGCAGATGCGAAAAATCCATGAAAAATCAAAAGATATTAGCCATGAAAGCCTGCGGAAACGAAAATAATTGTTGGGGGACTAATCGAACCCTAGATAGCTCCGTTGTTGTGCCGCCCAAATAGGTTTCGAATTGAAATTGTTGAATATTCAACTAATATATGTCGCACGGACTAATAAGGAGATTTAAATTGCCAGCTGTAACAGTCGCCGACATAACTATTTTGCCAAGAGTTGTTGTAGATCCAAGTTCACGTGCTCGCAACGTAAAGAGCGTTACTACAGCGCCACAAGGTTATGAAGGCGAAGGTTTTCCAGTTCGCCGGGCATTTGCCGGAGTCGATTTAGCTGAGCTTGATCCATTTATTCATCTCGATCAAATGGGTGAAGTTGAATATGCACCGGGCGAACCAAAGGGAACTCCTTGGCATCCACATCGTGGATTTGAAACTGTTACATACATTATCGATGGAATTTTTGATCATAAAGATAATCATGGTGGCGGTGGAACAATTACAAATGGTGATACTCAGTGGATGACAGCAGGTGCTGGAATTTTGCATATTGAAACACCACCAGAGCATTTAGTTATGAGCGGCGGTCTATTTCACGGCTTCCAGCTCTGGGTGAATTTGCCGGCCGAGAAGAAATGGTCGAAACCTGCATATCAAGATTTGCGCGCAAGTGATGTGAAATTACTTGCTTCAAGTGATGGCGGAACTTTAATCCGAGTAATTGCAGGTGAAGTTGCTGGACATGTTGGACCTGGTTCAACCCAGACTCCAATTTCAATTGTGCATGCAACGCTTGCGCCTGGTGCAAAGTTAGAACTTCCTTGGAACAAAAATTACAACGCACTTGTTTATACGCTTAATGGTAACGGAAGTGTTGGCGAAGTAAAACATCCAGTTCATATGGGCCAACTTGCAGTTATGGGCGATGGCGATACTTTGGTTATTCAAGCTGATCCAACTCAGGAATCTAGATCACCAGAGATGGATGTTTTGATTCTCGGTGGCCAACCAATTAAAGAACCTGTTGCTTGGATGGGGCCATTTGTAATGAACACAAAGGCCGAAGTTCTAAAAGCATTTGATGATTTCCAGAAGGGCTTACTCGGCACTGTTCCAGCGATAGATATCACTGGGGTTCACGGAGCCCCAACAGAAGTAGTTGAAGGCAAGTAACTACTTAATTACCTTCAATTAAAGCGCTTTTAGCGCATTTACAACTTTAGTTAGGGAATCCTTCGCATCGCCAAAGAGCAGCGTGGTTTTGGCATCGTAGAGAAGATCATTTTCGATACCAGCAAAACCTGGGCGCATTGAACGCTTTAGGAAGATAACATTTCCAGCACTCGCAACATCAAGGATTGGCATTCCATAAATTGGGCACCCTGGAGTTGTCTTTGCCGCTGGGTTTACAACATCGTTTGCTCCAACAACTAGAACAACATCGGTTTGTGGAAAAGTTGGATTTATTTCTTCCATTTCAACCAATTGCTCGTAAGGAACATTTGCTTCGGCAAGAAGAACGTTCATGTGACCAGGCATACGACCTGCAACCGGGTGAATTCCATATGCAACTTCTACGCCTTTTTCGGCTAACAGATCTGCAAGTTCGCGAACTGTGTGCTGCGCTTGGGCAACTGCTAATCCGAAGCCAGGAACGATTACAACTCTCTGGGCATAGTTAAGAAGAATTGCAACATCATCAGGTGAACCAGATTTCACTGGTCGAGTTTCACCAGCTTCTGCAGCCGCTTGTGGTTTTGCGGTGAATGCACCAAAGAGAGTTCCGAAGAGTGATCGGCCCATCGCATCTGCCATCTTGCGAGTAAGAATTGTTCCTGATGCACCAACAAGTGTTCCTGCAACAATGAGCAGCGTTGATTGCAGAACATATCCGCTAGCCGCAACAGTTAATCCAGTAAATGCATTAAGCAATGAGATAACGATTGGAACATCCGCACCACCAACAGGTAGAACAAAGAGAACGCCGAATAGAAGCGAGAGGCCAGCTAGAACTAGAAGTGGAGTTGTTCCACCACTTGCGATAACCCAACCAGAAGTTCCGATTGCACCCGCCAAGGTTGCTGCGATAACGAAACGACCACCAGGGAAAACAACTGGTCGTGTCGTCATTAGTTCTTGCAGCTTTAAGAAGGTAACAACTGATCCGGAGAAGGAGACGCTTCCAACTAATACTGTGAATACGGTTGCTAAGACTTCGCCAGCACTTGCTTCATCACCGAGATGTAAATATTCAACAATTGCGACAAGAGCAGCAGCTCCGCCACCAACACCATTAAATAGTGCAACAAGTTGTGGCATCTGAGTCATCTGAATTCTGCGAGCCGCAGGAACACCAACGATTACACCGAATGCAATCGCACCAATAATTAGTAAGGTGTTATTGCGCTCTTCGATAGCGGGATCAAAGAAGACGATTATGGTTGCAACAGTGGCACCAACGGCACCAATTAAATTTCCGCGACGAGCAGTCTTCGGAGCCGAAAGCCCCTTAAGTGCCATAATGAAAGAGATTGCAACAACAAGTCCAATTAGGGCATAAAGATTTGAATTCATTACTTCTTACCGCCCTTTCCCTTAAACATTTCGAGCATGCGATCTGTCACCACAAAGCCGCCCACCAAATTTATAGTTGCTAATACAACTGCGATAATAGACAAGGTAGTTTCTAAAGTCGTTTTTGCTCCAGTGGCAACCAGGATTGCACCAATTAAAATGATTCCGTGAATTGCATTTGCACCGGACATAAGAGGTGTATGAAGTGTTGTTGAAACTTTTGACACAACTTCAAAACCCACGAAGACCGAGAGAATAAAAATTGTCAGAGTGATCATAGGATCCATATTCATTATTTCTTGCCCTCCGGTGTGCGACGAGCGCCGCCATGTGTAAGTGTTGCGGCATCAATTATTTCATCGGAAAAGTCAGGGATTACTTCGCCAGTAGGTTTTCCATCGACACTCTTTGTCATGAGTAGAAGTAGGTTTACGACGTTTCGCGAGAACAACATTGATGCGTGATATGGCAACTGACTTGGAACATCTTTTCCGCCCCAAAGAACCACACCGTTTGCAGTTGTAATTGTTTCACCTGGCTTGCTGCCTTCAACGTTTCCGCCAGTTTCAGCTGCAAGATCAACAATCACTGCGCCAGATTTCATCGCTGAAACCATCTCACCTGTTACCAGTCTTGGTGCTGGTCTTCCCGGAACCGCCGCGGTTGTAATAACAACATCAGCAGAAGCAAGATAAGGAGTAAGAAGTTCACGTTGTTTAGCCGCGCGCTCTTCGGTCATTTCGCGGGCATAACCGCCGGCGCCTTCAAGTGCTTCAAGTTCGAGGGTAATAAATTTTGCTCCCATTGATTTAACTTCATCTGCGGAAGATGGGCGAACATCGTAGGCACTAACAACTGCGCCTAGTCGCTTTGCAGTTGCAATAGCTTGAAGACCAGCAACGCCTGCGCCAAGAATCACAACTTGGGCAGGTGTAACAGTTCCGGCTGCAGTCATAAGTAATGGGAAGAATCTTGGTGAAAGTTCAGCCGCCACTAATGAAGCGCGGTAGCCAGCACAAAGTGCCTGCGAAGTTAAGGCATCCATTGATTGGGCGCGAGAAATTCTAGGAACAAGTTCGAGTGAGAGTGCGGTTACACCAGCGTTGGCTGCTGCTTCTATCGAATCAACCGAAGTTGTTGGGGATAGGAATGAGATTGTGAGGGCACCTTTTTTAAGTGACTTCATCTGATCTGGCGTTAACGCGGTAACTGATGCAACTACATCGGCATCACTTATTACATTGCCACTTTTGACTGTGGCACCAGCTGCTGTGAACTCGCTATCTTGAAAACCAGAGGCAACTCCGGCCCCGGCTTCGATAACAACTTCAAGACCAGCTTTAGTTAACTTCGAGATGATGTCTGGAACGAGAGCTACACGAGCTTCACCAGACCGGATTTCTTTCGCTACGGCTATTCGCATGCCAGAAGATTAGTGCCTTGAGCGGGGTGTGTCCTGCTATTTTTAAAGATTACCCACTAGTTACCCGTTAATTCACCGCGCACTAAATGATAAAGAACCGCTTGAATTGTTGTTCGACGATGGAAGGCCTCGCGCCAGATGACTGATTTGGGGCCATCGATTACCTCGGCCTCGACTTCTTCGCCACGGTGGGCTGGTAAGCAATGCATAAAAATTGAATCCGATGCGGTTAGCGACATCAAATTCTTTGTGATCGCAAATGGTGCCAGCGCCTTTAATTTCTCACTTCTAACTTCTTCTGGATCTCCCATCGACATCCAAACGTCGGTATATAAAACACTTGCGCCTTTCGCAGCAGCTTCTGGATCGGTAAGGACTTCAAGTTTCGCGCCAGTCTTGGCAGCGATTTCTTTCGCACTCTTAATTGCATTTTCTGACGGTGCCCATTTACCTGCAGGTGTAGCAACAACAACATGTGCGCCCATGATTGCACCCATTGTTAACCAGGCATGAGCCATATTGTTTCCATCGCCTACATATGTGAATTTACGACCTGAAACATCTGAACCAAATACTTCGCGAATTGTCAGCCAATCTGCAAGCAACTGTGTTGGGTGATCAGTGTCAGTCAATCCATTTAATACTGGAATTGTTGCGTGGGCACCAAGTTCATCAACATCTGATTGTGCAAAAGTTCTAACTATCAAGGCGCTCGCAAAACCACTTATAACTTTTGCGGTGTCGGAAATAGTCTCGCCCCGGCCGATTTGCAAGTCGTCACCACGCAAGAAAATTGGAGTTCCACCAAGGTGAGCCACAGCAGTTTCTGATGCAAGTCTCGTACGAGTTGAAGATTTAGTCATATAAATCGCGACGCTTTGATTGGCCAAAGCATCCTTAGAACGCATTGGTTTACTTGCAAATTGCGCAGCAGTGTCAAGAATTAGTTCGACATCTTCCCGAGATAAATGCTCGGTGCGCAATAGGTCTTTCATCGTTGAATAATACCCAATAAAGGCGTCGGCCTCGGTAGAATTTATTACATGGGAATCTTTACCCGAACACCTAAATCAGCACCAGGCTTGGATGGTTTACAGCCATTTTCTGATGTCTTGGAGAAGGAAGAAACTAGGCACTCAAATGAAGATGGCGATCATGAAAAATTCGCGCATTATGTTCGTAAAGAAAAAATCGTAGAGTCTGCCGTAACTGGGAAGGCAGTCCGTGCGCTCTGTGGAAAGAAATGGGTTCCGAGTCGTGATCCTGAAAAGTTTCCAATCTGCCCACTCTGCAAAAAAATCTACGATGGCCTAAAGAAGGAATGAAAAAAACTCACTCTGGGCTTTTAATCTTCAGCCTTCTCGCTTCTCTTGTTGCTAGCTTAGTAATTGCGCCACAATCTGTTGCAGAAGATAAGGCGTTACGGAAAATATTTTCGGGTTGGATGACCGATTACAGCACTTATGGCGACACAACTAAAGGCCAAATTCAGGCGATGGATTATGTAGTCAAGAATGCCGATATGTTTAGTCAGATTCTGCCGTTCTGGTATTCGATAACAGGCGCTTCAAATATTAAAGATAAATACATAACGCAAAATTCAATCAATAAAGCAATCCCAATATCGACTCTTCAAAGCCTTGGAATTAAAGTCTTGCCAACTCTTACAGATAGCACTAAGGAGGGGCAACTCTCCAAGATTATGGGAAATGATGCCAGTCGGGCAACGCTTATCAAAACAATTACAGATTTAGTAATGGCAAATAACTTTGATGGAATTGATTTAAATTTCGAGGGCTTTGCATATGTAGACAAAATTCCGACCTGGCCAACTATTCAAACTAGATGGGTTAAGTTTGTTGCTGAATTATCTGTTGCATTGCGCTCTAGGAATAAACTGTTATCAGTAACTACTCCTTATCTATTGGATCCAACTACTGGCAAGAGAGGTTATTACCATTATGCATGGCCAGAAATATCAAGCCATATCGATAGATTAAATATTATGTTTTATGACTATCATAAATATGACACGAAGCCCGGGCCGATTGGTCCGATAAATTGGGCAGAGCCTTCACTTCTCTATGCGCTTAAACATGTTGCGCCATATAAAATTTATTTTGGAACGCCAAACTATGGATATAACTGGGTTACTAAAGTTACTGGTGTATGCCCAACAAATACCCCAAAATCTGAGAGCAGATCATCAAACGCGGCAATTATTCATCAAAACCGCTCGCAAGCAATTTTAAATAAACCAGGCGCTGTCACTACTTTCAATGAAAAGTTTGGTGAAACCAATGTTTTATACACGGCAGAGTTCAACGGAGTTAATTCCAGCGGAACTCCTACAAGTTGTAAAGTGAACCATTCGGCTTGGTTTGTAGATGCTCGTGGCTACTTTGCAAGAGCCAAACTTGTTGAAAAATATCAACTTGGTGGAATCTCTGAATGGGAAATTGGTTACGGCGATGATTTAGCCATCCAAGAGGTAAAAAAAGTTGCAATTGCAATGGGGCAAGATAAAGTCGTTGGGGTTGCTACTGCAGATTCCGAAAGCGCAAATTATGGTGAAGCAATAACCTTTACAGGCTCATTTAAATTACCTGATGGTAGGCCAGTAGCAAGCGTTCCAGTATTTATTGAAATAAAACGCCCCGGTGGCAATACTCGTAAACCAATTGCCCAGACTGGCCTAGATGGAAGTTTTCAGGCAAAAGTATTACTTGGCGAATCATCAATCATCTCGTTCTCTACAGATGAGACGAGAGATCGGACGCTTGGTATGACGCCAGAGAAAACCATCGGAATTTCAAGAGTAATTTCCTGGAGCCTACCGGCGTCAATGAAGCGCGGTGTTAGCTACAAAATAACTGGTGAACTCCAACCAAGATCTCCGGGGATAAAAGTTATTTTGGATGATGGTAAGAATCAGCTCAATACCACCTCGTTGGCCGATGGAAAATTTGAATTTGATTTTATCCCGACTAAAATTGGAGTAATACAATTTAGGATAGTTACAGAAGCTGAGCCAGGATTTAGCGGTTCAGCAACAGCTCCCGCCTCAGTTTTGGTCCGTTAGAAATTGGAAACTGCAAACATGGTGAAAACACTTCCTAAAGAGGAAGTAAGTATTAGTGAACTAGTTGATCGACCTTGGATAACCATTGTTTGGGACGATCCAGTAAATCTCATGAATTATGTGACGCATGTTCTAATCAAGTTATTTGGTTTTTCGAAGGAGCGAGCTCACGAATTAATGATGCAAGTGCATAACGAGGGTCGGGCGGTTGTTTCATCCGGAACACGTGAAGAGATGGAGCGCGATGTTCAGCGCCTGCACGAACATGGCCTATGGGCGACCTTGCAACGTGATGACAAAATTTAATGTCTAACTTTGAAAAAGTTGGAGAAGGTTATTCTCTTGATCTGACGCTTGATGAAGCCCAAATACTTATTAATTTAGTAGAACAGTTATTGGAATTACTCGGTGAAGGTGATTTCTTCCATCACTATGATTCCAGTGATCCGCTAGCTCAATTACTGGCAATGCCATCAGAAATTGTTACACCAGATGATCCGGTCTTGCTAAGGCTTTTGCCAAATGCATACGCCGATCCCGAAGCTGCATCAGATTTTCGGAGATATACCGAACCACAATTGCGGGGCGCCAAGCAAAAAAATCTGCGATTAGTTCGCGAACAGTTAACAGTTTTGGTAGATGAAAATTTGGGCGGGGTAATTGAGGATATCGAGGCTGATGTTTGGCTAAAGGCTTTAAATGATTTGCGGATTGCGTTATCAATCAGGCTAGAAATATCTGAAACAAGTTTTGAAACCTTTGAGCTTCTGCCAGATGAAGATCCGCAGAAGCCGGTCTATGCCGTTTACTTCTGGTTGGGTTGGTTGCAGGAAAATTTGTTAGAGTTGCTCCTATGACGCTTCGAATTCGCGCCGACATTGTTGCAAAAATTTTGGAGCAGTCCCGCGCAGAATATCCAGATGAATGTTGTGGAGTAATTCTCGGTCCCGAGGGCAGCGATAGCGCCGTGGAATTGAAGCAAATGATTAATGCCGCACATTCACCTACCTTCTATGAATTTGATTCTAAGGATCTGCTCGCCCTTTACCGCGAGCTAGATGAAAAATCTAAAGAAATCGTTGTTGTTTACCATTCACACACTGAAACGCAGGCCTACCCATCTCGCACAGATATCGCCTATGCCTCCGAACCAAATGCGCACTACGTCTTGGTTTCTACCCGCAAAGAGATTGCACCTGAGACTGAGTTTCGTTCATATCGAATAATTGATGGTGAAGTTACCGAAGAACCCGTTGAAATAATCGCAACATCCTCTTGAAATTCTACGATTGGCAAGTAAGGCGCGCTTCCAGGATACTTATCCCATGTCCTCAACAACATCCTCAACAGAGATAGAAGTTCGCATCCCAACAATTCTTCGCCCCTACACAAAAGGCGAAAAGTTAGTAACAGCCGAAGCGAGCGATTTAAGAGGATTAATCGCAGCACTAGATGCTAAATTTACTGGACTCGGTGAACGTTTACTTGAAAATAACGAGCTGCGCAGATTTATAAATATTTATATCAATGATGAAGATGTTCGTTTTATGGGTTCACTTGCCGCAACACTCAAAGCTGGTGATTCTGTAACAATTTTGCCCGCCGTCGCTGGTGGCTGCAAGTGACAAGATACGAATCGTTAGAAGCATCTCTTGGTCACACGCCACTAATCGGATTGCCAAAACTTTCACCTAAAAGTCAAGCCGGAAAACCAGCAGTTCGACTCTGGGCGAAGATGGAAGATCGAAATCCAACTGGCTCGATTAAAGATCGCACTGCAATGGCAATGATTGATGATGCCGAAAAAACTGGAAAGCTAAAACCTGGTGCAACAATTCTTGAACCAACAAGTGGAAACACTGGAATCTCACTTGCGATGGTTGCGAAAGTTCGTGGCTACAAATTAATTTGTGTAATGCCAGAGAACACCAGTATCGAACGGACTCAAATTTTAGAGATGTGGGGAGCAAAAATCATTTACTCGCCAGCCGCTGGTGGCTCAAATGAGGCAGTGCGAGTTGCAAAAGATTTAGCAGCAGAAAATCCGGATTGGGTATTTCTCTATCAATATGGAAATCCAGCAAATACTCTGGCGCACTACAAGGCAACAGGGCCTGAAGTCTTTGAAGATTTACCAACTATTACGCACTTTATCGCTGGACTAGGAACAACCGGAACTCTTATGGGAGCTGGGAAGTTTCTACGCGAAAAAAATCCAGATATCGCAATCATTGCTGCAGAACCAAGATATGGTGAAATTGTTTACGGCCTCCGTAACTTAGATGCGGGTTTTGTTCCAGAACTTTATGACGAATCAATTATTACTCGAAGATTTTCAGTAGGGGCCGAGGATTCAGTCCGTAGGGTTCGAGAGTTACTTGAAATTGAGGGAATATTTGCTGGTATTTCAACCGGTGCGATTCTCCATGCCGCACTTGGGGTTGCAAAGGAATGTATAGATGCGGGCAAGGGCGCAGATATTGCATTTATAGTCTGTGATGCGGGGTGGAAGTATTTATCTACCGGAATTTACGGAAAAGATAGCGACCCTGAAGTTTTAGATGGCCAACTTTGGGCTTAATTCTTTAGTAAAGGTAGGCTTGGCTATATGTCGGGCGCTGTAATAACTTCAACCTCACCAACCTCACCAAACTCACCAATCGGAATTTTCGATTCTGGTGTTGGTGGATTAACAGTTGCTAGATCAATCATTGATCAACTTCCCGGAGAATCAATTCTTTATGTTGGTGATACCGCGCGCGGCCCTTATGGTCCAAGACCACTTGCTGAAGTTCGAACCTTTGCGCTAGAAATTCTTGATGAATTAGTTGAAGCAGGTGTAAAGGCAATCGTTATTGCCTGCAACACTGCAAGTGCTGCGATGTTACGTGACGCACGCGAGCGATATTCAGTTCCGGTAATTGAAGTTATTCAACCAGCTGTTCGAAGAGCTGTATCAGCAACTAGAAGTGGCCGAATTGGTGTAATCGGAACCAATGCGACAATTGAATCCGGCGCTTATCTAGATGCTTTTGCTGCGGCCCCGCAGTTAGAAATCACTTCAGTGGCCTGTCCGTTATTTGTTGAATATGTTGAACGTGGTGAAACTTCAGGAGCTGCAATTACCAAGGTAGCCCGCGATTACTTGAAACCGCTCATCGAAAAAGATATCGATACTTTAGTTCTGGGTTGCACGCACTACCCACTTCTTACCGGTGTTATCTCTTATGTAATGGGAAATGAAGTAACTCTAGTTTCAAGTGCCGAAGAAACTGCAAAGGACCTATATCGAGTCCTAGTTGAAAAAGATTTGCTCAATAGTTCTGGGAAACCCTCTCATAAGTTCGTTTCCACTGGTGAAAGTGATTTGTTTAGCAGATTGGCTAGACGTTTTCTTGGGCCAGAAGTTTCTAAAGTCGAATCGAGGATTTAAATGTCATCAGAAAATAAAGAGGGCAAGTCGAACCTTCCAAGAATCGATGGCAGATCACCTGAACAATTGCGCCCTATCAAATTTACTCGTAACTGGTTAAACAATGCCGAGGGGTCAGTCCTAGTTGAATTTGGAAATACCCGAGTTCTCTGTGTCGCATCATTCACACCAGGTGTTCCGCGTTGGTTAGTTGGGAAAGGTGGCGGTTGGGTAACAAGTGAATATGCAATGTTGCCGCGTGCAACTCACACCAGATCAGATCGCGAAAGTGTTAAAGGAAAACTTGGTGGTCGCACCCAAGAAATTTCGCGATTAGTTGGTCGCTCACTTCGTGCGGTTGTTGATACCGCTGCACTTGGCGAAAATACAATTGTGATTGATTGCGATGTCTTACAAGCAGATGGCGGAACCAGAACGGCTGCAATCACAGGTGCATATGTAGCGCTACAAGATGCAATTACCTGGGCTAAAGAGAAAGGTCATATTCCGGCTTCACGCAATCCAATAACTCAAGGCGTTTCTGCCGTAAGTGTTGGAATTATTGGCGGAGTCCCAATGTTGGATCTCTGCTACGAAGAGGACGTCACCGCTGATACAGATATGAATATCGTCTGCACCGCAGATGGCAATTTTGTTGAGGTTCAAGGAACTGCTGAAGGAAAACCATTTGATCGTGCGCTACTCAATAGCCTGTTGGATCTTGGAGTTTCTGGTTGTAACCAACTTTCGAAATTGCAACAGAACGCGCTTAACTAATTAGCAATGCGAAAGCTAGTTCTGGCAACCCAAAACAGCGGAAAGATCAAAGAATTCGAGAGATTGCTTGGCGAGTTCGTAAGTGATGTTCAAGTATTAGGGCTTCGCGATTTTCCCGATATGCCTGATATCCCAGAGACTGGGAGAACTTTTATTGAGAATTCATTATTGAAATCGCGTGGAATTTCTCAATTTACAAATCTTCCAGCCCTCGCAGATGACAGCGGACTCTGCATCGATCACTTAAATGGCGATCCTGGTATTTATTCAGCAAGGTGGTCTGGAGTTCATGGCGACGATGCCGCTAATATTTCTAAGGTGCTGTTGCAATTGGATGGAGTTCCACCCCGTGATCGCAGCGCGCACTTTAGGTGCGAGGTTGCTCTAGTTTTTCCAGATGGACATGAGCACCAAGGCCGAGAGATCACCGAGAGCGGGAAGTTGTCAGGAATTATCACCCTTTCACCCCGTGGAACCTCGGGCTTTGGCTATGACCCAATTTTTCAACCACTTGGCTCGGAACTAACACTGGGTGAATTAACACACGGCGAGAAGGACAGAATCAGCCACCGGGGAATTGCAATGCGAGCAATTGCACCGCGAATTTTAGAATTACTCTAGAAATCTTAGTTTTGTTGAGGCCTAAGGTATCCTTTCACTATTGAGTTTTAAATCTGTATTTCAATCTCAAACCAAGGAGCACAACTGTGGCAGTTAAGAAAGCAGCTAAAAAATCAGCGAAGAAAACTTCGGCTAAAAAATCAGCGAAGAAAACTTCAGCTAAGAGAGCAGTTAAGAAAAGTGTAAAGAAGGCGCCAGCAAAGAAGAGCGCTGTTAAGAAGTCGGCTAAGAAAGTTGTTAAGAAGTCGGCCAAGAAAACTGCAAAGAAAGCATCATCAACTTTTGTAGTTCCAGCGGTTCCTTCAATATCAAGTCGATCTAGCTTCCAGAGTCCTTCGGTAGTTGATCTTCCCGCTAAAACTCCGGGTTCAAGTGTTCCTGCTGGGATGAAGAGCTCGTCAAGTGATGCAACCTCAAAGCGCGTAGTAATTGCTGTTGTAATTGCTGTTGTTCTACTTGCAATAATTGTTGTCTCCCGAAATGGTTCTACCGAAACCCAAACTGCTGCTCCAGAAGCAACAGCGACTGCGCAAGCATCACAAGAAGCAGAACCAACTGCTGAAGCATCTTCCGAGGCATCTGCTGAAGCAACAACTTCAACAGTTGTAGATCAAGGCGGAAGCGAGCCAGTAGGTATCGTTGCGCAATACACTTCATCTGGTGCAACTATTTTCTGGAAAGCCCCAACTGATGGTGCCGCTGTCTCAAACTACAATGTTGAAATCCGTTCAAATGGCGGAACTTGGAAATTGATTACAACAGTTCCAGCTGATCAATATTCAATTGATATCACAAAAGGTGAAACCACAGGGTGGGCCTCTTTTAGAATCTCATCTGTTCTAGAAGATGGAACCGTTGATGGTGGAAAAGTCTTTGGTCTCCCAGGGCAGTGGGCTTAAAACTAATTTGCGTTAAGTGCTTCAAGTATTGATGCAACATAAACATCACTACCAGCTTCAATTAAGTGGACACCATCCGGAGCAAAAAACTCCGGGTGGTTTTCTGCTATTGAAGCCCAATCAACTAAAACTGCATTTGGATATTTAGAAACTACTTCACTAATAATTTTATTATTTCCATCTCGCCAAGTTCGAGGAACACCTGTGTTTACAACTACAACCCTTGGCTGGTCTTTAAGAAGCTCCATTAACTTGACCATATTTTCACGAGAGACCGAATTATTGTTTCCGACATTTAAAACTACCTTCGACTCCCCAACGCGTGGTTTATCTGTTTCTACCTCTTTTATAAGTTCCTGAATCTGGCGCCCAACTCGGGCATTAATCAAGGCAATTTCTTCCTGCGCTGCTAACTTGTTGCGGATACCCAAGATAACTGAATCTCCAGTAACCCAGAGCCCAGACTTATTGACTCCCATAACGGTATCTGGCAATTCAAGTTCTGGTTTTACTTCAACAATTATTGATTGATCACGCTGCCAGGCAACAGCAACAGAGCTGCCAGATATTACAACTATAAATGCGGTTACAGATGCTACAAAAATTCGTTGTCGCCTCTGCATCACTTTGGTCCGATATTTAATTCCCCTAAACCAGTTCTGCACGACCCCGTTTCGGATTGGTATCTCAATTGCGCGTAGCGAGATATCAGCAAGTGCTAAAACAACTAAAACTCTGGCGACATTTAGCGCTAGTAGATTTCCAGTTAGATCAGCGCCAGGTCTGGTAACTTGAAAAACTACCCAGTGCCATAGATAAATTCCATATGATCTCTGGCCAATCCAGAGAAAGACTCTATTGCTTAGCAGCGGCGAGAATCTTGATGCTGGGTGAACAATTGAAACCATAGTTGCACAACCAAATAGCACCGCAAGCGGAAATGCAATTTGATATAACGTTTCATTCTCTTGATCTATAAATAGAAAAATACAGAGCAGACCAATAAAGCCAAAGACTCCAATTCCATCAATAAAGTCTTGGGCACGCTGTGAAATATTGCGAGTTAAGTTTCTGGGGATCCAGCTAACCGCAAGGGCCGATCCTAGGAATAAACCAAGGCTATGAGTGTCTGTTCCAAAATAGATGTGACTAATTCGACCTGCAGTTGCATTATCTGCTTGTAATGAGAATAGGAAGAGCGCGGTGCCTGAGAAGGTAGCAATAATTAGAGCAGCGCGTCTGACTACATGCTTACCAAATTTACGCCACACAAATAGCAAAATAATTGGCCAAATAAGATAGAACTGAAATTCAACTGCAAGCGACCAAGTGTGTTGCAGGAGCGGTGGGCGCCCAATGGCTTGAAAGTAATCCTGCTCTAGCGCAACTAAGTGCCAGTTATTGGTCCCGGATAGCACGTATGGGACATCCTTAATAAATCT
>Ga0222714_10000096_pt1 | contig 106005 bp, 96 predicted proteins | sample C33_3DmetaG_FD_165048 | JGI IMG/M metagenome (GOLD analysis project Ga0222714, IMG submission 165048) | Estuarine water microbial communities from San Francisco Bay, California, United States - C33_3D | ecosystem: Environmental > Aquatic > Marine > Unclassified | place: USA: California...
CTTCGAGTGCCTCCACGAGCTGAAGCTCATCGTCGACCTCATGGTCGAGTCCGGCATCTCCGGCATGCGCTTCTCGATCTCCGAGACCGCCAAGTACGGCGACATCACCCGCGGTCCCCGCGTGATCAACAGCTCGTCCCGCAAGGCGATGCGCGAGATCCTCAAGGAGATCCAGACCGGCAAGTTCACCGCCCAGTGGGTCAAGGAATACAAGGGCGGCCTCAAGAACTACAACAAGCTGCTCAAGAAGGGCGAGAACCACCCGATCGAAAAGACCGGCCAGCGTCTCCGCGCCCTCATGCCCTGGGTCCAGAAGCGCAACATCCGCGGCGCCCAGGCCGAGTACACGACCAAGTAAGGGTCGCCGGGAAACCGGAACACGAAGGGCCGACGCAAGTCGGCCCTTTTTCGTGGCCGCTTACTTGGCGGCAGGAGCCTTGCCCTGCGGGCTGCCGGGCAGGAACTCTGCGCGGCTGACGAAACCATCGCCATCGGCGTCGCGGCGGGCGAACCATTCCGCGGCGTCGGCGGCGGAACGTCCCACGCCGAACTCGGCGAGCGTCAGCTTGCCGTCGCCGTCGACGTCGAGCTTCTTGAACAGCGGGGCGCGGTCGGCGGACGCGTCGGCCTTCGCCTTGCCCTTCCCTTTCGACGCCGGCTGGCCACCCGGAATCGCCGGCAGCGGCAGGTAGTCGAAGTCCGCGATCATCTTCTTGGCCATTTCGAGACGAAGCGCGCGTTCGGCTTCGGCGACCTCGGGCTTACCGCTCAGGTTGTTGAGCTCGGCGGGATCTTTCTCGAGGTCATAGAACTCATACACCGGCCGCGGCGTGGTGAAATACGTCGCGGCGAGGCCCGCGGCCATGGCGCCTTCGGCATGCAGGGATACCATCGACTTCCAAGCCGAGCCGCCGGCGCTGTCCACCGGACCATAAGGCAGCCAAGGCGTGCAGTTATAGATGGCCTTGTAGCGTTCGCTGCGCACCGCGCGGGAAAGATCGTAACCGCTGTTCGCCATGCCCACCTGCACGGGCGCGCTGCCGTGCGGACCGCGCTCCATGAAGACGTGGTCGCGGCTCTTGGCGGCGGCGCCTTGGAGCACCGGAAGGAAACTGACTCCCGTCATGCCGGCCGCGGACTTCAGTCCGCAGGCGGCGAGCACCGTCGGTCCGAGGTCTTCGCCGCTCAGCAGGGCCGAGGAATCGCCGCCCGGAGCCACGACGCCGGGCCAGCGGACGACGAAGGGGACGTTGCAACCGGGGTCATACAGCGAGCCCTTGCCGTGCGGGAGCGCCTGGCCGTTGTCGCCGGCGAAGACCACGAGGGTGTCCTTCGCGAGGCCGAGTCGGTCGAGCAACGCCAGCACCTTGCCGGCGGTCTCGTCGACGCGGTTCACCTCGGCGCAGTAATCGGCGTATTGCTCGCGGACGCCGGGCAGGTCGGGTACGTGGGCCGGCAGTTTGAGCGTGGCGGGATCGGGACGATACGAAGCAGGCGCGGCCCAGGGATGGTGAGGGTCGCTGAAGTTCACCCAGAGGCAGAACGGCTTATCCTTCGGGCGCCCTTCGAGGAAGGCGGTCGCCTGCTCCACCGCCTGCGGATCGGACCCCGTCTGCACGACGTCGTAACGATCCTTGAAGGTCTTGTAGCCACCCTCCGTCAGGAACTTGCCCAGCTCGTCGTCGCCCTTGCCGGAACCATCGAGGTGGTAGGATCGGCCGACCACGCCGACGTAGTAACCGGCTTCCTTCCGGAGGACTTCGGGGAAGGTCACGACATCGCGGGGCAGCGGCGACGAAAAGCGCGTGATGCGGGCGGCGACCGGCGAGCGGCCGCTGAGGTAGGCCGCGCGCGAAGGCACGCACTGCGGGGCGGAAGTAAAGAAGCGGCGGAACTTCATGCCCTCAGCGGCCAGCTTATCCAGCGCCGGCGTGCGCACGTTGGCGTCGCCGTAGCAGCTCAGGTAAGGGTAGCTATGGTCGTCCGAGAGCAGGAACAGGACGTTGGGCTTGTCGGCCGCCGTCAGGCCGACGACGGAAGCAAGCAGCAGGAAGAGGCTTCGCATGGGGTGAGGGGATTCAAACACCCCCACCCATCATGGCAACCGCTTCTGCTAAGCTATAATCAGGGTTAGCCTCAGAAATTCAGGCGCAGGCCGGCCTCGATGCCGCGGCCGGGCATCGGCAGGACATCCTTGATGAAGGAAGTCGCGTTGCGGGCCTCCTGGTCGAGCAGGTTGATCACGCGGAGCGTGAACTGGCCGTCCAGCTGGGCGAACTTGAACGGACGGGCCAGGCTGGCGCCGACCATCGTGTAGCCCGCGGTCCGGGTCTCGTCGGGAGCGGTGTGGTTCTGCGCGAAGTGATAGGTCGCGTCGAGACGCCAGGACCAGCCGGACTCGAGGCCGTGCAGGGCCGCGCCGACGCGTCCGGGCGAGATACGCGGCAGGGCCTCAGAGGTGTCGCGGTTGGAAGCACGGACGAAGTCGCCGTAGCATTCCAGCCCGACCTTCGAGACCGGCGTGTCGACGAACTGGAAGTTCACCTTCACCTCGGAGCCGAAGAAATCCGCCGGCACGGAGACGAAATCGTAACGCGCGAGCTCATCGGCGCCGCCATTGGAGTAATCGGGGCCGCCGCTGGCGGTCAGGTCGGGACCGTAGCCATTGCGCTGCATCGCGATGAAGGAAGAGAAGCGGTTGTAGTAGACCGAGAAGTTGCCGGAGACCGGACCGCGGACCTTGGCGAGCTCCCACTCGAGGCCGAAGCCCTGCTCCTTGCCGAGGGCGCGGTCACCGACCTCGTAGACGTCCGTGGCCACGTGCGGTCCGTCGGCATAAAGCTCCTGGAAGTTCGGCGCGCGCTCGGTGCGGGTGAGGTTGACCGTGGAGGTCCAGGAGGGATTCAGGTCCTTGGCCCAGGCGAAGGCGAAGCTCGCCGGCGTGAAGGATGCCGAGTCGGCGGCAGGGTTGACGCCGAGGGCGCCCGCGTGGGTCCAGGCGGACGCGTCGACCTGGGCATGCTCGACGCGGAAGCCGTAACGCAGGCGCTGGTCGGCGGCGAGGTTCTGCACGAAGGAGCCGAACGTGGCCATGGCGGCATTGCGCGTATCGGGCAGGAAAGCCTCGTCGCCGACGACGCTGAAGTCGAAGCGGCTGGCCTGGACGCCCACGACGCCTTCGACCGAGCCGAACTTCACCAGCTCGAGGTCGAGACGGCCGTCCCAGCCATCGTTGGCGAAAGTGCTGCCCGCCACTCCCGCTTCGAACTCCGTGTGGGCGTAGTCCGCCGCGCCGACACGATACGAAAGCGAACGGACCACCGATCCGGCGACCTCCGACTTACCCGCAAGGTCCCAGCGACGCTGGCGCAGGCCGATGCGGATGTCCTGCTCGGCGACGCCGTAGGTGGAATCGAGGCCGGAATAGGAAAGGCCCACGTAGCCGTTGGAGGTCAGGTAAGAAACGCCGAGGCCGGCGCCGCGGTTATCGGCCGAAGTATCGGCGATGCGTCCCACCGGCGTGCGCAGGTCGTCCGTCGATTTGTCGAAGCCGTCGACATGGTAGGAGAAAGAACCCACCGAGCCTTCGGCGAGGATGCCCGCGGAGCGGAGTCCGTCGACGGAACCGACGCGGCCCATGACTGACTGGGTTTGGCCGAGACGGCGATCGGGGATGCGCGCGTCGACGAGGTTGATCACGCCGCCGAGGATGCTGGTGCTGTAAAGCAGGGCCGCCGGTCCGCGCAGGACCTGGGCCTCGCGGAGGGCGAGGGGGTCGACGCTCACCGCGTGGTCGGGGCTGGCGGAGGACGCGTCGAGGCTGCCGACGCCGTTCTGGGTGATCTTGAGTCGGTCGCCATCCAAGCCGCGGACGACCGGGCGGCCGGAGTTGGGACCGAAGTAGCTGGAGACCACGCCGGGGAGCTCGGACAGCACGTCACCGATGTTGGACTGGGGTAGGCGCTCGAGGACCGTGTTCGAAAGGATCAGCGTCGGGGACACCGCCGTGACCTCGCCCCCGATGGCCGTGCCCTTGACCACGACCGTCTTCAGCCTCTCAGGCGCGGCGGCCGGCTTGTCTTGGGCGGCCAAGACTAGAGTCGAGGCGGCCAGGATGAAAAGGGGACGAATCGAGGGAACCACGTGGGGTTTCATAGGATTACCAAATGCAATACTCTTGCATTAAGCCATTTCAAGCGGAAATCCTCGGGTTGCAGTCGGGGGATAAATCCACGGACTAAGGCCACCCCCATGAGAGAGTCCTCCCCTACCCCCGATGCCATCCACTCGGATGCCTTCCTGGCCCGCCTGATGCGCGGCCAGCTGAAGCTCTCGATCACCTGCGCCCTGTGCTTCATGGTGGCGCTCGTGGCCCTGCCCCTCCTGAACTACTACCAGCCTGGCTTCATGGCCCAGCGCGTCTTCGGCTTCACGCTCACGTGGCTGATCCTCGGCGTCCTCTTCTTCCCCTTCGTGTGGGTCATCTCCTACGTGTTCATCCAGCGCTCCATCGCGCTCGAGGACGCCGAAGCCAAAGCCGCCCAGGACGGCCTGACCAAGTGACATGAACGCCCTCCTCGCCGCCCAAGGCATCGATCCTTGGATCGCCTTCTTCTCGCTCGCCACCGTCGTCATCACCGTCGGCATGGGCTTCTGGACCGCCGGGAAGTCCAAGAGCGCCGGCGACTTCTTCGTCGCGGGCCGCTCGGTCTCCGTCGGCTGGAACGCCTCGGCCATCTCGGGCGAATACCTCTCCGCGGCCTCCTTCATGGGCGTCGCCGGCATGGTCATGGCCACGGGCTACGACGCGCTGTGGTATCCGGTCTGCTACGCCTGCGGCTACCTCTTCCTCCTGCTCTTCATCGCCGGCCCGCTGCGTCGCTTCGGCGCCTACACCATCCCGGACTTCGCCGAAGGCCGCTACGACTCGCCGCTCTTCCGCAAGATCGCGGTCTGCTTCGTGCTCTTCATCGGCTTCTTCTACACCATGCCGCAGATGAAGGGCGCCGGCACCACGCTCGCCTACATCTTCCCCGGCCTGCCCTATTGGGCCGGCGTGGTCGTCGTGGGCGCGGTCATCACCCTCAACGTCTCGCTCGGCGGGATGAAGGGCATCACCCTCGTGCAGGCCTTCCAGTATTGGCTCAAGGTCTTCGCGATCACCCTGCCGATCTTCGTCCTGGCCGCGATCGTCGGCCACTACCAGCAGCACCTCGAGGCCAACAAGACCGCGCAGGAGACCGTCGCCGCCGCCCCCGCGGGCATCGAGCGCAAGGCCCTGCCCGCCAAGGCCCCGAAGGACGAACAGTGGATCGCGCCGTTCGGCAAGCTGACCACCAAGGCCGTCGACGCCTCCATCGCCGCCGCCCGGACGCCCGAAGCGAAGGCCGAGCTCGAAGCGAACAAGCAGCCCTACTCGCTTCTCTACACCTACTCGCTGATCATCGCGCTCGTCTGCGGCACCGCCGGCCTGCCGCACATCCTCGTCCGCTTCTACACGAACCCCGACGGCGTGGCCGCGAAGCGCACCACGATGTGGGTCATGATCCTCATCGGCGTCTTCTACGTCTTCCCGCCCGTCTACGGCGTCATCGGCCGCTCGCTCACGCCGGAACTCTACGACGCCGTCGGCGCCAAGGGCACGGACAAGGTCGTGCTCGAGCTGCCCACGCTGCTCGCCGGACGCGACCATCCGCTCCTCGGCTCGATCCTCTCGGGCATCACCTGCGCCGGCGCCTTCGCCGCGTTCATGTCGACCTTCTCCGGCCTGCTCGTCTCGATGTCCAGCGCCCTGGCCCACGACATCTACGGGCGCATCCTGCGCCCGGCCTCCTCGCCGGAACAGCGCCTCAAGGCCTTCAAGTGGTCGGCCCTGATCGTGGGCGTGACCGCCGTCGGTCTGGGTTCGCAGGTCGAAGCGCTCGAGATCAACTTCATGGTCGGCCAGGCCTTCGCCATCGCCGCCGCCAGCTACTTCCCGCTGCTCTTCATGAGCGTCTGGTGGCGCGGCATGACCATGCGCGGCGCGGCCACCGGCATGCTCGTCGGCGGACTGAGCGCGCTCGCGTCCATCACCCTGACGTCGGTCTCCGACGTCGCCGTCGCCAAGGCGAAGAAGCTGACCGACGCCGCGGAACTCGCCGCCTACTGGGCCGACCATCCGCTCGCCAAGGGCATCGCCGACTACTGGGTCGCGCACCCGCTCGCCCGCATCCTCTGCGAACAGCCTGCGATCTGGGCCGTGCCGCTTTCCATCCTCCTGATGATCTTCGTCTCCAAGGCGACCGCGTCCACGATCCCGGCCGACGTCCGCATGAAGATGCTCGTCCTCCACGCCCCGGAAGCCCTCGGCCTGAAGCAGGAATACATCAAGGAGCACGAAGGCCTCGGCGGACACTGAGCACGTCTCCCGGGGCGGATTATTCCGTCCCCGGGAAACTTGAAACTTGGAAGTCCGGCAGGGGGTGTCTTTGCTGACGGGGTGTCCCCCGAACTCACCGAAGACGACTCCCGCGCCTATGGCGTCGTCCAGGCGTTCTCCCTCCTCCTGGCCGGCGGCGCCCTCTACGCGGCGGCCCTCCTGAGCTACCGCGGCGGCGAAGTCTTCCTCGGCCTGGTCAAAGACCCTTATGACCGGGTGGTCTGGCTCGGCGTCGGCATGGGCATCCCGATCGCCCTCTGCGGCGCGGTGATCGCCGTCCTCGCCACTTTGAACCGGCCTTGGGATCTCCTCCGCCTCGCCGCCACCGCCCTGCTCGTAGGCAACCTCGCCGTCCCCGCCGCCTGGGGCGTGCTCTGGTTGATCCGCCAAGGCTGAGCCTCCTTCCGCAATGTCCACCGGCCCCATCGTCATCGTCACCCGCGGCAGCCCGCTGGCCCTCCAGCAGACGCACGACGCCGCCGCCCGACTGCAGGCGGCGCTCGGCCGGCCCACGGAGATCCGCATCCTGACCACCACGGGCGACCGCCAGGCCAGCTGGTCGCTCGAGAAGCAAGGCGGCAAGGGCCTCTTCACCGCCGAGCTCGAACAGGCGCTCCTGCGCGGCGAAGCCGACCTCGCGATCCACAGTTCCAAGGACCTTCCGACCGAGATGCCCGCCGGCCTCGCCATCGCCGTCTGCCTGCCGCGTCAGGACGCGCGCGACGTGCTCGTGCGTCGCAGCGAGGTCGCCAGCCCGAAGCTCATCGCCACCGGCAGCCCGCGCCGCCGCGCGCAGGGCGCCCTCGCCTTCCCGCAGGCGCAGTGGACCGAACTGCGTGGCAACGTGGATACCCGCCTGAAGAAGCTCGCGAACGGCGACGCCGACGCGTCGTACCTCGCCGTCTCCGGCCTCAACCGCCTCGGCATCAAGGAATGGCCCGGCCTCGCCTTCGAGCCCGTCGCGCTCACCGACATGGTGCCCGCCGCCGGCCAGGGCGCCGTCGCCATCCAGTCGCGCACGGCGGAGATCGCGCGGTATGCCGCCGCCGGTTGCGCCGCCACGACCTATTCCGTGACCGTCGAGCGCCTGTTCCTCGCCAAGCTCGGCGAAGGCTGCCACACCGCGTTCGCCTGCCATCACGCCGCCGGCCGCGTGCATCTCTTCCGCGCCGACTTCGGCCGCCGCGACTTCCCCTTTCCCGTCACCGACCTCGCCGCGGCCTCCGCCTTGGCCGACGACATCCTGCGCCAGATCCTGCCCCGCTGAACATGAGCAAACTCCCCCTCCGCGACCGTCTCGTCGTCCTCACCCGTCCGGAAGGACGCGGAGCCGACTGGAAGGAAGCCCTCGTCGAGGCCGGCGCGGCCGTCTCCGAACTTCCGCTCCTCGAGATCACCTTCGAGCCCGACGACGCCGTGCTCGGCGAAGTCCTCGACGCCATGGGCGAATACGACTGGATCGTCTTCACCAGCGCCAACGGCGTGCGGGGCTTCTTCGACCGTTTCTTCGAACGCTTCACCGACATCCGTTCGGTGGGCGGCGTGCGCTTCGCCTGCCTCGGCCCCGCGACGGAGAAGGCCCTGCGTCAGTACCATCTGGACAGCGACCTCACCGCCGCGCAGAACGACGCCCTCTCGCTGGGCCGCGAGCTGATGGACAAGCACGACGTCGAGAACCAGAAGGTCCTCGTCGTCACCGGCAACCTCAACACCCCCGAGCTGCCGCGCCTGCTCGCCGACGGCGGCATGGCGATCGTCGACGTGCTCAAGGTCTACGCCACCGAGGAGAAGCCGGTCGCCGAATCGCCCGAAGCCGCCGAGTTCCGCCGCCGCGGCGCCGACGCGATCGTGTTCGCGAGCCCCTCGGCCGTGGAATCCTTCCTGCACCAGGCCGCGTCCCTCCGGCCCGACGCCGGCGCGCGCCAGCCCAAGGCCGTGGCCATCGGCGCCACGACCGCCGACGCGATCCGAAAGGCCGGCATCCCGCTGGCGGGCACCGCCGCCGCGCCGACCGCCAAGGCCATCCGCGACGCCGTCGTCGCCGCGCTCGCATGATCGGCCAGGCGCGCATCAAGGTCTGCGGAATCACCCGCGCCGCCGACGCCGCCACGGCCCTCGCCCAAGGCGCCGACTTCCTCGGCGTGAACTGCTGGTCGGGTTCGCCCCGCTTCGTCCCCGTGGCCGCGCGCGCCCCGCTGCTGCGGGAAATCCCTGCCGCCAAGCGCGTGGCCGTGACGGTGAATCCGTCCGTCGCCGAAGCCCTCGCGCTGATCGCCGAAGGCTTCGCGATCGTCCAGGCTCACTTCGATCCGACCAGGTCGGACTGCGACCCGAAGGCGCTCTCCGCGGCCGTCGGCCCGGACCGCCTCTGGCTCGCCCCGAAACTCGCCGACGGCGCCGAGTGGCCCGTCGAACTCATCCCCCTCGCCGTGGGCTTCGTCCACGATGCGCACGCCAAAGACGCCTTCGGCGGAACGGGCAAGACCTCTGATTGGAGCCGCTTCGCTCGGCTGCGTCAGCGCTTCCCCGATGTCCAATGGCTCCTCGCCGGAGGCTTAGGGCCGCACAACATCACCGCCGCCGCCGCATCAGGAGCGGACTTTTTCGACCTCAACAGCGGCGTCGAACTCGCACCCGGACTTAAATCTGCCGAAAAACTGTCGTCTACCGCCGAAGCCTTGCTTAAAAATACTCAATCGTGAGTCCCTGCTCCCCTGACCAAGACTTGGCACGGGGGGTGCATAAGTGGACTTGCTCAACCGTACGCCTAACCCAACCTAACACACCACCATGAAGCTCGTCGTCGCCATCATCAAACCGTTCAAACTCGAAGAAGTGAAGGACGCCCTCGCCGAGATCGGCATCGAGGGCATGACCGTCACCGAGGTCAAGGGCTTCGGCCGCCAGAAGGGTCATACCGAAATCTACCGTGGTTCGGAGTACACCGTCGACTTCCTCCCCAAGGTGAAAATCGAGGCCGCCGTGGCCGACGAACAAGTCGACAAGGCCATCGCCACCATCTCCAAGGCCGCCCAGACCGGCAAGATCGGCGACGGCAAGATCTTCGTCCTCGGACTCGCCGACGTGATCCGCATCCGCACCGGCGAGCGCGGTCCGGCCGCCATCTAAGCTCCGGACACATCAAATCAAAAGGGCGTCCGCGGGGACGCCCTTTTTGTCGGCCTACTTCGCCGCCTTGGCCGCCGCCTTGGCCGCGGCGCGCTGGGCAAGCATGCCGGGCGAGTTCCACTTGATGACGTGATAGGTGGCCTGGCCTTCGCCGGCGTTGCGGATGGCATGCTCGATGTTCGCGGCCTGGAAGATCACCGAGCCCGGGCCGAGCTTCACCCAATCTCCGGCGACGAGGGCTTCGACGGTCCCCTCCTTGACGATGAGCAGTTCCTCGTCGGCATGCTGATGGGGCGGGTGCGGGGACTGGCCCGGGTTCAGCGTGGTGACATGATATTCGAGTTCGTCGAGGGTCGCGGTCGGCGCCTGGCAGACCTTGCGGTAGGCCCCGATCTTGGTCGGCTTGACCACCAGCTTCTCCCAGTCGAAGGCCATCGAGCCCATGACAGGCTTCGCGGCCGGCACGTCGGCGGCGAGCGGGCCGGGGACGATGAAACCGAGCAGGCCGAGGCAGACGGAGGCGGTCAGGGCGGCGACGACGAGGTCGCGACGGGTCGGGGTGAGCATGGGACCTTGATAGGAAAACCGACGCAGGGAGTAAAGAGCCCATCCAGACGCCTTGCCCTCGGCCCGACCCCGGGCCTAATCTCCGGCATGCTTCGCCCCGCGCACCGATGGACGGCCGCCCTGCTCTGCCTGGCGACCCTGCTCGCCGGCTGCGGCGACGGACGGACCACCGCCGAGAAGAAAGCCGCCGAGGGCTACCTGATCATCAACAACATGGCCGAGCCCTCCGGTCTCGACCCGCAGACCATCACCGGCCTCAGCGAAAGCCACATCGTCGGCGCGCTCTTCGAAGGACTGGTCAATTACGACCCCGAGGACCTGCACCCGATCCCGGGCATCGCCGAAAGCTGGACGATGTCCGCCGACGGCCGGACCTGGACCTTCCGCCTGCGCAAGGAGGCCCGGTGGTCGAACGGCGACCCCATCACCGCGGCGGACTTCCTTTTCAGTTACCAGCGCATGCTCATGCCCAGTTTCGGCGCCGAATACGGCTCGATGCTGCACGGCATCCGCGGGGCCAAGGAGTTCGCCGCCGGCCAGACCAAGGACTTCAGGTCGGTAGGCGTGCGGGCGCCGGATACTCACACGCTCGTCATCGAGCTCGAGCACCCCATCCCGTATTTCCTCCAGCTCGTCTGCCATCACAGCTGGATCCCCGTGCACCCGCCGACGATCCTGAAGTTCGGCGGCATCGACGCGCTGAACACGCCGTGGACGCGGCCCGGCTCGATGGTCAGCAGCGGCGCTTTCACCCTCGAATCCTGGGAGGTCGCCCGCCGCGTGGTCGTGCGCAAGAACCCCCTTTATTGGAACGCCCAGGAAGTCGCGCTGAACGCCGTGGAATTCCGCGCCATCGCAGACCTCTTCGCCGAGGAACGCGCCTTCCGCGGCGGCGAGCTGCACGTCACCGGCGCGGTCCCGCCTTACAAGGTGGCCAAGCTCCGCGCCGAGAAGGCGCCGCAGCTCCGCATCGACCCGTTCCTCTCCACCGCGTTCGTGTGGGTCAACTGCGACATCAAGGGGACGACGCCGGCCGACGTCGCCGCGCGCAAGGCCTTGGGCGACCCGCGCGTCCGCCGCGCCCTGGGCATGGCCATCGACCGCGACCTGATCGCCGAGAAGGTCCTGCGCGCCGGCGAGACGCCCGCGCTCCACTTCACCCCGCCCGGCACCGGCGGCTTCCAGCCGACCGCCCGATGGAAGCAGGACGCCGCGGAAGCCCGGCGGCTCCTCGCCGAAGCGGGTTATCCCGGCGGCAAGGGACTCCCGAAGTTCGACTACCTCTACGCCACCTCGGAAGGCCAGCAGATGGTCGCGCAGGCCTACCAGGAGATGTGGCGCCGCGAGCTCGGCGTCGAAGTCGAGCTCCGCAACCTGGAGTGGAAGGTCTACCTCACCGCCATGCGCAAAGGGGAGTTCCACCTCTGCCGCGGCGCCTGGGTCGGCGACTACAACGACCCGAACACCTTCCTGGAGATGCTCATCACCGGCAACGAGCTCAACAACTCGGACTGGAGCGACGCGGAATACGACCGCCTGCTCGGGCTCGCCGCGCGCGAGACCGACGCCGCGAAGCGTTTCGGCTACTTCCAACTGGCCGAGGCCCGGCTGGTCGAACAGGCGCCGGTGCTCCCCGTGGTCTTCAATAAGAACAAATATCTGATGCGCCCGGAAGTACGGGGCTGGCATCCCACCCTGCTCGACCAGCACCCGCTTTCCGCCGTCCGGCTCGTGCCCGCCCCGGCGAAAGGGGATTGAACGGGGCCGTCGCCGCCTTATCTTGCCCCCATCGCCATGCGCTCCCTGACCCTCGCCTTGCTCGCCGCCTTCGTCACCCTGACCGCCGTAGCCCAGACCGATCCGCTGCGCGCCGCGCCCGCGGACAAGGCCTTCGCCAAGCTCCGGGGGATCACCCAGTTCTACATCGACGTCACCACGTCGGAGAACCGCGGCGAGGACGCCGACCTGCGCGGCGAGATCCGCGACGGGATGGAGCTCGAGCTCCGCCGCGCCAACCTCACGCCCAAGTCCGTCGAAGGCCTGAGCCCGGAAGCCGCCACCCCCCTGCTGCTGATCGAAGTCCGCTTCGACCGCGGGCTCGGCCGCTACACCGCGGACGTGAACCTTTCGGTGCGCGACAACGCGACCATCTCCCGCAACAAGGAGGCCGTGCTCGCCCAGTCCTACGGCGAGACCCGCCGGGCGCTCGGGACTTCGGACACCGCGCTGAACCGCGAGGTCAAGGCGCGCAGCCGCGAACTCGTGCTGGAGATCATCGAGGGCATGAAGCGGCTCAAGTAAGCCGGCGGAAACTCACTCGGCGCTCGCCTCGGCGAGCAGAAGTTCGGCCCGCAGAAGATCATGCAGGGTCATGATGGCCACGAGCTTGCCGCCGGGGCCGGGCTGATCGGTGACCACGGCAAGATGGCCCGGACAATCGACGAGCAGCGCGTGCAGGTCGCGCAGTTTCGTGTCAGGCTGACAGATGGCAGCGGGTTCGACGGCGGGAGCCGCCCCCGACCGGCGCGCGGACTCGAATGACCGGCGATCGAGCACGCCGAGGAGGCGACCTTCGATCACGAGCGGGAAACGCTCGTGCCGATGCCGGGCGAACAGCCCTTCCAGGTAGGCGGCGTCCAAGGATTCCGCCACGATGGGCTTGAAGTTGGCGACGCGTCCGACCGGCGCGTCCATCCACCCCGTCAAACCGCGCGGAGGCATGCGCCGCTCGATCTCAGCCCCATCCTGTTCCAGGAGGTCGTCGTAGAAATTCTTCGGGTTCAGCCGACGGGCGATGGCCTGGCTGACCAAGGCGGAGATGATCAGCAACGGCACCAGGCTGAACTCGTGCGTCATCTCAAAGATGATCAGGATGCCGGTCACCGGAGCGCGGACGACGCCGCCCAGGCAGGCGCACATGCCCACGACGCCCATCGCGACATGCTCGGCCGCCGTCAATGGCAGGACCATCGAAACAAGGGCGGAAACCAACGCCCCTACCATCCCTCCGAAGAACAAGGTCGGCGCAAAGACCCCGCCGCAGCCGCCGAAACCGTAGCAGAAGACGGTGGCGGCGAGCTTGGCCAGCAGGAGGATCGCGGCCGCCTGCCAGAGCAGGTCGCCGTTCAGGGCCGAGGCGAGGTCGTCGTAACCGAGGCTGAAGACCCCCAGGTGTCCGGTCCAGAGGAAGACTCCGACGCCGATCAACCAGGTGACCAACCCCCCGATCATCACCCTCGACCAGGGCGGCAGGCCGACGAGACCCTTGTTCCATCCGCGCACACCGAGCGCCATCCGCTGAAATCCGCCACCGGCAAAGGCCGCGAGAGCCGCCACCAGCGGGGCCAGGGCATAACCGATCCAGCCGGGAGCGCCGTGCGACGAAAGCACGAAAGAGGGCTGGCTGCCGATCAAGGCATGGGCGACCAACGCCCCCAGCACCGAGGCGAGCAAGATGCCGCCCAACAACCGGCTGTTCAGGTCACCGACGATTTCTTCGAGCACGAACGTCACCGCGGCGATGGGGGTGTTGAAGGCGGCCGCCAAGCCTGAGGCGGCGCCTGCGGCAGAGGACGCCCGTCCGAGGTGGCTAGGCACCCCTAGCACCCGGCCGAGATTGGCAGCCAGCCCGGAGGCCAGCTGCACGGAGGGGCCTTCTCGCCCGAGGCTGGCGCCTCCGCCGACGCTCAAGGTGCCGGCCAGGAATTTGACCCACACGCTCCGCCATGACGAGGCCCCGAAATCGCGCCAGAATCCGAGTTTCACCTGAGGAATGCCACTCCCGGCGGCCTCAGGACAAAAAGCCGTCAGCAGCCAGCCGACCGCCAGGCTGCTGAGCATGACGATCGCGAACGTCCCGAGAAGGAACGCACCCAGCGAAGCGCGGCTCAGCGCCTCGATTCCGATCCGATAGGTGAATTGGATCGAATAATGGAACAGGACGGCCAGGCCGCCGCCGGCCAGCCCCAGCACGACGGTGATGACGATGGCGCGCGTCTTGGCCGGAAGGCGGCTGATGACTTCGCGGAGGTAATCCAGAAGCATCCGGGTTTCTGGCCCAGCCGGGCAGACGGTTCAATGGTTATCGGCCCGCAGAGACCGCGACTTGCGGAACCTCGCCGAAACCGACAAGTTCCCTTTCATGTCCTCCGTCGAAGCCCGCCTCGCCGAACTCGGCCTCACCTTGCCCACGCCGCCCGCCGCGGCCGGCGCCTACGTCCCGGCCGTCCGCACCGGCGCCCTGCTCTACCTCGCCGGCACCCTGCCGATGAAGGACGGCAAGGTCGTCTCGCCCGGCAAGGTCGGCCGCGAGGTCGACCTCGCCCAGGCCGCCGAGGCCGCCCAGCTCTGCGCGCTCAACGCGCTGGCCAACGCCAAGGCCGCCCTCGGGTCGCTCGACCGCGTCACGCGCGTGGTGATGGTCAACGGCTTCGTCAACGGCGTCGACGGCTTCAGCGACAGCCCCAAGGTGCTCAACGGCGCCTCGGAGTTCCTCCTCCGGGTCTTCGGCGACGCCGGCAGGCACGCGCGCGCCGCGGTCTCCGTCAACGGCCTGCCGCTCGGCGTCTCCGTCGAGGTGCAGATCGTGCTCGAGGTCCGCGACTGAGCCGGCTCAGCCCTCGGACAGGCTGACGCGGGTGAAGTCGATCTTGAACGACTTGCCCTTCGGCGGCTTGCCGCAGTTGCCGATCCGGGCGCACGCGCGCTTCACGAGCTCGGCCATGCGCGCGTCGCGCGGCGCGTTGATCCAGCCGGAGAACGTCACGAAACCGGCTGCGTCGACGTTGACGGTCACGCCGCACGTGCCGCCGGACGCCACGGAATCGCCTTCGGCCGCGACGATCTCGCGCCACGCCGTGAGCAGGCGCGCCTGGACCTCGCCGGCGTAGAGCGCCAGCTCGGAAGCCGAACCGCCCTCGCCTCCGTTGTCGCCCGCGCCGTAGCTGCGGCCTTTCTTGACGGAGACGCCGCCGATGCCGCCGGACTTGGCGGACGCGCCGGGGCGGCCGGACTTGCCGCCCTGGCTCTTGTTGAACTCGTCGAGGGTCGTGCGGGCGGACTTGGCGCCGACGCCGTTCTTCACGACGGCCTTCGTCGAGGTCTTGGGGGCCGACGCCGTCTGCGCGGCCTGCTCGGCCTGTTCGCGCTCGCGGAGGATCTTCTCGACGTTGAGCTTGGGGACCTTGATGCGGGCGATGCCGTTGTTCGTGCCCGTCTCCGCGCCTTGGGCGACGCCGGGGGCCTTGCCGACCTCGCCGGGACGCTTGCCGGGGATGCCGGCGAGGTCGATGAGCAGCGGGTCGACGGGGTCGACGTTCTCGCCGTCCTGACGGGCGGCATACCAGGAGAAAGCGACGATCGCGCCGAGGAGGCCGAGGTGCACGAGGACGGAACCGATCCAACCTTTGCCCTGGGCGGCCATGTTCAGCGGGTCTCGGTGTCGAGCGCCGCCTTCGTCAGGCCCTTGGCCTTGGCGAGGGACAGCACGTCGATGATCTTCTGGTACGAGATCGCGCCGTCGCCGCGGATGCGGACGACGGGCTGCTCGGCCTCCGGCAAGGCCGCCAGCGCGGCGAACTCGGCTTCGAGCTGGGCGGTCGTGACCGGACGGGCGCCGAGCGAAAGGCCCCCGTTGCGGTCGATGCTCACGACGCGATGCTGGGACTTCGCGTCGGGGGCCTTCCCCGCGCCCTTGTCGGCCTTGGGCAGGTTGACGGCGGTCGTCTGCTCCAGCACCGGCGTCGCGATCATGAAGATGATCAGCAGCACGAAGCAGAGGTCGAGCATCGGCGTGACGTTCAGCTCGTTCATCACGTGCAGCCGGTTAGGCTTGGAAAAAGAGCGGGCCATCAGGTCTTACTGGGCGTCCTCCCATCCGGGCAAGGCGGCCGGCGGAACTTCGGGCGCCGGAGCCGAGGCGGCGGCCTGCGCGGCGCGTTGCAGGCGTTCGCGTTCCTGGGCCGCGTCGAAGTTGCGGCGGGCTTCGCCTTCGAGCTCCAGTTCGACGCGGTCCGCGAGCGAGCTCGCGAAGTTCTCGAGCTCGGTCGTCATGATCTTCACCTGGGTGAGCAGGTAATTATAGCCGAAGGTGGCGGGGATGGCGACGAGCAGGCCGAGCGTGGTCGTGACGAGCGCGCCGCACACGCCGGGCGCGAGCTGCGCGATGCTGGCCTTCTCGGTCAGCGCGCCGAAGGTGACCATGACGCCCCAGACCGTACCGAGCAGGCCGAGGAACGGGCCGCCCGAGACGAGCGAGCTGAGCAGCACCATCTTGTCCTCGTACTTCACCATCGTGCGCGCGACGCCGCGCTGCACCGCGTTCTCGACGTGGCCCATGCACAGCGTGACGTCCGACGGACGGACGAGGCGCCCCTTGTGGCGCTGCACGGCGGAGACGGCTTCGGCGACGAGGAACTCATAGGGGCCGAGGTTGGAGCCGCGCGGGAAGTTGAGCGCGACGACGGCGGGCTCGTCGCGCAGCCGGCGCTCGAAGGCGTGGTTGCGCCGGCGCAGCTCATGGACGTCGGACCATTTCTGGATCATCGCGCCCCAGCCGATGAAGGAACAGATGAGGAGCACGACGGCGACGGCCATGCCGGCCACGTCCATCTGCTTGAAATACCAGAAGGCGCCCTTGTCGGCCTCGGCCAGCAGGAGCATGAAGGCAGGAGAAAGCATCGCTTTCATAGGCAATCCGCCGCGAGCAGGGCTTCAACCTGAAAAGGTTCGCCCGGACGCTTGAACCGGCGGTGGTTCTCCCGCATGGTGAGGGCTGCGTGATCCCTCGTCCGCCCACCTGCCAAGGCTGCGTCCAGAACGCCGTCGTCTACTTCACCCTCGTCGCCGGGGGCAAGGCGGAGACCTACGCCTGCTGCCAGGGCTGCCCCTCCCTCCTCTCGGACTCCATCCTGCCCTCGCTCGCGCTGGGACTGAAGCTGACCGTCCCGGCCCCCGTCGGGCGGGGCAAGTGCCCGGCCTGCGGCTTCCGCTGGGCCGACTACGAGCGCATCCACCGCCTCGGCTGCGCCGCCTGCTACGAAGCGCATGCGCCCCAGGCCTTGGCGACCATCGCGCGCATCCAGCCCGGCATGGAGCACCATGGCCGCCGGCCCCAGGACAGCCAAGCCAACCGCGCCGCCAAGCTGGCCAAGGCCCGGGCCGACCTCCAGGCCGCCCTGCGGATCGAGGATTACGAGGCCGCGGCCGTCCTGCGGGACCAGATCGCCGAGCTCGAGAACGGCCCGACGGAGAGCCGTCCCTGATTTACCGGATGAAACCCACCGCCCTGCTGACCAACGACGACGGCATCAACGCCGCCTTCCTCCACGCCTTGGTGGCCGCCTGCGTCGCCGAAGGCTTCCGGGTGGTCGTCGCGGCCCCCTCCGGGGAGCGGAGCTGGATCGGCCGGGCTTTCAGCCGCCACCGGGAAGTCACCTTGGCGGATCACCCGGGCCTGGGCGAGCAGGCTTGGTCCATCGACGGCACGCCTTCCGACTGCGTCAACATCGCCCTCGGCCACCTGCTTCCCGTCAAGCCCGACATCGTGATCTCGGGCATCAACATCGGCTTCAACGCCACCATGCCCCTCTGCCTGAGCTCCGGCACCTTGGCCGGCGCGACCGAAGGCACCGCTTGGGGCCTCCCGGCAGTCGCCTGCTCGCTCGACCTCGAGCAATCGCTCTTCGAACAGGTCCACCGTAACTCCGCGGTCTGCCCGCCGGCCCTCCGCCCGCACCTCGAGACCGCCTGCCGCCACGCCGCCCGCTTCGCCAAGAGCCTCGTCGGCCAGCCGGTGACCGGCCTGCACGTCCATAGCCTCAACTACCCGGCGACCGTCACCGACGGCACCGCGATGGAGCGCAGCACCCCGGCGCTGGTCCGCCACGGCTCCCTTTTCAAGCGTTCGGCGCAGGGCTTCTCGTTCGCCTGGAACGACGGCGAGAACCTCACCACCGATAAACAATCAGACCTCGCCGTCTTGGAGCGAGGTCTGATCAGTCACACGGTCTTCGACTTCGGCGGGACCGCGCCGCTCTGAGCCGGCTCAGTGGCTGTGGCCGTGATCGTGGCCGTCGCCATGATCATGGTCGTGGCCATGGTCGTGATGACCTTCGGAGGCGAAAAGCACCGGGAGCAGGAGCACCAGGCCGGCGATGAAGGCCGGAGCCCAGGTATTGCGCAGGGCGTGAGCCGCGAGGAACGGATAGAAGGCCACGTAACCGGCGAGCGCCCAGGCGCCGAGGTGGTTGGTGAAGAGCCAGAATCCCTTCAGGCCGCCGTCGTTAGCCCGGCGCTGGACATACACCGAGAGGAATCCGGCGAAGAACACGGCGGAAAGGATCAGGAGGAAGACGGCGAAGGGGGCCCAGCCTTCCACGGCGTGGTGGTGGATCTCATCGGCCTGCTTCTTGAAGTCGGCGGAGACGGCGGCCTCAGCCTGGGTCTTGGCGGCCGCGGCGTCGAAGGTCTTGCCCTTGGCGGCGGTCTTGGCCTTGGCGACAGCCTTGTCGACCAGCGCAGCCTTGACGACGGCTTCCTCATGGTGGGCTTCCGCTTCCGGAAGCGTGTGGCTCATGTAATGGTAGGCGCCGGCGGACACGCCGTAGAAGACGGCGCCCAGGATGACAGTGTTGATAGCCAGGCCGAGGCGGCCGAGGGGCTTGGTAAGGTCCAGCGAGAAGCTCATGGTGCGAAGCGGCAACCTAGGTCCGCCGCCCTGCCCTTCAATTCCAAACTTGGAAACCGTCCGCCGACCCGCCTGATTGGGGTCAGCCATGGCCCGCCCCCTCCCTGAAACCGTCCTTTTCGACCTCGACGGTACGCTGGTCGACAACTTCGAAGCCATTCATCGCTGCTACGATGACGTCATGGGCATGATGGGCCTGCCGGGTGTCACCTTGGAGCAGATCCGCCGCGCCGTCGGGGGCTCGGTCAACGTCACGGTGGTCAAGCTCGCCGGCGAAGCCAACGCCCCGACCGCCACCCGCCTGTTCCGCGAGCACTTCCCGTCGGTGATGTATCACGGCCTGCGCGCCTACCCCGGCTGCCGCGAGATCCTCGTCGGCCTCCGCGCCAAGAGCGTCCGCGTCGCGGTCTACACCAACAAGGACGACGCCAACTCCAAGAAGATCATGGAGCACCTCGGGCTGGACGACGTCGTGGACGCCGTCTTCGGCACCAACGTCCACCCTTGGCGCAAGCCCCAGGCGGAGTTCACCCACTTCGTGCTTTCGACCCTCAAGGCCGACGCCGCCCGGACGGTCATGGTCGGCGATTCGCCCTTCGACATCTCCACGGCGCGCAACGGCCGGCTCGCCGCGATCCACTGCGTGACGACCGGCAGCCACACCGCCGAGGAACTGGCCCCCTACGCCCCCGACACCGTCCACGCCGGCCTGCCCGAGCTGGGCCGGGTGGTCTTCGGTCTGGGCTGATTTTCGTTTCGCTCCCGCCCCGCGGGGCTGATTGGCTCAACGCATGTCGCCGCCACGCGAACCGCCGCGCGGACCCGAAACCACCCTTTCGGGCGTGGTCGAGCGCATCCTGTGGCTCGACGAGGAGACGCATTTCACGATCGCGGAGCTCGCGCCGGAAGCCGGCGACAAGGTCATCATCCTCGGCAACCTGACCGGCCTGCAGTGCGGCGAGACCGTCGACGTCAGCGGCCATTGGGAACGTCACCCTTCGCATGGTCCGCAGCTGCGCGTGCGCACGTTCAGCTCGCGCCTGCCCTCTTCGGTCCACGGCATCCGCAAATACCTCGGCAGCGGCCTGATCAAAGGCATCGGCAAGACCTACGCCGACAAGATCGTCGCCAAGTTCGGCGTCCGCACCTTCGACATCATCTCGAACCAATCCGGCCGCCTCCGCGAGGTCGACGGCATCGGCCCCGGCCGCGCGAAGGCCATCAAGGCCGCGTGGGACGACCAGAAGGCGCTGCGTGAAGTGATGGTCTTCCTGCAGACCTACGGGGTGACCAACGCCCTGTGCGTCCGCATCGTCAAGGCCTACGGCCAGGACGCGAAGAAGGTCCTCACCACCGAGCCCTACCGCGTCTGCCGCGAAGTCGAAGGCGTCGGCTTCAAGACCGCGGACAAGATCGCGCGCAACCTCGGTCTCCCGACCGCCGGCCCGCAGCGCGTCGACGCGGGCATCCTGCACACGCTCGAAGAACTCGAAGGCGAAGGCCACAGCGCCTTCCCTGACGAAGGCCTGCTCGAGAAGGCGACCGAGCTGCTCGAGGTCGACAAGACCATCGTGCACGACCGCCTGCGCAAGCTGATGGAAGAGCACGCCGTGGGCGTGCTCTCCGCCCGCGGCGTGCGCCTCGTGCAGCTGAAGCCCCAGGAGAAGGCCGAGAAGTCGATCGCCGCCTCCGTCCAGCGCTTCCTCGCCACGCCCTCCGGCCTGCCGACCATCGTGGCCGACAAGGCCGTCGAATGGGCCCAGACCCGCGCCGGCTTCGCCTTCTCGCCCGCCCAGGCGGCCGGCGTGCTCATGGCCCTGCGGAACAAGGTCACCGTCCTCACCGGCGGGCCCGGCACGGGCAAGACGACCATCCTGAAGGCGCTCTGCGACATCCTCGGCGCCAAGCGCGTGCGCATGGCGCTCGGCGCGCCGACCGGACGCGCGGCGAAGCGCATGACCGAGGCGACCCACGTGGCGTCCTCGACCATCCATCGGCTCCTCAGGTTCGATCCCGCGGAAGGCGGCTTCACCGCCAACGCCGAGAACCCGCTCGCGACCGACTTCGTCATCATCGACGAATCCTCGATGCTCGATACCAAACTGGCCGCCGCGCTCCTGCGCGCGGTGCCCGGCACGGCCCACGTGCTGCTCGTCGGAGACGTGAACCAGCTGCCCTCCGTCGGCGCGGGCAACGTGCTCGGCGACCTCATCGACTCCGGCGCGGCCGCGGTCACGCGCCTCGACACGGTCTTCCGCCAAGGGGCGCGCAGCGGCATCGTCACGGTGGCCCACGGCATCCTGCACGCCGACACCACTCCCCCGACCCCGGTCGAGGATCCGACGAAGCTCGATTTCTCGCAGGACATCCACTTCGTCCGCGTCGACGAGCCCGAAGCCTGCGTGGCCATGGTCACGAAGCTGTGCTGCGACATCCTGCCGAAAGCCCTGCGCTTCGACCCGCTGCGCGACATCCAGGTGCTCGCCCCGATGCACAAGGGCACCGGCGGCATCCAGGCCTTCAACCAGGCCCTGCAAGGCCGCCTGCGGGGCGCCGACGCCCGCCCCGGCCGCATCCAGCCCGGCGACAAGGTCATCCAGACGCGCAACAACTACGACAAGAACGTCTTCAACGGAGACTTCGGCGTGGTGCTCGGCCAGAACGAGGAAGGCACGCTGCTGATCGACTTCGACGGCGCGCGCGTGGAGCTCGAACGCGGCGAACAAGGCGACCTGCACCTGGCCTACGCGGTGAGCATCCATAAGTCCCAGGGCTCGGAATTCCCCGCGGTCGTCGTCCCCCTGCTCCGCCAGCACAGCATCATGCTCGCGCGCAACCTCGTCTACACCGCGGTCACGCGCGGCCGCAGGCAGGTCATCCTCGTCGGCGACCCCACCGCCTACGCGATGGCCGTGCGCAACGCGTCGGACTCGCGCCGCATCACGGGCCTCCTGCCCCGCCTCCGCGGCGAGGAGTGATCAGAGGCGCACGCGCATGGTGCCGCGCGTGACGCCGAGCTGGTTCAGGACCTTGAGGTCGTTCCAGAGCGCGGTGCCGTCGAGGTCGCCCTTGAGCAGGGCCTGATACTTCTCGAGCGTGCGCGTGACGGTCGAGGCGTCCTCGTCGACGAACTCCACGCGGAAGCGGCGGACGCCGAGGGCCAGGAGCTGGGTCACGTATTCGGCTCCGGTCTGGGCGCGCGAATTGAAGAGCGTGTTCCGGCAGCCGGCGTCGGCCTTGAGGATGTGCTCGGCGCCGACGCGGTCGCGCAGCTTCACGCGGTGCTTCTCGCACGGGCGGCCGCAGTCGCGGTAGTCCTTGCCCTTGGAGAGGAAGGTGCAGAACACGCAGTGCTCCATATGGAACATCGGCATGTGCTGGTGGATCGTGACCTCGAACCAATCGGGCGGGGCCGACCGCAGCAGCGCGGCGACCTGCTCGGAGTCGAGGTCGTAGGAGACCGTCAGGCCTTCGAGGGCATGCTCGGCCATGAGCCACTCGGCGGTGAGGCCGTTGGCGACGTTGAGGGAGAAGTCGCCGCGGAGGCGCCTGCCCCTGAACGCGCGGAGGTTCTCGTGGTTACGTACGAGGTAGCCGTCAGCTTCGCAGGAGAGGACGATCTCGCTCACGCGTTCCTCGCCCTGCTTGTGGATGCGCGGACCCATGGCCCAGAACTCGACCTTGCGGCCGGCTTCCTGTTCGTAGGCACGGACGCGCGCGACGGCGGCCCGGAACTTCTTCGGGTCTTCGTATTCGGCGTAGATCACGCGGGCGCCGCTCGCGAGGGCCGGCTCAAGCTGCTCGGGTTCGCGGATGACGACGACGATCTCGGCCTCGCCGGGGCGCTTCGGCTCGAAGGGGGCGGCCTTCGTCGATTCCTCAGCGTAAGGCAGCAAGGTCCAGCGCAGCGGCTGGCGGCGGAGCTTCGTGATCTGGTCGGCGAGGTCGCGACGGAGGCGGTTCAGTTCGCTGACCGGGACGATGAGGGCGCCTTCGAGGTCGGCCTGCAGTTCGCCCAGTTCGAAGCCCGTGTCGCCGAGCCGGCCCAGCTGGTCGCGGAGCGTGGTGACGTCCATGGGACGCTTTTCGGCGGCGGCGCACGGCATCGCGCTTTCGCCGGCGACGACATGGCCTTCGCCGTCGTTGAATTCGACGCGGAGGGGCTGGCCGAGGCGGCCGATGACCTTGGCGTGCAAAGGTCGGCGGTAGTTGGCCTTCTCGCGGTCCCAGGAGTCATGGAGTCGCTTGTCGAGTTCCTGGTCCTTGGTCTTCCAGAGGATGGCACCCGGCTTCACCTGATCCCACTCCACGTCTTCGCGGCCGAAACGGATGAACGTCAGGCCGCCCCGGGCGGGCTCGAGGCCGTGGACGAAACCGCCCTGCTCGCGTTCGGCCGGCTTGCCTTGGTCGAAGACCACGCCGTCGCCGGGCTTGAGCGGACCCTCGAGACGCATCGTCACGCCGTTCGCAGCCACGTCGACGACCGTGCCGAGATAGGCGCCGCGCTTCTTGCCGAAGCGGGCGTGGACGAGCTGCTGGTTGTCGATGCCGCGGAGCCAGCCCGTGTGGAGGCCGCGCGAGAAGGTCATCTGCATCGCGTAGTCCTCCTCCTGACGGACCTGCAGGGCGGCGCGATCGGCGTCGGCGCCCTTCATGAGCGCGTCCCACGCGGCGTCCACCGCGCGGCGGTAGGCCTTGGTGATCGCGGCCACGTATTCAGGGGACTTCAGGCGGCCTTCGATCTTGAGGGAACGGATGCCGGCGCGGATGAGGTCAGGGACGACCTCGATGCCGGCGAGGTCCTGCGGGGAAAGCAGGTAGGCCTTGTCGCCGAGGTCGCGGACGACGCCGTCGACCACGAGTTCGTAAGGCAGGCGGCAGGCTTGGGCGCATTCGCCGCGGTTGGCCGAGCGACCGCCGAGGGATTCGCTCGTCAGGCACTGGCCGGAATAGGCGACGCAGAGCGCGCCGTGGACGAAGACCTCGAGGTCGAGCGGCTCGCCAATCTTCGCCTGCTCGGCCTGGAGCTTCTGCATCTCGGGGATGGAGACCTCCCGGCCGAGGACCGCCAGCGAAGCGCCGAGGCCGCGGGCGTAATCTACGCCGGCCGCGCTCGTGACCGTCATCTGCGTCGAGGCGTGGATCGGAAAGTCGGGCGAGATGCGGCGGATGAGGCGGCAGATGCCGGGGTCCTGGACGATGGCGGCGTCGACACCGGCCGCGACGATGGAACGGAGCGTGCGCGCGGCTTCGGCCAGTTCGTCGGGGAAGATCAGCGTGTTGAAGGTCACGTACCCCTTCACCCCGCGGCCGTGCAGGTAGGCCATGAGTTCGGGCAGGTCGGCCTCTTCGAAGTTCTTGGCCCGGACGCGGGCGTTGAAGCGGCCGATGCCGAAGAAGACCGCGTCGGCGCCGTTCTCGACCGCCGCGCGGACGCAGTCCCATTCGCCGGCCGGGGCGAGAACTTCGGGCTTACGCAACTGGGCACTACCGGACGACATGTCAGTCCGCGAGGCCGGCGTCCGGATTATCCGCCCTCGAAACGCCGGCCGTACCCGCCATCATCACGATGGCGGAGAGCACGACGACCTGGGTGACCAAGACGTCGTCGATCTGGACCAGACGTAAGGCCGACGGCAGCTGCAGGAGGAGGAGCACGGTGATAAGCCCGCGGGGGGCGAAGAAAATCAGCGGATGGAGCGGCAATCTCAGGATGAAAAGGAAAGCCGCCCTCAACACATAGACTCCCAGCAACCCCGCGGCCACCCAGAACAGCACATCAAGGCGGAAAAACGCCTTCAGATCGATCAGGAAGCCGAAAAGAAGGAAGAAGGTGATACGCACCACGAAGGTCAGCTCGGCCAGCAACTCATCAAAACGACGCACCTCCGGCTCGAGGGACTCGGGATGGAGAAACGCCAGCCGGGGAAACCGGCCTAATTTTCTGAAATTAGCCAGAAACAACCCCAAGACGAGAATCAGCAGCAGTGCCGGCAGATGGAAGTACTTGGCGACCGAATAAAGAAGGATCACCAAGGCAAGGATGGGGCCGAACTTGATGCGATGCTTGAGCCGCGAGATCAGGAACGCGAGCAGGAGCGTCCCGCCGAAGGCGAGCAAACCGCTCAACAGCAGCTGGAAGAGGAAGGATTTAACCGCGGCCAGGCCGACCACTTCATGCACGAGGACGAAATTGAAGGCCAGGACGCCGAGGATGTCGGAGAACGTGCTCTCGTAGATGATGAATTCCGCGTCCGCCGGACCAAGCAGCCGGGAGGTCGGAACCGCCACCGCGCTCGAAATCACGGCCAAGGGCAAGGCGTTGAGCAAGCCGGTGCGGAAGTCACAACCCACCGCTTGGGTCAGGACGTAAGCCAATCCCATGGAGAAGGCCATCAGGGTCAGGACCGCGAGGCCGAGCGAGCGCAGGATGAGCGGAGCCCGCGAGCGCGAAAAGCGCAGTTCAAGGGCCCCTTCGAGGACGATAAGGATGAGACCCACCGTGCCGATCTCCGGAAGCAATCGGGAGAGCTCCGGAGCAGCCCAGCCCAAGGCGGAGCAGACCGGCCTCAGGCCCATGCCCAACCCGAGCAGAAGAAGGACGCTGGGGATCCTCGTCCGGGCTGAGGACACCTCGAAAACATAACAAAGCAGGACCAGAATCGAGAGCAACGCGAGGGCCGGCAGTTCCATGGCGGGATAAAGACAAGGCGCCCCACCCCGCCCAAGACTAAAATCAAGATGAGCCATTTTCGCCTTTCGTCCTCGCCCGGACCGATGTTTGATGACGCATGCCCGACAAGCTCGAAGAAATCTTCCAGATGCAGGAGGCGCTCAACAGGCGCATCGGCGTCGAAACCGCCGGGATGACCGAGGAGGAGAAGATCAAATGGGTCCTCAACTACCTCCGGGCCATGCAGCAGGAGATGGCCGAACTGACCGACTCCGTGCCCTGGAAGTGGTGGGCCAAATACCAGAAGTTCGACGAACAGAACGCCCGGGTAGAGGTCATCGACCTGTTCCACTTCCTGATCTCCATCGCCCAGGTCCTCGGCATGTCCGCGGACGACGTCTACCAGGCCTACCTGAAGAAGAACGCCGTGAACCACCAGCGACAGGACTCCGGCTACGTCAAGAAGGACGAGAACGACTCCCGCCACATCTGAACCCCCTCCCCATGCTCCGCCCCTCCGCCCGCCGCGCCGGTTTCACCCTCGTCGAGCTCCTCGTCGTCATCCTCGTGATCGGCATCCTCGCCACGATCACCTTCGGCCTCTTCAAGGCCGCCAACAACGGCCGCAACAAGTCCAAGTCCAAAGGCGAGATCCAGGCGATCTCCATGGCCGCGCAAAGCTACCGCAAGGCCTACGGCGACTTCCCCGGCTGCGCCACGGGCACCGACGACCGCTTCCGTCGCGACCTGCTCGACCAGCTCCTCGGTCGTCGCCTGCTCCGCTTCACGACCCCGGGCGTCCCTCCCACCCTGCTCGACTTCGACCACGTCTCCCTCCCGGGCGGCGCCAACCGCCAGATGCGCAGCTTCCTGAGCCTGGACGACGTCACCACGAACGACGATTCGCAGATCAGCGCCAACGACTGGCGCGGGGGCAACGCCGCCTGCCGCGAGTTCGTCGACGCTTGGGGCAATCCTTACGACTATCGTTACCGTGTCCTCGTCTCGCTGGCCCGCTTCCAGGAATGGAAATCTCCGAACTTCCTGGTCGTCTCCTGTTCCGTCAACTTCACCGAAGCGGCCACCCCGGGCGACGCGCCGCCGCTCGCGGAATACTGGGATCCAGCCCCGGCCGGCGGCACCACGATGACCCGCTCGGGCATCGTCCCCGCGAGTTACTTCGACGAGACCGGCTCGAGCGGCCCCTACCGCGCGGACAACATCGTCAATTGGTCGAACTGACCTCCGCCGGCTTCAGCCAGCGCGCCAAGGCTGCGGAGAGCAGCCAGGCGAGAGCGGCCGTGGCCAAGGTGTGGGAGAGGAAGTGTTCCCCGCGGGCGATCTGATACAGACCCATCAAGCCGCCGTAGACGCCGCCGATCAGGAAACCGCGGCGGCGGGCCGCGGCGGTGTCCCAGGCGAAGGCCAGGCATAGCAGCGCGAAGCCCCCGCTCGCATGGCCGGCCGGGAAGGCATGGCTGGGATAGCCGGCGGGCTTGACGTCGAACAGCAGGAGGTGCTCCCAGGCGTTCGGCGCGACGGCGCCGTAGATCGTGAGGTCACGCGGCGTCGCCATCTGGGTGACCGAACGCAGCTGGACGCTCACGAGCGAGACCACCGCCATCGAAACGATGACATAGGCGGCGCGGCGGCGGCCGAGCCAAGCCGGCGAACGAGCCGGGAAAGCGATGGCCCAGAGCAGCCACAGCGCGAAGGCGGAGAGCACGACCTTCGGACCGGTGTAGGCCAGTTTATGGAACCAACCCGGGTTCTTCGGAATCAGCCAGTCCCGCCCGTCCCAGAACCAAGACTGGACCTGGAAGTCGAGCCACTCGCCGCCCGTGCCATGGAAGCCGAAGAAGCCGACGACGGCCGCGAGGGCGAGCGCCGGACGGAGCAAGGAAGGCCGCTCAGCGGGCAGGATGCTTGAGTCCGCCATGGGTGAAGAGTTCGTCGGTGCCTTGGTAATGCAGGATCGTCTCCTCGACCGCGGAGGCGTCCGGAGAGGCGACCGGCGTCAGGGCGCCCGTGGCGAGGTCGGCCTGATATTGGGCCACCTGCTTCACCGGCTTGAGGACCGTCAGCAGTCCGTCCGGACGCAGCATCGCGACCTTCTGGTAGTTGCTGATGAAGGCGCGGGGTCGGTAGGTCGGCGCGAGGGCGTCGGTGCCGACGAAGCGCGTGAGGTAATCGACGCCCAGCAGGCCGAGCACGGTGGGCGCCATGTCGATCTGGCTCATCATGGTGTCGAACTTCCGCGGGGCGATGTTGCCCGGGGACCAGACGAAGAGCGGGATCTCGTATTTGCGCACCTCGAGCTCGCGCTTGCCGGCGACGGACGCGCAGTGGTCGGCGACGATGACGAAGACCGTGTCCTTGAACCAGGGCTTCGTCTGCGCGGCCTTGAGGAAGGCTCCGATGGCGTAGTCCGTGTAGGCGACGCCGCCCTCGCGGTTGATCAGCTTCGGGTCGATCTTGCCGGCCGGCCACGTATACGGACGGTGGTTCGAGGTCGTCATCACGAAATGATGGAACGGCTTGCCGGCGGCATGCGCGCGGTCGGCCTCCTCGAGCGACCATGCAAACGCATCTTCATCGCAGGCGCCCCAGGCGTTGGCGAACGTCGGCTGCTTGCCGCGGGCGAGCTGACGCGGCAGGTCCACGACGTCGTAGCCGTTCGACTCGAAGAAGTAGTTCATGTTGTCGAAGAACCCGTCTCCGCCATAAAGGAAGGCCGTCTCGTAACCCTTCGTGCGCAGGACCGAACCGAGGGTCGTGAGGTTCTCGCAACCGGCCCGACGCAGGACCGACTGTCCCGGGATCGGCGGGATCGAGAGCGAAAGCGCCTCCATGCCGCGGACCGTGCGGGTGCCGCCGGCGTAGCAGCGCGAGAACCAGAGCGACTCGCGCGAGATGCGGTCGAGATTGGGGGTGAGGTTCTTCTGCTGATATGCCGGCGAGCCGTAGCAGCCAAGGTATTCCGCGCTCAGGCTCTCGATCGTGATCTGGATGACGTTCCACCGGCGCGCCGGAGCGGTCGGCTTGATGCGACGGGTGATGTCGCGGGGATCGGCGGAGGCGGCTTCGCCGCCCTGCGACAGGAGCGTGGCGCGCAGCTTCTCGACGGCGTCGGGACGCGACGGATAGAAGCGCTGCCACTCCAGCTGATTGGCCCAGAAGGCGGCCAGGAAGGCGTATTCGCCGTTCTTCGCCAGCTCGGTGTCGTAGCTGTTCGGAAAGCCCGGCTGCAGGTCGCCCATGTGGCGCAGGCCGGCCGTCAGGCGTTCGGCGACCGAGGAACGCGCGGCGCTGGCGGCCTTGAGGTCATGGCGGCCGACGAAGTAGGCGACGACCAGGAACACCAGCAGAGGAGAGAGGAGCGCCGCGAAGTCGCGCCAGCGGGACGAGACGTCGGCGGCGGCGCCCTCTTCCCAGCGGCGGACGAAACCGAGCTTACGCCAGGCCAGGAAGAGACCCGTCGCGACCGCGAAGACGACGGCGATGATCAGCGGCAGGTTGTAGGACTCGCGGATGTTCTTCACGACCTCCGTCGTGTAGACGAGGTAATCGACCGCGATGAAGTTGAAGCGGACGCCGAACTCCTCCCAGAAGAGGATCTCGGAGATCTTCCAGAACACGAAGAGGCAGGCGCCGAAGAGCCAGGCCGCGCGCAAAGGCAGGCGTAGCCAGCGGGAAGTCGTCCCCTCCCAAGACCAGATCGCGCTGAGCAGGCCGAGAGGGAGGGTCAGCAGCCAGGCCATCGCCAGGTCGAAGATGAGGCCCAGGAACAAAGCGACGAAAGTCGGCCAGCCCCAGGAGACCTCGGCGGCCGAGGCGAAAAGGAAACCAAGGCGAAGCAATGACCCCAGGAGGACGTAGCTGGAAGCGAGGAGCAAGGTGCCGCCTTGACGCGAACCTAGGACCTTAGAAAACAAGCTTTTCACCCCGTGATTAGTCGGAAATCAGCCGACGGAGGGCGAGATTATTAAACAGCACCCACAAGCCCTTCACCGCTCCGGCACTTCATCGATCCCCGAACCGCCCCAAGGGTGGCAACGGCAGATACGCCGGAAACCCAACCACCCGCCCTTGAAAAAACCGAAGCGCGCGAGCGCCGTAGCCGCATAGCACGAGCAGGTCGGATGAAAACGGCAGCCCGAACCCGGGATCAGATGGAGCGGCTTCGAGAGGAAACGCTGGTAGAAACGCACGCAGGCCAGCGCGAGCCGGGCGAGCACGGAGGGACGCGGTTCGCTCATGCGGCCGGACCGGACTTAGGAGCCGTGATGCGGGCGGCCGCGGCGGCGTAGACCTTGCGCAGCTCGGCCAGGGAGCGTTTCAGCATGCCCGAACGGATCACCAACACGACCTCCCACCCTGCGGGGAAGGCGGCCGCATCCGTGCGGAAGAGTTCCCGTGCCAGGCGCTTGGCCCGGTTACGGTCCACGGCCAACGGCAGGTTCTTCTTCGCGGCGATCACCGCGAAGCGGGCCGGACCGGGCTCACCGGTCGGCCGGAAGTTCAAAAGAAAAGGCCCGCAATCGAGTCGCGAGCCTTCTTGGCGGAGGCGGTTGAACTCGGCCGAGGCGCGAATTCGACGCTCCCGCGGGAGACGCATGGGCCTCAGGAAGCGCCGAGGCGCTTGCGGCCGATGGCGCGGCGCTTGGCCAGGACCTTGCGACCACCGGGAGTCTTGGAACGGGCGCGGAAACCGCACTTGCGGGCGCGGGAGATCTTGGACGGGCGGTAGGTGGGTTGCATGGCTTTGAAGAAGACAGCCAAGGGCACCGCCCCGAGGGTGTCAAGCCCCACGCTTCCCGGCTTGCAGGAGCCCGGGCGCGGCGGAGGATAGGCCCATGACCCCGGAAAAAGGCAAACTGAGGCCCACTCCGCCCAAGGCCTACCTCAACCCCGAGTTCATGGGCAGCCCTCAGGCCCGGAGCATCCGCGTGCTGACGGAGATGACCGAGCCGCACCTTCGTTTCAAGAAGCACAACGTCCGGAACACCGTCGTGATGTTCGGCTCGGCCCGCACCCTGCCCCCGGACGTCGCGCGCAGGCGCCTCGAGGAGGCCAAGGCCTTCGCCGCGACCGGCAAGTGCGACGACGCCGAGTGCGCGCACCGCGTCCGCGTCGCCGAGATCGACCTGCGCAGTTCCGCCTATTACGAAGCCTGCCGCGAGCTCGCCTTCGAGATGACCAAGTGGTCGCTCCAGCTCCCGGAATGGCAGCGCTTCCTCGTCTGCTCCGGCGCGGGACCCGGCATCATGGAAGCCGCCAACCGCGGCGCGCACGAAGCCGGCGGCCGTTCCGTCGGTCTCGGCATCTCCCTGCCCTTCGAGCAGGAGCACAATCCTTACGTCACGCCCGAGCTCGACCTCGAGTTCCACTACTTCTTCGTCCGCAAATATTGGTTCCTCTACCTCGCCAAGGCCCTCGTGGCCTTCCCCGGCGGCTTCGGCACCTTCGACGAGCTGTTCGAGATGCTCACGCTCATCCAGACGCGCAAGACCAAGAAGCAGTTCCCGATCCTCCTCTTCGGCTCCCCCTTCTGGAAGAACGTGGTCAACATGGAGACCTTCCAGGAATGGGGCATGGTATCGCCCGAGGACCGCAACTTCTACGTGCACGTCGACTCCGTGAAGGAGGCCCGCGACATGCTCATCGAGATCATCACCGACCGCTACCTGAAGGGCGACAGCGAAGGGCATGACTGAGTCCGTCGCCATCGCCCTGACCACCCTGCCCTCGCGCGAGGAAGCGGACCGCCTCGCCGCCGACGCGGTCGCGGCCGGACTCGCCGCCTGCGCGCAGGTCGACGGACCGACCCGCTCCCACTACGTCTGGGAAGGCAACGTCGAGAACGAGGAGGAATACCGCGTGACCTTCAAGTTCGCCGCGACCAAGGGCGCCGACCTCGAAGCCTGGGTGCACGCCCGCCATCCTTACGCCGTCCCGCAGTGGCTGGCTTTCGCCGCCGACCACGCCTCGCCCGCCTATCGGGCCTGGGTGCTCGGCGTCCGCTGACCTCATGGACCTGACCGCCGCCAAAGGACTGCTCTACTCCGCGCTCGGGCTCTTCGTGCTCGTCGCCTGGGCGCGCGAACGCCGCAAGCGTCGCCTGAGCGGCGAGTCCGAGAAGTTCTGGCCCGGCACGACCTACGCGCCGACCGCCGCTTACTTCGCCGCCGGCGCCGGCGCGCTGCTGATCACCGTCGCGGAAGCCGCGGTCGAGAAGCGCATGGGACTGACCGACCAGCAGAGCATCCTGCCTGCGGTCTTCCTGTTCCAGCTGCTCGGCGCTTCCGTCGTCGAGGAGGCCTTGTTCCGCGGCTTCGTCGCCCCGGGCGAACTCGTCGGACGAAAACTGCTCGCGCTGATGATCATCGGTTCGCTGGTCTTCGCGCTCATCCATAACTTCGACCTCAGCACGACCGAAGGAAAGCTGAACGCCGTCTTCGCGTTCATCACCTCGCTCTGGCTCTACGTCGTGCGTTTCAATCCGCTGAATCCGGACCGTTCCCTGCTCCCCTGTTTTATGGCCCATACCGTGCGTAATCTGGCGGTGTTCGGGATTAAAGGAGCCCAAGGCTTCATAAGTTGGTGATTTGACGAGGCTGAGCGGCCAAATCCGTTGCAACCACGGCCGGCCTTTGCTGTCGTGATGGCACCCCGCTCAAGCCCCATGAGCTCCCCCGCACACGGCAGCCGCCGAGATTTCCTCAAGCACAGCGCCCTCGCCGGCCTGGGCCTGGGCCTCGCCGCGCTTCCTTCCGCGGAGGCTAAGCCCGACCCGGCGCAGCTGACGCGTCGCGCCGCCGCGGAGATGGGCGCGATCCGTCCGCGCCCGGCCGGCAACAAGCCGGTCTGGGACCTCACGACCAAGCCGCAGGAGAAGATCCGCGTCGGCATCATCGGCCTCAATCGCGGCCGCGCCCATGTCGCCTCCTGCGTCGCCACGCCCTTCGTGGAAGTCGTCGCGCTCTGCGACATCCTGGACGAACGCGCGCAGGCCCAGGCCGAGGTCGTCCGCAAGAAGACCGGCAAGACGCCGGCCCTCTACAGCGGCGACGAAAACGCCTGGGAGAAACTCGTCGCGCGCGACGATCTCGACGTCGTGTATGTCGCCACCCCTTGGGAATGGCACAAGCCGATGGCCGTCCGCGCGATGGAGCTGGGCAAGCATGCCTTCGTCGAAGTGAACTGCGGCCTGACGGTCGACGAATGCTGGGACATCGTCGACGCCTCCGAGAAATACCAGCGTCATTGCCCGATCCTCGAGAACTGCTGCTACGGCGAAGAGGAGCTCTTCGTCCTGAACCTCCAGCGCCAAGGCTTCTTCGGCGACCTCAAGCATGGCGAGTGCGCCTACATCCATGACCAGCGCGGCAAGCCCGGCGCGAGCTTCCTCGATGCCGCCCGCGACTGGCGTCGTCGTTATTCGACCCTCCTCCAGGGCAACCTCTACCCCACCCACGGCCTCGGCACCATCGCCCAATACATGGGCGTGGGACGAGGCGATGCGTTCAAGTTCGCCGTCTCGGTCTCGTCGCCGGAATTCGGCCTCACCCAGCTGCGCGAACGCCTGAAACCCGAGCGCGACCGCTCGAAGGACGAAACCTTCGTCAACGGCGACATGAGCACCACGATCGTGAAGACCGAGCTCGGCCGCACGATCGTCGTCCAGCACGACAACACCAGCCCGCGCCCCTACACGCGCGGCAACCTGCTCAGCGGCTCGTTGGCGACCTTCGCGGGCTACCCGAACCGCCTGGCGATCGACGCGGACAACGCCAGCCCGCTGCTCGACCCGAAGGAGAAGCGGAACAGCCACTCCTGGTCTTACGAAGGCGAGAAACTCAAGAAGTTCATGGAGGCCAACCGCCATCCGCTGCTGACCAAGCTGCTCGCCGACGCCAAGAAGGTCGGCGGCCACGGCGGCATGGATCATGTCATGAACTACCGCTTCCTCGACTGCGTGCGCCAAGGCATCACCCCGGACCTCACCGTCTACGACGCCGCGTCCTGGTCCGCCCTCCTCGACCTTTCCGACCGTTCGGTGCGTGACGGCAGCATCCCCGTCGCTTATCCCGATTTCACCCGCGGCGGCTGGAAGAACCTCAATCCCCTCCCCATCGTCTCCTGACTCTCCACCGACATAACCTCGGCATCATTTCCTCGTGACTTCAGGCCCTCCGGCCCTCGTGTCCTGGATTTCACCCTCAGCCAACCGCTCACCACCCTATCCCAATGAACCTCCCCGAAAACCCCCACCGTCGCGACTTCCTCAAACTCGGCGCCCTCGCCGGCCTCGGCCTCGGCCTCAGCGCCGTGCCGTCCGCCGAAGCCAAACCCGACCCTCGTGACCTCAAGCTCCTCGGAGCGACCGACATCTCCGTCACGCGTCCCCGCCCGGCCGGCAACAAGCCCGTCTGGGATCTCACGACCAAGCCCACCGAGAAGGTCCGCTGCGGCTTCATCGGCCTCAACCGCGGCCGCGGCCACGTGAACTCCGCCGCCAACATCCCCTTCGCGGAAGTCGTCGCCGTCTGCGACATCGTCGAACAGCGCGCCAAGGGCGCCGCCGAGAACGTCAAGAAGAAGACCGGCAAGGAGCCCGCGATGTACTTCGGCGACGAGAACGCCTGGGAGAAGCTGGTCGCCCGCGATGACATCGACGTCGTCTACGTCTCCACCCCGTGGGAGTGGCACGTCCCGATGGCCCTCAAGGCCATGGAGCACGGCAAACACGTCTTCATCGAAGTCTCCGCCGCCGTCACCGTCGACGAGTGCTGGCAGCTCGTGGACATGTCCGAGAAGACCCAGCGCCATTGCGCGATCATCGAGAACTGCTGCTACGGCGAAGAAGAACTCTTCGTCCTGAACCTCGCCCGCCAGGGCTTCTTCGGCGACCTCAAGCACGCCGAGTGCGCCTACATCCACAACCTCGCCGGCGGCGTCCTCTGGGCGCTCGGCAGCGAAGGCGACTGGCGCCGCGACTACCATCGCTTCATGGACGGCAACCTGTATCCCACCCACGGCCTCGGCCCGGTGGCGCAGTACCTGAACATCGGCCGCGGTGACGCGTTCAAGTTCGTCGTCTCCGTCTCCTCGCCGGAGTTCAACCTCACCCAGTTCCGCGACAAGCACCAGCCGAACAAGGGCAAGCACAAGGACGAGAAGTTCGTCTGCGGCGACATGAACACCTCGATCATCAAGACGCAGCTCGGCCGCACCATCATGATCCAGCATGACGTCGTGAGCCCCCGCCCCTACTCGCGCATCAACGCCCTCTGCGGCACCCAGGCCACGTTCTTCGGCTACCCCGCCCGCCTGGCCGTCGACGCCGACAACCAGCACCCGCTCATCAAGGGCGCCAAGGTCAACAGCCACGAGTGGACCTTCGAGAAGGAGAAGCTCACCGCCTTCATGAAGGAGAACCAGCACCCGCTCATCAAGAAGATCGGCGAACTCGGCAAGAAGATCGGCGGCCACGGCGGCATGGATTTCGTGATGAACTACCGCATGCTCGACTGCCTGCGCCAGGGCATCACCCCGGACATGACCGTCTACGACGCCGCGGACTGGTCCTCGATCCTCGAGCTCTCCGCCCGCTCCGTGAAGGACGGCAGCATGCCGATCCAGTGCCCCGACTTCACCCGCGGCGGCTGGAAGACCATCAAGCCCCTCGGCATCGTCTCGTAAGCGACGCGCCACGCGCCCCTCAGACCCGGCCGTACGGCCGGGTCTTTTGTTTGCGGGTTGCCTGACGATAAGCGGGGACAAAGACTGCGTCCATGGGCTCCCCCGCCGCACTCGCGACCTGGACCGCCGGACTCGTCACCCGTTCGGGCGAAGAGACCGAGCGGGCCGCCGAGGCGTTCGCGGCCCTGCTGCCCGCGGACACCGTGCTGGCGCTCGAGGGCGACCTCGGCGCGGGCAAGACGACCTTCGTGCGCGGCCTCGTCCGCGGCCTGGGCGTCACGGGCGACATCACCAGCCCCTCCTTCGCCCTCCTGAACGTCTACGAGGGCAAGCGGCAGGTCTTCCACGTCGACGCCTATCGGCTGACGCGGCCGGAGGCCTTCGACGACCTCCTTATCTGGGACCTGGCGAAGTCGCCCTGGAACGTGATCGTGGAATGGCCGGAGAAGGTGGCCGCGCGCCTCCCCTCGGCACGCTGGCAAATGAAAACCGCCATCCTGGCGGATGGCGGTCATCGGTTTGAGCTGATCCTGGCGGGCTGAGCGGACGGCTTACGAGTTACGCTTGCGCTCGTTCTCCGTCAGCCAGCGCTTGCGCATGCGGATGAAGTTCGGGGTGATCTCGACCAGCTCGTCGGACTCGATGTATTCGAGGCAGGCCTCGAGGGACATCTGGCGGGTAGGCTTGATCTTGGCGGCGTCGTCGGAACCGGAAGCGCGCACGTTGGAGAGCTTCTTGTTGATGACGAGGTTGATCTCGAGGTCGTTGTCCTTGCAATGCTCGCCCACGATCTGGCCCATGTAGATCTCGTCGGCCGGCTTCACGAAGAAGTCGCCACGGTCGTACAGACGGTCGAGGGAGTAGGCGGTGACGGCACCGGCTTCGCCACCGATCATCACGCCGGCGGCGCGACGCGGGGCCTCGCCCTTGACGGGCTCGTAACCGAGGAGGTTATGGTACATGACGGCTTCGCCCCGGGTGGTGGTGAGCATCAGGGTGCGCAGGCCGAAGAGGGCGCGGGACGGGACCTTGAATTCCATGTGGATCCAGCCGCTGGTGCCGGCCTTGGCGTCCATCGAGCGGAGCTCGCCGCGACGGCCGAGGACGAGGGACATCACGTCGCTCTGGGAGGCTTCCGGGCAGTCGACCGCGAGGGTCTCGACGGGCTCGCAGAGCACGCCGTCGATGGTCTTCATGATCACCTCGGGCTTGCCGACGGAGAGTTCGTAGCCTTCGCGACGCATGGTCTCGATGAGCACGCCGAGGTGCATCAGGCCGCGGCCCGAGACCTTCCAGGCGTCGGCGCCGGCTTCGCGGTCGACGCGGAGGGCGACGTTCTTCTCAAGTTCCTTGACGAGGCGTTCGCCGACCTGGCGGCCGGTGACGAACTTACCGTCGCGACCGGCGAAGGGCGAGTCGTTGACGCGGAAGGCCATGGTCACGGTGGGCTCGTCGACGCTGACGGGCGGCATCGGGCGGGGGTCTTCGATGTCGGTGATGGTCGCGCCGATCTCGACATGGTCGAGGCCGATGACGGCGCAGATGTCGCCGGCGGAGACTTCCTGGGCCTTGACGCGGCCGAGGGCTTCGAAGACTTCGATTTCGAGGACGCGCTGCTTATGCTGCTCACCCGCGCGGGTGACCATCATCACAGGCATGCCCGGGGCGATCTTACCGGCGGTCACGCGACCGACGGCGATACGACCGACGTAGTCGGAGTAAAGCATGGCGGTCACCATGATCTGGAGGGGGTTGGCGAGGGCTTCGGCGCGGGACTTGAAACCGGCGGCGGCGCCACGGGAGGAACCTTCGGCGTACGGCTCGGGGATCTTGTCGACGATGGTGTAGAAGAGGTCCATCAGGTCCTTCGGACGCTGGCCTTCGACGGTCTTGGCGCGGTCGAGGGTGCCCCAGCCTTCGCGGCCGGAAGCGTAGACGATCGGGAAGTCGAGGGCGGACTCCGGGGCGTCGAGGGCGACGAGGAGGTCGAAGACTTCGTTGACGACGGCGTCCGGACGGGCGGACGGCTTGTCGATCTTGTTGATGACGACGATGGGCTTCAGGCCGAGGGCGAGCGCCTTCGAGAGCACGAAGCGGGTCTGGGGCATCGGGCCTTCGAAGGAGTCGACGACGAGGAGGCAACCGTCGGCCATGTTGAGCACGCGTTCGACTTCGCCGCCGAAGTCGGCGTGGCCCGGGGTGTCGATCAGGTTGATCTTATATTCCTTCTTATCGCGAGGGTCGGTCCACTTGATCGCGCAGTTCTTGGCGGTGATCGTGATGCCGCGTTCGCGCTCGAGGTCGCCCGAGTCCATGATCAGGCCGTGCTGGCCGCCGGCGAGCTTGTCGAGGTCCTCGGCACGGAACATGCCGGACTGGTAGAGGAGTCGGTCGGTCAGGGTCGTTTTGCCATGGTCGACGTGAGCAATGACTGCGATGTTACGGAGATTCATCTGTAAAGGCCTTACGCATAGGAAAATAGGCCCTTGTGCAAGGGGAATAAGCCTCCGTTACCCAATTATTGCGGGTTTCAGGGCACCGGACGGGGGCGGGCGGGCTCAGGCCAGCCCGTCGCGCTCCAGCAAGGCCTCCGGATCGAGGTCCCGGCCCATGAAATCCCGGAAGAGTTTCTCGGCCGGCTCGGAGTTGCCCTTGGCCAGGACCTTGGTCCGGAGTTCGCGGCCGACCTCGGGGTTGAGGACCCCCTCCTTGAGGAAGCGGGTGAAGGCGTCGGCCTCGAGGGCTTCGGCCCACTTATACGAATAATAACCCGCGGCATACCCCGTGGCGTCCGAGAAGAGGTGGTTGAACCGGCGGGCCATGGCGGGTCCCCGGCGGGTGGTCCGGGCCTGCCAGTCGGCGAAGTCCTCGTTCCAATGGGCGTCGAGGTCGCGTCCGCGGAGTTCCTCGGCCCGGATGTGCAGGTCGAGGTCGAGCTTGGAGAAGGCCAGCTGGCGCATGCAGACGGAGGCCGAGCGGAAGTTCGCGGCGGCGTCGAGCTTGGCGAGCAGGTCGGACGGCAGCGGGGCGCCGGTCTCATGATGACGGGCGAAGACGGCGAGGGATTCCTCCTCCCAGCACCAGTTCTCCAGGATCTGCGAGGGCAGTTCGACGAAGTCCCAGGCGACGCGCACGCCGGAGAGGGATTCGACCTCGACTTCGCTGAGGAGGTGATGGAGCAGGTGGCCGAACTCGTGGAAGACCGTGGTGACCTCGTCGTGGTTGAGCAGCGCCTGCTTGCCGGCGACGGGCGGCGTGAAGTTGCCGCACATCAGGCCGAGATGCGGGGCGAACGAGCCGTCGGGACGAGGTCCGCCGGTACGGAAGAAGTTCATCCAAGCCCCTCCCCTCTTCGACTCGCGCGGGAACCAGTCGGTGTAGAAAGAGCCCAGCAGGCGGTCGCCGTCGCGCACTTCGTAGAAGCGCACCTCGGGATGCCAGACGCAGATCGGGGCGCCTTCGACGCGCGGTTCGGCGGCGCGGACCACGGTCTTCGCGCCGGTGGCCTGGTCGACGTGATAGGTGTCGCGGGCGACGACCTGGATGCCGAAGAGCCCGCCGAAGAGGCGGAACATGCCGGCGATCACGCCGTCGACCGGGAACCACGGACGCAGCGCCTCGTCGTCGAAATCATATTTCTCGCGGCGCATCTTCTCGGACCAGTAGCCGAATTCCCACGGATGCAGCGAACGGAGCGCGTCGCCGGCCTTGGCGGCGCGGTATTGCTCGAGCTCGACGCCTTCGGCCTGGAACTTCGGACGGATGCGCCGGCCGATGTCCTCGATGAACTTCAGCGCGGTCTCGCCGGTGCGGGCCATGCGGCGGGCGGTGGTGAAGTCGGCGAAGTGCTTCTTGCCGAGCAGACGGGCCTTCTCGTGGCGGAGGGCGAGGATCTCGCCGACGAGCGCGGTGTTGTCCCAAGGGGCCTTCAGGCCGACCTGACCGAGGCCTTCCCAGCACCGGCGGCGGAGGTCTTCGTCGTCGGCGTATTGGAGCACGGGGAAGACCGACGGGGACTGCAGCGTGAAGCGCCAGGCCTCCGGCTTACCCTTCGCGGTCGCGGACTGCTTCGCCGCGGCGAGCGCGCTGGCGGGCAGGCCGGCGAGGCGCTTCTCATCGTCGATGAAGAGCTCCCAGGCGTTGGTCGAATCGAGGACGTTCTCGGAATACTTCTGCGTCTTCTCGGCCAGCTGGGCGTTCAACGTGGCGAGGCGGGCCTTCCCTTCGGCGGGCAGGTCGGCGCCGTTCTCCTCGAAGTCAGCCATCGTCTCCTCGAGGAAGCGACGGCGGACGCCCGTGAGGGCCTTCGCGTCGGCGGTGGCGGCATACGCCTTGAAGACCGCCCAAAGTTCGGGATCGAGCGTCAGCGACGTGAAGAACGCCGTGACCTCGGGCATCATCGCGTTGTAGGCCTTGCGCAGCTCCGGGGAGTTGAGGACCGAATCCAGGTGCGAGACCAGTCCCCAGGCGCGGGACAGCTCTTTGGTCGTGGCTTCGAAACCGAGGAGCACCTTCGCGTAGGTCAGGTCGGCCTCCTTGGTCTGCTTGAACGCGTCGACGTTGGCGCGGGCGCGGCGCAAGGCCTCACGGATATCCGGCTCGACGTGTTCCGGCTTGAGGAGGCTCCAGTCGAAAAGGAAGTCGTCGGCGAGGAAGGGATGCACGCCGACATCCTGCGGGAACGGGGGCGGATTTCAAGGCAACCCTCGGGTCCGACGGCCGGAAAAGCAGCGAGGGCTTGCGGGGAGGCCGCGGCGGGCACACTTTGCGGCATGAGCAAGTTGGAGGCAGTGCCCGTCACCGGCATCGAGGTCATCCCCGTCAAGGGAGGCAGCGCCGTGTTCCTCGTGACCGCCCTCAAGACCATGTTCATCCAGGTCGACCCCGCCGTCGGCGAAGCACTGCAGGGCGCCTTGGACGGCCGCATCCCCGACCGCCCTCAGTCCCATGACCTGATGCTCCATCTCCTGCTCGGCCTCGACGCCGCGGTGGTCCATGTCGCGATCGTGGACGTCAAGGACGGCGTCTTCTTCGCCCGCATCCTGCTCGGCCAGGACGGCCCCGTCGCCCGCAAGGTCGCGGAAGTCGACGCCCGCCCCAGCGACGCCCTCGTGCTCGCCGTGAAGGCCAAGCGCCCGGTCTTCGTGGCCAAGGCCGTGCTGGACGTCTGCGACGACATGACGGAGACGCTCGCGCGTCTGCGCAAGCAGGCGTGAGCGGCCCGTTGCCAACGCCCGTCGTCGCCGGCACGCGCCCCTCGGTGCTCGCGCCGATGCAGGACGTGACCACCACCGGCTTCATGCGCGTCATCGGCCGGCGCGGCGCGCCCGACTGGTTCGTGACCGAGTATTTCCGCGTCCACGAAAGCTCGACGCCCGAGAAGCACATCGTCGATTCCGTGGTGAACCACGGCACCGGGCGCCCGGTCTTCGCGCAGCTCATCGGGGAGGACACCCCGCACATGCTGCGGATCATCCGCGAACTGCGGAAACTCCCCGTCGCCGGCATCGACCTCAACATGGGCTGCCCGGCGCCCAAGGTGTACCGCAAGAACGTCGGCGGCGGACTCCTGCGCGACCCGGCCAAGATCAACGAGCTCCTCGGCGCCATGCGTCAGGAAATCCCCGGCCTCTTCACGGTCAAGATGCGCATCGGCTTCGACGGACAGGAACGCTTCGATGAGATCCTCGCGATCGTCGCCAAGCATCAGGTCGACCTCCTCACCGTGCACGGACGCACCGTCAAAGGCCTGTACTGGTCGGAAGTCGATTACGTCGCCATCGCCAGGGCCGTCGCGTCCGTCCCCTGCCCCGTCATCGCCAACGGCGACGTCACCTCAGCCGCCAAGGCCCAGCGTCTGCTCGCCGACACCAAGGCGTACGGCATGATGATGGGCCGCCATGCGATCCGTAATCCGTGGGTCTTCCGCCAGTGGCGCGAGGTCCAGCAAGGCCTGACGCCGTTCAAGCCCACGCTGGCCGACGTGCGGACCTACGTCCAGGAGCTAGCCGACGAATGCTGCGACGCCGCCAAGGCCACGGAGAAACAGGCCGGACGACTCAAGAAATTCCTCAACTTCATCGGCCTCGCCGTGGACACCGAAGGCAAGTTCCTCCATGACATGCGCCGGACCGAGAACCTGGCCGACCTCCTCAGGTGCTGCGACGCGCACCTCCTGGGCGCTCGGGCGGGCGAGACCTATCCGGACGAACCGCACCGCGGCCTCATCGCCCGGCCGACGCGCGAGACGCAGCAGGGCTGCGCGCTCTGAACCGGGCCGGGTTGAAAGGGATCTGAGCCGCCCCTTGACTCCCGCCGAATGCCCCTAAAGTTGTAGGCATGATCAACCTCACCGAAGCCGCCGCCGCGCAGATCAAGGTGCTCCAGAAAGCCCAGGCCAACCCTGAGTCCGTCCTCCGCGTCCTCGTGGAGACCGGCGGCTGTTCCGGTTTCGAATACGGCATGGCCTTCGACGTCCGCAAGGAAGGCGACCTCGAGTTCGAGAGCCAGGGCATGAAGATCCTCATCGACCCCACCAGCCACGCCTACCTCGACGGATCGACCGTGCACTTCGACGACGGCCTGCACGGCAAGGGCTTCGAAGTCCGTAATCCCAACGCCACCAGCACCTGCGGCTGCGGCAAATCCTTCAGCTAAGCCATGCGTTCCTCCTACCTTCTCCTCGTGGCCGGTCTGGCCTGCGCCCTCGTCGCCTGCTCTTCCGAAGCCGACAAGAAGCCCACGGCCCAAGCGGCCGCCGCCCCCGCCCCTTCCCCCTCTCCCATGAAAGCCTCCGCTCCCCAGTCCAAGGTCCCCCAGGTGCTCGTCACGCTCGACGACGGCAAAGGCGGCGTCGGGAAGCCCGTGCTCGTGGACAAGGTGATCAAGACCGACGCCGAGTGGGCCGCCATGCTGACGCCTGACCAGTATTTCGTCACGCGCGCCAAGGGCACCGAACGTCCGTTCTGCGGCACCCTTCTCGACAACAAGAAGACCGGCACCTACCACTGCGTCTGCTGCGACCTGCCGCTGTTCTCCTCCAACGCCAAGTTCAACTCCGGCACCGGCTGGCCGAGCTTCTACCAGGGCGTCTCCAAGGAGAACATCGCCACCATCAGCGACACCAGTCACGGCATGGTGCGCACCGAGATCCTCTGCGCGCGCTGCGACTGCCACCTCGGCCACGTGTTCGAGGACGGCCCCGCGCCCACGGGCCTACGCTACTGCCTCAACTCCGAGTCCCTCAGGTTCAAGGAACTCAAGGGCGCGCCGGAGAAGAAGTAACTTACTTCTTCTTCGCCTTCGACTTCGAGGCCGCCTTCTTCACCGGGGCGGCCTTCTTCTTGGCCACGGCCTTGACCGGCTGCTTCTTCGCGACCGGCTTGACGGCCTTCTTCGCGACGACCTTCACGGCCTTCTTCGCGACGGGCTTGGCCTTGGGGGCGACCTTCTTCGAATTCTTGGCGGTGGGCTTGGCAGGCTTAGCGGCCTTCTTAGCCTTGGGAGCGACGACCTTGCCCGGATGGACCTTCGCGAGGCGCTTGGCCACGGTGGGCTCGACGTAAGGAGCGGGGGCCTTCGGGCGCTGGTCGACCGGGCCTTTGACCGCGGCCCAGAGCTTGTCGCGGAAATCCTGGATGCCTTCCTGCGAGTAGCAGGAGATCGGGATGACCTGGTCCTTCACGCGTTCCTGGAACTTCTTGAGCTTCGCGGCGGCGGCCGGGAGGTCCATCTTGTTGGCCACGATGATGCGCGGCTTGGCGGCGAGGACCGGCGAGTAGAGGCGCAGTTCACGCTCGAGGACGCGATGGTCGTCCCAAGGCTCGCGGTTCTCGCTGCCGGCCATGTCGATGATGAAGACCAGGAGCGAGCAGCGCTCGACGTGGCGGAGGAACTGGTGGCCGAGGCCGCGGTTCTCGTGCGCGCCTTCGATGAGGCCCGGGATGTCGGCCATCACGATGCGGTCGAAACGGTCGGGATAATCGATCACGCCCACGTTGACGTGCAAGGTCGTGAACGGATACGGCGCCATCTTCGGGCGCGCGGCGGTGAGGAGGTTCGTCAGCGTCGACTTTCCCGCGTTGGGGTAGCCCACGAGTCCGATGTCGGCGATCGTCTTGAGCACGATGCGGAAGTTGCCTTCTTCGCCGGGATAGCCCGGGGTCGTGCGGCGGGGAGCCTGGTTGACCGAGCTCTTGAAGTTCATGTTGCCGAGGCCGCCCTTGCCGCCGGCGAGGAGGACGACGCGTTCGCCGTGCTCGGTGAGTTCGGCCACGAGGCGATGGGTGCCCTCTTCGAGGACCTGCGTGCCCGGAGGCACCGGCAGGATCAGGTCGGCGCCGTCGGGACCGGCGCACTGGCGGCCCATGCCGGGCGCCCCGTTGCGGGCGCGGCGGTGCGGCTGCCAGCGATAGGCCTGGAGGTCGCCCTCGTTACGGTCGCAGACGAGGATGACGTCGCCGCCCTTGCCGCCGTTACCGCCGTCAGGTCCGCCCTTCGGGATGAATTTCTCGCGACGGAAGCTGACGCAGCCGTGGCCGCCGTCACCGGACTTCAACACAACCTTGGCTTCGTCGATAAACATTTGCCCGCAGGTTGGGCGTCCCCGGCCCCGAGGGCGAGGAGGAAAGGCGGCGGCTCAGCGCTCGAGGCCGCGGGAGCGACGCAACCAGCGTTCGAAAGGCGCGAAGAACACCAGGTCGGCGAGCAGCCCGACCAGCATCACCACGGCCATCACGCCCATCACCTGATCCATGCGGAGCAGTTCACGGCCGGCGTTGAGGAGCGAACCGAGGCCGAAGCCGGTCACGATGACGACGAAGATCTCCGCCGCCATGAGCGAGCGCCAGGCGAAGGCCCAGCCCTGCTTCATGCCGCTGAGCACGCCGGGGAGCGCGGCGGGGAAGATGACGCGGGACCAGAGGTGCCAGCTTTTCGAGCCCATCGTCTGGGCGGCACGGAGGTAAAGCGGGGGGACGTTAAGGACGGACTCCTGCACCGCGAGGACCACGGCCCAGAGCGTACCCATCACGACGACGAAGAGGACGGCCTCCTCCCGGATGCCGAACCAGAGGAGCGCGAGCGGCACCCAGCAGACGGAAGGCAGGGTCTGGAGGCCGAGGGCGAGGACGCCGAGCGTGTCACGGACCCAGCGCACGCGGGCGCAGAGGGCGCCGAGCGGCACGCCGAGGGCGGCGCCGATGGCGAAGCCGATGACCAGGCGACGCATCGTCACCCAGGTCGCGGACAGCAGTTCGCCGCTGAGCAGCGAATCCCAGAACCACCGCAGCACATGCGACGGCGCGGGGAAGAGGACTTCGCTGACGCGGCCGCTGCGGACATACCATTCCCAGCCTCCGACCAGCAGGATGGCGACGAGGGTCGGGATGACCGGACGAGGAAGCTTCGAGGCCATGGTTACTTGGCGGGATGGGAGGTGAGCGCCTCGGTCACCTCTGCGGCGAGGCTGGCGAGGGCCGGGTCGTTGAGCCGGCGCGGGCGCGGCAGGCCGATGTCGAAGACCTGCTGGACCTTGCCGGGATTGGGGGAGAAGAGCACGACGCGGTCCCCCAGGCAGACCGCCTCGCGGATGTTGTGCGTCACGAGGACGATGGTCTTCTTCCGCTTCGTGAAGATCCCCTGGAGGTCGCCGTAGAGCTGCTCGCGCGTGAGCGCGTCGAGGGCGGAGAAAGGTTCGTCCATGAGCAGCACGCGCGGGTTGGGCGCGAGCGAGCGAGCGAGGGCCACGCGCTGACGCATGCCGCCGGAAAGCTCATGCGGACGGGCCCGCTCCTTGTCGCCGAGACCGACGAGATTGAGATAGTAGCGGGCGGACTCGATGCGTTCGGCCTCGGTGAGGTCGGGCTTGAGGCGCAGGCCGAAGAGGACGTTCTCAAGGACATTTAGCCAAGGGAAGAGTGCATCCTGCTGGAACATCACGAGACGGTCGCGTCCGGGGGCCTCGACCGGCTGGTCACCGAGATTGATCGTACCCTCGTTCGTATGCTCCAGACCGGCGAGCAGGCTAAGCAGGGTCGACTTGCCGCAACCCGAAGGACCGACGATCGCGAGGAACTCCCCTTCCCGGACTTCGAGCGTGATGTCCTCCAAGGCGGTGACCTGGCCGGAAGCCCCGTCGAAACGCTTGGTGACGTGACGCAGGGTGAGGGCCGCGGAGGCGGCGGTTGGTTCGGAGCGAAGACCCATGGATTCCAGAAAAGAAGGAGACCGAGGAAGCCTTATCCTGTCAAGTTTACTTATGTTTAAAAGATTAACCCTACCCTATCATTTTCGTCTATTTCTGAGGGTCGTCGACCAAAGACTCGAGCAAAGGAGCTACGGGTGCCTCGCCTTTCAGCAGCCGGCAATCCTGAGCGTCCTTGAGGGCTCGGGCGAAGAGAACGCCGAGCCTGGCCCGGCGGGCGTCCGATCCTTCTGGCGCGGCGAAGTCGATGCGTGCCAAAGCCGGACCGATGAGTTCCGCCTTCGGCGGTGTGGTGCGTAATTCGGAACCGAGTCCGGCCCGCACGAGACGCTCCTGGCAGGCGGGTTCGGCCCGGAGACGGGCGCAGAGCGCGTAATGCGACCGCACGAAGGCCTCGATCGCCGGCCGGCGTTTCGCCAAAGCGGTCCGCGTGGTCACGAGCACGGTGATCAACGCCTCCTTGTTCTCATGGACGATCACGCCTCCGAACTCGCTCGTCAGGCGCGTGACCCAAGGTTCGACCGTCCAGACCGCGTCGACCTCGCCGCGGGAGAAGAGGAGCATGAGGTCCGCGTTCTGCGCCGGCACCACGCGGGCGTCGCCGCCGCCGAGATGCACGTTGAGTCCGCCCGCGCGCAACCAGGTGCGGGCATCGATGTCCTGCGTGTTGCCGAGCTGCGGCGTACCCACGTTCCGGCCGATGAAATCCTTCGGCGTCCTCAGCCCGGAGTCCTTGCGCGCGACGAGGGCGTTGCCCCCTTGGGCGACCGGGGCGAGCACGCGGATCTCCTCACCCTTGGTGCGGACGTGAGCGTTGAGCGCCGGCGAAGCGCCGACATACGCGACATCGATGGCGCCGGCCAACAAGGCCTCCATCGCGGAAGGGCCGGCGTTGAATGAACGCCACTCCAGCTTCGCCCCGGCCGGCAGCGCGGACCGATGGGGGTCCTTGCCTTCGCGTTCCAGCTGACGGGCGGCGAGCGCCGGCGCGTGGGTGAGATTCGGGAAGAAGCCCACGCGGAGGGACTCCGCTTCCGCGCGCGCGGAAGCGGGAGCCAAAAGGGCGGCGACGAGCAGCCAGCCGGAGAGGAAGAAAGAAGACGGTCGCATGGACGAAGGGTCAGAAAGGTTTGAGCAGAAGCTCGAAGTAAGCGAAATCAGTATCACCGGGACGCACCAGACGGCGAGTCCACTCTCCGGCGACGAAATGAGCGTATCCGACGGTAACCTCGGCCTGACGGGTCACCTGCCAGCGGAAACGGATGTCGAATTCATGCCCGACGTTCGTGCCGCTCTGTCCCGACGGGTCGCGATTGTAGGCCGCGTTGTAGAAACGATCGGTCGCGCTCTCGAGGGAATACCAGCTGTAGCCGAGGTCGAAACGCAAGGTAGGCGAAACGGTCGCCTCGTATCGCACCTTCGGCGCGAGGATGTTCTCGAAGACGACGTAGTCGTTCGCCGACCAAGGCCGACCGAAGCCGAAGAAGCGCTCGAAGCGGTTATCCTCGCCGTCCGTCGGGCTCCGGTCACCGGAGGCGGCGCCGTAGAAGAAACTCAGACGGGAATTCCACGCATCACTGAAACGATAGCCGATCTCGGCGTTGGCGGCCCAAGCGGCGACGTCCCGGACGCCGTTGTGACCGAACTGCGTGAGGCCGGAGGCGTCGAAGTCGAAGCCCGACTTGCCGAAGAGACCGTAGGCGCGGAGACCAGGCGAGTGCACGACCCGGCCGCCGTCGGGAAGGTTCCGCTCATCCAGGCGGAGATAGAAAGGCTCGAGGGTGACCACGTCGGACCACCCGCGCCAATGGCCGATGGCCGCCCAGAGCCGCTTGCCGTCGGCGGGGCGGTCCGGATCGTACAGCAGACGGTCGAGCGGCTGCACGGAAAGCAGGTCGAGCTGCCAATCGTTGGACTCCTGGCCGAGGATGCCATGCCAGCCGCGGAAGGCGTTGGCCGTGTTCCGCCACTGATTGTTGCCGATCAGGCGCCGATCCAGGAACTCGAAGTTATGGTTGCCGAAGCGCAAGGAGACCGGGCGGGCATTACCCAAGGAGTCGGCCGGCAGCAGGTCCTGGAAGCGGAGCTCGGCGTAGAGGCGGATGAACTCCAGTTCGTTCACGTCACGATTATCCAACGCATACGCGCTGTTGTAACGATGCGCGTCCTGGAGCTCGACGGCGAAGCGGAGCGGATCGACGAGATCACGGACACCCAAGTAGAGCCGGGTGCGGTGCAGGAGCGGTTCATCGATACCATCGCGAGAGCGTCGGATGTCGTCGTCGCGGTACTCGTAGCGGAAACGGTAATCGAGACCGACGTCGAGCCACTTGACATCATGGAGCGCTTCCCACGAACTCGAGCCGGCGGCCCCCACGTACTTGGGCGGATCCGGATCGCGCCCGCTGCTATAGCTGAGCGCCTCCCGATAGAAGGTCGCCCCCTGTGCTACCGACCCAAACACGCTTAAACCGAGCAGAGCTCGGGGCAGCACGTTGGAGAAAGGGTGGCGCATCTTACTTTAAGATGATAAGTTTAGTAATGATAAAATGTTTTAGGTCGAGCCTGTTCATCTTCTTAGTTATAAAAACACAAGTAACTTACAAACAGTTACTTGTGACAAAGATACTCTAGCCTTAAAAGGCTCCGACCACGAACCACAAACTGGCGCTGACCACCATGGCGGTGGCGATCCATCCTAGAATAAGGATCCAACGAGGGGCGACGAAATCACCCATCAGCCGGGAGTCGCCGCTCATGCGTACGAGCGGCCAGCAGGCGAAGCCCAGCTGGAGACTCAGGATGACCTGACTCCAGAGCAGCAGCGACTCCACCCTGCCCTCCCCGGCCAGGCCGATGACCAGCAAGGCGGGGGCCAGCGCGGCGAGACGGGTGGCCACGCGGACGATCCAGCCGGCCGTCTTGATCTTCAGGAAACCCTCCAGGACGATCTGCCCGGCCATGGTGCCGGTGATGGTCGCGTTCTGGCCGGAAGCAAGGAGCGCGACGGCGAAGAGCGTACCGGCGAAAGTGGCGCCGAGGACGCCGTCCAGCAGGCGATGCGCCTCACGGATGTCGGTCACGGCCTCCGGACGGCCGTGGAAGGCCGCGGCGCTGAGCACCAACAGGCCCGCGTTGACGAAGAAGGCCAGGCTGAGCGCCAGCGTCGAGTCCCACGTGGCGAAGCGCATGGCCTCGCGACGTTCCTCCTCGCTCTTCCCGAAATCGCGGGAGCCGACGATCGACGAGTGCAGGTAGAGGTTATGCGGCATGACCGTCGCGCCGATGATGCCGAGCGCCACGAAGAGCATGCCCGGACGGGTCAGGACGTCGGTCGTGGGGATGAAGCCTTTGACGAGCTCGGCGACGACGGGCTTGGCCAGCAGGAGTTCGACGCCGATGCAGGCCGCGATGGTCAGGACCAGCACGCCGACGAGCGCTTCGAGCCAGCGGAAGCCCAGGCGCGTGAGGGCGAGCAGCACGAGCACGTCCAGCGCGGTGATGATCGCGCCGAAGAACAACGGGATGCCGAAGAGGATCTGCAGCGCGATGGCCGAACCAAGCAGCTCGGCGAGGTCCATCGCCACGATGCCGAGCTGGGCGGCGACCCAGAGGAACTTGCCGACCAGCGGGGAATAGCGCTCCCGGCAGGCCTGCGCGAGGTCCAGTCCGGTCGCGACGTTCAGGCGCACGCAGAGGTGCTGGAACAGGATGGCCATCAGGTTCGACAGCAGGATCACCCAGAGGAGCGCATAGCCGTATTGCGAGCCGCCGGCGAGGTCGGTGGCCCAGTTGCCGGGATCCATGTACCCGACCGAGACGAGGAAACCCGGACCGACGAAACCGAAGAAGCGACGGAGGGCGGAGAAGCGCGAGGCGTTGCGGTCGGGATGCGGTTCGCCTGTTCTCATCAGCCTCGAGCATCATCGGCCCGCGCACGATGTCAACCCGCCGCCCGCCGAATGGAATCCATAGCCAGAAGCGTCCAGAGGGCCGTGCGCCAGGCATGCGAGCGGATCAGGCTGCCGAGCGCCGGTGAAGCCGGCCCCTCGCGCTGGAGGCGACGATGGCAAGGGACGGACCAGAGGGCCGTCAGGGCCCAACACGCCAGCACCACGGCGAGCGCCGGCCAGGTTTGCCCGGCGATAGCCAGCCAGAGATGCCCGCCCAGCTGAAGGAGCAGCAAAGGGCCGACGACCCGACCGACCTTGCGGGTATAGTCTTCATGATGCCGGGCGAAATCCGCGGCCTGCCAGCGGGCGAAATCCGGATACGTGCAGAGCAGGATCAGCCAGGACACCGCGGCCATGGCGGCGTCGACACAAGCCAGTCCGAGATCGAGCAAACAAGGCTCCATGAGGGCACCGAAGTCGGTTTTGCCCTTTGCACAACCCGGCCGGATGTTAAAACCAAGGCATGCCCCGCACCCTCCTCGGTCTCTTCCTCGCCGTGCTTGCCTGCTTCGCCCCCCTGGGCGCGCAGGAGACGCCCCCCAACATCGTGATCCTGTTCGCCGACGACCTCGGCATCAACGACCTTGGCTGCTTCGGCCGCAAGGACCAACGGACGCCGCACCTGGACAAGCTCGCCGCCGACGGCGCCCGCTTCACGCAGGCCTACGCGGCCGCCTCGGTGTGCTCGCCCTCGCGCGCGGCCCTCATGACGGGCCAGAGCCCGGCCCGCCTGAAGATCACGACCTTCCTCACCGGTCGCACCGACCGCTCCTCCCATCGGCTGCTCAGCGCGCCGATCAACCTGCACCTCCCCGCCGGCGCGCCTACGCTCGCCGAACTGCTCAAGCCCAAGGGCTACGTCGCCGCCGCCGTCGGCAAATGGCATCTCGGGGGCAAGGGACATCAGCCCACCGACCATGGCTTCGACGAATACTTCCCCGGCCGCGCCAACCCCGGAGCGGAGTCGCCGCAGGGCGGCAAGGGGGAGCTCGGCCAGGCCGACTTCGCCGTGAAGTTCATCGCGAAGAACAAGGCCAAGCCTTTCCTGCTCTACCTCGCCTTCGATAATCCGCACATCCCCCTGGCCGCGCCGGCCAAGGGCATCGCGGCGAACGCCCAGTCCTTCCACCCGACCTACGCCGCGCTCGTCGAATCGCTCGACGTCGCCTGCGGACGCGTGCTGAAGGCGCTCGACGACCACGGCCTGACGGGGAACACGCTGGTGGTCTTCGCCTCCGACAACGGTGGCGTGCACATCTCGGAGCTCAAGGAAAGCCCCGCGACCTACAATGCTCCTTCCCGCGCCGGCAAAGGCTACCTCTACGAAGGCGGGATCCGCACGCCCCTCATCATCCGCTACCCCGGACGCCTCGCCTCCCGCGTGATCGCGGAGCCCGTCGTGCTGGGCGACCTCGTCCCCACGATCTGCGCGCTGGCCAAGGTCCCGGCGCCGCCGACCCTCGACTTCAAGGACCTGTCGCCCCTGCTCTTCGACAGCCAGCCGGCGGCCGACGCCAAGCCGCGCGCCCTCTTCTGGCATCAGCCCCACTACATGAACCAAGGCGGCCGGCCCGGCGGCGTGGCGCGCGAAGGCGACTGGAAGCTCATCGAGCATTATGAAGACGGCCGCCTCGAGCTCTTCGACCTCGCCAAGGATCCGAGCGAGACGACCGACCTCGCCGCCGCCGAACCCGCGCGCGTCGCGGCGCTGCGCGGCAAGCTCGAAGCCTGGCGCCGGAGCGTCGGCGCGGAGCCTGCGCGGCCGAATCCGGAGTTCGACCGAGCCGCCTGGGAGGAATGCTTCGTGAAGACCGATGCGACCCGGCTCGCGGCCCTGCCGACCTCCGAGGCGATGCGCCCCCTGCTCGCCGACTGGCGCAAGGCGATGGACGCCCGCGCCACGGAAGGCCCCAACGCGCTGATCTTCCTCGAAGCCCGCGACGCCCGCGTCAAGGGCGCCAAGCTCAAGTATGAGGAACCTCCGCACAAGGACACCCTCGGCTTCTGGGTCAACGCCGAGGACACCGCCTCATGGACTTTCCAAGCCCCGAAAGCCGGCACCTATCGCGTGACGGTCCTGCAGGGCTGCGGCAAGGGCAACGGCGGCTCCGTCGTCGCCCTCGACACCCAGCAGGGCTCGTGCGAATTCACCGTCGAAGAGACCGGTCACTTCCAGCGCTTCGTCCCGCGCGAAATCGGCAAGCTGACGCTCGTCGCCGGCGAGAACACGCTCACCGTACGACCCGTCAAGAAGGCCAAGGCGGCGGTCATGGACCTCCGCCGCGTGATCCTCGAGCGCGTCGAGTAGACGCTCAGAGCGTCGCGAGCAGCGCGCGCAGTTCCGCCTCCGGCTCCTCGTGGCCCTGCGACACGGCAAGGGCGAGCGCGTCCGCGAAGGCGACCTTGGCGCCGGCCTGATCGCCCGCGGCCAGCAGGCTCTTGCCGAGCAGGATGCGCGGCATCATCCAGTCGGCCTTGGAAGCCGCGGCGAGGCGGAGATGCTCGACGGCGCCCGCGGCGTCGCCTTCGGCGAAGAGCGCCTGACCGAGCGAGAAACGGAAGAGCGGGTTCGCAGGATCGGCCGCGACGTGGCGGCGGAAGAGTTCGGAACGGGCCATGCTTACTTCTTCGTCTTGGCCGATGAACGGCGGAAGATGACCATCGAGAGGCCGGGGAGACGGACCTCGATCGAATAGGGACGGCCCTGGCAGGGGATCGCTTCGGCGACCACGCCGCCGAGGTTGCCGAGACCATGTCCGGCGTAGTAGGCCGAGTCGGTGTTGAGGGCCTCTTCCCAGCGGCCGGGGAAAGGCACGCCCAGGCGGTAGGTCCGCTCGACCGGGGTGAAGTTGCCGGCGACCGTCCAGGCCTGTTCGCCGCCGCGACGCTCGAAGGCGAGCACGCTCTGGGCGCCGTCGTCGGCGACGAGCCACGCGAAGCTCTCCGGACGCAGTTCGTTGGCGGCCAGGTCGGCATCGGCCACGTAGAGCTTGTTCAGGTCCGCCACGAGGCGCTGCACGCCCAGATGCAGCGGGTATTCCAACAGATGCCAGTCGAGCGAGGCGTCATGCTTCCATTCGGCGAACTGGCCGAACTCGCAGCCCATGAAGAGGGTCTTCTTGCCGGGCCACGACCATTGGAGGGCCAGCAGGCAGCGTAGGTTGGCGGCCTTGGTGGCGTCGTCGCCGCCGCTCATCTTGCCGATGAGGGAACCTTTGCCGTGGACGACCTCGTCATGCGAGAAGGACTGCACGAAGGCTTCGCTCCACTGGTAGAGCATGCCGAAGGTCAGCTTGTCGTGATGGAACTTACGGAAGAGCGGATCCTGGCGGAAGTAATCCAGCGTGTCGTGCATCCAGCCCATGTTCCACTTGAAGTCGAAGCCCAGGCCGCCTTCGGGAACGGACTTCGTCACGCCCGGGAAGGACGTGGACTCCTCGGCGATCATCGCGACGCCGGGCTGGTAGAGGCGGACGAGCGCGTTGACCTGACGGAGGAACTCGATCGCCTCGATGTTCTCGCGCCCGCCGAAGCGGTTCGGGATCCACTCGCCGGCCTTGCGCGAGTAGTCGAGGTAGAGCATCGAGGCCACCGCGTCGACGCGCAGGCCGTCGACGTGGAAGCGTTCGAGCCAGGAAAGCGCGGAGCAGACGAGGAAGCCGCGGACCTCATGGCGTCCGTAATTGAAGATCAGGGTGCCCCAGTCCTGGTGCTCGCCCAGGCGCGGGTCGGCGTGCTCATACAGGTGCGTGCCGTCGAAGCGGGCCAGCGCGAAGAAGTCGCGGGGGAAGTGGGCCGGCACCCAGTCGACGATCACCCCGATGCCGGCGCGGTGCAGCGCATCGACGAGCGTCATGAAATCGAGGGGCGAGCCGAAACGATGCGTGGGGGCGTAGAAACCCGTCACCTGATAGCCCCAGGAACCATCGAAGGGATGTTCCGACGGAGGCATCAGTTCGACGTGCGTGAAGCCCATCCGGACGCAGTAGGCGGCGAGCTGTTCGCCGAGCTCGCGGTAGTTCAGGACGCGGCCGCCCTCCTCGGGCACGCGGCGCCAGGAGGCGAGGTGGACCTCGTAGACGGACATCGGCCGGGAGCGCAGGTCGCGCTTCCGGCGGGATTCCATCCAGGCGCCGTCATGCCACGCGAAGCCCGAGAGGTCGCAGACGATCGCGGCATGGTTCGGCGAGGGCTCGAAGTGCAGCGCGTAAGGGTCGGTCTTGAGGAAGGGCGTGGTGTCGTGCGGCCCGACGATCTCGTATTTGTAGCGGGCGCCGGCGGCCAGGCCGGGGATGAAGATCTCCCAGATGCCGGAGGCCCCGAGGTTGCGCATCGGATGGGCGCGGCCGTTCCAGAGATTGTGGTCGCCCACGACCGAGACGCGGCGGGCGGAAGGGGCCCAGACGGCGAAGGACACGCCGGTGACGCCGTCGATGACGCGCACCTGCGAGCCGAGCTTGTAGTGGGCCCGGTGGTCGTCGCCTTTGCCGAGGAGGAAGAGGTCGTCCTCGGAGATCGTCGGCAGGAAACGATAAGGGTCGTCGACGTCGCGCCGGACGCCGTCGGGGTAGCTGACGCGGAAACGATAGCGGAAAAGCGTGGTGCCGGGCAGCTCGACCTCGAAGACGCCGCTCGCATGGAGGCGGGTCATCGGCACGGGGGCGCCGCCCTCCGGCAGGAGTTCGCAGGCGCTGGCCCACGGCAGGAGCGCGCGGGCGACCAGACCGCCGCCCTGGAGCGGATGCAGGCCCAGGAAACGGTGCGGCGAGGTCTCCTTGGCATCCACCAGGGCGGTCAACTCTGCTGGACTCAGGCGCATCCCGGAAGACTCCACGCCCGCCCGAGGGTCGGCAAGCGCTCATTACCCGAAAAACCTTGAGGGAAATCCCGGAGCGACAACTCTCGGCGGATGCCTGGCCGTCGCTTCTGGATCATCGCCGCAAGCCTCTCCCTGACCGTGGCGGCCATGGCCGCCGAACCGGCGCGGAAGGCCTCCGCCCCCCTGCCCGGCCAGCCCAACATCGAGGCCGACAGCTACGCCTCCGAGGAAGGCGGGAAGGTCGTCGTCGCCACCAACGCCCAGCTGCGCAGCAACGACAGCTTCCTTTCCGCGAAGAAGCTCCGCCTTGATTACCGCACGGGCGTGATCGTCGCCGAGGGCGAAGTCACCTACGCGACCAAGAGCCTCCGCATCCTCGGCGCCAAGGTCACCATCGACCCGCGCGCCGACGTCATCGAAGCCACCGACGTGCGCTTCGGACGCTCTCCCGTCTACTTCACCGCCGAGTCCCTGCGCATCGTCAAAGGCGACAGGCAGATCAAGGGCGTGCGCGTCTGGAACAACGAGCCCTCCGCGGCCGGCATGCACCTGAGGATCGACGAAGCTTCCTACGTCGAGAAGGAGGACCACCTCTCGCTGCGGAGCGCCACCGCTTACGCCGCCGGCGTGCCGCTCTTCAATCTGCCCTATTACGGCCAGCAAGGCCTCGACTTCCCCTACGAGATCATGCTCAACACGGGCAGCGAGGACAAGCAGGGGCGCTTCCTGCGCTCGACGATCCTCACGCGCGTCTCGCCCTCCCTCTCGGTCGGCGGCCTCCTCGACTACTACAGCACCTCCGGCATCCTCGTCGGACCGGCCCTGCGCTTCGACAACACGCGTACGCCGGGCGCCGGCACGATTTGGAAAGGCCGGATGCAGAGCGGCTGGATCGACGACCAAGCCACGCCTGTCGCGGACCTCTTCGGTCGTCTGCCTGACTCGCAGCGCGCCTTCCTCACGGGCGAAATCAACGGACGCACGCAGGACGGCGTCGAGATCGCCGGCAACGTCTTCGCCCAGACGGACCCCGACGTCCTGCGCTACTTCCGTCCCATGCTGATCGGGCAGGCCGGCAACCCCCAGCTCAACCTCGAAGTCGTCCGCCCGCTCGATGGCGGCTATCTCTCGGCCTCGCTGACCGCCAAGGCGGACAATTACCAGGACGTCGTGCAACGTCTCCCGGAATTCCGCTATGACCTGCCGACGACGATCCCCGGCGCCGACGGCTGGTCTCGACGTGCTTTCCTGAGCGTCGGCTACTTCACCGAACGCCCGTCGGCCGAGCTGCCGCTGGCCAGCTTCCAGGCCGCGACCCTTTCCGCCGACACCTGGTCCGCGGCGCGCGTCGACGGCTATTACGGCTTCAGCCGCAGCCTGGTCGCCGGCGATTGGCTGACCTTCCGCCCGGTCGCAGGCGTGCGCACCACCGCGTGGTCCGACGGACTCAACGGCGAGGGCGCGGCCACCAAGGTGATCGGCCAGGCCGGCTTCGACGTCGAAGGACTCTTCACCGGCACCTGGTCCGCGGACGCTCCCGCCTGGCATATCGACGGCATCCGCCACAGCGTGCGGCCTCTCTTCCAATATCGCGTCATGCCGGGCGCCGACCGCGAGGTCGGGGTCGTCCCCATGACCCAGCGCGCCGTCTCAGTCTCCGTGCTCGAGGAACTCGACCTCGCGGACCGTCTCGACGCCGCCTCGACCACCGACCGCCAGGCGATGCGCTTCGGCCTCCGCAACACCGTCGAGACCCGCGACGCCGTGCTCGGCTCGCGCGAACTGCTGCGCGCGGACCTCTTCACCGATTGGCGCCAAGGTCCCACGGACGCCGAGACCGGCCGCACCGACCTGCTCGGCTCGCTCAGCTTCAGCCCCGCCTCCTGGGTCACGATCACTTCCGCGGCGCGCGTACCCAACGGGGGCGGCGCGGCCCGCGAGTCCCTCCAGTCGATCGCCCTCAACTCAGGCGACTTCTGGCGCACTTCCTTCAGCTGGGTCGAGCTCAACCAGGCCACGCAGGCCCGCCAGCTGGTCTGGGACGGCCGGGTCCGACTCAACTCCGTCTACAGCCTCGTCTCCGGCCTGAATTACGACGCCCGGCTGGACCAGACCACCCTGCTCTGGGCGGGCTTGATCCAGCGCATCGGCAACTCCTGGGAACTCGAATACGGGGTGAATAAGCGCATGGACCCGATCAACCGGGGCATCAGCTCATTGGGCTTCCACCTGCGAGTGAGATTGTTCAAGTTCTGAGCCGTGACGGACACCCCTCCAGACTCTCCTTCGGTTCCCGCGGACGGCATCCTGCCGCCGCCGGACCTGCCGATCCGCCTCGACGTCTTCGAAGGCCCGCTGGACCTGCTGCTCTTCCTGATCCGCAAGAACGAGATCGATATCTACGACATCCCGATCGAGAAGGTCACCCAGCAGTACCTCGAGGTCCTGCGCACGCAGGAGAAGGATAACCTCGAGCTCGCCGGCGACTTCTTCGTCATGGCGGCCACGCTGATGTACATCAAGAGCCGCATGCTCCTGCCTGTCGAAAGCCGGCCCGAGGAGGAAGTCGCGGCCGCCGACGAAGGCCAGGACCCGCGTTGGGCGCTCGTCCAGCAGCTCATCCAATATAAGCGCGTCAAGGAGACCGCCGCGATCATCCGCGGCCTCGTCGACGACCGCCAAGGCCTGCTCGGACGCCATGTCATCCAGCCGCAGGGCGACGACGCGGTCGTCCGACCGGTCGCCAAGGCCGACCGGATCGAACTCTGGAACACCTTCAACCTGGTCCTGCGCCGCCTCGCCGAACGCATCCAGCCGGGCAACATCTCCACGGAAACCGTCACGGTCTCCGACCGCATGGAGACCATCCTGGCCCGCCTCGAGACCGAGCCGACGTTCGTCTTCACCAGCCTGCTGCCCGAACGCCCGACCGTGGGGTTCTTGGTCGCCACCTTCCTCGCCTGCCTCGAGCTCGCGCGCCTGGGTAAGCTCAAATTGGAGCAGGACGCCTCCTTCGCGGAGATCAACTGCACCAAGTCCGAGCCCGACTCGGCTCCCAACGCCGGCGAAGCCTTGGAAGGAGGCTCGGAGTTTGACCAGCCGGCCGGCGACGCCGAGTAAGCGTCAGGCTTGAAATCACCCCCGAAGCGGTCAGATTGCAGGCATGGCCAGCGCGAAGCGCCCCTCTAACCGCCTGCTCGGACTCGGGCTGGACGCGACCGACCAGCACAAACGCATCACCCGAGGAGATGGGTTCTCTTTGGTCGGGGGCTCCGAGGAGACGCATGAGCGCATGACGGAGACGGTCATCAAGACATCGGAAGACCTGAGCCGTAAAGGCCGGACCATCGCCGATGCCCGGCCGGAGGAACTGGCCGACCTGTTGCGCAAGCACGACCGCGGTGCTTGAGCTCAAAATGGAGCCACAGACGGATTGACTCACCTCTTTCGCAGGATTTGACTGCCTCTCCCCAATGAGCAACGAGCTGCCCCCTCCTCCTCCTCCGCCTCCTCCCCCGCCTGCGCCGGAAGGAGAAAACTCCGCGCCGAGCGCTCCGAAGCTCAAGCTGACCAAGCCTGTTTCGCCGGTCGCCAACGAAGGTGCGCCCGTGCCTCCGCCGCCCGCCCCGACGGCAGGCGCGCCGATTCCTCCGCCGCCCGCCCCGACGGCCGCCGCGCCGATTCCGGCCCCGGTCGCCGCGCCTCGCCCGGCCACCACCCCGGCCAACCGCTCGGTGGGCAAACTCGCCGTGTCGTTTGACCTCCTCGCCCTCGCCGCTTCGCTCGCGGGCGCGGTCCTCCTCACGATCGAGCTCTTCGTGAAATCCAAAGGTTAACCGACTCTCCCATGGCCTCCGACCTCATCGCTCATCTCGACAACAACAACTTCGAAGCCACCATCAAGGCTTCGACCGTCCCCGTGCTGGTGGACTTCTGGGCCACCTGGTGCGGCCCATGCAAGCAGATCGGCCCCGTGCTCGACCAGCTCGCCGCCGAGATGAACGGCACCGTCCAGATCGCCAAGGTCGACGTCGACACCAACCAGGCACTCGCCCAGCAGCTTGGCGTGAACTCCATCCCCGCCCTCTTCCTCTTCAAGAACGGCGTCGTGGTGGACAAGATGGTCGGCGCGCGCCCGAAGGGCGACATCGCCGCCTTCATCAAGAAGCACGCCTGATCCGGCCGGCGTAAGCCCCAATAGAAAGGCCCGGGATCGCTCCCGGGCCTTTTTTGTCGGCGGCGGACGGCGCCGGCTTACTTGGTCTCGAGCGGATGCTCCTTGAGCAGGTCGGCCGGAACGTACTGGGCGCGGTTGCCGATGGCCTTGCGGACTTCGGCGACCTTGGTGTCCATGACGGGCTCGCCGGTGTTGCCCCAGGCCTGTCGGACGTAGGTGGCGATATGGGCGATCTGGGCGTCCTTGAGACCGGCCCCGATGTTCGGCATGTTGCCGTTATACTTCACGCCGTTGACCTCGATCTCACCGGCGAGACCGGCGAGGATGGCCTTGATGAGGCGATCTTCGGCGCCGGCGACCCAGGCGGACTTGGCGAGCGGCGGGAAGGCGCCCGGGACGCCGAGACCGGTGGCCTGGTGACAGGCCGCGCAGTTCGCGAGGAAGAGCTGCTCTCCCTTGGCGACGTCGGGTTCGAAGACCACGGGACCCCCGCCCACGACGGCCTTGGGGGCGTCGAGGTCGAAGGCCGAGGCCGAGAAACCGCCGGCGTTTTTGGTGAGGTAGACGCCGGCCCAGAAGCCGAATCCGCAGAAGAGGAAGACGATGAAGATCGGCGTGAGGGAGAAACCCTCGGCCGGCTCGTCCTTGTCGCGGGAGAGCTGGGCGTGAACCTCCACCAGGCGCCCGTCGGAGGGGCCTTCGGAGCCGGAAGGACCCCGGCGCGGGCGGTTGCTATCGGAATGACGGTTACGGTCGTTCATGGGTTCACTTCTTCAATTTGGCTTCCGGCGAGGGATAATCCTGGCGGAGGGATTTCAGGTAGGCCACGAGGGCCGCGCGCTGCGCGGCGTCGACGAAGCGGTAGGAAGGATGCCAGGCCGCTCCGCTGGAAGCGGGATCGGTCAGGAGGGTCTCGACGTTGATCTTGGACGAACGCGCGCCGTAGTTAGCGAGATCAGGTCCCAGACGACGCTCGCCGAGCAGCACCTGCGGCTGCAGGGCGTAGTCGCGGGCGACGGAAGGACGGACGCCGAAGCCGCGGGCGATGTCGCTGCCCTGCCCCGCCGGACGGACCTGCTGGGTGTGGCAGCTGACGCAACCTAGGGAGACGTAGACGGCTCGGCCTTGGACGGCCTGCCCGGGTTCGCGGGAGGGGAAGAGCGCGCCGCCTTCTTCGCCGGCCGCGCGACCGAGGCCGCCGAGCTGGGACTGACCGCTGAGCACGAGCGCCCCGAAAGGCAGCGCGACGGCGAGGAAGACGCCGGCCAGGAGAGTGTTGAGGTTCTTCATGGTGGGGGTCCGGTTAGTCGTGACGGCCGGAAGCGGCCGGAGCGGAAGATTTGAGGATCATGCCGAAGGCGTTGAGGGCGAAGGCGACGTGTCCCACGAGGAGCAGCACCGCGGAAATCGTCAGCATGAAGAACCAGGAAGACTCGGCGCGGAGGACGTCGGCGTAGGCGACGGCCGGGTCGGCGAGGAGCTGGCCGGTCTGCCAGCCGCCGACCAGCCAGGCGACGAGCGCGCCGACGAAGCCGAGCGCGGTGGCCCAGAAGTGCACATGGACGAGCTTGGCCGAGGGCCAGAGCGCGCCGGTGAGGCGAGGCAGCACGAAGTAGCTCGCGCCGAAGAGCACCATCGTGGCGCAGCCATAGACCAGCAGCTGCTCGAGGCCGGCGCCGAAGGAGGTGAAGCGGACCAAAGCGCTCGGAGCGCGGAAGGCGAAGACGCCGCCGAGGAGGCCGGCGAGGGTGAACGCGGCGGCCCCGAAGCTGACGAAGCGCAGCGTCGTGTCGTTCCAGGCGCGGGTCCAGCCGCCCTGCGTGAAGAGCGTGCCGTGGACGTTGATGGCGATGATGATGACCGGGATGAGCATCATCGCGGCGGCGACGACGCCGGTCGACTGGAGCCAGAGCGGGACGGGCGAGCCCACGAGGGCGGCCGGGCCGGTCCAGCCGGCGAAGAGGAAGAAGGTCCAGAAGGCGACCGGGGCGAGGTAGTAGCCGGTCAGCGTGCGCTCGAGCACCTTCGGCAGGAAGTAGTAGATCGCGGCGAGGGCCGAGGCGCCGAACCAGAGCTGCAGGAGGTTCGCGACGAACCAGCTGTGCGCGATCGCCTGGACCACGCCGGAAGCGGGCTGCCATAGGACGAGGAGCTGGGCCAGCAGGTAGAAGAGCGGGAAGGCGAACGATGCGCCGACCACGAACCACTGGGAGGCGAACGTGTGTCCCGTCGGACGGCGCGCGAACGCGACGATCGGCCAGAAACCGGCCAGCAGGAAGGCGACGGCGAGGACGGGGCCGACCTCACGCGGGAAGTCGAGGAGGCGGAAGCCGCTCAGCTCACCGGCGAAGACGCGGACGACGCCGTAGGTCAGCGCGAGGTTCCAAGCCACGCCGCCGAGCTGGGCCAGCCAGCCGTTGCGGAACTCGAAACGACCGAGCTGCGAGAGCAGCCAGAGGTTGAGGGCGAAGAAGGCGTTGAAGCCCCAGCCGTAGACGAAGAGTCCCTGCTGGGCGGCGGCGACGCGACCGGGCGTGAACCACGGGCAATCGCGGAAGACCCCGCCCTGGAGCGAACCAAGGTCGAGCGCGGCGATCACGCCGAGCACCGAAGCGGCGAGAAGCCAGACGACGGCGGAGACGAAGAAGAGGAGGAAGGGGCCGCGGAGCGAAGCCTCGACGCGCGAGACGCGACCGTCTCCTTCGGGAGGACGGCCCTGCGGGCGGCCGGAATGATTATCCTGGGTCATCGGAAAAGGTTGAGGGATTATTTGAGGCCGAGTTCGGCGGTGGTCCAAGGAGCCGTGCGGGCGGCGTTGGCGGCGCGGATGGCCTTGACCTGATCGGTGGTGACCGGGTTGCCCTGGTTGCCGAAGCTCTGACGGACATAGGTGAGGACGTCGGCGATGTCGGCGTCGGAGACACCGGCGACCGGCGGCATCATGCTGTTGTAGGTCATGCCGTTGACGGTGATCGGACCCATCAGGCCCTGGAGGATGAACTTCACCGGCAGCTCGGGATTACCCACGACGATCGGGGCGTTGGCGAGCGGCGGGAAGACGGGAGGCAGGCCCATGCCGGTCGGCTGGTGGCAGGCGATGCAGGTGCGGGCGTAGACGGCGGCGCCGCGCTTCATCTGCTCGGGGTCGGCCTTGACGAAGGCGCCGGCCTTGGCGACGGGAGCGGCGACAGGCGCGGCGGCGGGAGCCGGAGCGGGACCGGCGGCGGCCTGGAGCTTGGCGATGACCTTGGGGTCCTTGGCGACGAGCGCGACGGCATCCTTGAGCGGGATGCGGTAGGTGCCGTCGGAATTGCGGGCCGGCTCGGAGAGGAGGGCCTGCGCCTTCTTGGCGGTCTCGGCGCGCAGGTCCTTCTGGGCCTGGCGGCGGAGGGCGTCGTCGGTCGGTCCCTGACGGACGGCGAGGTAGGAGTAGCCGGTCACGATCAACCCGGCGGCGACGAGGGAGACGACGCCGAGCCAGACGGCGATCTGGCCGGGGATCAGCGGGCGCCTCCCGGAGGAAGAATGGTCACTCATGATAGTTGATGGACTCGAGGATGCGGGGGTCGTGGACCGGGATCGTCTCCTGGCGGGACGCGCCGCGCAGGAAGAGCGCGAACACGACGCCGCCGAAGCCTGCGATCGCGAGAAGGTCGAGGAAGAGGGAAGAAGTGAGGAAAGGCGTCACCACGAATTTCTCGGGCGTCGACGCGTCGTAGACCTGGCGGGGCAGCGCGTTGAACCAGAGGTCCACGATGCCGCCGACGAGGATGATCCAGGCGACGGCGAGGAGGCGGCCGGCGACGATCTTGGTGCGGTAGAACAGCAGGGACAGGAACGGCAGCAGGAAGAAGCCGAAGATGAGGTACATCGAGACGCCCCACCACTCGTTCTTGAGGCCGGTGGCGGCGTCGAACTCGCGGATGTTGTACCAGAAGGTCTCTTCCGGGATGTTCGCGGTGTAGATCAGGAAGTACTGCGAGAAGCTGATGTAAGCCCAGAAGACGGTGAAGGCCAGCATCAGGCAGCCGAGCACGTGGCGGTGGGCCTGGTTGAGGAGGCCGTCGAGCCAGCCGCCGTTGGAAAGCTTGTAGGTGAGGATGACCGTCACCGCGAGGGCGAGGCGGATCGAGAGCGCGAAGAACCACACGCCGTACATGGTCGAGAACCAGTGGTACGAGAGGGCCATCAGGCAGTCGAAGGCGAGCATCGTGAGGGTCACGGCGCCGAGGGGGATGCCCACGGCCGAGACGGCGTGGAGGCGGTGCGTGTGGCCGGCGGTGCGGTCGGTGTCCTGGGCGAAGGACCAGCGGCGCAGGAGCGCGGCGAGGCCGCCGAAGACCACGGCGTAGAGGGCGACGCGGATCAGGAAGAACTTCTCGTTGAGGAACCAGCTCTTGGCCTGGAGGATCGGATCATGGCCGACGGTGTGCCCGCCGGGCAGCACGTGGGCGGCGTCGGTCCAATCCCACAGGGCGTGGCGGAAGGATTCGACGAAGGCCAGCGGGACGATGCCGAGCAAGATGACGACCGGCAGGCCGGCGATCAGCAGCTCCCAGTTGCGGCGGATGAGCGGAGCCCAGCCGGCGTCGAAGACGCGGGTGATCATCGTCAGCATCAGCATGCCGATGAGGACGGAGACCCAGAAGAGTGAGCCGACGAGGACCGAGAGGGCCTGGCGGTTCTCGTGATGGGCGACGCCGGCGAAGGCGAAGTACCAGACGACGGCGAGGGCGACGACGCCGACGGCCAGGAACTTCTTCCAGTGGGCGGTGAGGGCGTGAGGCGAGGAAGTGCTCATGGACGGATTACTTGATTTGGGCCTTCACGGCGGCGGGGACGAGTTCGGGCGGGCAGTTCTGGGAGAGCTGCAGGGCGCGCAGGTAGGCCACGACGGCCCAGCGCTCCTCGGGGGTGAGCTTGTCGCCGTACCCCATCATGGTGTTCTTGCCGTTGGTGATGACGTCGAAGATCTGGCCGTTCGGGTAGGCGCGGATGAGGGGCGTCTGCAGGTTGGCGATCGTGACGATGGCGACGTCGCCTTCGAGGGCGGAGCGCACCTTCATGATGCCGTTGCCGTCGGCGGCGTCGCCGTGGCACACGGCGCAGTAGACCCGGTACTTGGCTTGGCCGAGGTTCAGGACGGCGGCGTCGACCGCGTAAGGCTGCGGCTGGCCCTTGGTCAGCTTGAGGGACTTCGCCGGGAAGCCGGGGAGGAAGGCGCCCTTGGCGTCCTTGCCCGTGACGAACGACGGGTTGAGGGATTCGGCGCGACGGTAGTCGGCGGAGAAGACCTTGAGGGGCTCGAGTCCGTTGCCGCGGGCGACGGTGCCGGCGACGGGCGGACGCGCGTCGCGGCCGTCGGCGAAGAACTTGTTCTCACCCTGGGCCTTGTACTTGCTCTGATAATCCATGTCGTCGAAGACATAGACGGGGGTGTCCTTGGACACCTTGCCCTGGAAGCCGAGGAAGCTGATCGTGGCGACGACCGCGACGGCGAGGAATGCGAGGTAACGGGTCATTGGGGGCGGATTAGTCGCGGATGACGGTGATCTCCTGGCCGCCGAGCGACTGGAGGAAGTTGCGCGACTCGTCGAGGTGGAACCGCGGATCGCGGGCCTCGAGCACGATCATGAACGTGTCGTCGGACACGCGCGCGAAGTGCGGGAGGTCGAAGAGCGGATGGTTGTGCCGGGGGAGGCGGTTGAAGATGAACTGGCCGAAGAAGGTGCCGAACGCGGCGAACAGGATCGTGCACTCGTAGAGCACCGGGAACGGGAAGATCACGCTCCAGTAGGGCTTGCCGCCGACGATCAGCGGGTAGTCGTACGAGTTCATGTACCACGTGAGCAGGCAGCCGGTGATGAAGCCGGTGACGCCGCCCAGCAGGGTCAGGCGCGGGACGGGGGAGCGAGGCAGGCCCATGGCCTGGTCCATGCCGTGGATCGGGAAAGGCGTGTGGACGTCCCAGTTCTTCCAGCCGGCGTCGCGCACCTTCTCGGCGGCGTGGAACACGTCGGAGACCTTGCGGAAAGTGCAGGCCACGCCGTGGATGCGTTCGTTGCGTTCGTTCATGGTCGGTTTACGGCGGGGATCAGTGGGCGTGGGGGTCGGCCTGCGGCGCGACCATCTTCACCTCGGCCATGGGGAGCAGAGGCAGGAAGCGCACGAACAGGAGGAAGAGGACGGAGAAGAAGCCGAAGGTTCCGAAGAAGGTGAAGATATCCACGATGGTCGGGGAGTAGTAGCCCCAGCTGGACGGCAGGTAGTCGTTGGCGAGCGAGGTGATGGTGATCACGAAGCGCTCGAACCACATGCCGACGTTGACGAAGAGGCAGATGATCCAGACGAGGGAGTGGTTCTCGCGGACCTTCTTGAACCAGAAGAGCTGCGGCGTGATCACGTTGCAGGACACCATGATCCAGTAGGCCCAGGCGTACTGGCCGAAGGCGCGGTTCACGAAGGCGAACTTCTCGAAGGAGTTGCCCGAGTAGGCCGCGATGAAGAACTCGGTGGCGTACGCGTAGCCGACCATCGTGCCGGTCGCCAGGATGATCTTGCACATGTTGTCGATGTGGTACTGGTTGATGACGTCGTGCAGGCGGTAGATCGCGCGCAGCGGGAGCATCAGGGTGAGCACCATCGCGAAGCCGGAGAAGATGGCGCCGGCGACGAAGTACGGGGGGAAGATGGTCGTGTGCCAGCCGGGGACGTTCGAGACGGCGAAGTCGAACGAGACGATGGTGTGCACCGAGAGCACGAGCGGGGTCGAGAGGCCGGCGAGCAGCAGGTAGGCCATCTCGAAGTTGGACCACTGGCGGTTCCCGCCGCGCCAGCCCATGGCGAGGACGCTGTAGAAGGCCTTGCGCCACCAGGTGGTCGCGCGGTCGCGGATCGTGCCGAGGTCAGGGATCATGCCCATGTACCAGAACAGCGTCGACACGGTGAAGTAGGTGGAGACCGCGAAGACGTCCCACTCGAGCGGGGAACGGAACTGCGGCCAGATGCCGTTCTGATTAGGCAGGGGCAGGAGCCACCAGCCGAACCAGACGCGACCGACGTGGAAGAGGGGGAAGAGACCGGCGCAGCAGACCGCGAAGATGGTCATGGCCTCGGCGGCGCGGTTGATGGAGGTGCGCCACTTCTGGCGGAGGAGGCAGAGGATCGCCGAGATCAGCGTGCCGGCGTGGCCGATGCCGACCCAGAACACGAAGTTGACGATGGCCCAGCCCCAGCCCACGGGCGAACGGAGGCCCCAGGTGCCGGTACCGGTGGCGACGAGGTAGCCGAGGCCGAGGAACGTGAACGACGCGACGAAGAGCGCGACGCCGAACATGATCTTCCACCAGAGCGGAGTCTCTTCCTCGACGATGCCGCAGACCTTGTCGGTGATCCAGTGGAAGCCGCGGTTGTTGAGGATCAGCGGCGAGCGCGGAAGCTCGGCTGGGCGAACCTTGTCGAGGATCGCGGGGCGCTCCGGGGAGCTGTCGTGGGCGTGAGCCATGGGACGGAGGGTCTTTTAAGGATTACTTGGAGTGGGTCTTCGCGCCGTGGGCGTCGCCGTGCGCGGGGGCGCCATGGGCGTCGCCATGCGGGGCGCCGTGCGACTCGCGACCGGCCATCTCGACGCGGGAAAGCGGGACGAGGTTGGCGCCGGGCATGCGGAGGTTGAGGTTGCGCAGCTTGGCCTGGTAGGTCGTGCGCGGACGGGTGTTGAGGTAGGTCAGCGCGCCGTAGGTGCGGCTCGAGGCCTTGGCCTTGGCGACGCGGGTCTTCGGGTCGGTGATGTCGCCGAACTCGATCGCGCCGGCCGGGCAGGCCTGCTGGCAGGCGACCTTGATGGCGCCGTCGCGGACGTTGATGTCGGCCGAGTTGCGGGCGCGGACCTTGGCCTGGATCTTGGCTTCCTGGATGCGCTGCACGCAGTAGGTGCACTTCTCCATGACGCCGCGCATGCGCACGGAGACGTCCGGATTCTTCTGCAGCTGCGGGAGGTCGGCCGGATCCTTGACGGCCTTCTCCGGACCGAGGGGGCCTTCGTAGAGATGGCCGTCGACGCGCTTGTTGTAATCGAGGAAGTTGAAGCGGCGGACCTTGTACGGGCAGTTGTTCGCGCAGTAGCGGGTGCCGATGCAACGGTTGTAGGCCATCGTGTTGAGGCCCTGGTCGTCATGGACGGTGGCGTTGGCGGGGCAGACGGTCTCGCACGGGGCGGTCTCGCAATGCATGCACGCGACGCCCATGAAGGTGACCTGCGGGTCCTCGGGGATCGCGTTACCGGCGGCGGCGCGGCCGTCGAAGAAGTAGCGGTCAAGGCGGATCCAGTGCATGTTGCGTCCCTTGAGCACCTGGTCTCGGCCGACGACGGGGATGTTGTTCTCGGACTGGCACGCGGTCACGCAGGCGTTGCAGCCGGTGCACGTGTTGAGGTCGATCGACATGCCCCACTGCTGGAGCTGGGGGAACTTGTCCTCGTGGCCCTGCCAGACAGCCACGTTCGGGGCGACGGAGTGGGCGGGATGCTCGTAGGCGGAGTTGCCGCGCGGGGTGGTGACCGCCTTCTGCGCGGGCGACAGGTTGCCGTCCTTACCGTAGACGGCGGGAGCATGGCCGTCGATGCCGAGCTTCGCGAAGTTCTCGTTCTTCCGGAGGTCCTCGACGTTGCCTTCGCGGATGATGTCGCGGCCTTCCATCGACCAGTGGTCCTGCATGTTGCAGACGACGACGGAGGCGGCGGAGAGCGTGAGCTTGGCGCCGGTGCGCACGGCAGGCTCGGCGGCGGAGACCAGCGGGTAGGCGTCGAAGCCGTTGCCGGTGACGCGACCGGCGAGGCGTTCGTCGACACGGGTGGCGACGCGCCCGGCGACGCGGCGACCGAAGCCGAGCTGGAGGCCGATGGTGTGGTCGGCCATGCCCGGCATGATGAAGACCGGACCGGTGACGGACTTGCCGCCGACGGTGACGGTGGCGATACGGCAGATGAGGCGGCCGTCCTCGAGCCGGTTGATGTTACGGTTCAGCGCGCCGATCTCGTTGATGACCATCGCCTCGGGCTCGATGGCGAGCTTCGCGGCGAACTTCGGGCTGACGAGGATGACGTTCTCCCAGACGGTCTTGGTCATGGGATCCGGAGCCTCGGCGAGCCAGCCGTTGTTGGCCAGGAGGCCGTCGCCGGAGTGGACGCTGGGCAGGAGACGGACTTCGAGGGAGTCGAAGGAGAGGGCCGGAGCGCCGTAGGCCTTGATCTGGCCGACGCTGACCGCAGGCTTGGCCGCGGCGAAGGCGGAACCGGCGAGCACGCCTTCGGCGAGCCAGGCGGCGAAGGCTTCGTCGGTGACGTTCTTCGAGAGGGAGTTGAAGGTCTCGCGGACGAGCGCGTGCGAATCCTTGTCGGAACCGGCGAACGGCGCGAGGACGTCGAGCTCGGTGACCGTCGCGAAGAGCGGGTCGATCATCGGCTGGACCGGCACGTAGGTGCCGTCGACGGTTCGGCCGTCGGACCAGCTCTCGAGGTAATGCGACGCAGCGAGGAAGGTGCCGGCGGCGGCCTTCACGGCGGCCGAGGTCTCGTCGAAGGACGGGCCATGGTAGCCGAGGCGGACGACCTTCTTGGCGGCCTTGATGGCGGCGGCGAAGTTCACGTCGGCCGGAGCGTCGTACACCGGGTTGCCGCCGAGGATGACGAGGGTCTGGGCGGGCTGGGCGACGAGCGAGGCGATCGTCGGAGCGGCGGGAGCCGGGACGGCGACGTACTTGACGGCGGCGCCGAGGGCCTGGTTGGCGAGGAAGACGGCGCGATGCGCGTCGGCGGAGAGATGATCGCCCGCAACGATGAGGGCTTCGCCCTTGGCGGCCTTGACGAGGTCGGCCACGCATTCGGTGACCCACTTGGCGTCGACGTTGATGCCCGAGACCTTCGACTTGAGCGCGGCGGCGTCGGCGGAACCCTTCTGCGCGAGGACTTCGGCGGCGAAGAGCAACGCGAGGCCGGAAATGTGCGACGACGAAGCGCGGAGACGGTGGTCGGCCGCGGCGCCGGTGAGGGAGAAGACGGATTCGACGACGTAGAGGCGCGTCATCTTCTCGGCTTCGGCGGCCGTGTCGGCGCGACGGGCGGAGGAGTAGGCGCGGGTGTCTTCGACGGTCGTGTCGTGCGCGCCGAGGAAGTCGCGGTCGAGGCTCAGCACGCGGCGGGCCTTGGCGTAATCGGGGAGCGCGCGGGCGCCGAGGACGGCGTCGGCGCGGTCCTGGGCGACGGGGGTGTATTCGACCCAGCGGGCCTGCGGGTAAGCGGCCTTGATCGCGGCGACGAGTCGGGCGCGCGTGGGCGAAGTGGACGGACGGGCGAGGAACGCCAGCCCCGCGCCGGCGCCGGCCTTGGCCTCGGAGGCGAGACCGCGCACGAAAGCGCGGGGGTCGGCGACGGAGGAAGCCATCGCGCGATCCGGATCGTACATGTCGAGCACGCTGGCCTGGGCGAACTTCGAGGAAGCGCCGCCGTTGGCGCGGTGGCTCGGGTTGCCTTCGATCTTGGTCGGGCGGTGCTGATGCGTCTCGACGAGGATCGGCTGGTTGGCGAACTCGCCGGGGAAGGAGGAAGCGTAATAAGTGGCGACGCCGGGGATGGTGTTCTCCGGCTGCTTGGCGTAAGGGAGCGTGTGGTTGCGGGGCTCGCGGCAACCGGCGAGGCCGAGGCCGGCGAGGCCGAACGAGGCGCCCATGAGCATCAGGAATTCGCGGCGTTCGACGGAAGAGATGGCGGAGGCGCCGTCGAGGAACTCGCGCTCGGCGCGGGTGCGGAACTCGGGCGACTTGTTGCGCTCGTCGAGGCTGCGCCAGTACGAGGGACCGGTCGGCTCGCCGGCCTGGGCCGCGGGGTGTTCAAAGACTTTCTTGCTCATCGGAAAAGGCGTGGGGGATTAGCGGTGGCAGCCCGAGCAGCTCTGGGGCGGATTGACCTTCCAGTCGTGCACGAACTTCGTGCCGTCGGCGACCTGCTGGGCGGGGGTCGCGGCCTGGTAGGCGAGGTCGGTGACCTTGCCGACCGGACGCAGCACCTGCTCGGGATTGCGGTGGCAATCGAGGCAGAAGGACATGTTCAGGGACTTCTGCTGGCCGACGACGACCTGCTGGTCGATGCGTCCGTGGCACTCGACGCAGCTGACGCCGCGGTTCACGTGGACGGCGTGGTTGAAGTACACGTAGTCGGGCACCTTGTGCACCTTGACCCAGCGGATCGCTTCGCCGGTCTCCATGCTCTTCTTCACGAGCGCCAGCGCGGGGCTGTCGGTCTTCACCTGGCTGTGGCAGTTCCAGCAGGTGTTCGTCGTCGGGACGTTCGAGTGGCCGGACTTGTCGACGTAATTATGGCAGTAACGACAGTCCAGACCGAGGACCGAATCCGGACCGGCGTGGAAGGAATGGTCGAAGGCGACGGGCTGGTCCGGCGTGTATCCGACGTTCAGATACTTGTTGGTCGCATATTCGTTGACCGCGGCGGCGACGACGACGCCGGTGACCAGGAGGCAGACGAGGACCTGGAACGGGGCGGCGTTGATCGCCCGGGAGAAGAAGTTACCGCGCGGGGCCGGGCGGTTGAGGAATTCGAGGAGCTTGCGCATCGCGTTCAGACGAAGGGATTGGCGGTTTTTTGACCGAAGAGGCACGAAAGACAGACCCCCTTCGCAACCCAAATTTGAGGGGTTTTAGTCGCTTTTCAGGGGTCGTATAAGGATAACCTATCCAGTATCGTGTGAATGGTCTGTGATTATATCATTTAAATAATTGAATGACAATTATTTACATAATTTAGAATGAATCTAAACTACCCAACCCTTCCCCTCCCTGCTGATGCTTGCTTTCAAACTATTAGGCCGGCCAACGGAAAACCCCAGTGGGGCTTATCCGTTGGCCGGCCTAGGTCTGGGTGAGCTCCGACTTAGCGGGTCAGGGACTTCGCGGCGCTCTGGACGAGGTCGACGAAGCTCTTGGCCTCGAGGGAGGCGCCACCGATGAGGCCGCCGTCGATGTCATGCTCGGCGAGCAGGGCGTCGGCGTTGTCGGGCTTCATCGATCCCCCGTAGAGGATGCGGACGCGGGCGGCGGTCTCGGCGCCGAACTGGGCGACGAGCAACGAGCGGATGAAGGCGTGGACCTCCTGGGCCATGGCCGGGGTGGCGGTCTTGCCGGTGCCGATCGCCCAGACGGGCTCGTAGGCGATGATGACCTGCTCGGCCTTGCCCGCGGGGACGCCGGCGAGACCGAGCTCGACCTGACGCTTCACCACTGCGTTCGTGGTGCCGGCCTCACGCTCGGAGAGCAGTTCGCCGACGCAGAGGATGGGCTTGAGCGAGGCGGCCAGGGCGGCGTTGACCTTGCGGTTGATGAACGCGTCGTCTTCGCCGAAGAGGCTGCGGCGCTCGCTGTGGCCGAGGATCACGTACCCGACGTGCAGGTCGCGCAGCATGGCGGCCGAGACTTCGCCCGTGAAGGCGCCGTTGGCCTTATCGTGCATGTTCTGGGCGCCCACGGCGAGGTGGGTGCCTTCGGCGGCGGCGCTCACCGCGGAGAGCGCGGTGAAGGGCGGGCAGAGGACCACCTGGACGGCGGACTCGGTGCCGACGGCGGCGGCGATGGCCTTCACGAGGTCGGTGCCTTCGGAGGCCGTCTTGTTCATCTTCCAGTTACCGGCGATGAGGGGGGTGCGTTTGGACATAGGAGGGGATTGGAGGGGGTGATGAGGTCGGAATTTGGTTCAGGCCGACAGGGCCGCGACGCCCGGGAGGATCTTGCCTTCGAGATATTCGAGGGAAGCGCCGCCGCCGGTCGAACAGTGCGAGACTTTGCCGTCGACGCCGAACTTCTTGGCCGCCGTGGCGGTGTCGCCGCCGCCGACGATGGTGATCGCGCCGCCGTCCGTGGCCTTGGCCACCGCGGCCGCCATGGCCTTGGAGCCGACGGCGAACTTCTCGAATTCGAACACGCCGCACGGGCCGTTCCAGACCACCGTGCCGGCGCGGCCGATGGCGGCCTCGTACAGCTTGATGGACTCGGGACCGCAGTCCATGCCTTCCCAGCCGGCGGGGATGCCGGACTGCATGGTGGCGGGCTGGGTGTTGGAATCAGGGGAGAACTTGTCGCCGCAGACGAAGTCCACCGGGAGGGTGACCTTCACGCCGCGGGCCTTGGCCTTGTCGAGCAGCTCCTGGACGATCTTGGCGCCTTCGGCGTCGAAGAGGGAATTGCCGATCTCCATGCCGTCGCAGACCTTGCGGAAGGTGTAGGCCATGCCGCCTCCGATGATGATCTCGTCGGCCTTCTCGATGAGGTTGCGGATGAGCGGGATCTTGTCGGCGATCTTGGCGCCGCCGAGGATGGCGAGCAGCGGGCGCTTCGGGTTGTTGAGCACGGTGTCGAAGGCCTTGAGCTCGGCTTCGAGGAGGAAACCGGCCGCCTTGCGGGGCAGGTTGACGCCGACCATCGAGGAGTGGGCGCGGTGCGCGGTGCCGAAGGCGTCGTTCACGTAGACGTCGCCCAGACGCGAGAGAGAGGCCCTGAATTCGGCCACTTTAGCGGGGTCGGCCTTCTGGCTGGTGCCGTCTTCGAGCTTCACCTTGCCCTCTTCCTCGATGTGGAAGCGCAGGTTTTCAAGGAGCAGGACCTCGCCCGGCTGCAGGGCCTTGGCGGCGGCTTCGGCCTCGGCGCCCACGCAGGCGGCGACGAACTTTACCGGCTTGCCCAGGAGCTTCTCGAGCTCGGCGGCGACGGGGCGGAGGGAGAACTTCTCGACGACCTTGCCGTCCGGGCGGCCGAGGTGGGACATAAGCACCAGGGAGGCGCCGCCTTCGAGCAGGAACTTGATCGTCGGCAGGGCCGCGGCGATGCGCTGCGTGTTCGTGATGGCGCCGGTCTTCTTGTCCTGGGGGACGTTGAAGTCGACACGGACGAGGACACGCTGGCCCTTGACGGAGCCGAGTTCGCGGAGGGTAGGAGCAGGCATGGTGGTGAAAGGCAGCAGAGAAAGGCGTAAGGCCAAGGGTGGGAAGAACAAACCGCCCACGGACCCGCAAACCGTCATTACCGCCCTCCCCCGCCCCGCCGGAGCCCAAAACAAGACAGGCGGCCCGGATGGGCCGCCTGTCGCGGGAGGGGTCGCGCGCGGCTCAGAGCTTGGCGGTGACCTTACCCAGGAGCTCGACGACGCGGTTGGAGTAGCCCCACTCGTTGTCGTACCAGCTGATGAGCTTGAAGAAGTTCTTGTTCAGCTCGATCGAGGAGCCCGCGTCGAAGATCGACGAGCTCTTGTCGTGGATGAAGTCGGAGGAGACCACTTCTTCGTCGGTGTAGGCCAGGATGCCCTTCATGTAGGTCTCGGACGCCTTCTTGAGGGCGGCCTTGATCTCGGCGAGGGAGGTGTCCTTGGTGGTCTTGACGGTGAGGTCGACGACCGAGACGGTCGGGGTCGGCACGCGGAAGGCCATGCCGGTCAGCTTACCCTTCACTTCCGGGAGGACGAGGGCGACGGCGCGGGCGGCGCCGGTGGCGGACGGGATGATGTTCTGGGCGGCGGTACGGCCACCTTTCCAGTCCTTCTTGGACGGACCGTCGACGGTCTTCTGGGTGGCGGTGTAGGCGTGGACGGTGGTCATCAGGCCTTCGGCGACGCCGAACCCTTCCTTCAGCAGCACGTGGACGAGCGGCGCGAGGCAGTTCGTGGTGCAGGAGGCGTTGGAGATGATGTGGTGCTTGGACGCCTCGTACTTGTCGTCGTTGACGCCGATGACGACGGTGATGTCCTCGTCCTTGGCCGGGGCGGAGATGATGACCTTCTTGGCGCCGGCTTCGAGGTGACCCTTGGCCTTGGCGGCTTCGGTGAAGAGGCCGGTGGACTCGATCACGACCTGGACGCCGAGCTTACCCCAGGGGAGTTCGGCCGGGCTCTTGGCGGAAACGACGAGGATTTCCTTGCCGTTCACGACGAGGACGTCGTCCTCGGCCTTGTCCGGGGAGGACTTCTTGGAGGAGACGGTGCCGTTGAAGCGACCCTGCGTGGAGTCATACTTCAGAAGGTAGGCGAGGTTGTCCGCAGGGACGATGTCGCCGACGGCGACGACGTCGAAGGTCGAGCCGAGGTGGCCCTGTTCGACGAGGGCGCGGAAGACGAGACGGCCGATGCGGCCGAATCCGTTGATAGCTACTTTGGTGGCCATGGTATGGTGTGTGAGAAAGGGAGGTGGGCGGACAGGAAAGGGATGAAAAAGGCCCTGCCACCCCGCATTGGCAAGCGAGAATGCGAATCAGGCGCCGGCGGACCAGACCGCGGCTCCCAAAGGCGGCAGGATGACCTGGTCCCCCACGATCCGCGGCTCGGGACCCGGGGCATGCAGGCAGGAGGGGAAAGGCGAGACCACCACGGGCGCCCAATCACCCGTCCGCGGCAAGGCCAGCGTGACCTCCTGGTCGTGCGGGTTGCAGGCCAGGAGCACCCGGGCGGGGCCGAGCAGGCCGTCGGCGTTGAGGACGGCCACGAAGGCTTCCCCTCCCTGCTGGTGCGTGACCTGCATCCAACCGGTCGAGACGGCCGCACGGGGACGCAGGCCGGCGCCGGCCGCCGAAAGGCGGAAGCCGATCAGGCGGGCGACGAATTCGTGTTCGGAGCGGAAACGCTCGCGCCGGACAGGGTCCAGCCGGTTGAGGTCCCCTCGGCGCCACGTGTTGCTGACGCCCCGCTTGGTGGCGAGGAAATCCTGGCCGGCGCAGAGCATCGGCACGCCCGCGGAACAGAGCAGCACCACGTGCATCAGGCGCGTGCGCAGGACGTCGTTGGGCGCGGGATCGAGGGCGTCTCCGCCGGCGCGCTCGGTGATGCGGTCCAGCCAGGCCATGTCGTCGTGCGACTGCGCGTAACGCAGGCGCGCGGACGGACGGAAAGCGCACGCCGCGACGTGATGGAGCAGGTCCGCGGCCTTGGCGTGCCCGCGCACGTAAGCCGGCAGGAACTCGCGGAAGGCGTCGTCCCAGCTCGTCCAGGTGGTATGGTCGAGGTCGCGCGCGGTGTGGCCGCGGAAACTCCACGGCTCGGCGATCAGGATCTTGCGCGGGGCGCGGAAACGGAAGTCGGCCTCGATCTCGCGCAGGAGCGGCGTGCCGAGGAGCTCCGCGAGGTCGAGTCGGACGCCGTCGACGCCGAGGACTTCGGTCCAGTGGCGCAACGCGGCGTGGACGAGCCGCTTGAACATCGGCGCCTCGGCGCGCACGTCGTTGCCGCAGCCGCTCCAGTTCGTGAGCCTCCCCTGCGGGTCCACGCGGTAGTAATACGGCGCGTCGATGGCTCCCAGGCCGTTGGGCGAACCGAAATGGTTGAGGACGACGTCCATGATGACGGCGAGGCCGGCCTCATGGCACGCGCGCACGAGATCGCGGAACTCCTCCATCGCGACGACGCCGGGCGCCGTAGCGTAAGGATTGGCGACGCCGAACGCGTTCACGGGCATGTAGCCCCAATGATATTCTGCTTTGTCCGCATGCTCGAACTCCGCGCACGGCAGCAGTTCGAGCGCGTTCACGCCGAGGGCGCGCAGGTAGTTGCCCTGGGAGCGCACGTAGCGGGCGAGGTCACGGTAGCCGCCGGCCGTGGGCGCGCCTTCCGCCAGGCCGAGCAGGTCACGCAGATGGCCCTCGAGGATCACGAGGTCCTCGACCGCGGGCGGGACGAAGCCGTCATGGAAAGGCCGCAGCGCCTCCGGGCCGATCACGAGGCCTGCGGCCTGCGCGGGGCCGACGACGGCGCGGGCCCAAGGGTCGACGATGTTGACGCCGCCGAAACGTTCGCCGACGCCGTCTTCCGGCGACGAGACCTGCAGCCAATAGTGCGCGCCGCTGAGGTTTTCCGGCCACGAGGCCGACCAGGCGCCCTGCCCCTCGGGCTTGAGCGTCAGCAGGTGCGTGCCGCCGCCGGCGGGATGACGCCATGAGACTTCGACCGAGCGGGCGCGGGGCGCGAAGACCCGGAAGCTGGTCGATCGCGCGCCCACGGTCGCGCCGAAACCACCCGCCGGCTCGAGCACGTCGAGCGGTTCGGAGGCATGGATGTCACCGAGTTCGAGGAGCTCCGGAGTCTCGTAGACCATGCGGACCGGCGCGGCGGACGGATCGACGTCGGCGGCGTGGAAGCGGAACACATGCCGGTCGGTGCGACGGCGGGAGATGACGAGGTTACGATGGTTGCCGGCGTCGCGAAGGACGTTGTCGGCGTCGTGCGGCGGCTCGACCCAGCGGCCGCCGGCGCGCAGGAACTTGAAGACGGTCTCGTCGGCCTCGCCGAGGACCTCGGCGAGGTCGGCCGCCAGCTCGAAACCTTCGGCCCCCTCCGTGCAGACGGGACGCAGCTGCCATTTCTCCATGTCGACGGCCCGGCCCCAGTCATTGAAGGGGCCGACGACGCTCACCGCACCTTCCGCGGCCTCGGGACAAAGCGCTTTCCAGAAGAAGAAATGGACGCGGTCCGCTTCGATCCAATGGCCGGAACGCCACGCCCAGGCGCGGACGTCCGCCGGCTCGAGCAACGTCAGCCGCGCGGGCGGGTTGAGCGAAAGCGGCGGCAGGCCTGGACCATCCCAGTCGCGCATGAGCGCGACCAAGCCGGAGACCTTCGTCTCCCAGCGGGCGCTGGCCAGTTCACGCGTCATGCTCCCAAGAGGAAGGACGGAAAAAAATTAGGCGAGCAAAAGCGGGCTTCCCTCCCGGGCCTCGGCCGCCCACGATGCGCGCGTGGAAATCAGCGTACTCGTGAGCGACTGGGATGGTCACCGTCTCTTGGATTCCGGCGACGGCTTCAAGCTGGAGGAAATCGGCGGAGTCCGCATGATCCGCAGTGAACCCAAGGCTTGGTGGAGCAAATCCCTGCCCGCCGCCGAGTGGGCCCGCGCCGTGGCCGAGCACGAGGAAGGCGGTCGCGAAGGCCGGTGGAAGCTCAAGGGCAACTGCCCCAAGGAATGGGAGACCCGCCTGGGCAAGCTGCGCTTCCAGCTGCGTTTCATGGATAATTCCAAGCAGTTCGGCGTGTTCGCGGAACAGTCCCCGCATTGGAAGTGGGTCGCCGACCGTCCGCAGAAGCTCGAACCGCGACCCCGCCTGCTCAATCTTTTCGGCTACACCGGCGCGGCCTCCCTCGGCGCCGCCCAAGCCGGCTGGCACGTCACGCACGTCGACGCTTCCAAGCCCGCCGTGGCCTGGGGTCGCCGCAACCAGGAACTCTCGGGCATGGCCCAGGAGCCGATCCGCTGGATCATCGAGGACGCGATGACCTTCGTGAAGCGCGAGGTCAAACGCGGCAACCAATACGAAGCCATCATGCTCGACCCGCCCGCGTTCGGACGCGGTCCGACCGGCGAGTTCTGGAAGGTCGAACGCGACCTCGCCCCCCTGCTCCGCGCCTGCCGCGAGCTGCTCTCCCCGCAGGCCCAGTTCATGATCCTGACGGTCTACACGATTGATGCCTCTTCCATCCTCTGCCACAACCTGCTCGAAGAAGTCACCCGTGGCCTGGGCGGGCAGGTCGACATCGGCGAACTGACCCTGAAGCAGGAGAACAACGGCCGCCTGCTCCCCCTCTCGCTCTGGGGTCGCTGGACCGCCGGCGAGAAGGCCTGAGCCGTCCGTCCGCCCTCAATCGGGGCGGTTTGCTTTAATTGGTTTCCAAAGCATAGATTTACGCATCTAAATGGACGCGTGAGCCTAGTCCCCGACCAAGCTACTTTCCGCCAGTTGGCCCAACAGTCCGACCTCATCCCCGTATGCCTGGACCTGATGGCCGACCTGGAGACCCCGGTCTCGGTCTACGCCCGTCTCCGCGCCCTCGGCTCCCCCTTCCTTTTCGAGTCGGTCACCGGCGGCGATAAGCTGGGCCGCTACAGTTTCTGCGGCGCCGCCCCGGCGATGACCCTGACCGCCTGGGAGGACCGCACGGAGGTCGTCCGTCGGGACGGCACCAAGGAGACCCTGCCCACCCCGGCGGACCCGCTTTCGCTCGTAAAGAAGGAACTCTCCGGCCTGCGCGTCGCCAAGGTCCCCGGCCTGCCTCCGTTCGTCGGCGGCATGGTCGGCATGGTCGGGTACGAATACGTCCACCGCATCGAGCCCACCGTCCCCAAGCCCGCCAAGGATCCGGCCGGCACGCCCTTGCTCCACTTCATGCTGGTCGACCGCGTCGTCGCCTTCGACAACGCCCGCCAGACCCTCCGCCTCATCGTCAACGCCCGCGTGAAGTCGCCGGCCGACGCCGATGCCGCCTGGGCCGCCGCCAAGCAGGAACTCGAAGCACTACGCGCCGTGGTCACCGGACCCCGCGCCGCCGTCGCCGCCGAACTGCCGGCGGCCGCCGAGCTCGCGACGGGCCGGACCAACTTCAGCCAGGAACGTTTCGAAGCCGCCATCCGCCGCACCCAGGAATACGTCCGCGCCGGCGACTGCGTGCAGGTCGTGCTCTCGCGCCGCACCGACGTCGCCTTCAAGGGCGACCCGCTCGACCTCTACCGCGTGCTGCGCCACGTGAACCCGTCGCCTTACATGTTCGTGCTGGAGACCGGCCGCGGCTTCGACGTCGTCGGCGCCTCCCCTGAAGTGAACGTCCGCCTCACCGGCCGCCTCTGCGAGATCCGTCCCATCGCCGGCACGCGTCCGCGCGGCCTCGACGAGGCCGCCGACCGTCAGCTCGAAGCCGAGCTGCTCGCCGACCCGAAGGAACGCTCCGAGCACCTGATGCTCGTCGACCTCGCGCGCAATGACCTGGGCCGCGTCTGCGTGCCCGGCACGGTGCAGGTGCCCGACTACGCGATCGTGGAACGCTACTCGCACGTGATGCACATCGTCTCGCAGGTCGAAGGCCGGCTCGCGCCCGAGAAGGACGCGTTCGACCTCTTCCGCGCGACCTTCCCCGCCGGCACCCTTTCCGGCGCGCCCAAGGTGCGCGCCATGCAGGTCATCTCCGAACTCGAAGGCGAGCGGCGCGGCGCCTACGGCGGCGCCGTCGGCTACTTCGGTTTCGATGGCGGCCACGACTCCTGCATCGTCATCCGCACCGCTTCGCTGCGCGACGGCGTCGCGAGCATCCAAGCCGGCGCCGGCGTCGTCGCCGACTCGGTCCCTGCTTCCGAATACGAAGAAACCATCAACAAGTCCAAGAGCGTCCTGCGCGCCCTCGGACTCGCCGCCGGCCTGCGCTCCTGAGACGCCCGCACGTGCCCAAAGCCAAGCCCAAGAAAAGCGCCGCGCCGAAGGCCAAGCCTTCGTCGTTGGCCGCCAAGAAGGGCCGCGCCAAGGAGCCGAAGAAGGAACCCAAGAAGCTTCCGGTCGCGCCGAAGGCGGCAACTCGCGTCGCGCCCAAGCCGCCGGTGGCCGTCCGCCCCGCCCCCAGCCCTAGCCCTGGCCCTAGCTCTGATTCCGATCCCACCGAACCCGGCCTGCCCTGGGAGGATTTGTCCACCGAGGAGCGTTCGCCGATCCGCTACTATCTCGACCAGATCGGCAAGACGCCGTTGCTGACGCTCGAGCAGGAGACCGCGCTGGCCCGCCGCGTCCTCAAGGGCGACGAGGAAGCCCGCCAGCAGATGATCCAGGCCAACCTGCGCCTGGTCGTCCGCATCGCCAAGGACTACGATAACTTCGGCCTGTCGCTGATGGACCTGATCAGCGAAGGCAACTTCGGCCTCATCAAGGCCGTCGAACGCTTCGACCCCGACAAGGGCGGCAAGCTCAGCACCTATGCTTCGTGGTGGATCAAGCAGGCCATCAAGCGCGCGCTCGCGACGAGCGGGAAGACGATCCGCCTGCCCGTGCACATGGTCGACCGCATCGCGCAGATGCGCCGCGTGACCAACCAGCTCGCCGCCGAACTCGGCCGCGAACCGCACAACGAGGAGATCGCCATGGCGATGGAGATCCCGCTCGCGAAGGTCGTGCATATGAAGTCCGTCGCGAACCGCGCGGCGTCGCTCGACCAGCCCGTGGGCGAGGAAGGCGACGCCACGCTCGGCGACCTGGTCAAGGACGAGTCCGAGCGCACGCCCTTCGAGACCCTCCGCGGGAAGTCCGACAACGACGAGATCGCCACGATGCTCGCCGCCCTCGAGCCCCGCGAGGCCGAGATCCTCACCCACCGCTTCGGCCTGAACGGCGAAAGCCCGCTCACGCTCGAAGAGGTCGGCGAGCGTTTCAAGCTCACCCGCGAACGCGTCCGCCAGCTCCAGCAGTCCGCGCTGATGCAGCTCCGCCGCATCATGACCGAGCGCCAGAAGCTCCTGACGCCGGAAGACGTCCGGAAGAACCAGCTCGCCGCGGCGCGCTCCGAAGTCCTCGGTGAATTCTTCCGCTCCAAGGGCCTCAACCCGACCCCGCCCAAGGGCCGGTCCGACCGCGAAGGGCTCTGACCTGCCTGTTTTTGGTAGCCGGTGCCTAAGTTAGTCCTCCCAGCCCGAGGTTTTTGACCATCAGACCGCCATCCCACGGATGGCAGGGGTCTTGCTTACTTCTAGGCATGATCCTGACCGACTATAAAGGCGCCAACCTCTTCGACGAACTCGTCGATGAGCACGGCCAGATCCGTCCTTACTACCGTAACGTCGCCGAGAAACTCTCCGGACTGGGCAATGATGAGCTCAGCCAGAAACTGCGGAGCCTCGAGCTGCTCTTCCTCAAGCAAGGCATCACTTTCACGGTCTACGGCGATGAACAGGGCACCGAACGCGTCTTCCCCTTCGATCCGTTCCCGCGGGTCATCCCGGCGGCGGAATGGGAGCACATCGAGGCCGGCCTGGTCCAGCGCATCACGGCCCTGAACCTCTTCCTTTACGACGTCTACCACGAGCAGCGCATCATCAAGGACGGCATCATCCCGCCCGAGGTCGTCTTCGGCGCCTCGCATTATCGTCCGGAATTCGTGGGCGTCTCGGTGCCCAAGGACGCTTATATCCATGTCTGCGGTACGGACCTCATCCGCGACCGCGACGGCCGCTACCTGGTCCTGGAAGACAACGGCCGCTGCCCTTCCGGGGTTTCCTACGTGCTCGAGAACCGCGCCGCGATGAAGCGCGTCTTCCCGCAGCTATTCGGCGCCAGCGGCGTCCGCCCGGTCGACACCTATCCGGCCGACCTCCTCGCCACGCTCCGGCACGTCGCCCCGCGCGAGAACCCCAACCCCAACGTCGTCCTGCTGACCCCGGGCGTGCATAACAGCGCCTACTTCGAACACTCCTTCCTGGCCCGTCAGATGAGCATCGAGATCGTCGAAGGCCGCGACCTCATCGCGTTGGACGGCTTCGTCTACATGCGGACCACGCGGGGCCTGCGGCAGGTCGACGTGATCTACCGCCGCATCGATGACGACTTCCTCGATCCGCAGGTGTTCCGCAAGGACTCCTGCCTCGGCGTCCCGGGGCTCGTCGACGCCGTCCGCCGCGGCAACGTGGCGCTCGCCAACGCCATCGGGACGGGCGTGGCCGACGACAAGGTGACCTACGCCTACGTGCCGGACATGATCCGCTACTACCTCTGCCAGGAGCCGATCCTCGACCAGGTGCCGACCTACCTCGCCTGGCGGGACGCCGACAAGAAATACATCCTCGAGAACCTGCCCAAGCTCGTCGTGAAGGCCGCCAACGAGAGCGGCGGCTACGGCATGCTCATCGGGCCCGTCGCGACCAAGGCCCAGCTGGCCGAGTTCCATGACAAGGTCTCCCGCCATCCGCGCAATTACATCGCCCAGCCCGTGGTCAATTTCTCGCAACACCCGACCCTCGTCGACGGCGGCCTCGAAGGACGCCACGTCGACCTCCGCCCCTTCGTCCTGTGGGGCGACTCGGTCAAGGTGCTCCCCGGCGGCCTCACCCGCGTCGCCCTCACCCGCGGTTCGCTCGTGGTCAACTCGTCGCAGGGCGGCGGCAGCAAAGACACCTGGGTCCTCGCGGCCTGACCGACGACGATGATGCTCTCAAGGGTGGCCGACCACCAATACTGGATGGCCCGACAGATGGAACGGGCGGAAAACCTGGCCCGTCTCGTGCGCGTCTCCGAGGAGATGCTCCTCGACGACGAGACCCTGGGGCGAGGCAGCGCGCAGGAATACTGGACGCCGGTGCTGGCGGCGACCGCGATGGAGGGCGCCTTCCGCTCCCTTTATCCCAACCCCCAGATGGGCGACGTGGCCCGGTTCCTGACGCTCGACCTGCGCAACCCCGACTCGATCCTTTCCTGCATCCGGCAGGCCCGTGAGAACGCCCGCTCCGTCCGCGACAAAATCTCGGACGAGATGTGGTCCGAGATCAACGCGCTCAACCTCTTCGTGACCTCCCCCGAGGGCCTCGAGCTGCTCGAGCGTTTCCCGCAGGCCTATTACGAGAAGATCATCTCCTCCTCGATGCTCTTCGACGGCATCACCGACGCCACGCTGACCCGCGACGAGGGCTGGAATTTCCTCCAGCTGGGCCGCCTGCTCGAACGGGCCGACATGACGAGCCGCTTCCTCGACATCCGCTCCCAGACCCAGCCGTCGCCGGTCGATTCGGCCCTCGAATCCCTCCAATGGGGTGCGGTCCTGCGCGCCTGCAGCGCCCATGCCGGCTATCGTCGCGTCCACGGCGGCGAGATCAGCGTCGAGGGCGTCGTCGACCTGCTCCTGTTCTCCAACGAGTTCCCTCGCTCGGTGCGCCACTGCATCCGCCGGGCCGACGAGGTCCTGCATGACATCTCCGGGACGCCGACCGGACGCTACTCCAATAACTGCGAGAAGATCACCGGGGCCTTGCTGGCCAAGCTGAGCTTCGCCGGACCCCCGGAAGTCATGGCCCGTGGGCTCCACGCCTACATCGATGAGCTTCAGGTGCAGCTCAACGCCGCCGGCCAGGCCGTCTTCGAGAGTTACGTGCTCCTGCCGGGGGAAGTGGACCGACATTTCCCCCGCGGAACCCGTCCGGATTCCCTCTCCGACTGGCAACGCGAACAGCAGCAGCAACAGCAGCAGTAGGCACGCGCCGAGACCATGAAGCTCCGCATCCTCCACCGCACCGAATACCGCTACGCCCTGCCTGTCCGCAACAATACCAACGAACTCCGCGTCACGCCCCTCACCAACCTCCGTCAGAAGCTCGGCCTGCACCTCGTCCGCGTACTACCAGCCGTCCGGATGCGCCGCTACTCCGACCTTTACCGGAATCCGGTGCACCTCTTCGAGATCGAGGAGGCCCACAAGGAGCTGGTGATCGACGTCTCCAGCGTGGTCGAGACGATCGCGACTCCGGTTTCCGCCGTGCCGACCGGCATCCCCTTGGCGGCGGTCCGAGCCGAGGAGGTGATCGAAAGCTTTCAGCCCTATCTGCTCTCCGACGGCCCGGTCCGCATCACTCCTGAGATTTGGCGGGCGGCCGTGGACGTCGAGAAAGACCGGGGAGACCTCTTTTCTGTCATCATCGGCCTCATGGACTACATCCATGCGACCTGCCGGTATGTACCGGGCGCGACGCATATCGGCACGAACACCGAGGAATTCTTCGCCAACCCCCAGGGCGTCTGCCAGGACTACGCCCATCTCCTGCTGGCCCTCTGCCGGTCGATCGGCATCCCGGCCCGTTATGTCTGCGGCTACGTCTACGACGCCAAGCGCGGCGACGTCATCGGCAGCCACGCCTCCCACGCCTGGTGCGAGATCTGGTTGCCGAAGTACGGCTGGCTGGGGGTGGATCCGACGAATCGGAAGGTCATCCATGAGGCCTACGTGGCCTCGGCGGTGGGGCGGGACTATCGCGACGCCACCCCGGTAAGTGGCAGTTATTGGGGCGGAGGCGACCGCGAGATGCGCGTCACCGTCCACGTCGAAGCCAAGTAAGGCCTGCCTTCGGGATACTCGGGCAACAAAAAGGGCCCCGTTGCCGGGGCCCTTAGATTCAGCCTCTAATCCGAAGATTAGAAGTTGTAGCGAACGGTGACGGAGGTCTGCTCGGAGACGCCGCTGGCGTCTTCGATCGAAACAGCGACCTGGTACTTCGAGTTCACGTTGTAAGCGAGCTCGTAGACGAAGGTGTCGGTGTTGTCGGAACCACCGTTCTGGGACCAGACGATGCGGCCTTCGAGACCGGCGACGACTTCGTTCAAGGAGCGACGGGCGATGATGCCGAAGCCGTCGTTGGAGCCAACGAAGGCGGTGGCGTCGATGCCGGCGACGACGTTCTTGAAGAGGTAACCGACGGCGACGCTGTCTTCGCCAGCGGTGTTGAGGTCAGCCGAAGCGCCGACCCAGACGTTCGAGGAGCCGACGAGGGCTTCGATCGAGGCGGAGTAGCCGTTGTCACCGGCGTCAGCGTCGGTGTTGTAGCTGAGGCCAGCGCGGTTGTAGGAGAGACCAGCGGCGCTCTGCGCGGAGGCAGCGGCAGCGAGGGTCGTGAGGGTGAGGATCGGGAGGATGTGCTTCATATGCGGGGTCGTTTGTAGGCAGCAGATTTCAAAAAACAACAAAAAAGTGCGACATTGTCGCTTATTCGTCACGAGCCCGACTACTAAGCCAACAAAAAGGGCCCCGTTTCCGGGGCCCTTAGGGTCAGCCTCTAATCCGAAGATTAGAAGTTGTAGCGGACCGAGACGGAGGTCTCGTTGTCGGCACCGTCAGCGTCTTCGATCGAGACAGCGACCTGGTACTTCGAGCCGATGTTGTAGGCGAGCTCGTAGACGAAGGAGTCGACGGAGTTCGAACCGGTGGCCTGGGACCAGACGAAGCGGGCTTCGAGGCCGGCGACGACTTCGTTCAGGGAGCGGCGGAGGATGATGCCGTAGGTGTCGTTCGAAGCGACGGCGACGGTGGCGTCGATGCCAGCGGCGACGTTCTTGAAGAGGTAGCCGACGGCGACGCTGTCTTCGCCAGCGCTGTTCAGGTTGGCCTGAGCAGCAACCCAGACGTTCGAGGAGCCAACGAGGGCTTCGACCGAGAGGGAGTAGCCGTTGTCGCCAGCGGCGGCGTCGGTGTTGTAGCTGAGGCCAGCGCGGTTGTAGGAGAGACCAGCAGCAGCGGCGCTCTGGGCAGAGGCAGCGGCAGCAAGGGTCGTGAGGGTGAGGATCGGGAGGATATGCTTCATAGCGGGGCCAGTATTGGACCGGGGGAGGGATAAAATCAAGCAGTTATTGCCCAAAATCGTCACACAAGACCCCTCCCCCTTATCCACCCCTATTCACAATGGCGTGTGAATAAAAACTTAAGTTGTTGATAATCAATATATAATGAAAACTGCTTTTCGGGGGTTTTCAAGGGACGGAAAAGAAGGAAATCAGGCACCCCCTATATAAGAGATAGCTTCCAGGCCGAGCACCCCACCCCAACCCGCCCCCTCCTTCGCCCACAGCTGATTTACCTCTCACCCCGCGCCTCACGATCCGGACAACAAAAAACCCGCTTGGCGAACCAGGCGGGTTTTAAGTCGGCCTCGGGGGAGGCTTACTTGCGGCGGAACTTCGTGTTGAACTTCTCGACGCGACCGGCGGAGTCCACGAAGCGCTTCTCGCCGGTGTAGGCGGGGTGCGAGTCCATGGTGACTTCGCGGCGGATGACGAAATGCTCGACGCCGTCGATCACCTTGGTCTCCTTCGACTTCATGGTCGAACGAGCCGGGAATTCGCGGTTCGTGGAGACATCCACGAAGACGACGTTGTTATATTCAGGATGGCCTTCCTTCTTCATAAAATAAGGGGTTTGCTCGGGGTTAGCCCTGACGCGCCTTGTAGCGGGGGTGCGTCTTGTTGATCACGTAGATACGGCCCTTGCGGCGAACTACCTGGCAATTCGGATGACGCTTCTTCAGCGACTTGAGGGAGGAGGAGACTTTCATGGTCGGGAGAGCCGTTTTAATAACGGCAGGTCGGCCAACAAAGGTATCCTGCGCCCGACTGTCAACGGGATTTCCTGTGCTTGTTTAAGGTTTCCTCCGAGGTATGACTAACCCCATGGAACCAAGCGTCCGCGCCGCCCTCCCAGCCGATGTCCGGGCGATTAACGCCATCTATAACCACTACGTCCGCACCAGCACCTGCACCTGGCATCTGACGGAAGAATCCGACGAAGGCCGGCTGGCCTGGCTGAGGGCCCGCACCCCCGCCCACCCCGCCTTGGTCGTCGAAATCGAGGGTAAAGTGGTCGGTTGGGGCTCCCTTTCCACCTATAACACCCGCCAAGGCTGGTCCACGACCGTGGAAGACTCCGTTTTCATCGATCATGCCCGCCATGGCCAAGGCCTGGGCAAGCTCATGCTCGGTGAGCTGCTCCGCCGGGCCGAAAGCCTCGGCCACGAGTCCGTCATCGCGCGCATCTCCGGCGAACAGACGGCCAGCCGACGCCTCCATGCCGCGCTCGGCTTCGTCGAAGCGGGCCTGCTCAAAGGAGTCGGACGCAAATTCGGGCAGAAACTCGACTGCGTCTACATGTTGAGGACCTTCGGCCAGCCCTGACCTTGACAGAGCGGAGGCTAACCCTTTGCTCACCTATCCGCTTTAATGCTCAGGTGGTGGAATGGCAGACACGCTGGATTCAGGTTCCAGTGCCCCTAAAGCGTAAGGGTTCAAGTCCCTTCCTGAGCACCCAAAGCAAGACACGACCCCGGCGACCCCGGGGTCGTCCTTTTGCCTGCGATCTTCGTGTATCTACTAAACAACGACATCATACCCACCCCTGCCCCTCCCCTCATGTCTTAGTGCCTTCCCCCTATCACTTGGAGGATTGTCCCCGCCCGCCGAACCCCCCAGGATGCTCCGCATCCGATGACGGACCTCTCCACATTGCCCGACGTGCTGCCCTGGCCCTTCCTGGTCTGCAGTCGCAAAGGCGAAGTCCTTTTCGCCAACCCGCTCGTCGAACGCGCCGTCGGCCGCAAGGTCCAGGCCGGGACCAACATCGACCTCCTCTTCCTCGAGCTCGAGAACGGCCAGCCGGTCTCGACTCTCCTGCGCTCCGCCGCCCGCTGGTCGGCCTGGAGCGGCATGCTCGAGCTCCGCCACGGAGACCTCGGCGAACCGATCCGGTCCGCCAAGATCATCCTGCAACCCGACCCGAAATTCGACCGCCAGGTCTGGCTGATCTTCGCCGAAGACCCGCAGATCAACGGCACCCCGATCCTCACCCCACGCTCAGGGATGAGCCTGGCCCGCACGTTGATCGAGAACTCCCCGGACTTCATCATCTTCCGCGACCTGCAGGGGCGCATCCTGCACACCAGCCGCAGCCTGGACGAATTCCTCGCGCTGCCCTACCGCGGCTACGGGGCCGACCTCACGCTCGGCGACATCCTCTCGAGCAAGACGGCCGACCAATTCCGGCAGTTCGACGAAGAAGTCGTCCGGACCGGCCAGCGCGTCCTCCACGCCGTGATGCACTTCGAGACGCAGGACCAGCGCTCGCGCCTCGTCCGGGTCGTCCATGAACGCATCAAGGGCGGCGGCGGCCTGCCCAACGGGTTGCTGACCTTCGCGCTCAACATCACGGAGTCGGTGGACGAACATAACCGCCTGCGCATCGCCCTGGAGAAGGCCGAGGAGTTCGCCGCGGCCAAGTGGCAGTTCGTCGCCAACGTCACCCACGAGATCCGCAATCCCATCAACGCCATCCAAGGCCTCTGCGAGACGAACCTCGAGGCCGGCGGGGCGGCCGCGCCCGAAGTCCTCCGCAAGATCCAATCCTGCGCCCGCGAACTCGAGGACACGGTGCGCGACGTGCTCGACTTCTCCCGCCTCGACCGCGGCAACGTGACGGTGGAAAGCATCCCGTTCAATCCGGTGCGCGCCCTCGAGGAGGTCGTGGCGCAGTTCCAGCACCAGGCGGGCCGCAAGGGCGTCGAACTGGCCGCCTTGGTGCGCGCCGACGCCCCACAGTCGGTGCTCGGGGATCCGATCAAGTTCCGCCGCATCATCGCGAACCTCATCGGCAACGCCGTGAAGTTCACCGAGAGCGGGCACGTCCACGCCGAACTCGACCTCGAGGAGCGCAACGGCCGCCTCCGCTCCCTGCTCACCGTGCGCGACACGGGCATCGGGATCCCCTCCGACCGCCTTGAGAGCATCTTCGAACCGTTCACCCAGGCGGACGCCACCACGACGCGCCGTTTCGGCGGCACCGGCCTCGGCCTGACGATCGTCCGCAGCCTGACCCAGGCGATGGACGGCTACATGAAGGTGACGAGCGAGGTCGGGGTCGGCTCGACTTTCGCGGCGACCGTGATGGTCGAGCCCAACCCGACCTTCGTCGCCCCGCCCCGGCCGAACCTCGCGGGGCAGCGCCTCCTGCTCGTCGCGGGCCATCCCCGGGTCCGCCAATGGTTCGCGGACACGCTCGCTTTCTGGGGCGCCTCCTGCGTACAGACACCGACCTACGAGGAGGCCGAGGCGCTCTGGGCCGCCGCGGCCGCCGCCGAACAGCCCTTTGACCGGGCCATCATCGACCTGCCCGACGACGTCAGCCCCCGGCTGCCGGCGTTCCCCCGCGAACAGGTCATCTTGGTCACGTCCTCCGAAGTCGAATTCCGCAGCCAGGCCCAGCTGTTCCGGCCGGTGACGCTCACCGCCCTATGGACGCGCTTCAGCGCCGAACCGCCGGCGACGGGCGACGCCGAACCTTCGCCGGGCAGCCGCCGGGCGACACGCCCCCTCCGCATCCTGCTCGCCGAGGACAACGAAGTGAACCGCGAGGTCGCGAGCGCCCGCCTCCGCCGCGCGGGCCATGAGGTCAGCGCGACGGTCGACGGCTCCGCCGCGCTCGAACTATGGCGCTCCAAGGAATTCGACGTGGCGATCCTGGACATCCAGATGCCCATCATGGACGGACTCGCGGTGGCCGCCGCGATCCGTGACGAGGAGCAGTCCCGCGGCCGCCGACGCACCGCCCTCCTGGCCCTCACCGCGATGACCCAGGAACTCGACCGGGCGCGGTGCGAAGCGGCCGGATTCGACGCCTATCTGGCCAAACCGGTCCGCGGCGCCGAGCTCCTGGAGAAGCTGGAACTGCTCTCGGCCAGCCAGGAAGCCGACCTGAAGCGGATCCGGGAAGACGAGTTCGCCGCGCACCTGGAGAACGCCGAGGACGAGGACGCCGAAGACCTGCGCGCCGCCGCCCGGGCCTTCCTCCGGCACGCCGATGACATCATCGCCCGGCTCGTCGCCGCCCGCGACGCCGGCGCACCGGACGCCCTCGGCCACGAGGCCCACGGCGCCAAGGGCATGCTCTCGCTGATGGCCTGCACCGGGCTCGCCCGGCTGGCCCACCAGATCGAGCGGCAACCCGGCGAGAACGCCGCCCGCGCCCGGACCGACGAGCTCATCGACGGCTTGCGGAAACTGCGGCTGTCCCTACAGTCACGGACAGACCTGAGCGCCGATGGCCAAGCCGAAACTCAAACCCGAGATCAAGACTGAGTCGCTGGTCTCGGCGGCGCCCCGGTGGAACGTGGTCGTGCTCAACGACCCGATCAACTACCAGGCCTACGTGGTGCTGGCGTTCATGAACGTCCTCCGCCTCGGCGCCGCCGAGGCCAAGCGGCTCATGCGGGTGATCCATGCCGAAGGCCGGGCGACCGTCTGGACGGGCGGACGCGAACGCGCCGAGATGCTCTCGCTCGAACTGCAGCAGTGGCACCTCAACTCCTTGCTCGAACAGGATGGCTGAGCTCCGCCTCACGATGACGACTGAGGCGCGCACGGTCCTGACCGACCTGCTGCGTCTCATCGCCCCCGCGGCGGCCCGCGTCACCGTCAACCGCGCCCACGTCCCGGCCACCGACCCGGAGATCGCCGGCTTCTGGGTCGAGACGCTCACGGCCCAGGCCGCCGAAGAGGCCCGCCTGCTGGCCGTCGCCTTCGCCGGGGCCAAGGGCGATCCGGCGGTCATCGTGCTCCCCAACGAGGCCCAGGCCCACGCCTTCCTCCGCGCCCTCTCCGCCGTCCGCCTCGCCTTGCGCGACCTGGTCTTCGCCGACGTGACCGACGCCCAGCTGGAAAACGCCGAAGACCTCGACGACGCGACCTTGCCGACCGAGCAGCGTCATGCGCTGGCCTGCTACGCGTGCTTCGGCCTGCTGCAGCAGTCCCTGATCGCCCAGCTCTGCCCGGAAGCGTTCGATTGAGCGACGAAATCGGTTGAAGGTCCGACGACGAGCCGCAACAAAAGGTCCGTGTCCAGCGGCCTGACCACCTTCTTCTCCGCCATCCGCGCCTTAGGCCGACAACTCGCCGCCCTGCCCCGCCCGAAGCTCCTGCCGTTCGTCGACGTCGCCCGCGGCATGGATGGGCCGACCTTCCGGGCCGACCTTGTCGCCGGCTTGAACGTCGCGCTCCTCGCCTTCCCGATGTCGATGGCCTTCGCGATGAAGGCAGGCCTGCCCGTCTGGTGTGGCCTGGTCGGCTGCGGTGTCGCCGCGGCCGTCGCCCCGCTCTTCAGCGGCTCGGCCAACCTGTCGGCCGGCCCCACCAACGCCTCCGCCGCTTTGCTCCTCGGCGCCTTCGCCACCCTCGGCGCGGTCACGCCTGAACTGCGGGCCGCCGCCCTGCCCACGCTGGTCCTGATGACGGGCGGCTTCCTCCTGCTGGCTTCCTGGTTGCGGCTGAGCGGTTTCGCCGACTTCGTCCCCCGCACGGTGATCTCCGCCTACATCGCGGCGGCGGCGCTCCGCGTCATCGCGCTGCAGCTGCCGACGGCGCTCGGGATGCCGGGAGACCATGCCGGCGAATCCTTGCCCGAAGTCCTCTGGCACGCCTTCCGCATGGGTCGCACGCTGATCAACCCCGAGCTGGGACTGGCGTTGATCACCGGCGTGGCCTACTTCCTCCTGCGGCCGCGTTACGGCGCCGGCAAGGCCATCCTGGGCGCCGTCCTGGTCGCGACCTTCGGAGCCATGCTCGCCCAGAACGTGGCCCACGCCCAAGGCGCGCAGGCGGATCTGGTCGGCTATGTCGGTCAGGCGGCCCAGACGGGCGCCGCCCTCCGTCTGCCCGAATTCTCCGCCCGGACGTTCTCGACGCTCTTCTCGCCGGCCCTGGCCCTCGCGGTCCTCGTGGTGATCGAAGGCACCGCGAACGCGCGTGCCTCGGCCCTCAAGACAGGCCGGCCTTCCGACCTCCATCAGGAGGTCTACGGACTCGGGATGGCGAACCTGGTCTGCGCCTTCACCGGCGGGATGGCGGCCTCCGGTTCGATCAGCCGTTCCGCCCTGAACGTCGCCAGCGGCGCGCGGACGGCGATGGCGTCGCTGCTCTGCGGGCTCTTCATCCTCGGCGCCCTTTTCCTGGCCCGGCCGGTAGTGGCCGTCGTCCCGCTCTCGACGCTGGCGATCCTCGTGATCCTGGCGGAGCTCGAACTGGCCAACCTTTCCGCTGTGAAGCTGATCCTCAGATCCGGCGCGCAGGACCGGACCGTCTTCCTCGTGACGTTCGCCACCGCCCTGCTCGCCCCGCTCGACGTGGCGATCTTCCTCGGCACCGCCGTGGCGGTGGCCTTCTACCTCCGGCAGACGTCCACGCCCGAGGTCGTCGAATACGATTTCTCGGAGTCCGGCGAGATCCTGGAACGCCCGAAAGGCCAGGCCTCGACGGGCATCTCCATCCTCCACGTCGAAGGGAGCCTGCACTTCGGCGCGACCCAGGCCTTCCACGAACACCTCCGCCGCGCCTCGGCCGACCCCAACCTCAAGGTGCTCGTGCTCAAGTTCCGCGAAGCCCTGCACCTCGACGCCAATGGCGTCCTCCTCCTGCGCGACCTGGCCGAGACGCTGAAGTCCGACGGCCGACACCTGATCCTCTGCGAAGCGAAGGCCGACACGATGCGCATCATCGTCAACGCCGGCCTCGACCGGGCCGTCGGCCAAGAGAACGTCTTCCCCTACGAAGATGCCCAGCCGAACCTCGCGCTCGCCCAGGCCGTCCGCCGGGCCCGTGAGCTTGCCGGCGGCGGCCAGGCGGTCCTCCGCATCGTGACCGCCCCGCACCCCGAGCTGCCCAAGCCCGCCTCGGCTTCCGGCGAAGACTGGCAAATCTGAGCACCCCGGCGGTTTTCCGCCCAAGGACCAGCAACGCTTGTCGGTTTTACGGCGGATTTTGAATTCTGGCTTGAAGCCCGCCCCTTGACTCCCCCTTTTGGGGTGGTCTGTTCGCCAGAAAAGACCCCCTCTTTCCTCTCACCATGAGCCACTACAGCGAAATCCAAAAGCACCTCGGCGCCGAAGCCGAAAACCTCCTCGGGTTCAACAACCCGAAGATCAAGAAGGAGCAGATCCACTCCCCCCGCGCGGATTGGGTCGACCACGCCTTCGCCGCCTCGGACCGCAACAACCGCGTCCTGGCCAACCTGCAGCGCCTCTACGGCTCCGGCCGCCTCGCCAACACCGGCTACGTCTCGATCCTCCCCGTCGACCAGGGCATCGAACACTCCGCCGGCGCCTCCTTCGCCAAGAACCCGATCTACTTCGACGGCGAGAACATCGTGAAGCTCGCCCTCGAAGGCGGCTGCAACGCGGTCTGCTCGACCTTCGGCGTCCTCAGCAGCGTCTCCCGCCGCTACGCGCACAAGATCCCCTTCATGGTGAAGATCAACCACAACCAGCTGCTCACCTACCCCAACGTCGGTGACCAGGTGATGTACGGCACCCTGAAGCAAGCCGCCGACATGGGCTGCGCCGCCGTCGGCGCGACCATCTACTTCGGCTCCGCCGAGACCAACCGCCAGATCATCGAGGTCTCCCACGCCTTCCAGCAGGCCCACGAGCTCGGCATGGCCACCGTCCTCTGGTGCTACACCCGCAACAACGCCTTCAAGAAGGACAAGGACTACCACGTGTCCGCCGACCTCACCGGCCAGGCCAACCACCTCGGCGTGACCATCTGCGCCGACATCATCAAACAGAAGCTCCCCGAGAACAACGGCGGCTACCTCGCGATCCAGCAGACCGAGTCCTCCTACGGCAAGATCGACAAGCGCATGTACACCGACCTCGCTTCCGACCACCCGATCGACCTCACCCGCTACCAGGTCGCCAACTGCTACATGGGCCGCATCGGCCTCATCAACTCCGGCGGTCCCTCGGGCAGCAATGACTTCGCCGAAGCCGTCAAGACCGCCGTCATCAACAAGCGCGCGGGTGGCCAGGGCCTCATCTCGGGTCGCAAGGCCTTCCAGCGCCCGATCGAAGAAGGCGCGAAGCTCCTGCACACGATCCAGGACGTCTACCTCACCAAGGAAGTGACGATCGCCTAAGGCGACCGTCACCTCCCGACCGAAGCCCCGGCAGCCGCCGGGGCTTTTTGTTGGCGACTTGCCGAGGCAGGGACAGCACCACGCGCTGTCCTCGTTCGCCGCAGGGCGAACGCAGGTAGGGGCACGATTCATCGTGCACTCTTACTTGCCGCCCTCCGCCAACCGCTATCCGTTTTATCGATACCTGCCGGCCACCTTCTCCCTCGCACCGACCAGCCCCTTCCGTCATCTTGGCCTCATGCCCCTCCCCCAAGGCTTCCGCGAATGGCTGGCGAAGGAATCCCAGCTCTGGCACGAACAAGGCATCCTGCAACCCGGCCAGCGGGACCAGATCCTCGCCCGCTACCCGGCAGAAGCGCCCGGAATGGGCCGCATGGCCTTCGTGCTGCGAGCCTTCGGCGTGCTGCTGCTCGGCGCCGCGGTGCTGCTGGTGATCGGACATAACTGGTCCGACCTCTCGCGCGGCGGACGACTCGCGACGGTGGTCGCCGGCGTCGCGCTGCTGCAAGGCATCGGGCTGTGGCACACGTTCCAAGGCCGCCGCACCGGCTCGGTGCTCGGACACCTCGCGGGCTGCCTGATGTTCGGCGCGGGCATCGCGCTGGTCGGTCAGACCTATCACATGGACGCGCATAGTCCGGACGCGGTGCTGGCGTGGTGCCTCGCCACGCTGCCCTTCGCCCTCGTCCTCGAATCCGCGCTGCTGCACGTCGCCGCGCTCGCCCTGGCCTCGGTCTGGATGATCATGGAAGCGGGCGATTTTGGCGGCGCCTTCAGACCCGGACTGACGTGGCTGCGGCTGACCTTCCTCCTCCTGCTGCTGCCCTCCGCGGCGGCGGCCTACCGGAGCCGCTCGCCGGTCATCGCCGGGGCGGTGGCCTGGGCGCTGGCCGCCGGTTGGTTCACCTACGTCGGACGGGGGGCGGCGCTCTCGGGCTTCGCGCTGCCTCTGGCGCTGGCCGCCCTGCACCCGGCCGGCAACCCCCAAGCCCGCGGTTTCCGCTTCATCGGAGCGCTCGGCGTCACGGTCATCACGCTCTACGCAGGCATGCTGAGCAGGTCCGGCAGCTGGGGACTGGGACTCCTGGACGACCCGGCCCTGCTGGCGCTGACGCTGCTTGCCGTCGGCTGGGCGCTGCGCACCGGATACGAGGAGGGCGACGCTTCCCGCACTTGGCCCGCCTTCATCGCGCTGGGCACGCTGGCCCTCGGACTGGGGCGTGAATGCGGACTGACTTCGGATGTCGCCGTGGCGCTGACCAAGGCGCTCGCCAATCTGCTGACCATCGCGACTTCCGTCTGGCTGATCCGCACCGGGCTCGCCGAAGGCCGGCTCCGCCCGTACGTCTACGGTTCGCTGGTCTTCCTCGCCTGGCTGACGGCCCGCTACGTCGACATCGCCCAGGACTTCGGGATGCTGGGCACGGCCGGCTTCTTCGCCGTCATCGGCGCGATCCTTTTCGCGCTCGCGAGGTTCTGGCGTACGCAGAAGGAAGGCTTCGTTTCCGCCGTCGACGCGTCCTGGAATCCTGCGTGGCTGGACGCCGCCTTCGCCCGCCTGACCAGCCGAGCCCGCCCGATCCTGCTGGCGGGCGCGATGCTGCAGGCCGCAGGCCTGCTCTGGATGGCTTGGCATCACAGCCGCCCCGCCGAGACCGGGCAACGCTTCCTGCTGCGTTGTCAGGCGCTGGACCCGCGGGACCTGATGAAGGGAGAATACGTCATCCTCGGCTATGAATTCTCACGTCCCGGCCCTGAGGACATCGCCGGACTCAACAAGGAGTGGGGCGAACTGCACGGACCTGACCGAGCTAGCAGCCTCCGCGAGCCTTACTGGATGCTGCCGGACGACACGGAGATCTACCTGCCCTTGGTCGTCGACGCCCAAGGCGTCGCCCGCGCCGGTCGGCCGACCTTGCGACGCCCCCCGGCCGGAACTTATCTGCGCGGTCACGCGGGCTCCCGTCGTTTCGGCCTGATCCGCTTCGGCATCGAGGCCTTCTACGTGAAAGAAGGCGAAGGCAAGGGCTGGGAGGAACTGCGCAACCAAGGCCGGCTCGTCGCGGAGATCGGCGTGCTGCCGGACGGAAGGGCCGGCCTGGTCGGCCTGCGCAAGGCGGATGCGAGCCTGACCCAGGCCGCGCCGTTCCATCGGCTCGAACAGCATTTCTACTCAGGCAAGGAAGCGTGGGCGCAACGCCGCGTGCTCAAATCCCAGGCGGAATTCGAAAAGGCGCTGAGCCCGGCGCGCGTGATGGGACCTCCGCCCCGGCTGCCGGACTTCTCCAAGGAGGTGGTGCTGCTCATCAACGAGCCGGAGACGAACCGGGAGACGCGCATCACGGTGACTTCCGTCGAACGTTTCGGCTCCTCCCTCATCGCCCGTTACCGGATCACGACCGGGGCAAGCGTGAGCCACCGGACGCGGCCTTTCGAGGCGATCATCCTCGAGCGTGGCGATGCCACGGAGGTGACGTTGCTCCGGGAGGGCGTCCCCGGCGACGCGACGATGCGGCTGCCGCTGCGCTGAAAACAAAAGGCCCGGCCCCCTCACGAGGGCCGGGCCTTTTCCGTGGCTCCCTGTGCTTACTTCGCCGGAACGAGATCAGCCTCGGTCAGCATGGGCTTGCCGACCTCGCCGCGCAGCGCCTTCACCTGCTCGGGCGTGACGGCCGGAGCGGAGTTGCCGAAGCTGTTGCGGACATAGGTCAGGACGGCGGCGATCTGCTCGTCGGTCTGATGCGGCAGCGCCATCATGGGCGCAGGCGGCGCATGCTTCTTGCCGGAGACGGTGATGGGGCCCTGCAGGCCGCGCAGCTGGATGCGGATGAGGTTCTCGACCGGTCCGTTCACCCAGTTGGACTGGGCGAGCGGCGGCGCGATGACGGTGCCTTCGGCGTTCGCACCGTGGCAGGCCATGCAGGTCATGAAGGCCTGCTTGCCGGCCGCCATGACGGCAGGATCGACGTTCGCGACCGCGACGGCCGCGACGGGCTTGATGGTCGCGATGTCCAGCGGCTTGGGCTCGGCGGCCTTGGCCTTCTTCGGCTCCTTGTTGAGCGTAGCGAGCCAGGCGACGATGTCGCGGACCTCGTTCAGGGTCAGGGCGTCCATCGCCGGCATGCCGGAGACGGGCGCGCTCATGGCCTTGATTTCCTTGCGGGCCACGCGCCAGCGGTTGCCGGCTACGTCGACGTCGACGTGCTCCTTCTCCTCCTTGATCAGAGTGCCGACCAGGGCTCCGCCGTTGGCGAGCTCGAGGTTGACGGTGCCGTAACCCGAGACGACGACGGCGCCGGCGTTCACGACGGATTCGAGGAGGTAGCGACGGTCGCCGCGCTTGGCGACGCCGGCGAGGTTCGGGCCGGCTTCGCCGCCGGCTGCGTGCGCGTCATCCGAAGCACGGTGACAGCGCAGACACTGGCCGGCCGGAAGAGCGGTGAAGAGCGCGAAGCCGTTCTTGGCGTCGCCGCCTTCGAGGGCGGGCATCCACTTGGCGAGCTTGCCGTCGCCGCCGGCGATGGCCTGCTGCGTCGCGGCGAGGGCTTCCTTCACGGCAGGCTCGGCACGCTGGGCGGCGGCTTCGAGGAGTTCGATCGCGGCGGGCGAGACGCCCTTGGCCTGCTCGAGCGCCTTGAGGCTGCGGACGAAGAGCGTGTCGACGCCGGCGGCCGGCAGTTTGGCGAGGGCCTTCCAAGCGCCCTGACGGCGGGCGGCGGAACCTTCGCCGGCGGCCTTGGAAAGCTCCACGAGGCCCTGCGCGGGATTCAGGTGGGCCAAGGCGCCGACGGCGACCATCGCGACCTCATCCTGCTTGTCCATGGCATACTTACCCGCGACGTCGGCGAGGTCCGCCGGCTTGCGCTCGAGCCAGAGCTCGAGGGCCTTGGCGCGCGCGGAGCCGCTAAGCTTGGCGTTGGCGACCAGGCCGGCGAGGAGGTCGTTGGAGAGCGAGGCGACCTCGAGCTTATACTGTTCGACGAGTTCGAGGGAGGCGCGAAGGATTTCCGACTCGCCCTTCAGCAGGGACGGCAAGGCGGCGCTGAGGCTGGCGCGCAGCTCCATGGCGTCGCGGGCCGGCAGCGGGGCCCAGTGGCCGGTCGACTGATCGACGGGATACGGATTGGTCCAGAGGGCGAGGAGACGCAGCGCTTCGGCGCGGGCTTCTTCCGGGAGCTTGGCGTTGGCGGCGATGGCGACGACGCGGGCGGCGTTCTTCTCGCCGCCGAGGCGGAAGGCGCTGTGCGTCAGGCGACGCAGCATGAAGGTCGTCCATTCGCGGAAACCGAGGTCGTCGATGAGCGCGGCGACGGCCGGGCGGCCGGCTTCGAGACCAAGGTCATGGACGGCGCGGATGGCTTCGTCGGCGACGACCGTCGACTTGTCGTTCACGAAACGGGCGGCGGAGGCATCCAGACGGCGACGCAGGGCGATGACCGCGGCGAGGCGGACGGACGCATGGTCATCCTTGGCGACGGCGTCGAAGGACTCGGCGCTCTTGCAGAGATGATCGATGGCGAACGAGCCGGCGTGGCGGAGCACGGGGTCGGCGTCGGCGTTCTCCTTGAGCATCGCGAGGACCTCCGGGAGGAACTTGTCGGCGCCGAGACGGGCGGCGGCGATCGCGGCGAACGAGCGGACGCGGGGCGACGGGTCGAGGATCAGCTTGCCAAGCGGAAGTTCGTTGCCCTTGAGCGGGGCCTCCTCGAGCGCCTTGACGGCCTGGGCGCGGACTTCGGCGTCGGCGTGCGCGAGCAGCGGGACGAGCCGGCGGGCGGCGGCGGCGCGGTCTTCGAGCGAGGCGACCGGGGTCGGACCCTTCCAAGCGGAACCGGGAGCGATGGCCGCGCCACGGCGGGCGAGGATGCCGAGACCCCAGATGCCGTGCACGCGCTCGAGGGCGTTGGCGGACTTGGTGGCGGCTTCGAAACGATCCGCGGCGTCCGGACGACGGGTGAGTTCGATCTGCGCGCGGAGTCGCACGCGCTGGTCGGCGTGCGCGAGGAGACCGGCGAGCTCGGCGGAGGACGCCTTGTCGATCCCGCCGTTGATGAGCGCGGCGACGGGCGCGACGGACTCGGGCTTCATCATCTTGTTCGCCTCGAGGGTCACGAGGCGTCCGGCCTGGTGGGACTCCCAGCCGGTGATGAAGTCGGAGACGACGAGGCGACCCTTCCAGTCATACTCGACGTCGGTCGCGGCGACGCCCCAGAGCAGCTGGTGCGAGGAGGTCATCTTCATGCCGGCGCCCGCGGGCTCCATCTTGAAGGACCAGATGCCGGAGGCACCGGCGGAACCGCGGTAGTCGCAGATATGGAAATGACCGGCTTCGGATTCGAGGAAGCCCGCGCCGGGGTGGTAGGTCAGACCGGAAGGACCGGAGCTGATATAGGCGGCGGGCGGGATGATGAAGGCCGGCTGGACGGGATTCTGGAGCTCCCAGACCTTCTCGGTCATCCAGCGGGAGAGCGGACGCTGCTCGAGGCCGATCGAGCGGTGGAAGGTATGCATGGCCTGGTGCTCCATCTCCCAGCCGGAATCGGCGCCCTCGACAACGTAGACCACGCGGGCGGCGTCGCCCTGGTCGGAGTTATTGTCGACGGAGAACGCGTTGCCGAAGTCGTCGAAGGCGATCTCCTTCGGGTTGCGCAGGCCGAAGTGGACGACTTCGAAGTCGGTGCCGTCGGGTTCGAAGCGGAAGACCGCGCCGCGGTTACGGGAGTCGTATTTCTTGCCTTCCTTGGTGGTGAGGTTGAAGCCGCGGTCGCCGATGGTGCCCCAGACGCGGCCGTCCGGACCGATGGCGAAGCCGTTCATGTCGTGGCCCGAAAGCGAGATGCGCACGCCGAAGCCGTCTTCGATGACCTTACGGCCCGTCTCGGCGCCGTCTTGCTTGCCATCCTGGAGCATCCAGAGCTTGGGGATGCACGCGAAATAGACCGTGTCGTCCCAGGCCATGACGCCGGCGCCGGTGCCGTCGAGGACGTCATTGAAGCCGCCGGCGAAGACCTTGTTCGTGGTGAAGGTGCCGTCGGCCTGCTCGCCGCCGACATGGCGGATGAGCTCGGACTTGGCGGTCATCCATTCGTGCGAACGCTTGGCTTCCCACTTCTTATGCAGGGCGAGTCGGTCCGCGGTGGTGGCCGCGGCGAGGTCGTCGTGATACCAGTAGAGATGGTTGCGGTCATCCTCGACGCCGAAACGGAAGCGGTGCGTCTCGGCCACGTAGACGGAGCCGTCGTTCGCGAAGCCGATGGCGGTGGGCGAGGTCACGCCGGTGACCTTGCGGTCGGCGGAGACCTTGAAGGTGGCGCCGGGGACGAGCGCGGCGCTGCCTTCGCCGGCCACGCGCACGAGGCTGCCGTCGGCCTTGGGCTTCGGACGACCGCCCGCCGGGAACTTCGGCTTGGCGTCGGTCGAGAACAGGAAGTGGTCGGCGGCGATGAGGCCCCAGGCGCCGACATGCTCGTCGACGATGCGGATGACGCCGGCCTGGCCCTTGAATTCAGCGATGTCCCAGACGGTCTCACGCAGGGTCAGGTCGTTCGCGCCGGTGGCCTGACGGACCACCTTGCCGCCGACGAGCAGCTGGACGGCGGTCTTGCCGGGATGGTTGCCGCCCGCGACCAGGAAGCCGAGGTAAGGATGGGTCAGCTTCATTTCGGGCGAAGTCAGCGTGCCGGTGGCGGCGTCGCCGCGATGGCCGGAGCAGACCAGCGCGTTGCCGCCGTAGTTGCGGAACTCGCCGTTGACGCCGTCGACCTTGCCATGGGCGGGAGCCAGGCCGAAGCCGGTGCCGGTGGCCTGCCAGCTGTCGAAACCGTCGCCTTCGAAGGCTTCGATGACCTTGGTCTCGGCCGACAGGACGGACGCGCCCAGGCAGAGGGTGAACGTGGCGAAGAGGGAGGATTTCATAGTGAAAAGAGGGGGTCACCCCAGCAAAGGAGATGTTCCCCGCAGGTCGAGCGTGGCTTCCAAAAACTTCCGTTTAACCGCGCACCGCGTGCAGGACCTGGAACTTCGCCCCGAAATGCGCCGGATGCGTCAGGGCCCGCAGGCGGCCCGTGGCCTCGGGGTCACCCGAAGACGCAATCCGTTCCATCTCCGCGGCGGCGTATTTCACGAAAAAAGCCTCCTGCCGGTCGAGACGGACATTCCGGAAACCAGCCGTCGCCAAGACCGGCTCAAGCCGGTCCCAGAGCACGTGGCAGGTGAGGTCCTGCGAACCGAGGTTCTCGAGGATCGCACCGGAAAGCTGATGGCTCCGATAGGCCCGAGCGGTTCCGGCCGGGGACGACTCGAGGCACTGGGCGACGGTCTTGCCGTAATCGAGCAGGATCACCGCCCCGCCCCATCCTCCGGCGAGGAGTTTCCCGAGGAGATTTTCGGCGGCCAACGGGGCGTCGAGGACCCAACCTTCCTCCGCGGCCGGCAAGCTCGTGGCGAAATCCGCCGCCCGCTTCGCGGAGAAATCAGGCAGCGCTTCGACGGTCAGCTCCGCGCCGTCGACGCGCACGCCCAGCTCCCGCCAGGTTCCTCCTTGGAAGACGAAGCGATGGAAAGGCTGCGCATCGAGGAGCTCGTTGGCCACGAGCACGCTGCGCGCAGGGAACTCCGGCTCCGCGCCGAAGCGGAAGGTGCGCAGTTCGGCGAAACGCGACGCGACGCCGGCGTAATGGGTCTGACCCGGCTCGGCGCCGACCTCCACGAGGGCATGCGAACTCAGGTCGCCGACGAGCGATCTGGCCGCGCCGGCGATGAGCTCGCCGAACATCGGCCCGAGCGCCGCGGCGGTGGTGAAATCGGTGCCGCCGGTCTTGCCCACGCGCGCACGCTCGGCGACGTAATAACCCAGGCCGGGCGCGTAGAGGGCCGCTTCGACGAGGCGCGCGCACGGGACCACGCCGCCGCGGGCCTCGCGACGGAGCAAGGCGACGATGGCGTCATGTCGGGCCGAGGGCTCCACGGCAGGAGCGTTATGCGGTCTTTTCCGCTCCGCCAGACGAATCGGGATTGAGCCGCCCGGCTAATTGGGCTGACTGCAGCCAGATGATCCTCGCGATCGAAAGTTCCTGCGACGAATCAGCCCTGGCGCTCTTCGACCCGGCCCGCGGACTCGTGCGCGAACTGATCAGTTCGCAGGCGGCGGAACACGAGAAATACGGCGGCGTGGTCCCCGAACTGGCCAGCCGCATGCACCTTTCCGCCCTCCCCCTCCTGCTGGCGGATTTCCGCGAGGAACTGGCTCAGGCCGAGACCATCGCCGTGACGCGCGGCCCCGGTCTGCTACCCTGCCTGTCCATGGGCGTGACCCTCGCCCGCTCCCTCGCCGTCGCCCGCGGCCGGCCGATCGTCGGGGTCAACCACCTGCGCGCCCACGTCCACTCCCCCTTCATCGCCGTGCATGCGGCGGACCCGGCCGGCTTCGCCGCCGCCCGCGCCGCCCTGCTCCCGCACCTCGCGATCGTGGTCTCCGGCGGCAATACGTTGCTCGTGAAGCTCGACGAACAGCTCCGCCTCACGGTCGTCGCGCGCACGGTCGACGACGCCGCCGGCGAAGCCTTCGACAAAGGAGCGAAACTCCTCGGCCTGCCCTATCCGGGCGGCGCGCTCATCGAGAAGCACGCCTTGCAGGGCGATGCCCGTAAGTTCGTCTTCCCGCGCGGCATCCCCGAGAAGGCCGACCTCCGCCTCAGCTTCTCCGGATTGAAGACCGCACTGCGCTATCAGCTCGAAAAGATGTCCGATGCCGACGTCGCCGCCGCGCTGCCCGACCTCTGCGCCGGCTATCAGCACGCGATCATCGAACAGCTTGCGTCCAAGGCCGGCGCGGTCCTCGACCTCGGCGGCTACAAGTCCGTCGGGCTTTCCGGGGGCGTGGCCAACAACCGCACGCTCCGCACCCGTCTCACGAACGCGGCGCTTCAACGCGGGCTGCCGATGCTGGTCGCCGAACCCAAACACTGCGGTGACAACGCCGGCATGATCGCCTTCGCGGCCTGGGCGGACGTCGGTCTGCCCGTCGACGGTGCGGCGGTGCCGGCCGCGAGCCTGACGGTCGATCAGGTCTAGGCAGCCTGCTTCACCAGCTCCGTGAAGGCGCGGAACTGCGGGTGCGTCGCATCCCCGAGCAACGCATAGAACACGGTCTCGGTCGGCAGCACGTGCGCTCCCGCCGCTCGCAAGGCTTCCAGGCAGGCCCGGCCGTCATCGGCCCGTCGGCCCGTCACGGCGTCGGACAGGATCGTGACGCCCATGCCCTCGCGCAGGGCGTCCATGGCGGTCTGATAGACGCACACGGGAATCTCCAATCCGCAGATCAGGAGCTGGCTGACTTCGCCCTTACCAAGGGCTTCCGTCAGGCCGGGCGCGCCGAAGGCCGAGAAGGCGGTCTTGCCGACGACGGCGCGCCCTTCCCCGGCGGCCAGCAAAAGGTCCGGATGGGTCGGCCCGAGCTTGGCCGGGACCTGCTCGGTGAAGATCACCGGGACTCCCACGAGCTTGGCGGCCGAGGCGGCCAGGAGACAGCGCCGCAGGCAGGCCACGCCCTCGGGCATGGCCTTCAGGAAGGTCGGCTGGACGTCCACGACGAGCAAGGCGACGCCAGCGGCAGGGGTTTCGGACATGCCCGGCAGACTGTCCGGGAAGGCCAATAAGTCAGCCGCAAACCGCCGTGAATGGGGTTGCCCGCCCCGCCTCGCCCGACTTGTCTTAGCCGTCATGGACTGGCAGGTTAAACCCATCGCGCGCGTCTGCGCCGCTTCCGGCAAGGAACTCCACGTCGGCGACCTCGTGACGTGCGTCGTCTTCAAGCCCGTCGGCGGCAACATCGAGCGCCTCGACGTGCTCAAGGAACACGCCGCCGACTTCAAACCCGAGGGCATCCTCCTCGGCCGCTGGACCCGCGAGGTCAAGGAACGCGGCGAGGAAGACCAGGCCCAGCGGGCCCAGCTCCTCGCGTCCCGCGAGGAGTTCTTCCTCTCGCTTTACGAGGACCCCGCCGACCCCTCCGGCGACAAGGGCGTGCTCAAGCACATCCTCGCCATGCTGCTGGAGCGCAAGCGCATCATCAAGCAGGTCGGCGCCGCCGCCGAAGGCCAGCTGACCTACGTCCACGCCGCCACCAAGCAGACCTACCTCGTGCCGGTGGTCGACCTCCAGCCCGCCCACATCCTGCAGGTCGGCGCGTCGCTGGACATGCTCGTCGGCTAAGCCTTCCCATGCCCCCTCTCCGCCTCCTGGCCGCTCTGGCCGTCCTGCTCCTCGCCGGCTGCAAGAACCACGACATCCCGGACGAGATCGCTTCGATCTTCGTGGAGGCATCCCCGTCGCTCAGCCCGGCGATGAAACAGCAGGTCCGTCTGCCGGTCAGCCAGCTCGCCGTCTCGGTGATGACGCGCCCCCTCGTCCCGGCCGAGGAGATCCTCAACACCCACCCGGTCACGAGCGGCGAGCCTGACCTGCGTCAGGAGTTCCTGCTCGTGCAGCTCGACCGCAAGGCCGCCGTCGACGTGATGAATTACACCAAGGAGGCCATCGGCCGGCATTTCGTCCTCGTGATCAACGACGCGGCCGTCGGCATCATGCCGATCGACCATCAGATCACGGACGGCAACCTGATGTTCCACGTCGAGAAGAAAGGCCTGACCAACACCCAGGCGGTGATGGACATCAGCCGACGACTCAACGTCTCCGCGCTCAAGCTCCGCAAGATCAAGGAGTCCGAACGGCCGTGAGCCAGCGGACCCGCCTCGCCCTCCTCATCCTCGGCCTGGCGTCGGTCCCGCTGTCCGCCACGGAAGTCGTCTGGCCGACGACGCTCGACCTGGGCGCCGTCCGCTCGGCGCAGGACTACCTCCAGCCGACCGTCTCCGGACGACTCGAATCGGCCACCTTCGGCATGGTCCGCGAAGAGGGCCAGCGCTTCCATGAAGGCGTCGACATCCGCCCCGGACGCCGCGACGCCGCCGGCGAGCCGCTCGACCTCGTGCGCGCCGCGATGGACGGCCAGGTGGCCTACGTCAACCCGCACGTCAACGGGCCCTACGGGCGCTACGTCGTGCTCATGCATCCCGGCGCGGAGCTCCCGGTCTATTCGCTCTACGCCCACCTCGCCTCGGTGGAGCCGACGGTGCGGCTCGGCGCGTTCGTGCGCCGCGGGCTCACGCTCGGTCGCATGGGCCGGTCCTCCGCCGGCGCCACGCCGATCACGCCTGACCGCGCGCACCTCCACTTCGAAGTAGGCCTGCTCCTCTCCACCGGCTTCAACGCCTGGTATGCGGCGCAACCGGACAACCGTAAGAGCCCGAACCAGCATGGTCTTTTCAACGGTCAGAACCTCATCGGCATGGATCCCCTGCCGCTGCTCAGCCAACGCAGCGCCGACGTGCTCGCGCTGCTGCGTCGGCAGCCGACGGCCCTGACGGTCGTGCTCCGCGCCGCCAAGACGCCTGATTTCGTGGCGCGCTACCCGGCCCTCGCGCGCGGTGAACACGCCAAAGCCGTCGGCTGGTATGTCGAGTTCTCCTGGCAAGGGATGCCGCTCCGCTGGACGGCCCTCGAAGCCGGCAACCCTCGGCTCCCGGCCCAAGGCTGGCAGATCGCCGAAGTCGACGTGACCCAGCGCCCCCTGCTGATCCGGCGCAAGCTGCTCGCCGCCGACGGACGCAAGCCCGGCGAACTGCTCACGCAGAACATCGGCATCCTGCTCTCGACGGCCCGCTGAGGAGGACAGCACGCGGTGCTGTCCCTACCTTCGTCTCACTGCCACCCGAAACTCAGCGCCCGTCAATTGAGACCGGGGTCCTCGGGCGAATCCGCCTCGAGCCGCAGGTCCGGACGGTGCGCCGCGAGCAGATGCTTCCACAGCGCTTCGCCTTCGAGGTCGGCGCACGCGAAGTCGAACGGACAGACGACCCAGGCGTTCATGCGCAGTTCGTTCTCGAGCTGCCCGGGCGACCAGCCGGCATAACCCACGTATGCGCGCAGGGCGAAACGGCCCTCTTCGGCCAGACGCACGGCCTCTTCCTGGTCGAGTCCGAAACGGACCTCCGGTGCGGCGTCCGCCGGGAAGCACCAGCCCCCGAAGGCCAGGCGATCCGTGGCCACGGGTCCGCCTTCGAAGAGCGGCACGCCTTCGAGCGGCGCGAGGTTCACCGCGGCGTCGATCTGCCCGAGCTCGCGGCCTAGCGGGCGGTTGATGATCACCCCGAGCGCGCCGTCCTTGGCGTCATGGGAATGCAGCAGGACGACCGTCTCGCGGAAATGGTCGTCGCGCAGCTGAGGATGCGAGACCAGCAGCCAGCCGGCCAACGTTCGCGGCGTCCGCGCCATCAGCGCTCGAGGCGCGTGACCTTCACGCCGGCCTGGCCGAACATCTCCGCGACGAGCGGGTCGTTCTTGTAGTCGTGACGGTAACGCACCTCGGTGATGCCGGCGGCGGCCAGGATCTTCGCGCAGTTCACGCACGGGAAATGGGTGACGTAGCAGATCGTGCCCTGCAGGGAGACACCGCGCTTGGCGGCGTCGGCCACGGCGTTCTGCTCGGCATGCACGGTCGCGAGCTCATGGCCGTCGCGCACATGGGAGTCGTGCGGAGCGCCCGGCAGGAAGCCGTTGTAGCCGGCGGCGACGAGGCGGTTCGGGTGCTTGCCGGTGGAGACGATGATGCAGCCGACATGCAGGCGTTCGCAGCTGGAGCGGGAGCTGACGAGCACCGCGGTGGCCATGAAGTATTCGTCCCACGACGGACGAGCCCCGCCGTTGACGAGGGCTTCGAGCTGTTCGGCGAGTGACTTGGGTTGGCTCATCGCATCCACAGGCTGTCAGCCGGCACCCATCCGAGGCAAGTGGCAGTTACGCACAGGATCGTCGCCAGGAGCATCAGGCCGGCCGCCCGGCCCAGAAACGGCAGGAAATCCGCCGGTTGCGCGGCCTTCCGGAAGGCGAGGTGCTGCCAGATGGCCAGGGGCAGCAAAGCCATGGGAGCCCAGCCGAAGACATGCCCGAGGCAGGCCAGGCCCAAGACCGAGTTGAAGCCATGCAGTTTGCGCGCGAAGTCCCGTCCGAAGCGGACGACCGTGCTGCGCTTGCCGACGGCGAGGTCGGTCTCGTAATCGCGGGCGTTATTCGCGACGAGGATATTGTCCGCGAGCAGGCCGAGCCCGAGTCCGGCGAGGAGCGCGGGCCGCCAAGGCATGGCCGAGACATACCAAGCCATGCTGACCGCCCAAGCGGTGAGCAACGTCGCCTGGACACCGAAGCAACCGACGACGAAGACGTCGCCGAGGCCGCGGTAGGCCAATGGGAAAGGACCGAGCGTATAAGCCAGCGCGCAGGCGATCGCCAGGAGCCCGGCCAGCAACAACCACGGCGAGAGCAACGCGACGGGCGCGCCGAGGATCAACGCCAGCC
>Ga0222714_10000098_pt1 | contig 105563 bp, 105 predicted proteins | sample C33_3DmetaG_FD_165048 | JGI IMG/M metagenome (GOLD analysis project Ga0222714, IMG submission 165048) | Estuarine water microbial communities from San Francisco Bay, California, United States - C33_3D | ecosystem: Environmental > Aquatic > Marine > Unclassified | place: USA: California...
GGAGGACTTTCAAGGTTACTTCAAGTTGGTTATTCAAAGAATGTATTAAAACTTGACTACTCATCACTATACCCTTCTATTCAGTTGGTTCATGATGTGTTTCCTAAATGTGACGTAACAGGTGCGATGAAAAGTATGTTAAAGTACTTTCGTGACACTCGTATAAAATATAAAAACTTAGCAGGTGAATTTAAAAAAACGGATCCGAAACTTTCTGTCTCATACGACAGGAAACAATTACCAATCAAAATCTTTATCAATGCCTTCTTTGGATCATTATCAGCACCCCACGTCTTCCCTTGGGGTGATATGGACATGGGAGAACAGATTACGTGTACCGGTAGGCAATATCTACGACAGATGATTATGTACTTTATGAGTAAAGGTTATGTTCCTCTTGTGATGGATACGGATGGAGTAAACTTTGAAACCCCAAATGATGTGGATACTCACCACTATGTCGGTAAAGGTCTTAATGGTTTAGTTGAAAAAGATAAAGAGTATTTTGGTTCTGAAGCGGATGTTGCTGAGTATAATGACTTATTTTTAAGAAACGAAATGGGTCTTGATATAGATGGAGTTTGGCCTTCAACAATAAACGTAGCAAGAAAAAATTATGCACTTCTTACAGATAAAGGTAAAGTTAAACTTACAGGAAATACCATCAAATCTAAAAAACTACAAACGTATGTTGCGGAGTTTTTGGACAAAGGGTTAAGAATGTTACTTGATGGTAAGGGTGCTGAGTTTTTGGACTTTTACTATGAGTACGTTGAGAAACTTTTTAATAGACAAATACCTTTGGCTAAAATTGCAAATAAAGCTCGTGTTAAACAATCAATAGAAGATTATAAAGTTCACGTTACTAAAAAAACAAAGTCAGGAAATTCGATGTCTCGTCAGGCACACATGGAATTATTGATACGTGCAGGTATTAATCCTGGTTTAGGAGACACTGTTTATTATGTTAATAACGGCGAAAAGAAATCACATGGAGATGTTCAAAAGAAAACTAAAAAAATTAAAGCAACAAAAGAGGAAGTTCTTCTTTATGAAAAAAATAACGGTAAACCATTCCCGATAGAGTATGAAGATGACATTGTGTTAAACTGTTATCTAATTAATGAACAAGATATTGAAAAAAATCCTGACTTACTTGGTGAATATAATATTGCAAGATACATGGCAGCATTTAACAAAAGAATTGAACCTCTACTTGTTGTTTTCAAACCTGAAATTAGAGATGAGATATTAATTGAAGACCCAAAAGACCGACCAATTTTTACTAAAGCACAAACAGAATTAGATAGGGGAACACCTAAAAAAGAAAAAGATCAAGACAATTTAGACGAGGTTTTAACATTATCTGATATGGAATTAGAATTTTGGCAATCAACGGGTATTGACCCTTATTATATGTATTTAGAAAATACTTTAGATTTAGTTGATCAAGAATATGTTGAAAAAAATAAAAACTTAATGAATACCAGAGTTAAAAAAGTTAAGGTAGATGAAGATGAAATTTATGAATTTGACGAAGATGGCGATTTAATGTCTTTAGTTTTTGACTAAGAACCTTTTAAACCATCCGATGAAAGGATATACCAACTATTACCAACAAATTTAAATTCTACACAAGAACCAACATTAAGTTCAACTTCTCCAAATTCTTCATCTATTAGTTTTTCTGATTTAACTAACGTTTGTGTTAAAGATTTTATTACAACGTGATCTGTTGTATTGTGATTTAATTTAATTGTACAGTGGTCTATACCTTTTGTTATTATAACATATTCACCACTAGTTAAATATTCTTTTTCTGAGACTATAGATGAATCTGACGTTTCTATCGTCACTCCATTAATAATTCTTTTAGAGGGTATTGATCTAAAAACCGCCATAAATTATATAATATTTATTGGGTAGTTAAATGGTCTATATTTTAATGCTTTATTCATATTTTCTGCCATAGCCCCTTTTATTTCCCATTGTTTTTCTGGTCTTAACCTTTCAAGTCTAGTTTTCAACTCCTCCCAAAGGATTGATTTTTCATCCTTAGCCTCTGATTGTAAAGTCGTATATTCTAAAGTTAATTCACTATCGGGTGTTTTTAAATTACCACTAAATTTTCCTCTTACTCTAGCAAGTGTTTCTTTACAATAAGCGGTAAACCATCTTCTAACCCAGTTTTGTGCTGGTGCGTTTAACTCATCCCATCTTGTCTCGTCAATTGGGATGTCAGATGGTAGTTTTACTACGTCAGGATTTTTTGCTAAACAATCGTCCCTATCAAAAGTATCGTAATACCAATACCAAACTCTATATTTGTTTCTTTCGATATTACCAAAATCAAATTTTCCACCAGGTACGTTGTATAAATGTAACGCTTTTTTTCCTTCAGGTAGTGCGGTAATTCTATATGTTAAATCCCCTGTAATAATCCTTCTTTTTAGTTGGATGTCTGCCATTCTTAAAAGAATGTCAAATGCGGGTGTTATAAAATAATTACCAGTGGTACCCATTTGAGAAAATCCTGCACCACCACCTAAACCAATACCTCCAAAACCACCAAATCCTCCCATAAATGGGTCAAAGTACGCTGCGTCCAATTCAGATCTGGCAAACCAAAGTAATTCGTTAACTTCTCTTCCTGCGGGTATTTCATATATTTGTTGCCCCGCAACTAATTCTATATAATCTTTTTGTAAAACATAATCACCACCGGCTTGAAGACCAACAATTTTAGAATATGCGTAAGTGTATTGTGTCTCCCAATCTAAACTTCTAGTCGTAAATGCCTTTGTCAAAGATTGTTCGTCTAAATTTAAACCATAAAGTGCGGACCATTGGGTCTCAATTAACCAATCATTAACATGTTGTGAATAGTCTTGAATTGATAATTCTAAAAGAGAATCCATCATTTCGTCCTCTAATTCGACACCCCTTAAAGGTGCACCCAAAAGATTTCTAATTCTTTTATAAAGTTTACTTCTATGTGGTTCTGAGATTATAGATGTTGACATAAGAATATTTTATATATAAATATCTTATTATTCTGCTTTATTTCTATCTAATTGAGTTGTATATAAATCAGTAACAAAATCCCAATTAACTACCTTCCAAAAATTATGTATATAACGGTCTCTTTCGTTTTTGTATTTAAGATAATAAGAGTGTTCCCACAAATCTAATCCTAATAATGGATAACTTTTATTTTTTCCACTCATCATTAAGGGATTATCTTGGTTTGGTGTCGTTACAATTTTTAACCTATTTGTTTTTGTAAGTACCAACCAAACCCAACCTGACCCAAATCTTGATTTTGCTTCTTCTTCAAATTTTTCTTTAAATTTATCAAATGACCCAAAAGTGGATTCTAATTTATATAATAAAGGATTTTCTAATTTTGTTTTTTTAGGTGACAACATTTTCCAAAATAGTGCGTGGTTAAACGCGCCACCACCGTTGTTTCTTACCTTTGTATTGAATTTGGAAATACTCGAAACAATTTCTTCTAAATCTAAATCTTTGCCTTTTATTTTTTCTAACTCCTTATTTAACTTTTCAACATAACCCTTGTAGTGTTTTGTATAATGAGTTTTCATCGTCTCACTATCTATAAAGTCTTCTAAATCATCAAACTCATAAGGTAATTTTTCTATTGAAACTTTTTTTATTTCATTAATTAAAGATTCATTAAGTAGAGAATTAATTCCTAACTTACTTTCGATTAAATTTATTTTTTCATTTAATTTTTTAAATATCATAATAATAAATATCACCTCTTAGAAGAAATTAAATTTAACATTTCTTCAATTGTCGATGCGTCTTCCATAATATCATCACCCATTACTGTCGATATGATTTTTTTCTTTCTATTAAGGATGTCATATATTACCCCTTCTATTGTGTTTTCAAATAATGGATAATAAACGGATGTTGAATTTTTTTGACCGATCCTATGAGATCTGTCTTCCGCTTGTGCGTGTTCGGCAGGAACAAATGATAGGTCATTCATAATAACGGCTTCGGCTGCGGTTAAAGTAATACCGACACCTGCTGCTTTTAAGTTACCAACAAAAACTTTGATTTTATCGTTTTCTTGAAAATCGTCAACGGCTTTTTGTCTGTGTGGTTTTGAGCAAGACCCATCCAAATAAACTGCTTGTTTTCCAAAATGTTCATAAATAGTTCTTAATGTGTCTGTAAAATTTGTAAATATTATAACTTTTTTTCCTTGTTCAATAATATTTTCCGCTAACTCGATTGTGTTTTTAACTTTTTCTTCGGCAATTACTTTTCTAACTTTCATTAGTTTACCAAACTGAATTGTAAGTGATGAAGATTCTTCTGAGTTATTATCATACCAATTAAAATATTCACCCATTAATTCTTCGTAGTCTTTTGATTTTAATCTCAAATAAACCGGTGTGATAATTTTATCAGGTAAATCTAACACATCTTCTTTTAGTCTTCTAAGTATATGTGTTTGAGTTCTTTCTCGTAACTCATCTAAATTTGATGCTCCCGTTACATTCCATACTTTTCTTTTTCCAACACTAAACTGAAAACCATTACAGTATCTTTTAGCATACGCCATCCAATTTGCAGCAACAGGACTTTCAACTAAATTTAAAAGATTATAATAATTCATTGGTCTTGATGTCATTGGTGTCCCCGTAAGTAACCAAACCCTTTCAACTTTACCACAAAGATCATTTACAATTTTTGTTCTTTGCGCTTGTGGATTTGAAATCATATGTGCCTCATCCATAATAACTAAATCAAAATTAGTATTTAAAATTATTGACTCATCTTTCTTTTTAGGATCATGAAAGTTTTTTAATATGTCGTAGTTAATAATAACAAAATCGGATTCAGTTGAAAATTTTTTACCTTCAGCAATATAAACAGACCTGTCTGAATAATTTTCAATTTCACGCTGCCAATTTATTTTGAGTGATGCGGGACAAACAATTAATATTTTTTTTGCGCCCGTTTCAAGTGCCGAAATAATTGTTGATGTTGTTTTACCAAGACCCATGTCGTCAGCCAAAATAAACTTTTTATTTCTAACAAGTTTTTCAATCGCCTCTTTTTGATGATCCATCGGTGCCCTGTGATCGTATTTAGAATATTCTATAACAACATTTTTAACTTCATTGTCTTTAATAAGTGCACTTTTTGGAACCCAAAAATCATGTAAAGTTTCCCCACTAAATATTTTTCCCCATATATGATATGATTTATCTTTTTCTACAAGTAACTTTTCAACATAAATTTCTGATGGTTCTTTTGTAAACATTTTATCTTCCATCATTTTTTTACCAAAATAGGAATCTAGTTTGACCCATTTTTTGGCAACCTTTGGTATTCTGCCGTGAAAGTTAATAATATATTCTGCTTGTGATCTTGTAGGGGTAAATGATTTACTATTTTGTTTTTTGTGTTTTAACGACAATATATAGTTATTTGACCCAACATATTCGTCTAATAATTGAAGGGCTCTTGTCTCAGGTGTTTTTGAAATTAATTCTTCCATTATATTATAAATAAAAATAGTAAAATATAATAAAAAATCAATTAAAGTATTTATATTATATGACACAGAATAAAGTTCCAATTACAAGATTAAATAAGTTTTTCTCAGAGGAGGACTTCAATTTAGATATTAATATGGGTATGGAATGGCAAATGGGTGATATGAATTTCACTGTTGTTTTATATCGAGTAGATAGACAAAAAACAAATAATGATGATGTTTATGGTGAGGCTTTAACTAATGGAATTCAGTTTTTAGTACCTGTTGAATTAAAAGGTTTAGTAAAAATAGAGTCTCCTTCTAATTCTGATTATGGGTCTTCTAAACTTTCACAAATAGAACCAGGTAATATGACGTTTAGTGTTTATCAATCACATTTAGATCAATTGGCTGTTGAGATATCTTTAGGTGATTATTTAGCGTATTACGAAACAGAAGATAGAGTGAGATATTATTCGGTAGTTAATGACGGTAGAGTTAATTCAGACTTGAAACACTCATATGGTGGATATAAAAAATATTATAGAACAATAATCGCAGCACCAACAACACAAGAAATTTTTGACGGAGTTTAATTATGGCATTACCAAAAAAAATAAAAAAAACATTACCACTAGTCCCAAAGAAAGTAGGTAAAGAGAGAAGACAAGAAATGTTAGACCAAGTTACTGATGGTGGAACATTTTTACCTAAAGGAGTTTTACATGCTGATTTAGATAGAGGAGTTTTAGATTTTGTAAAAGAAAAACTTAAATTAGTTGTTGATGGTAAAGACGTACCTACCGTTGATAAAATCATAACAAATCAAAGTTGGGCACAATTTACTGAAACGTGGGAGTTTCAAGACTTAGATAAAAATGTTTCATTACCTTTTATTATAACCGTAAGAGAACCTACAGTAAAATACGGTAAAATTTGGGGTGGGCAAGCAAATATTCCTGATAGGTTAAAGTTTTATTATTATTCTGTTCCGACTTGGGACGGGGATAGAAAAGGTGCGGATGTTTATAAAATACCACAACCAGTACCTGTTGATATTACATATTCAGTTAAGATTTTTTGTTCAAGAATGAGAGAAGTAAATGAATTCAATAAAATAATGATGCAAACATTTACCTCTAAACAAGCTTATACACAAATTAAGGGTCATTTTATGCCATTAAAAATGGAAGACCCGTCAGACGAATCTGTTAAAGATATGGAGAAAAGAAAATATTATATTCAAACATATAAAATAACTCTTATGGGATTTTTATTAGATGAAGAAGAATTTACAGTTGCTCCCGCAATTTCAAGACAGGTTTCAATGTTTGAAGTAGATACTAGAACTAAAAGTAGAAGAGTAAAAATTGAACCACCTAGACCTGATAATTTTGATTTGGATTTTTTATTTATTTCAGGTAACACAGAACTTGTTGAAGTTATGAGATACGATGCAGATATTGTTATTGATAGTGCAACAAACATTACAAATTGTTTTTCAATTGGTTATTCATCTATAACAAATAATAACTTGGTTTATACTAATTGTTCAGGATCAACCGTTACACTACCAACATTATCAGGAAATTCAGGTACTGTTTGTGTTAAATCATCTACACAACCATATTTTACAATATCTAGTGGGGGTACAATAACACCAACTACATCTTGTTCTGTTGGTTATTCCGTTTTTATAAATAATAATTTTTATGGGGACAACTTATCACTAATACAAGTAAATAATGGAGACGTTTTAAAAATAGTCGTATACAAAGAAGACATAACAAAAGAATCAATAATTAAAACAATAGTTAAATTATTATAAATCTTCACCGTATATATCCTTTTCTTTTTGACAATTTTTCAAAATCAAGTTTTCTAAGAATTTATACACCTTAAACCCTTTTTTTTCACAATACTCCTTCAATAGTTTGTGCGATTCTTCTGAAATTTTAATGTTTTTAATTTTTTTCATAATAAAGTAAATAGTTAAGGCAGAAAAAAGGTAGAATTATTTCTGCCACACCTTAAATAATTACATTTTATAAGTGTTTTTTGCTTTAAATGATTGTATTTATATAAAAAAATAAATTTAAAAATACAGTAAAATAATGGCTTCAACTAACAAAGTATTTGTATCTCCAGGTGTTTATACATCAGAAAGAGATTTAACTTTTGTGGCTCAAAGTGTCGGTGTAACAACATTAGGTATTGTAGGTGAAACACTACAAGGTCCGGCATTTGAACCAATCTTCATTACAAGTTTTGACGAGTATCAAGTTTATTTCGGTGGCACAAGCCCTGAAAAATTTGTTAATACTCAAATTCCTAAATATGAAACATCTTATATTGCAAAATCTTATTTGCAACAATCTAACCAACTTTTTGTAACAAGAGTTCTTGGTTTATCAGGTTATGATGCGGGACCATCTTGGTCTATTACAACGATAGGAAACCCCGATACATCAACAATAGCGGCAACAGGTACTAGTACATCATATACATTAACTTTCACAGGTACAACAGGTTCAAGTGCAAATGTTACCGTAACTAACCCGTCATCATTGTTAACATCAATATTTTATAACAATTATACAACATTTAATGGAGGTACTTCATCATTAAATCAAGATTTTATAAATTTCTTATCAAATAAAATTAATAATTTTGCGAGTGGTGGTAGTGGTGCAACAGTAGGTAACGCAGTATTTTGGGGAACAGTAAGTGGGGGAACATTTAACCAAGTAACCGGAACAACATTATTTGGTGTTCCTGTTTCTGCAACAACTGAAACTTTTGGTGTTGATGATGTAATTTTAGCAAATGCGGATTTAAGTGCTGACGTTAACGATCCTTGGTATTATGCATTATTTGATTATACTAAAACTAATAGTGTTGGAAGTTATTATGGTTTTGGTTTTGGTGCTGCTCTTGACGCTATTGGTACTGGAGCAACTACCTCACAATTTACAGGAACTTGTAAATTATATGCAACATTCTATTCGGGTACACCATATTCTGATTATGATGATTTAGTAGTTGCGACTTTAAGATCAAGAGGTATTTCTACATATTCATCAGATGATGGTCCTGTTTATGAAGTTAGTGGAACAAGCGACGCAATTATGGTATGTTCAGGAAATTATTCAGGAATCACTAAAGACCCATATGGTACATTTGTTATTTCAGGTATAACAAAAGATAGCGACACTTTTAGTTTTGAAACCTCACTTCTTTCAACAGATAGTAGATACATTTCTAAAATCTTTGGTAGATCTAATTTTGCTAAAGATAGAAACGAAGTTCCTTTATTTGTTGAGGAATCTTACAGTAGTTTATTAACAACAGGTTACAGGGCAGGTAAAGTTAGAGGTTTGTATTGTGATTTTATTGCTATTGATGATGCTAGAAGCGGTGATAATGATACTTTAGGGTTTTATTTAGAACAATATCAAACACCTGAAACACCTTTCGTTGTTTCTGAGTTAAGAGGTAATAAAGTTTATAAATTATTTAAATTTAAACTTATTTCTGACGGAGACGCAGCAAATAGACTAGTTAAAATTTCTATTGGTAACATATCATTTAATAATGGTACTTTCGATATCTTTGTAAGAGATTTTTATGATAATGATCAAAACGTTAGAGTAATTGAAAGTTTTACAAATTGTTCTATGGACCCTAATCTTAATAATTTCGTTGCAAACAAGGTAGGAACTGCGAACGGCGAGTACAAATTAAACTCTAAATACATAATGGTTGAGTTGAGTGAGGAATATCCTACTGACGCATTACCTTGTGGATTTGAAGGTTATACTTCTAGACAATATCAAACAGCTACACCTCCGTTTGTTATTTATAAAACAAAATATTTACAACCAGGTGAAGTAGTTTATAATCCACCTTTTGGTTCTTCTGCTGGTGGAGATAATCCGGTTATTTCAAACGGAGAGAATCCAAGAAGAGCTTATTTAGGTATTTCTAATATTACAGGAATAGATTATGATTTCTTTAATTATAAAGGAAAACAACTACCTTCAAATATTGCGGTAGATACTACAGGATCGGAATGGGGTTATAAAACAAAAGGTTTCCACATGGATAGTGGGGCAACTATTGTTACCATGTATGATGTACTCACATCTGCAAATACTTCGGCCTTTGAAGTTGGGGTTTCTTCTTTCAACTCTGAACCGACAGATTCAGATAATGCATATTTTAGATTAAATACTCGTAAATTTACATTATTAGCTGCAGGTGGTTTTGATGGTTGGGATATATACAGAGAAAGTAGAACGAATACCGATAGATTCCAATTAGGTCAATCAGGATATAAAAAAGGAGCTGCTGCATCTGCAACATACCCAACAGCCACAGGATGGGGAGCATTTAAACAAATTACAGGACCTAACCAAGAAGTATGGGCAAATACTGACTATTATGCTTATCTATGGGGTCAAACATCATTTGCAAATCCTGAAGCAACTAACATTAACGTTTTTGTTACACCAGGAATTGATTATGTTAATAACTCAAATCTTGTTGAAAACGCTATAGATATAGTTGAAACTGATAGAGCTGACTCAATTTACATTTGTACAACACCTGACTTTAATCTTTTCTTACCTTCATACAGTGATTTAACAGAAGGGTTAATTTACCCACAAGAAGCGGTAGATAATTTAGAAAATACAGGAATTGATTCAAATTATACCGCAACTTACTACCCGTGGATTTTAACAAGGGATTCAGTTAATAATACACAAATTTATCTTCCACCAACAGGTGAGGTTACTAAAAACTTAGCTTTGACTGATAACATCGCGTTCCCTTGGTTCGCATCTGCAGGTTATACAAGAGGTTTGGTTAACTCTATTAAAGCAAGAAAAAAACTAACTCAAGAAGATAGAGATACTTTATATAAAGGAAGAATTAACCCAATCGCCACTTTCTCTGATGTTGGTACAGTAATTTGGGGTAATAAAACTTTACAAATTAGAGAATCCGCTTTAGATAGAATTAACGTTAGAAGGTTGTTACTACAAGCAAGAAAACTAATTTCAGCGGTGGCGGTTAGATTGTTATTTGAACAAAATGACGATAAAGTAAGACAAGACTTCTTAGATGCTGTTAACCCTATTTTAGATTCAATTAGAAGAGATAGAGGTTTGATCGACTTTAGAGTTACTGTTTCAAACACACCTGAAGATTTAGATTCTAATACTTTAACCGGTAAAATTTATTTGAAACCAACAAGAGCTTTAGAATATATTGATATCGAATTTGTTATCACACCAACGGGAGCATCTTTTGATGACGTTTAAAAAAAAATTAAGAATAAATATGGGGGATAGAAATATTCCCCATTTATATATTTATAAATAAAAATATATGAAAATAGAAAAGAAAATTATTAAAGAAACGGTAAATGATTTTTCAAAATCTAAAAAAACTTTTTCATCTAAAAAACAAAACATAATAATAACTGAAGAACAACTTCAGAAAATTCTTTTATTAATTAAAAAATAATGGATATAAAAAAACATATATATCGAGAATTAAATAAAAGAAGATTAAATGAGGGAATAACCGAAGAAGGAAGACCTGATTTAAATTATTATGCTTTTGATTGGGATGATAATATTGCGTTTATGCCAACAAAAATAATTGTCTTAACTGAAAATGAAGATGAGATTGGAATGTCTACTGAAGACTTTGCAGAACATAGACATCAAATTGGTGTTGAACCCTTTAATTATAAAGGAACGACTGTTGTTGGTTATGCAAACAATCCTTTTAGAAATTTTAGAACAGAAGGTGATAAGAAATTTATAATAGATTCTATGGTTGCTAGTCCGGGACCTTCATGGAATGATTTTGTGGAATGTATTAATGGAGGATCAATTTTTGCAATTATAACCGCAAGAGGACATAATCCTGAGACATTAAAAGAGTCTGTCTTAAATTACATAGTGTCTAATCATTTAGGTATAAATTCTAAAGTTTTAGTAGAAAATCTTAAAAAATATAGAGGATTACAAACTGAAGGAATTTTTGAGAATGTTAAAGATTTAAAGTATGACGATAAAGAACTTATTATGGAATACTTAGATATGTGTAAATTTCATCCGGTTTCTTTTGGTGCTGGAAGTGCAGCGTCTCCTGAAGAAGAAAAAAATAAAGCGTTACAAAAATTTATTATTTACTGTAAACAACAAGCTAGAGATTTAGTTCAAGATATTTTAAGAAAAAACCCAAATAAAAAATTAGAAGATATTTCACCCAAATTTAAAAATGACGTAAATATGAATGAACCAACACAAGATATAGATGAATTGGTATCTAGAAATGTCTCAATAGGTTTTTCAGACGATGATCCAAGAAATATACAAGCTTCTTCAGAATTTCTTAAAAAGGAATATGAAAAAAGTCCAGTAAATTTATATTTAACTAAAGGAGGAACTAAAACTAAATATGATTAGTAATTCTATATATAGAGAATATTTGAAAAATAATTTAAAGTAAATAGAAAAAAAATAACGAACTAATATTTATAATAAAAAATAAAAACAATTTAAACTAATAACTATGGCTGATTTATTAATGAGAATGCCTTTTCAATATGAACCTAAAAGAGCAAATAGGTTTATCTTGACGTTCCCATCTTCTTTGGGAATAAATTCTTGGTATGTTGAAACTACCAATAGACCCACAATTACAATTAACAAAAAAGAAATAAAATTCTTAAACACACAAACTTACGTCTCAAGTAACTTTTCATGGGGTGAGATTGGTGTTAAATTAAGAGACCCAATCGGACCTTCAGCGGCTCAAGCAGCAATGGAGTGGGTTAGATTACATGCAGAATCAGTAACAGGTCGTATGGGTTATGCTGCGGGTTATAAAAAAGATCTTGACTTAGAATTATTAGACCCAACAGGGGTTGCTGTTGAAAAGTGGATTTTACAAGGTTGTTTGATTACTTCAGTTAACTTTGGTTCACTAAACTATGGTGGAGATGATATCATGGGAGTTGATATGAAATTACAACCTGATAGATGTATTTTAGTATATTAATTTATTTTTAAATATTTTATAATGAACCTCACTAACAAAGTGGGGTTTTTTATTTACAAAGAATTTGATTGTTTTATTTTTTTAATAAAAAAACTATGGACGACGCTTTAAAATATGGTCAAGAAAATTTTAACTTACCACATGACGTAATTAAATTACCATCAAGAGGTATATTTTACAAACCAAAAAAAGAATCTTTAAAAATTGGTTATTTAACCGCACAAGATGAAAACCTTCTTATGTCTCAAAACATGACAGGTACCGAATTAATTAAAACTCTTTTAAGAAATAAAATTTATGAACATGGGTTTGATGTTGAACAATTATTACCTGGAGATGTTCAAGCTATACTATTATTTTTAAGAAATACTGCTTTCGGTCCCGACTATAGGTTTAAACTAATGGACCCTAAAACTAAAATAGAATTTGAAACTACTATTATATTAGATAGTGTTGACATGCAAGAATTAAAACATATTCCAGATGAAGACGGACTATTTACATATACATTACCGAAAACACAAAAAAAGGTAAGATTTAAAGTGTTAAACATGAGAGAAGAAACAGAAATCGACAATCTTACCGCTAAATACCCTAAAGGAATGATTGCCCCTGTTGTAACAAAAAAACTTGAAACGCAAATAGTAGATATTGACGGAAATAAAGATAAAGGGTTTATTGGTTCAATTATTATAAATTTACCTATATCTGATTCTAAAAGTTTAAGAAGATTCATGGAAGAATGCCAACCTAAATTAAACCTTGTAAGAGAAGTTCAAGCCCCGTCAGGAGAAAACGTTACTGTGAATGTTACGTTTGGGGTGGAATTTTTTCGGCCTTTCTTTGAATAATAAAAAAAACTTAATGGATGAATTTTATTATCTAACTAAATACGGAAATTTTTCGTATTCAGACATTTTAATTATGCCAAGCTTTGAAAGAAGATATTTTATGGATAAGTTGTATACTGAATACGAAAAAAAATAATTCATCTATTTATAAAATAAAGTTATGTTTTTAGCAGATGGTACACCAACTAATTTAGGTGCCGGAGGTGCCGGTAAGAGCGTTTTTTCTAGTGCCGAACAGGCAAAAAAAGCACTAGAAGATGCGACATATATACAGAGTGCATTATCAAATGCGGTAAAGGGTTTAGTTGAAATACAAGACACCACAATAAAAAAACAAAGAGAAATTACAGACGGTGTTGTAATAAACAGTAATGCGTTTCAAAAATATATTACTGATGCTTATGTTGGAACAACGGCATTAGGTGAGGGGTTAGATCAGTTAGGTGTTAATATTTCAGAAATAACAACCGCAGCTGGTGAAACAAGCTCAGCATTAAATAAAGCAGTTGTACCAACACAAAGACTTTTGATGGATCAAATCGAATATTCAAAAGCAACAGGAATGGCAACTGCCGATCTTATTAAAACTGAAACAACTTTTATGAGAATTTTTAATTCTCAAGAAAATTCATTTAAAGAAATACAAAAAATTACTAATGAAGCACAAAAATTAGGTTTAGATGTAAAAACAGTTGTTGACGATGTCTCTAAAAATATACAAAGTCTACAAACATTTAGATTAAGTTCTGAAGGTTTAACTCAAATGGCGTCAGAGGCTGCTAGTTTAAGAACTAGTATTGATGGTATCGGTGCACTTAAATTGGCTAAAACATTATGGGATCCTGAACAAGCGGTTAAATTATCTCAGGGTATGCAAATGTATGGTGGGGAAATAGGAAAGTTAGGTAATTTCTTTGAAGTTATGAGAATGGGACAATACGATGCACAAGGATTACAGGATGAAATGTTAAAAGTATATGAATCGGCATTTAAATTAGACGAACTCGGAAATCCTATAACACCAAGTCCTTCAGAATTAATGAGATTAGAGGCACAAGCTAAATTAATGGGTAGCAACTTAGAAACGGCAATGCAAATAGGCCAAGAAAGAGTAAAACAATCATTTATTGAAGATAAAATTAATAGTTTAACACCTAACAAATTCGATAAAGATCAATTAGAATTAATAAAAAGTGTCGGAGAAATAAAAGATGGAAAAATTAGTTTAAACATACCTGGAGTAGGTGAAATTGAAGATGTTACTCAAGCTACGGTTGCACAAATGAATAACATAAAGGAGTATCAGGAAAAGGCTAAGTTGGATGAAAGGGGAATTGCGATGTCAAATTTAAGTATATCCGAAAAACAAGCAAAAGATGTTAGAGCAATACATGACTATCTTCTTACTGGTGATCAAGGGGTTTTAGCACAAAATGCTGCAGAACAAAATAGAATCATGAAGAATTTAGAAAGTAACATGAAGGCATCTACTGAATATTACGCAACAATTCAAAAAGATATAGGAATGGGAGATTTTATGTCTAAAATCGTATCTCCTGTTGATATTAATTCAATATTAGGGGTTAGTAGTACCGAAAAAACGGCAATGGAAACGGCTATTGCAAATACTAGTTATTGTGGTGTTACAACAAGTCAAGACTTCATGTTAACCGATGCACCATTTGAAAGTAACACTTTAATTACGGGAGATAAAGGAACCATTTCAAAAATGATTTTTGATAAAGAAGATGATTTTTTAGCGGTCCCAAGATTGAACGAAATATTAAATAAGGCGAAACTTAGTTTTGATACCGCATATGCTTTGAATGATATGTCATCGAAACCGCTTCCGATAGAAACAAAAACACCTGGAGAATCTTTTTCTAAAACAGAAGCAACCATCAATACTAATAATACTACAGAAGTTAAGTTTAGTCCAATAGTTATTGAAGTAAAAGGTGTTGAAGGTAATTTAAAACAAATGCTAGAAAAAGGAGACAACACGACAATATTAACCGAAAAAATTAGAGAAGAGTTTTCTAAGATGCCAAAAATCATGGGAGAAAAAGGAGTCTTCGGTTACTAAAAATTTAAAATAATCTATTTATATATAAAATAGATATTAATGGAAAGTCCACTATCATTTAATTCAACAGAAAATTTTAGGAAAAAGTTAATAACGAGAAACCTAAGACCATATAAAGTCGAAGGGTATTTTAGTTATAGCGAACAATTACCTATTAATGAAATACAAATTGTTGATTATTCAATAATTGATAGTCCCCCTATTAATTTTTATCAAGAGTTAAAAGAACCTGAATTAATAGGGTTAAATAAGTATTCACAAAGCGGTGGTTTTGGAGAAGTAGTGCCAATTAATACTAATTTAAACTCATTTTCAAATTTTGGTGAATACGATGCGTATAACCAATCAATAGCAGATAATAGTGCATTAGAACAAAAAGGAGATCAACAAGAAAATATTTTAAGGGTTTTGAACAAATTTAATCCTGAAAATGTTTCTCTTGGTTTTGGAGAACCAATTGTTATAAATGTTAATAAGGGAACCGAAAGTAATTTTGGAGAATATAGTTTTACTGCGTCTGCACCAAATATAACGACAGAGCAATCACAGATAATATCCTATCTTGCAAATGAATATGGTCCTGAAAACAAAGTTAATGGTTTTGGTGAAGTTGTTGTGATTAATATTAATAAACAAACTGATGCGAATAAAGGGGAATACGAATATACTGCATCTGAACGTGAAAGAACAAAAGAACAGTCAAGAAGATTGGCGTATGTTTTAAACCAGTATGGACCTGAAAATTTACCAAACGGATATGGTAATCAAGAAAAATACCCACATGTAAATCAAAATACAAAAACTAATGAAGGTGAATATGAGTATTTTTCATCCGAACCAAACAAAACAACAGAACAATCACAAAGTTATGCTTATATAAAAAACAAATATAATACGGGTGATGGAGCTTACGATGAAATTACTGTTGAAGATTTAGCTCAAGAAACTATAAACACACCATACATTAGTAGCGAAACCACGTTTTCGTTTATACCATCCGAATATAATCCTGTGAATATTATTCAAAATGAAAACCCAACAGGATCTGAAGGAACATTAAGTCAAGATTCACTTTTGGCTCAATTTGCCGCTAAACAACTACAAAAAGAATTTAAAGCGAGAGTTGCATTTGAATTATTACAACAAACCGTAGGAAGAACAAATCTATTTACAGGTGAAGTTGATCCTGCAACAAATACAACATCGGTTAGACCAAACACAGATCCATTTGATGCGTTAGGTATTATAACAAATAATATACCCATAGTTCAAAAAAATTATAAAATAACAGGTGGGCCCAATTCTGTTGCAAATGCGTTGAGTTTTACCGCAAGACTTGCAGGACTTTATAGTCCGTATTCATTAATACCTGGAGATTATTTTGATTATCCAAATAAAAACTTTTTATCACAAGCAACTCTAAACCCTGTAGGTGCCGTTGCAGGTGTTGTTGGAAATTTAGCACAAGAAATAAGTTCTTTATTTATTGATCAAGCTTCTGAGAAATTCTTAACTTATACTTCTGATGCAACTAAAAGTTTATTATTTGATCAATTATTTTATAACACATATAGACCTTCTTATAGGTTCGCAGGTTTAAGTGCTACAAATTTATTGGCACCACAATCAAACTTTTATGTTGGGATAACTAAAAATTATATTAGAGACTTAGTGAGCCCTAAAATGGATTTACCAAAAGGAAGAAATAATAGACCACAAGACGGTCCTGTTTATAGTTATGGTGAAGTAGGTAAAGATTTTGAAGGTAGTAGAATAAGTGATTTTCTTTTTGGTTTAAATTCTAGAAATTTATTTGATAGTGCTGACCCACAAGGAGGTTTTACTTGGATATCAAAAAACAATTATTTAGAACCTGGAACATTTGTAGGACCATCTAATAAAAAAAATATCTTAGCAAGATTTAACACCGACAGTTTATTTGAGTCATCAGCATTTAGACCGTTATTTGATAAAACAAAATCCACAAACGTAACATTTACTGATGGATCTATTTTAGATATAACACAAAAATTAATAGATGCTGGTAATAAATCTACACGTAAATTAGAACACGTAGGTAATGCAATTAATCAAGTTTCTAAAGTTTTTAATGATGGTTATATAGAATTAACCAAAGGATCTAGAGTTATTAGATACGTGACTCCAACTTCTAAAAAACCAAACGGTGAACCGGCGGAGGTTAAGGGTTATGAGTATTGTAGATTATTTACAAAAGATAGGCCTTACTACACGTATAATGAGTTACAAAAAGCCGATGGACTTATAAGAAGTGGAGGTAAATCAACCTACTCTGTATTAGATAATACATATAATTTGAACATCGCACCTATGAGAGGTAAGGGATCGACAAATTTGGATAATAAAGGTAAGGTAAAAAAATATATGTTTTCATTAGAAAACTTAGCTTGGAGAACATCGGATAGAAATGGTTTCAGAGTTGAGGACTTACCTGCATGTGAGATAGGACCTAATGGTGGTAGAATCATGTGGTTTCCACCTTATAATTTATCCTTCGATGAGGGATCAACCGCTAGTTGGCAAGACCACACTTTTTTAGGTAGAGTTGAACCAATCAAAACATATAAGAATACAGTAAGAACTGGATCAATTAGTTGGTCTATGGTTGTTGACCACTCATCCGTAATGAATTTACTTTTAGATAAAGAATTACAAAATGTAAAAGACAACAGTGAAGTAACAAGAATTGTTGATTCATTTATTGCCGGATGTTTAAAATACGACATCTATGACCTATTAAAAAAATATAGAGAATTCACACTATCTGATGTTTATGAAGTAATAAACGAATTATCAACAGTAGAACAATATAAAGATTATTTTGAAACAATACAAAAACCCACAGTAACAAAAACAACAGAAATAGATAAAACAGGTCAAGTAAATAATAATGAAAATCAAGGACAAGAAGATATTTCACAAAAAGAAGAATTTAAAGAAATAGTATTACTTTTTGAACAATCCGAACCAAGAAAAACAGTATTTACTGAAGAAGATACGTATAAAACTTATTACGACAGTTTATACAGTAATGACACAAAAGTGTTATATTTAGGTGATTATAGCGGAGCTAACCCATTGGCTTCTCAGGCACCTAATAAAATAATTAAATATGATAGTAGAAAGGGGTCTGGTAATAATAATTTTATAGACACGTTACCTAATAATACCGAATCTTTTTCATATGCTGAATATGTCGATGCTAGAGTTGATTCACTATCAGGTGTATTTGATTTTGGTGAAAATGAATTTACAACTTTAGAAAAAGAATTTTTACCAACAGTATTATCTACTTTAAAACAAGGTAAAAAAGTTTTTTTTCAAATTGAGGCTTCTGCAAATTCAAGTGGAAGAGATAATAAATCACTTTCAGAAAGAAGACTAAAAACTGTTGAAAATTTTATTAAAAATTTTGAATTGGATGGAGATAAAATTAAAACTTATTTAGACAACGGGAATTTAACATATAAGTCAGAGGCTAAAGGAGATAATGCAAAAATAGATGAGCCAGCATATAAAGACATTGATTGCCAAAAAAAGTTTAATGTTGATAGTGTTTACGATGGTAAATACTCAGTACAGGCCATGTTGTGTAGAAGAGTTAAAATAACTGGTTTAAAAATCGATACCCCAACCGAAGAAAATAAAAAGGATCAAACAACGACTGACAATACTACTGAAAGTACAGGTGTAAACGAACTAGCAGGTCAAGATGACGAAAACACAACACCACCTTCTGAACAAATAAAAAAACAACAAGTAGTTACGACTCAAATTAAAGATAAAACAAATAAACTAAGAGCTGGTTTAACTAAAAGACTACTAAGAAAGTTGTTAACTGAATGTAACTATTTTGATATGATTCAAGAACAACAACCAATGGTCTATGATGGAATAAAAAGTAAATTTAAAAATTTTCATCCAGTATTCCATTCGACAACACCTGAAGGTTTAAACGCTAGACTTACATTTTTACAACAGTGTGTAAGACCAGGGGACACAATACCAACTGCTGTTGATAATGGGCAAGGAGGATTTACTTTACAATATAATGATGCATTTAATAGTGCATTTGGATCCCCACCAATTTTAGTTTTAAGAATAGGCGATTTTTTTCATACTAAAATAGTACCAAAAAGTATTTCATTAAAATATGATGATATAAAATATGATTTGAATCCTGAAGGAATTGGTGTCCAACCAATGATGGCTAATGTTACACTAAGTTTTGATTTTATTGGTGGACATGGAATAGCAGAACCAATCGCTAAATTACAAAATGGTTTATCATTTAACTTTTATGCTAATACAGAAATTTATGATGAAAGGGCAGATGAAACTGAAAACTTTTTACAAGAAATAGATGACGAAGTTTTAAAAAGTATACAAGATGAAGTTGGAGACATAGACCCTAATAGACCAAGACAAAATGATGCTGGAGATACTATTGGAACAATTGAATCAAGTTTTGCGGACATAAATACAAATTTAATTTCAGGTAGAATTAATTATAAAGAAGTTATGAATCAATTGATTGATAAAACTGCGGACATGGTTAATGGGTTCAATCAGACGATACAAAATACCATAGTAGTTAAAGGATGGGGAGGTTTAATTATTTTAACAAAAGATAGAAAATATTCTGAAGGTTTATTTGACTATTTAAGTGGTAATACATCTAATAAGGTTAACATTATTGGAAAACCAGTTAATTACCAAGAAAAAATAGACGACCTTTTTCAAAAAATAAATCAAGACGTTGACGACGAAACAATTCCAATATTAGGAGGATTAGAGTTTCAAAAAGATTTTAAAAATCAAGATATAAGAAAAATTAAAAGAAAAATTAAAGAAATACTTAATGAACAAAAAAATCTTTATCAACAACAATTAGATAAATTTGCCAACGATCTAGTAAAAAATCAATTAGAATTTATTAAAATAACCGATAAAATTAATTTTGTTTCAAACCAAATAGACGGTAGAGAAAATAAAAGAGGAGGAGTTAACATTTATAATATATCGGGAACATCACAAGTCGAAGCATCAAGTGTTGGTGCAACAAACACTTACGACGAGTTGAAAAACGATTTTTTAAAAATTAGAACAGACTTAAATGATTTTAATCAAATACTAAAAAATTATCAATTAATACCTAACGGTGATAAAAATGTTTATAATAGTGATTATTTATTCAATTTATATTTAGTTAATAAAATTGAAGATAATGAAGACGCCCCTGACGTTTCGGTGTTTGATAGAAGATTTGCAATGACTATGGGTGATTTATTAGTTGATAACTACGATTTTTTTGTTGATCAAATAATTTCAGTTATTGATGGTTCAGTACAAAAAGAAAATTGGAAAAACTTCATATTTAAAAATTTAGGATTCAAAATTATATTTAGACCTCAAGGAAATCTATATATACCAAATGTTTACAATCCAAATAATCCAGTTAATACATTATATACAAAATTAAAGAATAGTTTCGACAAATTGGCGGTTTCTATTTACAAAGATAAATACACAAATGATGAAGTTTATAAAAGATTTTTTGGGGACGAAAATGCACTTAATTATAAACCGTATAATAGAGATAAACTTAGAAAATTTACTTACGAATCACAAGTCCCTATTGTACCACCAGATGATGAAAATTTAAGAGCTATTTGGTCTAATGTTGAATCGACTTGGGATTATTTTAACTTAAAAAGACAAATGAAATAATATGGAGTATTATGATAGATATAGAAGTTTTTTAATAGACGGAAGACAGACCGTCGTTCCGTTTGTTACTTTACCACCTAGACCATCAGACCAAAAATTTATATATAGAAAAAATCAATCTAGACTCGATAAACTTAGTTTTGAAAAATATGGTACACCATATTTCGGTTGGTTAATTTTACAAGCAAACCCATCTTTTGGTGGTTTAGAGGAAAACATTCCTGACGGATCTGCAATTATTGTACCTTTTCCTTTGATAGCAGCACTACAAGACTACAAAAACGCTGTGGACACATATATATTTTATTATGGCAGATAAGTTTCAGCAAGAAAAAATTTATATAGAAACCGATTATGATAATATAATATTAATCGACCCTAACAAAGTATTAATAGGGAACCAAGTTCAAGACAGATTAGTTAGACATGAGGACTTAGTTTTTTATGCAAATTTAGAGGCTAGGGTAATACCTAGAACAAAATTAGCGGTTGGAGAAAGTTTTGATAGTCCTGTTGTAAATACTTTAGTTGCCACAATACAAGGACAATCAGATTCATTTGAAAAATTAAATTTTCTACAACCAAAAGGGAAAAAAGTTTTTGACACAAGCTGGTCAGATCAATTTACGGGAAAAGGATCAAGACAAGGTTTAGGTGCAAATCAAACAGGTGAAAGATTTGAAGCAAAAGACGGAACTATTAGGTCGTTTAGAAATGTTAGAAATTATGAAGACACCCAAGCATTAGGTATTAAATCCATAAGTATTAATATCAAACCAAATGCGGGTCCTGGTGGATATGTTCCTGATGTTAAAATTGCACTAACAGACGTTGGAGGTAAAACTTTATTTGAACAGGGAGAGAATTCAATATATTCTACATTTTTTAATTTACCGTACCCGCAATTTTACTTAACAGTAAAAGGTTTTTATGGTAAGGCAATTAGATATACTTTGTTCATGACAGATTTTAGCGCTAAATTTAATGACGATACGGGTAGTTTTGATATCGACATAAAACTAACATCAAACTTAGTTTCACTTTTACAAGACACGTCTCTTACATATGCTAAAACGGCACCTAAAATGTTCCCAATAATTGTTGCAAAAGGAGGAACATCTAACAATGCACCTGGAGGGTCAAATACATCTGTAAAAAATTTAGACGTAGATTACTTAGGTAGACAAATTTTAAATCAAGTATACCAAGAATATGAAAATAAAAAGTTAATCTCACCAGGATTCCCAAGATTAACAATAGATCAATTTATAAAAAATACTGATGATTTTGTAACTTCAATAAAACAAAGTATTGAAAAAAAAGACTTTATTGCTCTAAATGATATTAAATCTTTTAGGGAAGAATTGAATGAAATTAAAGATAGAAATTATACTGTTTTATTAAGTAGGTATTTAGATACTACTAATTATATATCTTATGATGACGGTAAAGGACCACAAATTTACTATGATTTTAAACAAACAATCCCTTTAGAAAAAAGAAATGAGATTGAAACCGCGATAAAAAATGAAATAAAAAATAGTGTTGAAATACTACAAAAAAATAAAACTTTTGGTATTGGTGGTTTCTACACAATAGGGGGTAAAAGTTTTCCATCTGAAATACCTGTGTCTTTTTCTGAAGACGAATTGTTTGTAAAAATAACACCGGATAAATTAAGTGATAAAGACTTTATTAACACATATACAATTAGATATGGTAGAACACCTGATCAGGCCGAACTAATTGATTTTAAAGTTCAACTACTTTTGGTTTTACAAAATGCAGAAACAAGGTTAGATCCAAATACTAACCAACCTATAAGTACCGAACCAACCTATATGAAATTTGGAATTACTGATCCAAATAATCAAACACTTTTTCCTGGTGGGTTTTTAGATAGAATTAATAATTATCAACAACAGTTAACTGCAAAAGAACAAGAAATTGAAACAAAATTTTCTAATGAATTATCAGATAGGGTAACAAAGGTAGATGGGACATTAGGGTTCAAACCAACGATTAGAAATATTATGGCAATAATAATTGCCGGTTGTGATACATTTTATAGATTAATGGATAGAACTCATAGATTAGCTTGGGATAAAAGAAACGACCCTTTAAGGATAAAAAGTGTAATACCTGCTGAAAAATCTTCAGGAATAGATTCAAAAAATGTTGTAAACTACTCAACAGGAAAATTAAACGAACAAAATGTTGTATATCCTTGGCCAACATATTATGTTCAAGAAAAACTACAAGATGGAAGGGAAAGTTTTGTTGTTAGATATTTGGGAGATCCTAAATATGCTTCTAAAACATTTGCATTTGATTATGCAACATGGCCTGAAATACATTTTACTGAAAACTTTTTGGATGCTTCTGTTAGAAAGGCAAGCTCATCACAACAAAATGTTTATCAGAATTTGCAAAACATACAAAATTTTACAACTGTAAATGCATTAGAGTTTCCATTTAAAAACAAACCATATAATAGTACAACAGAATTAAGTATAATGTATGAGTTATATGAAAGGTTATATGTTTTATCAAATTATAGTAATATATTGGCAAAACAATTTAACCCACAGAGTTTACAGGCAGACACATTTGTTTCACATTTAGAGGCGCAAAATATAATTAATGCAATAACTGAAAACTTTACAGTACAAGAAAAATTAAAAAACACAAACTTTAATTATGAAAATGCTTTTAATTATTTAAAAACGTTGGCAAATAATGGGACCTCAGATCATTGGTTAAATTTAGAAAGAGGTATTTTTAATACACCTTATTTACAAAATTTAACAGAAAATAGTTTTGGATTATATAGTAAAAAAAGTATTGATGGGTACACCTTGGCTTTAGAAAATAACGATCCTTTAGCTCCGAAATTTAAACAATATGTTGAAGAAAGAAAAGAACTTGATTACGAGCAAGACGATATATTATCTAAATCATATATTACCGAAAAGACACTAACATTTTTAGATGACATTAAAGTTTTGGCAAGACTTAAAAAAAATGATTATTATACAAATATTTTACCATATTTTTCATTAAATTTTATTGTAAATAACAGTAAAAAAGATATTTTAGTAAACCCAACAACAAATAATCCTGTAAATAATTTAATAGAACTTAAAGATTATCTCTCAAAAGGAGAAGAAAACTTAAATTTTACAGAAAAAAACTATAGTGATATACCAAGTTATTCAGGAAATGTTTCAAGTTCACAAATAAATAGTAATATTAATACACCATATTTTGTAAATGCATTACAAAAAGGAGTTGAATTAGAAAAATCGGGAAACACCACAACCGCTTATGTTGCCTTAGGTTATATGTACTTAAATTCATATCTCATTCCTTTAGCGTATTATAATACTTACGACAAAGATTTTAACAATATTGATATTTTATTTTCTGATAACATTATATCTAAATTAGATGAATATGAATACTCACAAATTTTAAAAATTGGATCATTATATCATAGATATAAAAAATATATAGAGACAGGAGAAGATATTTTAGATGGTGTTATTAATGACTTTGATTTTACAAAAAATTATGACCCATTATCACAAAATTTAGAAAAAATATATAAAATAAAAAATTATACAGGAGGGTCACAAGATTTTATTTGTCAGTATAAAAAAATAGACGCAAATGATAATACTAAATATGTTGATATTATTAACACAGGGTTTTACCCGAAACTTATTTCAGATGTACATTACTATTTTACTGGTAAAGATTTATTTACAGGTTATACTGAAAGTGAATTTACAGATGCTTATACCGCAGGAACATTAAATATTGGAGTTAATAAAGATGCATCATACTTTATGCCTTTCGGTAGTGACCCAAATAACTTAAAAAGAAGTATTATTTTAAATCCATATTTTTCTTATTTAACTTTCGATAAAAACTACAATATAGATGCACAAAATAAGATTCACATTTTAATACCCTCAAATGGAGGCATACCATTAAATCAAGCAAAATTTGAATTTTTTAAAAATGATAAATTAACTTATGAAATTTTAAGTAGTAAAGAATTATTTAATGGTTCTGTTAGAACACTATGGGGACAACCAAATTATGGATTTTTCCCAAAAACATCAAACATATTAGAAAATAATATTTTTCTTAGTCCGTACCAAGATCTTTTTGAAGGTAATAGTTTAGGTTATTATTTTAAACTATTTAGAAAAGAAATATTGGATAAATTTGAAGAATTATTTTTAGGTTTTTGTAAAAAAAGACCAGAACCTAAAGATGTTCTAATTTTAGAAGATGATGTACAAGACCCATCTTATTTTTCTTCAGGTGGTATAACATCATTAAAAAATAGAAAATTATTTGATCAAATGTTATCTATTTTTTCAGTAAATGATGCATCATCACCATTAACAAAAATACAAGAAAATAACGATGGACTAAGTTTAGCAACCACACAGAAAAAAAATAATGCGAATACTTTCAGGGAATTTTTGATAGAAAATCCTATTATTTTTAAAAATGGTAATCCATTAAATTTTAACAGAAAATTATTTACAAGTTTAACAACTATACCTGAATTAAAAAATTTACAACCAATCACATTTTCACCATACGTACCAGGAACTTTACCAGGTGATGGTATATTGACAGGAACAAGCGCACTTTTAACAAGTAAAACTTTGAGTCAAAAAAATGTAGATGCTTGGAAGTCTTTACTATTACACAATTATAATGGTAATTTTAATGATGTTTATATCTCATATAATAATACTGGTTGTACAATTACAGATTTTTTTATAGATATGAATATTGAATTTACAAAAGAAAATGTAGAAACATGTGAGGAATTAATAAAAAGATATTCATTACAAAAGTTTTATGCAATTTCTAATGGTAATATCTATAACAAAACAAACTTCATTTCATACATAGATAACCTGTTACAAGAAAATTTAGACACACAAAAAAATCTCACAAACCAAGTGTTTCAATATATGAGAGATAAAATACCGGGAGTTAGTTTACAAACAAATAGTAATCAAGGAAATATAAGTGGGGACATTAATAAACTATCAACATATATACAATTACAAACATTCAATAATAGATGGACGGCTGGAAGTGATTTATTAACAAGACCATTATTTGAAGATTTTCTTTTTATGAATACCGCCAATGCGGATATTGGAGATCAATTACAATTTTTTCTTGATGATGTTACAAAATATTTGAAAATGGAAAAAAATATGACCGTTTCAGATGTAATAGGTCACATACTAAATGAAGATAGAACCACACTATTTTATGCAACACCATCGTTTATAAATTTTAACGGAGTGTTAGATGCGGAAAATTACGATAAACCAACAGATATAGATATTCCAAATAGTCTTTTTGGAACTTTTAGAAACGTTAATTACTTAGATTCAAGACAAAAATTTATATTCTTATATGTTGGAAAAACATCTGAACATCCGGCATTAAATGATAACAGAAATGTCGTATATGGTGATGACTCTTTTGATATTAGAAATCAAGCCGACTGCCCAATAAGGATACCACAAACACCTGAAACTAATTTTTATAAAACAAATAAAATAGTCGGATTTAATGTTGATTTTGGTATAAGAAATCAGAACATGTTTAAAAAGTTTTCAGTTGGTATGGGTGGAGGTAAAGAAACGGCAACAACATTCAAGGTGAATGAGAGACTTGCAGGTGGATCTACAGGAGATAAGGTCGCCCAAGAGACACAATCAATGTATTCTTACTATAAATCGTTAAGTTATAATATAGATGTTAGTGGAATGGGTAATGTAATGATTCAACCTTTAATGTATTTTAATTTAAGACACATTCCATTATTTTATGGACCATATCAAATTTTAGAAGTAACACACACAATTAACGAGTCATCATTTGAAACAAAATTTAATGGAGTTAGAATACCTAAGTATGCTTTACCAGATGTAGATAGTATATCTACATTTGTTAAGAAAAATTATTTGGAAAAATATAAAAGTGAAATTTTAAAGGCGAATAATGAAAATAGATATCAAGAAGATATTGAGACAATTTTAGATCCATCAAAACAAAGTAATGAACCAAAAACCTCACCAGAAGAAGAGTGTAATAAATTAGTAATTAACGATTACAAAACATTACCATATGTTAATAATAAAATAACAACAATATCAATAGGTGAGTTAGTATTAAAAATTAAAAATAAACAACCTGAAAAATATGTTGACGCATTAATTTTATTATTGTTAATGTCTAGACCAACAAACTTATTTGATAATAAACCAATAAATAATGTTGAAGCGACAACACTAACAAATGACGGAATTGTCTCATGTATCAATAATAATGTGTTTCTTCTATCCGCGAATAATTTGTATGCCGCTAATCCTGCATTATCTAAATTAACTTGTGTTAGTTTTCCTGAAGGTGCAGTTCCTTTATTTAGTTTTGATGATGTTGACGGAGGTTTAGAAACAATAAACGGTATCTTAGGATCTACCGCACCAATAATAGAGGCGATTAAAAATTCTGCAAAAACAACTAACCCATCTTTAAGTGATAAAGAAGCTTATTCCACAGCAATATCGGCACTTTTATTTGCATATGACACAAAGTTTTTATTTACAGGAACAAGGACAGGGCAAGATATATATGATTTTTATAGACAAAAAATAGTATCAGGTGAAATCACAACTGATTATGCAACTTACTTATTTGCTCTTGCATCTATATGTATAGATAAATTTTAAATTAACGATATATTTATAATAAAAAAACTATGAGCAATATTAAAAATTTATTAGATGATTATTTGAAAAAAGATACTAGATTATCTGAAAAACAAATAGATGCGGATCACAAACAAGTTTGTGATTTAGATACCGGTGATTGTTATACTATTAGAATGAAAGATGGTTTAATAGAAAGAGTGGACAATACACTTAAAACAAATAGAACATTAAGGGTAGAAACACCTACAGGTGTTAAAACATTATTGAACGGTTAAAAATAATAAAAATGAGTGTAGATAAGAAAATATTACAAGAAATAGAAAGAATTAAAAATATAAATAGATATATCCTTAACGAACAAGAACCACCGGCTGAACCACCGGCTGAACCACCTGCGGCACCTCTTGGAGGTGAAGAAGGACCTATAGGAGATATCCCACCTGGAGGAGAACCAGGAGCGGCACCTGGAGGAGATACAGGAGCAGCACCCCCAACAGGAGGTACTGAAGTTCCTGAACCTGTAGATGTTGCGACTGATCCTGACGTAGAGGAAGTAGGGGCAGAAACCGAAAATGCTGAAGGAGAGGAAGAATCAGAAGAAATAGACATCACAGATTTAGTTACAACTCAACAAGAAATTAAAGATAAACAAGACGGGTTTATGGATGATATGATTTCTAAATTAGATGAGTTACAGTCTAAGTTACAAAGTATGGATCAAATTTTGAATAAAATAGAAAATTTAGAAAAAAAGTTTGATAGATATAGAGATAAAACACCTGAAGAAAAACTAATGCTAAGATCTTTAGATTCTTACCCTTATAATCAAAAACTTACTGATTTTTTTGACGATAAAAAAGTTGATATGGAAAAATCAGGAAAAAACGAATATGTATTAACATCAGATGAAGTTGAAAACTTTTCACCAAACGAAATTAAAAAAACGTTTAATATTTATGACGACGAGGAAGAACAAATGTAAAAACTAAGGGACCCACAAGGTCCCTTTTTTATTTGACAATCGTAGAAAATCACTTATATTTGTTATAGATAAAAGAGTTAAAAATTAAAAACAAAAATCTATGGCAAATTCAATTGACGCAGTACTAGCACAGTACGAAAAGAACTCACAACCAAGTGGTTCACCGAGACAAAACATCTCACAAGAAGACAGAATGAAAAAGTATTTTTCAGCAATTCTTCAAAAAAATGAAAAATCTGCACAAAAAAGAATCAGAGTGTTACCTACTAAAGATGGTTCTTCACCATTTGTTGAAGTTTGGTATCACGAAATTCAAGTAAACGGGCAGTGGGTTAAGTTGTACGACCCTGATAAAAACGACAATGAAAGATCACCACTTACTGAAGTTTATAATGAACTTATATCAACAGGTAAAAAAGAAGATAAAGAACTTGCGTCACAATACAGAGCACGTTTATTTTATATTGTAAAAGTTATTGATAGAGATAACGAACAAGATGGTGTTAAGTTTTGGAGATTCAAACACAATTACAAACAAGAAGGTGTGTTAGATAAAATCCTACCTATTTGGAAGGCCAAGGGTGACGTTACTGATTCAGAAAAAGGTAGAGACCTTATTATTGAATTAACAAAGGCTAAGACACCACAAGGAAAAGAATATACTGTTGTTCAAACAATAATGTATGATGATCCCGCTCCATTACATGCAGACAAAGAAATCATGGAAGGTTGGTTACAAGACGAATTAACTTGGAAAGATGTTTATTCTAAAAAACCTGTTGAGTATTTAGAAGCGGTGGCAGTAGGGGAGACACCAATTTGGAATTCTGAATTAAAGAAATATGTTTATGGTGAGGAAGCTGAGATTTCATTAGGTGGAGCACAAAAAGATGAAACACCTATTGTTGACCCACAAGCAAATGATGAACCATCTGAAGAATTACCTTTCTAAAATAATTTAATATGAATAAGATCGCACAAAAAATGTATGAAGCTCTGACCTTGAAATATAGGTCAGAGATGGCAGAAGCCGAAGCAACACTTTTAGTTTACTTTAATAACTCTGTTGGTATTGGTGAACACCCACAACACTTAGAAGAAATGGATAAGTTTGTTGAGAAATTAACTAACGCTAAAGACAAGTTAGAAATGTTAGAAACCGTTTACAAATACAACATAAAAAGAGAAGATGGTTTTGAAGTGACCGAAGATATGTTAAAAATTATAAACGAACAAAAAGAAGAAGAAAATGGCAATTAAAAAGAACGACTTTAGTTCATTAAAGAAAAAGTTTTCCACATCTGCAAAATATAAACCACAAAGGTTTTTTGATTTGGGTGAACCGTTCTTAGATGCCGTTGGTTTACCAGGTCCTGCGATGGGTCACATAAATATGTTTTTAGGTCATAGTGATACAGGTAAAACAACTGCTTTAGTTAAAACGGCGGTTGATGCCCAAAAGAAAGGAATACTACCTGTATTCATAATTACAGAACAAAAATGGTCTTTTGAACATGCTAAACTAATGGGTTTTGAATGTGAAGAAGTTGTTGATACTGAAACAGGCGAATTAGAGTGGGATGGTTTTTATATCTTTAATAATAACTTTGATTACATTGAACAGATTACAGATTACATTAATGATTTGTTAGATGCACAAGAAAAAGGGGATTTAGACTATTCACTATGTATCATGTGGGATTCAGTTGGGTCTGTTCCTTGTAAGATGACTTATGAAGGTAAAGGAGGTAAACAACACAATGCAAGTGTTTTGGCTGACAAGATTGGAATGGGAATCAATCAAAGAATATCAGGATCAAGAAAGGCGGATTCTAAATATGAAAACACTTTAATTATTGTAAATCAACCTTGGGTTGAGTTACCTGATAACCCTTTTGGACAACCTAAAATTAAAGCAAAAGGTGGAGAAGCAATTTGGTTAAACTCATCATTAGTATTTTTGTTTGGAAATCAAAAAGGTGCTGGAACAACTAAGATCACCGCAACAAAAGACAAAAGAACCGTTAAGTTTGCTTCAAGAACAAAAGTGTCTGTTATGAAAAATCACATTAATGGACTTGGGTTTGAAGATGGAAAAATTATTGTGACACCACATGGATTTTTACCCGGTAAAGAAGCATCCGAAGAAAAGGCATCTATTGAACAATACAAAAAAGATTATGCTGAGTATTGGAAAGAAATTATCGGAGTTGATGGTGACTTTGATTTGAAAGCAGAAAAAGAAGAAGTAGAATAGTAAGAACCCTGTAAGTTTACAGAAATGACAAAAACCCTATTAGTTGACGGGAATAATTTATTAAAAATTGGATTTCACGGAGTTAAAGATTACTTTAACGGAACTGAACACGTAGGAGGTATTTGGCATTTCCTTAACACATTACGAAGGTTTATAGACGAAGAAAACTTCAACAAGGTGGTTGTATTTTGGGACGGAGAACTGTCAACATCCCAACGAAGGTTAATCTACCCAAAATACAAGCTTAACCGAAAAGGAACAGTCGAGGACTTCAAAGAAGAATCATTTAGCAAACAAAAACAAAGAGTGAAACAATACTTGGAAGAAATGTTTGTTAGACAAGTTGAATTTGAAAACTCTGAAGCCGACGACCTCATCGCCTATTACTGTAAAATATCTAAAGACGAATCTAAAACCATATTTAGTGGTGATAGAGACCTCACACAACTTATCTCGGAAGATGTTACTCTATATTCCCCTAATACAAAAAAGTATTATAAAAACGGAGATAAAATCAAACTACATGAAATAGAGATTCCCCACTACAATGTTAAAACATTTAAGATAATATCTGGTGACAAATCAGATAATATAGATGGTATCTATTATCTAGGTGAAAAAACATTAATCAAACTATTTCCTGAGATACTTGATAAAGAGATTAGTTTTTCCGATATTTTACAAAAAGGTGAAGAACTCCTAAAAGAACAAAAAGATAATACCGCTTTAAAAAATTTACTGACGGGTAAAACAAAAGAAGGTATTTTTGGTGACGAGTTTTTTGAAATCAATAAAAAGATTGTGGATTTATCGGAACCACTAATTAGTGAAGAAGGAAAAGAATTAGTACACTCTTATTACTCTGAGTCATTGGATCCTGACGGAAGAGGATATAAAAATCTAATTCGAATGATGATGGAGGACGGATTATTTAAATACCTACCAAAAGGGGATGAACAGTGGGTATATTTTTTAAAACCATTTTTAAAGTTAACAAGAAAAGAAAAAACAAAGTTTAAAACAAAAAAGTAAAATTATGAAAGAGCAGAATGATGTAACAAAGGTTGAGTTTCTAATTACACTTAACAACAATTTTGTGGTACAAAGATTCTTTAATGTAAAAGGATATCATGAAAAGGCTGAAAGTTCAGTTGAATTGTATGAGTACATTAAGTATCTATCTGAGTCACTTCAAACAAAATTGAGAAACAAGTGTATGGTATATATGTTAGACAACAGATACCAAATTGAAGAAGACCCAAGCGTTTTAGAAACATCAAACACAGATGGACCTGAGATATTTAACATAATCTTAAAGGTCGGAAATAAGACAATTTGTCATAGAGTAATTGACGCGAAACTATACCCACCAAAGGTAAGATATACCCTTGACATACGACCAGACATAAAAAACATTTTAAGAGAATTAACTGACATTTTATCAGATAAAAATTTATCTTATCAGTACCTTAATTATTCGTTCGCTTAACTATATTTATCTAAAACAAGGAACAAAATCTATATAATATGTCAGACAAAAAAAACTTCGGATACTTAGGAAATACTTTTCAAATTCAGTTATTAAATAACATTATCACTTACAAAGATTTCTCTAATTCCATAATAGAAGTTATTGATCCTCATTATTTTGATAACCAATATTTCAAGATTATTTGTCAAATGATTAAGGAATATTATTCAAATTATGAGCATACACCGACATTTAATACCCTTGAACAATTAACTAAGTCAGAAATCAGTTCACCGATGGCTCAAAAGAGCGTTTTAGATACGTTAGAACAGGTTAAGAACGTTTCAGATGAAGGTTCAATATATGTTCAAGAAAAGTCCCTTAAATTCTGTAAACAACAAGAGCTCCAAAAAGTAATGACCAAGGCTCAATCAATCATCGATAAAGGTGATTTCGAGAGTTATGATAAGTTAGAAGAAATGGTAAGGGGAGCACTTCAAGTTGGTGAAGTTGATAAGGGAACTACTGATGTATTTTTTAACCTTGATGAGGTATTGGATGACGACTATAGACACCCAATTCCAATTGGAGTACCTGGCATAGATAACCTATTAAAAGGTGGTCTTGCTAAAGGTGAAATTGGTGTAATTTTAGCACCTACTGGTGTTGGTAAATCCACATTTACAACTAAAATTGCTAACCACGCATTTAACTTAGGGTATAATGTTCTTCAGATATTTTTTGAAGACAACCCAAAAATTATCCAAAGAAAACACTTTACACTTTGGACAGGAATACACCCTGACGACCTTTCTGAAAATAGAAAAGAAGTAATGGAAAGAGTACAAGAAATTCAATCATCTAGAAAAAACAAATTGATATTGAAAAAATTACCTTCCGATACTGTATCTATGAATCAAATCAAAAATCAAGTAAGAAAAATGATGGCTGAAGGTACAAAAGTAGATATGATTATTTTAGATTATATTGACTGTGTAGTTCCTGACAAAGTATTAGGTGATGAATGGAAAAGTGAAGGATCGGTAATGCGAGGATTTGAGGCAATGTGTCACGAGTTGGATATCGCAGGATGGACAGCAACACAAGGTAACAGAAATTCAATATCATCAGAGGTTGTTACAACAGATCAAATGGGTGGATCTATTAAAAAAGCACAAGTTGGTCACGTTATTATTACAGTTGCAAAATCATTACAACAAAAAGAAATGAACTTGGCAACAATAGCAATCACTAAATCAAGGATCGGTAAAGATGGAATTATATTTGAGAACTGTAAGTTTGACAATGGTATGTTAGAAATAGATACAGAACAAAGTGTAACATTCCTTGGCCACGAGGAACAAAAAGAAGAAAAGAATAGGAACAGAATTAAGGAACTGTTAGAAAGAAAAAAACAAAAAGAACAACAAGAATCTTAAAATAAATTATTAAATTTGTAAAAAATGGATATTTCGCAAAAAATATTAAGTGACATTACTGTCTTTATGAAATACGCTAAGTTTCAACCTGAATTAAACAGGAGAGAGACTTGGGAAGAGTTGGTTACTCGTAACAAAGAAATGCACCAAAGAAAGTACCCTCACATCAAAGATGAGATAGAAGAGGTATATAAAATGGTGTACGACAAGAAAGTTTTACCATCTATGAGATCATTACAATTTGGTGGAAAACCAATTGAAATCTCACCAAACAGAGTCTACAATTGTGCATACATGCCAATTGATCACGTAGATGCATTTTCTGAAACAATGTTTTTACTTTTAGGTGGAACAGGAGTTGGATACTCAGTTCAAAAACACCACGTTGAAAAACTACCAGAAATAAAAAAACCAAATGCCGAAAGAACAAGACGCTACCTTATTGGTGACTCTATTGAAGGATGGGCAGATGCCATTAAAGTATTAATGGAATCATATTTAGGTTACAAATCATCAACACCTGTATTTGATTTTTCAGATATTAGACAAAAAGGTGCAATGCTTGTGACATCAGGAGGTAAGGCTCCTGGACCTCAACCACTAAAAGATTGTATCCACCACATTACAAAAGTTTTGGATAACAAAAAAGATGGTGAAAGACTATCACCTATTGAAACTCATGATATTGTTTGTCACATTGCAGATGCCGTTTTAGCTGGTGGTATCAGAAGGGCGGCACTTATCTCTTTATTTAGTGCTGATGATGAAGAAATGATTTCTTGTAAGTCAGGAAGTTGGTGGGAACAAAACGCACAAAGAGGTAGAGCAAATAACTCAGCAGTACTTCTTCGTCACAAAATCACAAAAGAATTCTTTATGGATTTGTGGAAACGTATTGAATTATCAGGGGCAGGTGAACCAGGAATTTATCTATCAAACGACAAAGATTGGGGAACAAATCCATGTTGTGAAATCGCACTACGACCCTTCCAATTCTGTAACTTATGTGAGGTAAATGCTTCTGACATAGAATCACAAGAAGACTTTGATAAAAGAGTTAGAGCTGCAGCTTTTATTGGAACATTACAAGCAGGTTACACTGACTTCCATTATCTAAGAGATATTTGGAAAAGAACGACTGAAAAAGATGCTCTTATTGGTGTTGGTATGACAGGTATCGGTTCAGGTGTTGTTTTAGGTTATGATATGAAAAAAGCAGCTAAAGCAGTTAAAGAAGAAAACGAAAGAGTAGCTGCGTTGATTAAAATTAACAAATCTGCAAGAACTACTACGGTTAAACCATCAGGAACATCATCTTTAGTGTTAGGAACATCATCAGGAATTCACGCTTGGCATAATGACTACTATTTAAGAAGAATCCGTGTTGGGAAAAATGAATCAATATATTCTTACTTAGCAATTAATCACCCTGAGTTGATTGAAGATGAATATTTTAGACCACACGATACTGCGGTAATTACTATTCCACAAAGAGCACCTGAAGGTTCTATTGTTAGACATGAATCGGTATTTCAGATGTTAGAAAGAGTTAAAAAAGTTTCACAAGAATGGATTAAACCTGGACATAGAAACGGACAAAATACTCACAACGTATCTGCTACAGTTTCAATTAAAGAAGATGAGTGGGAATTAGTTGGTGATTGGATGTGGAATAATAGAGATTTCTATAACGGACTTTCTGTTTTACCATACAACGGAGGAACATATACTCAAGCACCTTTTGAAGATTGTACAAAAGAAGATTTTGAAAGATTAGTTAAATCATTAACAGATGTTGATCTTACAAAAGTAATTGAGTTACAAGATAACACCGACCTTAGAGGTGAAGCCGCTTGTGCAGGTGGGGCTTGTGAAATCGTGTAATCATGAAAGTACAATGGGGTAATAATATAACGCTAACATACCAAGTTTTGTTAGCGTTTTATAATCTTAGAAAGAATAATTAAAATGAATGTCGGAGCATCAAAAGATTGGGTACAACAATTATATGTAAGAGAGTTTGGACCAAAATTACAACCAACAGATTTTTATTGGAGTGATGGTAAAATGGTCATGACAGAAGAATACCACAAAAGAAGAGGTAGGTGTTGCGGTAATGGTTGTTTACATTGTCCATACGAACCAAGACACGAAAGAGGAAATACAAATCTACAAGAAAAATCACTGAGTAATCGGTGATTTTTATATATATATAAATATATATATATTTATTGTATGTATGAAAAAATTATTTATAAGTGAAAATGAAAAAAAAAATATACTTGAAATGTATGTTAAATTTAACAAACAAAAGGTATTATTAGAAGGGTTAGATTTTTCTAAACCATTAATAACTCTAAATAAAACAAATTCTAAAGATAACCCTAACGAGTATATAGTTAACGGTTTCATAAGTTTTGATGTTACAAAAAGTGAAATCACTATTAATAAAGCTATACAAAAAATTAAAGAGGATTTAGACAAGCAGGAGTTAGAAATAACTAACTTGTTAAATGTTACAGTTTATGGAGGTGCTAGTAATTATGTTGACGGACCGATGAATGCCGATTATAAAAATACAGATGCGAATGATCCTTTCAAAATAGAAAAAGTTACAAATAAATACGAAGGGCTATCAGGTGAAAAAAACAAAGAAAAAAATTTAGAGTATGCAAAAAATAGGGCAAATTCTTTAAAAGATGTTTTAATTAAAGAATTTCCATCTAGTAATGTTATAGTACAAACGTATTCTAGAATCATGGATACGGGTGGTAAAATAGACGAAAAAAGAGATACTAAATTATACCCAATACCTGGACAACAAGCAACATTCAAAATAAAATTCAATACTAAAAAAAAAGAAAAACAAATCCCCCCTTTTGATGCTAATGAAAAATTTAAACAAACAGAATCAAATAGAACTAGTATGGATTCATCATACTATGGATCTAAAACTGTAAAAATAAATAATACTAATATATTAATGTGTAAAATTTTGACAAATAATGACACATTAGGATTAAAAACAGATTTATCTGACATTGGGTTAAACCCATTCCAAGCTGAAATTAAATTTGATAAAACAATAAACAAATATAGGATAACTAATAAATCAGGAAAACAATTTACTAAAATGCAATGGGTTTGGATTTATTGGTATTTAATTAATGAAGAAAACGCTAATATGAATTGTAAGGCTTTAGATTATGTTGTTTTACCTTCATGGATCAAAACAATTAGTTTGGATAAGGTTACATTTGGTGCTATGAGTAAAGAATATGAGTTTGTTCACGATAAAACAAAACACAATTTAGTAAAATAGTTTTTACCATATAATGCAAATTATGTTTTGTTATATTTATTATATATGGCAAATGGTATAACATACGGTATAAATTTTCCTTTTAGACAAAGTATAACAGGAAAATATCTTTCATTATCAGAACAAACGGATGAGGAAATAAGAAGTAATTTGATTCATTTATTATTAACAAGAAAAGGTTATAGGTATTACCTACCTGATTTTGGTACTAGACTCTATGAATATATTTTTGAACCACTTGACGGGGAAACATTTGAAGCAATTAAAAATGAAATACAACAAAGTGTTTCTGAATACATTCCAAATTTAACTATACAAAATATATCAATAGAACCGTATATTAAAGATGAAAATAGTATCGAAAGAATTGAATCACAAGAATTTAACGACGAGATTTATAGATTACCTGGTGCTAATACCGAAGAATACACGGCAAAAGTTAAAATAGAGTATACAAATGAAAGTAACCCATTTGGTTCTAGAGAATTTGTAATAATTAATATTTAATGTTATATGGCAAATAATAAAATTTCATACACAAATAGAGATTTTGTAAGTTTAAGAGAAGACTTATTAAATTATACACAACAATATTACCCTGAATTAATACAAAATTTTAATGACGCTTCTCTTTTTTCTGTGTTCATGGATTTAAATGCCGCTATAGGTGATAATTTACATTACCATATCGATAGAAGTGTTCAAGAAACAGTATTACAGTTTGCACAACAAAGATCTTCAGTATTTAATATCGCTAGAACCTACGGGCTTAAAATACCGGGATATAGACCATCTGTTGCGATTGTTAATATTTCTATTACTGTCCCACCATTTGGGGACGCACCCGATTCAAGATATTTAGGCATATTAAGAGCAGGGTCACAATTTCAAGGAGGAGGTCAGATTTTTGAATTAGTTAATGACGTTGATTTTTCAACACAATTTAATAATGAAGGTTTTATTAATAGAACGGTTAGGCCAACATTTGATCAGAATAACACTATAATTAATTACGTAATAACAAAACAAGAGGTTGTTGTAAATGGGGCAACAAAAGTTTTTAAAAAAGTTATTAATCCACAAGACGTGGTTCCTTTTTTTAGTTTCTTTTTACCTGAAAGGAACGTTTTAGGGGTTACCTCAATAATACAAAAAGACGGAACCCAATACCAAACAACACCAACATTTTCTGAGTTTTCAACATCAACAAATAAATGGTATGAGGTAGACTCATTAGTTGAAGATACCATTTTTGTTGAAGACCCAACAAAACCAACAGATAATGCCGGAGTAAAAGTAGGGAAATATATAAAAACTCAAAATAGATTTATAAGCGAATATACGCCTGAAGGGTTTTTAAAGTTACAATTTGGTGGAGGAACAACAACACCTGAACAACAATTAAACAATTTTACAAATACAGGTATAAAATTAAACTTAGCAAATTACCAAAATAATATTGGATTAGGTTTAACGGTAATACCAAACACAACATTATTTATACAATATAGAATCGGTGGAGGTCTTTCTTCAAATATAGGGGTAGGGGCAATAAATCAATTAGGTCAAATTGATTTTAGTGTTAATGGGCCATCACAACAAATTAATACAAATGTTCTACAATCATTAACCGTAAATAATGTTACTGCGGCGATAGGCGGCGCTAATCAACCCAGTGTTAATGAAGTAAGAAACATGGTTTCATTTAATTTTGCGGCACAAAGAAGAGCGGTCACAATTAATGATTATAAATCTCTTATAGAAACTATGCCTGGAAAATTTGGTGCACCTGCAAAGGTTCAAATAAGTGAATTTAATAATAAAATATCTGTTAAAGTTTTATCATACGACGTTTCAGGCGCATTAACACAAACAGTATCAAATAATTTAATTTCAAATTTAGCGACATACCTATCAAGATATAGGATGATTAATGATTATATTTCTGTAGAAGTGGCGAAAGTTATTGATTTAGAGTTTGAATTTTTTGTAGTTTTGGATTCGCCAGGTAGCCAATCTCAAGTAATAACTGAAATTATTAATACTACTTCAAACTTTATGAATCCAGCAAATAGAGATTTGGGACAGAATGTTAATATATCCGATCTTAATAAACAAATACAAGATATTGCAGGTGTTAATACATTAAGTGAAGTTAAAGTATATAATAAAGTTGGTGGTCAATATTCATCATCAGAAACATCACAGTCTTACGAAAATACAACAACAAAACAGATACGATTAATTAATAATACGATATTTGCCGAACCCGATCAAATATATCAAATAAGATTCCCAAATAAGGACATTAAAGTAAGTGTCTTAAATCTAAGTACCGTTGACTTCGGTTAAATTATTTATTTTGATAAGTTATGACTTATCTTAAAATTGATAAAATAACTATTTATCAACAAAGGTAATAATGGGAAAAAGCTATAGATTCAGAACCACACCAGGGAAAGATAAAAATATAAGAATGAATATCGAACAAGATTTTGATTTCATTGAGATTTTATCTTTAAAACTAAAACAATCAGATGTTTATACAAGATTTTGTGCTGATTACGGTGTAGTAACAGGTAGAGTTGTGGCTAACGGTGGTTATGGCGTACCTAATGTTGCTGTTTCTGTTTTTGTCCCATTAACCCAAGAAGACGAGAACGATGTTGTAATATCAGCACTTTACCCATATAAAAGAGTTGATCAAAAAAATGAGGATGGATATAGATATAATCTTTTACCTTACGAAAAAGAATATGGTGGACATACACCGACAGGTACTTTTCCTAGTAGAGAAGATGTGTTAACAAGACAAGAAGTATTAGAGGTATATGAAAAATATTACAAATATACTGTAAGAACTAACGATAGTGGAGATTTTATGATTGTTGGAGTTCCTTTGGGTATTCAAACTGTTATAATGGACATGGACATATCCAACATAGGGTGCTTCTCTCAAAGACCATCAGATTTGATTAGAATGGGTATGGGTGTTGAATCACAATTTGCCGGAACACAATTTAGATCATCTTCAGACTTAGATTCACTTCCTCAAATAATCAACTCAAAAAAAGATGTTGACGTTGCTTCTTTTTGGGGTGAAGGTGATATATGTAATGTAGGTATAACAAGAGTAGATTTTGATTTAAGAGATTTAGGGATTGTAATTGAACCACAAGCAATTTTTATGGGATCATTATTTTCGGCAACTGAAGATGATGCCTTAGGTATAAATTGTAAACCTAAATTTGATACTGGTAATCTTTGTGATTTAGTAACAGGACCCGCTAAAATTTTAGCAATTAGACAAACAATTGAAAATGATAGTAATGGACTACCTGTATTAGAACAGCACCAATTACCTGAAGGTGGTAATGTAGTTGATGATAATGGTACTTGGTTAGTTGAGCTACCTATGAATTTAGATTTTGTTTCTACAAATGAATTTGGAGAACAAGTATTATCAAACGACCCAACAGTCGGTATTCCAACAAAGGCAAAATATAGATTCAGAGTTCAGTATCAAAATGAAGGTGGAGTAAATGACGATGTAATAAGGCCTGATTATTTAATACCAAATATTAAAGAGTATGGTTGGAATTTATTTCCTGAACAAAAACCAGCAAACGACTTATTACAAAAACAAAGTTATGCGTTTAGTTTAGATTGGAACGAATATGGAGACACAGGAACAACAATAGGAAATCAAATGATTCAAGAAGCAATCAATTGTGAAGATAGGTTTTTTGAGTTTAATTTTAATAGAGTTTATACAATATCTGCTTTTTTAGATAGGTGGAAATGGGGTTTCAATAGAAGTAGACATTTAGGTATTAAAGAAATTACTGACAGGTCATGTACAACGACAACGAATAGATTTCCTGTAAATGATGGTGTTAGAAATTTTGATAGTTTATTTTTTGTATTCAATTTACTAATAACATTATTTACGGTTGTATTTCCAATCATAATTATTATATGGCATTTTGTAGCTAGATTTTATCCAATAATAAGAAAAATATTAAATTTAATATTTGATATATTATTTGTTATCATAATTGGAATTTGTAATGCATTAAATTGGGTTAGAAGAAAATTTAATTTAAGTGAATTAAATTGTCCTGATAGTAACCCAATTAGATTAGATGATAGGACATTTCCTAGATTATCATTACCTATGATGGGTTATCCTGATTGTGAGGCGTGTACTTGTGAAACATATGAAATGGCGCAGGATTTAAGCGACCCAATATATGCGGTTGAAAGAATAAATTATAGCGTTTTAATTGATAGTAATAGTGCTGGTGAATATACTTGGACAGAACTACAAGAATATCAAAAATTAATATCACCTGCATACTGTAATACATTTGATACTTGTGAAATTGACGAACAATCATTCTTTTTTGGAATAAACCAAGGATTTGCCGGATATAGTGGACCATATACACAATTATCAAAAACAAATGTAGTTGTTTGGCCAAAACAAGATAGTAGAGTCGGGGCTTTAGGTTATACACCAAATTGGTCACACATTTTAAATAAATTAAATTCAAGAGGTGCTTATTTTGAAAACGGTACTTTTATAAAAACCACCGTGAAAAATATAAATCCTCAAACAAACGTAGAACAACCATCAGAACCATTTTTAGACCTACCATTAATATTAATTTGTGATGAAGGGACTTTACAACAACTAGGGGGTGCGGGACAGTTATTGACTTTTACAGATATTACAAAAATAAATGACCCAAATTTAACAGGAGCAACATTAAATCAATTTGGTACTTTAGGAGTTACTGGAACAACCTCAAATAATCAAAGTAATTTAATAACAATAAATGAAAGTTTTATAACACCAGGTCTACAACTTTCAGCAGCAACCCTTCACCTCAAATTAACAGAACAAACTAAAGATTACAAGTTTCCTGCTGGTGTCGAATACTTTCAAATAATAACAGGAGGAACCTTAAATCAATTTGAACAAATAGCAGATATATACTCACAGTATGGGGTATTAAGAAATTTTGTTTATGAAACAGGGATTAAATTTAGATGGGGTAATGGGTATTTCACTGCAGAAGATTGGGGTGGAAGGTTCAGTAACCAAGTGACATCAATAGACGTTGATTTAAATAATAATATAATAGTTGGAGGTCAATTTGAATATTACTCACAATCCACAACAAACTTCAATAATGGAAACTTAACGTCAGGTATAGTAAAACTAAGTAATAGTGATGGAAGTGTAGACGCCGATTTTGGTAACGGATCGGGGTACGGTAGCTACGATAGTGGGTTTGGTACAGGTGTGGTTATGGCACTTGAAACCCAAAGTGATGGTAAAGTTGTTGTTGGTGGTGGTTTTGATACATATTGGGACGCAGGTAATCAATCAACAGGATTAGGTAGTATTGTTAGGTTAAATGACCCTTATGGTGAAATTGACACCACATTTAATTTTGGTGGGTCTGGATTTCAAGGACCATTTATACTTAACGTTAAGGCAATTAAAATACAACCTGCGGATCAAAAAATATTAGTTGGTGGTAGTTTTGCATCGTATAATGGAACACTTATAAATGGATTGATAAGACTAGAAACTGATGGTAGTATTGATAGTACATTCGTATCTAACTTAGGATCAGGTATATCAGGAGCTGAAGGTGTATGGTCAATAGATTTATTAAGTGATGGTAGGATTGTTGTTGGTGGTGATTTTACAACAGTTAACAGTAACTCTTATAATAATATAGTTGTTTTGAATCCTAACGGAACAATAGATACAAACTTTATTGTAGGTAGTGGTTTTGACGTTAAAGTTTTTTCAGTTAAAGTGGATAGTAATGATAATATTTTTGTAGGTGGAGAATTTACAACATATAATGGAAATTTAGCACCTAAACTTACAAAATTATTATCCACAAATGGAAATATAGATTCATCATTTGTTTTGGATCCGTCAATAAACACTGCATTATCAAACAACACAAACTTTTTAATTAAAACAATTGAGTTAGATACATTTAATAATAATATTTTAATTGGTGGGTTATTTTCTATTGAGGGAAGAAATAATATAATGAGAATAACCAATAATGGAGGAACAGACCCAACGTTTAATTCCAATTTTAACTGGGGTACTTTAGTTTCTGTTATTAAATTTCTTCCTGACAACTCAATTTGTGTTGGGGGTAATTTTGGACCAAATGTTAATGAAAACACGGCAAATATTAGAAGAATAACAAATAGTGGTACTAAATTTACAACAATAAATATAAATAACCAAATACCATTCAATACTTGGCATAACGTGGCACAAGGTTATAATGCTTATCCAAAATTCTTTTTTGAAAATTTTGGAAATAAAGAAATAATATTTTTAACAAGAGGCACTGACCCTTATACTCAAAAACAAACAATAGAGTACGATTTGTCTGTATTATTTGGTTTATCGTATGACACAGTAAAGGTTAAGGGGGAATATTATTTAAATGTTCCAATAAAACCTAATTTTGTTAATCAGTCAGGGCAGAATGCTTCCACCACTAATCTACCTTGGCAAGAACCTGGAATATCAAACTCATTATGGTATGGAGGAGGAACAACACCCGAAAGTCACGATGTTATAAACAATAACAATCCTATATTATTCCATAAACCATATAATAATTTTAATATACCAACCAGCTCTTGGACCGCCTTCACAAATAACTCTTTGAAATATTATAACTCAACTGATAAATCTAGAGTAAATCACGTTGCGTTTCCTGGTGACAGTAAAAATATAGGAAATTTTACCCAAAATTTTGGAAGAGAATCGACGGTTAGTTATCAATATGTAAACGGTAAAAACACTATAGGTATTCAGTGGTCTCAGGGAGACCCACCAAGCACTATACCAACAACACCTGATTATTATGTTAACTCTAATGTTGGGGATCCTGTTTATAAACAAGGTAATATTGAAGGTGCTTCATTTTTGGCTGCTGACTTTTCACCAGGTGAAATATTTGATTTAGAAGATTCGTCAAAATTCGCTAGGGTTTTTTCACCTGCATATCATTTAGATTATTTAACAGATAATGTTATGATAAACAAACAAAGATTAGTTTTTAGAAGTGACAGATTACCAACATCTACTACAACAGAAGTTAATGGAAACACTTCTTATTCACTTTTCTTAAATGATAATTTTGCAATATATAGAATTTCAGATCAAGGCATATTGGAAGGTCTTACTTATCAAATAAACCAACAAACAGACACTACAAACAATTTTCAAGATTTTGCTGATGATAACTCAAGTCAAGTTAATGATGCGATTCTTAATACTTTGACATGTGAAGGTTTAAAACCACTTGATTGTTATGTTGGACAAGGAACCTCTTTTTCTGTTTCAGACCCATGTCCGACAAATGAAGACACTAGTTTATCAACACAAAGAGTTATTGGTGGTTGTTATTATTTTGTACAAGAACCATTTTTTAAAGTTGAGAGCATTAAAAAAGACATTAACTTTTTTGCTGAATGGAAAGCAAGATTTAGATTTACATATGCGGCATGTAGAGGTGTTATAAGTCATGTATTTCAAAATAATTGGGTCAATGGAAGTCTATATATGTTCCCAATAAAAAAACAAACAATATTTGATATACAAGGAAACCCAACAAAAAGAATACATTGTGGATCAAAAGATACTTTTTACAGTGATCAAGGACCAGTTTACTACAACGAAGATTATAACGGATATTTTTATAGAGCAACACCGTATAATCAAACAAATGGTTTCATAGGTCAAAAACCTAAATATTTTGATACCACAACAATAACATGGATAGATGCTGAACCTAAGTTTAAGGGAATGAATAAAAGAAATATCCATTTCCCAACAACAATAATGGATTTAGGGGCTAGAGATCAATTCGCAAAAGAAATATGTTTTAATCCTGAACTTGAAGGGTATTTAATAGAAACAATAAAATCCACATCATTTAATGAAACTTCAGACATACTTCTATTTTTTATTTTATCAAGACTACTTAGCTCAACTAACGGACAAAGATTGATAGGTTCTGGAGACGCGTCAATTAATACTATATTTAGTAGAAGTGAAAATAGAATAGACGGAGATTTGGCCCAATTATTCAGTATAAATTCAGAGTATGGTATTGTACCATTTAATGATCAATTTTATGATGATTTTGATATATATTTAGATTCTCAAGGTAGTGCATTAATTGGAATTTTCTTTAGTGCCGATACCAAAAATAGAATACTTTTAACTCCTGGCATTAATACGTTTGGCGCCGTACAACAACTCATACCATATCCAAAAACACAAGAAGTACCTTTTTACAAATGGAGAAAAGTTGACCCACAAGCGTCAACACCTAGTGACCCACAACCCGCACCAACAATTTTTGGATCTGAATTAAATGATTGGAATACCGATTTACAAACAACTAATAACTTGTATTCGGTAAAATACCAAACAATGTCATTTAATGGTACGCCTTATTTTCAATCAACTAATGGAAATAACACCGGATATATAATTAACTATGGAGTTAATGGACAACCAACACCAACACCTTCTCAAAATCAAGCAACTGATTCATTTATTGTTGGTGCCCCTTACCATTTTTATTTTGGGTTAAATAAAGGAAAAAGTGCAATGAACAGGTACATATCAAAATATATAGTAGGTCAAGAATAATGAGTGGAGAAAAACAAATATCATATATTTTAGGTAATAAAAGATTTGCGGGTAGTACAATAACGCCACAACAAATACCGTTAAACCTACAAAGTAATTACAGAAACTATGTTCAAGGAGATAGAAGTACACTGGTTGATTTACCACAAATTTTTGATTTTGAAAGACAAAACTCATCTACATTTAGAATAAGTGGTAAAATTATAAACATATTCGATAATTCAATATCAGGAAAAACCAATTATACACCATTCAAAAATAATTTATATTATTTAGATTCGGCAAATTCAGTAAATACTAACGTATGGAAAGGTTACCCACAATATGACGAGTTTTCTTTTATAAGAAATTTAGCAGTTACTTCACATATAGATTTTGTTTCTAAAAGTGCGACAACATATAATTGGGGTGTTTATGCTAGTTATGCGTATAGTAGTACTACTGCTCAAACTATGACATATTATAGTGAAAAGTTTGGTGTAAATAATACTTTTTCTGTTAGTGATGGAATTCCTTTTGTTATTGATACAGGAACAATTGATGGTAAATCTTTAGTTTTCTTTTATTGTGCCACAGACCATAACTTAAAAGAAAATGATTACGTTAAATTAAATATATCAATTAATAATAAAGATTTATATAGTGTTTATTCTTTAGGTGATGGAACCTATAGGTCAGAAAAAAGAGTATTTGCAATATACAATTTAAAATTTAATACAAGTGATATTGTATCAGGAAGAGTCGGTAACTTTAAAAGAGTAACAGACATTTCTAATACCGCAGAAACAACATCTAACTATTATGTTAGGCTTCATAAGATTTTAAAAACACCAAAAGACATTTTTTTAGTTAATAGCGGTTATGAAAATAACCCATTCCCAATAAAAAAGAAACTTGAATTTTCTGGATTAACACCAAATAGTGTTCAAAGAATTTCAGTAAAAGACGGATCCCAAACTTATGGGTTTTCGGTTAATTCTGATATAGATATTGAGAATTTACTTGATTGTAACGGAAGACCAATTACCGAACTGTTTATAACTATAGTTAATCGAGGTTATATGGGTTGGTTTAACCAACCTAGCGGTAATGGAACAAGAGCGATCGATGTTGGATGGGAGTTTAACTTTTCAAAGGACTTTTATGATAATTGGTGGAATCATAATTCGACAGATAATAAAGATAACATTTTTGTTGATTCTTATAATAGGTCCAACCAAACATTTTACTATAACAAACTTTTAAATGAGGGTGATGTAATAAAAGGCGATTTTTGCGAATATAATAATATTGAACAAATAGAAAAAGTACTTTCACCTATTTATCACAAATACTCTTATAATCCTAATATTTTTTTAGATGATCAAACGATAAACGCACCACAATATCCTTCAGGTTATTTATATAAACCACATTATAGTGTGCCGGTAAGAACGTTTAGTGATTATCAAGAAAGATCAGGTCTAAATGAAATCGATAATGCTCCATTTTATGCTTATTACTCTAACTATTTTGAAAAATTTATATGGAGAGATATCTATGATTATGGGTTTATTGATAATGATGGAAATGGTTTAAATGTTCCATTTGTAAATGGAGCTCATTATCCCTATAAAAATATAGTATTTTTACATCACCCTGTATTTAGAAACACAGAAACAATTGATACAATACTAATAAACCCAATAGAAGTAGACGAGTGTGAGTAATTATAGATTTCCAATATCAAGTAATAGTAAATATATTAATATCCCTATTGATATGAATTTTGATTTTGAGGGTAGAGATAATGCGATACAAAAATACGAAACGGAAATAAAAAATAAATTAATTAATCCAATAATTGATTTTGATACGACTAAATTCTCACATTCAGCGTATACTCAATTAATCAATACTGTCATAACAACAACAACACCATTAGGTTTACAATTAACAATACCGATAACCGTACCTAATGTAGAAACTTCTATAAATTATGAGTTTTACTTTTTTGATTTTTTAACAAATGTAACGGCATCTACTATTAACAATTGGGCGACAGACTATGAAAACGCCAGTTTTACAGATGCCGAAATATATTATTTTGCAAACTCATTTAAGGGTAGTTTTTTTAAATTAGATTTTTATGACACAAATAATTCACAAAATCAATTGTTATTATTTACCGTTATTATACCAACACAGCAAGGACTTAAAGAACCAGGTACGATAGGTCCCGTGACTAATCAAACAAATGTTGAAGTAAAAAAACCAAAATTTATTTTAGATTCAATAGGAAAAGATAAGGAGGGTTATTTTTTATATTGGTTGAAAAATAAAGATTACTTACTTACAAATGAAATTTATTGTTCAGTAAAATTCTTTAACGCAAAAAAAGGTGAATTTATAAGAATGATAAATAAACCACAGTCCGATTTTTCAGGAATAAACATGTTAAACTTGGAACAAGAAATATATTTCTATTTGAAATATAAATTGGATTACGACACAAATGAGTACGTTGTTTTTCAAGAAAACAATAACACAACAATAAGGGTTGGAACTACTAACGAACCCATAAAATGGTATGAATACGTTAACCCATAATGTCTAATAGTGTTTTAAAATATAGAATTAGTCCTGAGTTTCTTAAAACTGATATTTTTGAAGAAACATATAATGGAGTAGATTTTGGGGTCTATTCATCTATAACTGAAATAGTTAGCGGAGGAACTAATGGTAATTCATATTTAACCGGTTTAACTATACCTATTGTTTTAAATCAGTCATATAATGATATTGGTTATTATTCTGAGTTTAGTGGTTTTATTGATCAAAAAGATATTGTTGGAAATTTTGTTATTTCAGGTAATAGTCAAAACCCGTATACTGTAACCGTTTATAATTCAAGTTCTTTTGTGTTCAACAGTTACTTGCAATTGGCTAATTACACAATAGATTGGGGAGACGGATCTGTGTCAGGGCAATTATCTACAACTAATGGACAACAATCACACACATATCAAAACTCACCAGGTAATTATATTATTACATTATCGCAATTAAATCCTTTTGGATTAACAACAATCCAAAAACCAATATTTTTACCATTTACGGGGGTAACCATAGATAACCAATTAGGTGAAGTTTTTTTTACACAACAAGGTGGTTCTTGGTCAGGGATACCGATTTCATATAACTACATTTTCACAGGTGATTCTGTTAATGACGCCCAATATCACGTATCAAGTAACTATACACAAGTACCTTTTAATATTGTTGGTAAAACAAAATCTAAGTTGAGACTTCTTAAATTATGGGGACCACAAGAATACATTCCTGGTTTTTTTGTGCAAATAAGTGATAACAGTATTGGTGTTGTTGATGAAATTGAGACTGATTATATTGCATACACTATCGATGGAATACACTATATAGATTATTTTAGTGGGACAACTTTCTTTTCTTTTGAATCGTCAGGGTTTACTATTAATGATTTAGCGTCATCTGGTTTAACAAAAGACGAATTACTTTTAGATTTTGTTATGGCACCTGAAGTTCAGACAGACGTTTTTGTAGAAAGAGGTAAATACTCTCCTTTTGAATATACACAAAGACTTGGTGAGGTGGATAATGTAGGGGATTTACAAAGGTACGGATATGGTTTTTTTAAAATTAACACCACCTAAAAAAAGGTACATAAACTATTTATAAAATAAAAAAAATATGGCACTTGGTTCATATGGTACAATAAGACCCGCAGACGTTTCACCGGCTGACGTAGAGATAATTTTACATTATACTCCGTCTAGAGATGTTACAGCAAACTTTACGCTTAAAAAATTAAACTCAACACAAATTTTAACACCTTATTTCCATAATGGAAACACAGGTGGTAATACTAATATTGAAGTGTTAGGTGGTTTATATAATTTAAAACTACCAGCAGAAGAGTTTAATGCGATAGGTGTTTACACGGTGTATTTAAGACCTGCACAAATAAGAACAAGAATTAGCGATTGTGGTACTCTATCCGCCTTACCAAACGTTAAAGGGATTATAGTGGACATAAGTAATGTACCTCAAAATTTTAGAAACAAATTCGTTAATCAAGGACTTGTTGGTTACAGAGTAGAATATTTGAATAATGACGGAAGTAAAATTCCTAACTTTTTTAGAATTATAACATCTTCATTTTTTTGTGAACCAACATTAACTGATCAGGTTAATAGTTCTCAAAAAACATTAAGATATAGATATGTTGAAACTGGAAGCAATTTAATATTTTGTACATTATCACCATCGTCATCACCAACCAACAAACCAAACGCAACTCCTTTTATAGGGCAACCCAATCAAAATATCATTATAACAAATACTTTTTTTAATCCAATATCAGTGGATATTGAAATCGGCGAGTATGACTTAGATACTTTAGGAATTGCACTTTATGGTAACCAAACTAAGAGTATTGATGACGGGATTTATACTTTATATGATAGAGCAGGAAACATATATAAACAATATAACTTATTTGAAGTTAGGGATAATTTCAACGAATTACTATACGAAGTTAGACAAGATAGAGGTAGTAATATTGATTTTACTAAAAACTTTACAAATATAATTACTTAATGGCTAAAACTAAATTTTTATGTCCACCAATTGCGGCCACAGGTTCTGCAACTTTTTCCGACAATTTAGTCGGATTTCAAGTTGTGGACGGTGGAGGATTAACCCAAGGAAATTTTCAATTTACAACATCATCTTTTGAAAAAGTAAATAGAAGTTTTTCTCTTGGGGTTTTTTCACAACCATACACTCTTGAAACATTAAAAATTGATAATATAGAGCAAAGTAAATTATTTGTTGAAAAGAACTTTCAAGTAGTACCAAACTTTGATTTATCACAAGTAACTAGTTTTTCACTATATGGTTCTTTTAGTAAAAGAATTTCTTCATCTATTACAAAAATTATAAGTAATTTTCCCGCAGCATTACAAATTGATTTTAAAAATTTTTCACAGTTTACGGGAAATACCGCTTTTAATATACAATACGATAGTATTGAAAATGAAACTAGTTTTGATGTAAATATTTCATTAATAAAAAACCCATTTGATATTGATTACTCTATAAATGCAACATCGAATTTAGCGACAAGACCAATAAAGGTTAGTGAATATAGAAACCTTACAGTAAATTATACAAAATTTTCTTTATACGTTTCAAATTTAAATACACAATACAAAGTACTTGATTTTACCCCATCAACATTTATAAGTGCAGGAACTTTAAGTTTTATTGTTGAAGGTAATCCTTTTTCTTCACAAACAGCAACAACGGATACTTTAATTATAAAACCAAATGATGAAAAAACAGAAGAAATTTTTAATACAAATTTTGATTATGTTGAAAAATATATTTTAAATAGACAAAGTTTTCCATTATATACTTCTGTTTATGAATATCCTGAATATAACGATAACGGAGAGTTAACTATGTATTCACAAAAATTATCATGGGGTTTAGACGGACTTTGGAATTTAGATATATTCAGCAATAATTTTGAGACATACTTACAAGATTTAAGTAATATAACGGAAAATATAGATAGCTACAGAACCAATTTAATAAGTAGATTTTTAACTTCAGGTTCAATAAAAGAATTTGATACTAACGATCAGAAAGTAGAAAAAGTATTACAGTTATACGGAAGAAGTTTCGATGAAACAAAAAAGTTTATTGATTCTTTAGCTTATATGACATCGGTTAATTATAAGGTGGGTAACGACATACCCTCACAGTTGTTAGTGAATTTGGCAAACACTTTAGGGTTTGATACTAAAACAACACCAATCACTAATGATGATTTAATGAATTCTATTTTTACAACATCAAAAGAACAAATTTATTCGGGACAGGCTGTTCAAAAAACACCACAAGAACTAAATTATCAGTTTTATCGAAATTTAATTTTAAATGCTTCATATCTTTTTAGGTCTAAAGGTACTAGGAAATCAATTGAATATATTTTAAGATTTATTGGTGCACCCGAACAATTAATAGAATTTAACGAGTACATTTATTTGGCCGATAGTAGAATCCCTATTGAAGATTTTGATTCCCAATATGCGACAATTTCTGGAGGTACTAAGTTTTTTACAAGACCTTCTTTAGATTCAAACAATACTTTTAAAATTAGAGGTGTAAAATACACTGCGTTTACTACTGACGGGTTTATACAAAGTACCATAATAGATGAAACAGATTACCCAATAAATTTGATAACAGGATATCCTGAAGTTCCTGTTTTTACTGCTGATTATTATTTCCAAAAAGGATCAGGTTGGTTTGAAGTAACAACACAACATAGGTCTCAGGAAGTGGTTGATTTTGAGTTATCTAATTTTACGGTAACACCATCTATTGTTAGGACTAAACTGGCTCCATTTACATATGGAAAAGAATATTTAGATAGGTTTGAAAATTTTCCATATATGGAACTTGGATATAATTTATATAGGACTATTGATAACAAAAAATCTTGGAGAAAAGATGAGGTTGGTAGACGAAAATATACTAATGGCCTTGGATCAACACTTTATGAAACTAGTGATGATAGGTTAGTTATTAATAGTAAAAACATGGAGATATATTTAAATATGGGACAAGGATTGACATACGATGTATGGAATACTTCAGTACAATATAATTACCCTATACCGAATAGTGGATTATCAGGTAATTATCCATCACCAGGTTTAAATGATTGGACAGTTATAAATCCAAAACCAAAAGAAAAAACATTTTTTGAGTTTGCTCAAACTTTTTATAATAACATGATTAATGTTAGAAATAGACAAACAATATCTGATGGTAAAACAGGAGGGTACCCAACACTACAGTCTATTTTTTGGAAATATCTTCAATCACAACAAACTGTAAATATACCAACAAATAATTACACTTATCAAAAAATGATAGATTATACACTTGGTTTAGGTGATTATTGGGTTAGACTTGTAGAGCAATTTGTACCCGCAACTGCGTTGTGGATGACGGGACAAAAAATGGATAACTCCGCATTTCATAGGCAAAAAGTCGTTTGGAGAAGACAAAGAGGGTGTTCATTTATTGAAAGCATATGTCCTCCTTGTGAATATAATGGAGAACCATTTACATATGATTGTATCGATCAAACAACAACATGTAACATACCAAGCTTTAATCCAGCAACTGTTTTAAATAATAAAATTAATCAGTTAATAACAAGTAGTGGATATACAACCAACCAGTGTAACTTTAATACAATTTTATCTGATTGGTATGTTGATTTAAGATTAAAGGATATTTTAACAAATACTGAACAAAGTTTAATATTAGAAAAATTTTATACAGGTTATGGTCAAAATGCTTCAAATTTAACTACAGGTTTACCTTTAACTTATTATGATATAATAAATGCGATAGACGATAAACTAGAGTTATTGTACCAAGATGGGTTGAATTACTATTTATCGGGAGGAAATCTTATAATAAGTAATTCTAGTTGTTATGATGATTTCAATAATAAACAAATCAAATTATATATTGGTTTGGACGTACAAATTAATTGTGGATAATGGCGGGAATATCGGGTAAAACGTTAGGTGGTTATTATAGTTATGTGGACTCTTGTGGTAATGCCCAACAAGGTTTTGCATTTGCAGATGTTTCCGTTTGTATTGATCAAACATATTCAGCAAGTACTGTTGGTTTAATTATTGATAGTGGTGCCACTTGTAATTTAAACTGTAATCAGGGACCAATAAGTTATACGTATAGTGTAACCGGTACTTGTGATAATGTCAGTGGAGGGACTATTAATTTACAAGTTTTTGGTGGTATTGCGCCATACACGATAACAAATACACAACCTGGTAGTGTTCCTGTACAAACTAGTTCGAGTTTATTTTCATATACAGGTTTAAGTGCTAGTACATACGTTTTTAGAATAAATGATTCATCTGCACCACAAAATAATGAATTATACTTTAATATTAACATATCTGAGTGTTTTGAAACAACAATAGATAACGTTTCAGGAACAACTTGCGGAGATAATGACGGATCTTTTTTCATTAATGCCAACTCCAATTCATCTCCTTATAATATAATACTTTATAAAAACGGGATTTATTATTCGTTATATCAAACAAACACACTACCTTATTTAATTAATGGGTTGAGTTCTGGGATTTATAATGCGGTTGTTTATGATTATGGACTGACCACAGCTAATACTGAAAATGTAGTGATTAGTGCTAGTACCCCAATCGAATACGGAATTTGGAAAGTTAACACTTCTACATGTGTAATTAATACAGGTAAGTTGGCGGTAACTGGATTAACAGGAAATGGTCCTTTTACTATTCAGTGGTCTGACGGGCAGACAGGACAATTGGCTACAGGGTTAACAGAAGGTACATATAGTGTAACGGTTACTGATTATTACGGGTGCCAATCAACACAAACAGAAACAATCGGAGCGGCACTCCCTTTAGGGATTGTTGGATCAACATCAGTTAATCCAACAGGTTGTTTTTCTTCTGATGGTAGTATAACCGTAAATATTTCTGGAGGTACGGGACCTTATTATTACTCTGCAAATACAAACCAAGTTGGTTATACTTTGTCTGATACCTTTACTTTATCTAATATGCCTTCGGGTAATTATACTGTTTTTATTAGAGATGCTAACTTTTGTTCTATAACAACAAACGTAAGTATTGGAGTACCATTTGGGTTCACATTTGTAGGGAATACAATAACAAATAGTCAATGTAATCAAAATTCAGGGTCTTTAACCACAACAATACAAGGGGCAAATGGTTCTGTATTTTATAGTCTTTCAGGATTAACAAACGGAACATTTTATTCACAAAATTTACAATCAAATACTGCGACTTTTAATAATTTATCTCCCGATAATTACTTATTAACAATATCAGGACAATCTAGTTCTTGTAATTACACAGATACGGTTTTAATACAATCTGTTGATAAGTTTAATGTATCATTAAGTGTTACGGGGGACACATGTAATTCAGGTAATGGAAAAGTTGCTATAAATGTGGGTACTGGATACACTAATTGGCAAACAAACGGACAATTGGATTATATTTTAAGTAATGGTCAATCTATTATAGATACACCACTAACTTCATATACATTTACCAACCTAACTTCAGGAAATTATACATTACAAGTTGTAGATGAAGATAATTGTTCTGTAACAAGAAACTTCACAATAGTACCGGGGGGTAATTTAAATAGTTTTGTAACAACCACAAATTTAATTAATGGAAATGATGGGTCTGCGACTGTTTTTATATTTGAAGGAGAACCTACGTTTACATACACTTGGAGTGATAACGTGCCCGCAGGAACAACAGGTAGTACCGCTACCGGATTAAGTGGTGGATCATATTCTGTTTTAGTTACAGATAGTAGTGGGTGTACAAATCAATTATCTTTTGAAATTATAAGCAATTCTAATAACCCAGGACTACCACCAGGTATTAGTCCGAGTATTGTTTCAAATTATGTGGTTTATGAAATATGTTCCTCAAACTTTATAACAACATCGAACACAAAAAGAGGTATAAGTGAAATGCTTAATGAAGGTTATTTGGATTTGAGTAGTGGTTATACAAATTGTATATTAAACACAGTTTCTTTAGATTGTATAATAACTATAAGTGGTGTTTCATATACACAAACACTAACCGCACCAAACGACGAATCATGGAAAACCGCAATTGAAACAATTTTATCATCAATACCTGAAATAAGTGATTATGACGTTGATTTATTTAATAACACACTCCAAATAAAATCAACATGTACAGATGGTGTTGATAGTTTAGGAGAAACCGATTTTAAATTAGAGTTAGCAATAACATACGACATTAGTTGTTATGAACCGGTAACACCAACCCCAACAGTTACCGTGACACCAACACCTACACCAACCCCTACACCTACACCAACTCCTACACCTACACCAACACCTACACCAACTCCGACGGCAACACCGGTACCTCCTCCATCATTTATGTGGTTCACAAATGGTCAGACATATCCGAGTACTGTTAATACTTACTGTACTGCGACTAACTGTGCAACATTTACTTTTTATACAACAGGCGCCACAATATCTCAAAACGATATAATTTATGCGGATGTTGCACTTACACAAAATATTGGAGGATTAGCGACAAATTTTGGACCATCTGGTGGTGGATTTGGAAGAATGTTCCTATCTAATGATTGTCCAATAGTTGGTACAAGAATAATTGTACAAATAGATGGGACAGGAAAAGTAATAAGTCAACCATACTCTTGTTAAATGCCATATTCAATAGACATATTAAATATTTCAGGAGGTACACCACCTGTTTCATTATTTGCCTGTGATGAATTTGGTAATAATTGTACATTGTTAGGGACAACAACAGGCACTTATGTTTTACCCGCTCTTTTACAAACGGCAACTACTATTATGGTTAAAACGGTTGATAGTACGGGTTGTATTTACTTTAAGATATTAACTTGTGAAGAAGAAACATATTTTGTATTAACAGAATTAGGAGACATTTTAGAAACTGAAAGTGGAGATTCATTAGTTTGGTCCTAATCTATATTTATTATTATGATAATTAATATTACTGGAGAAACAGGAACTTTAGAACCTTTAGATATTTTTCTTTGTGACCCAACAAATACAGGATGTTTTTACATTTCAGGATTAACAAATATTCCAGCAACTGTTGTAATAAACACTGAAAACTATTTCCCAAACGAAAATTTTTTATATTTAAGAATAGTCGATACTAATGGTTGCATTTACTCAACAATAATAGACTGTTTAGGTCAAAAGGCTTTCCAAGATGACATATACTTTAATTTTATGGACGGGTTTGGGTATATTTTTCAATAATTAATATTTATAAAATAAAGTATGCCAACATATCAATTATTAACGGATAGAACATTAGCAGATGCGTCAGCAATAACGCCAACGACACTAATACATATAGTATATACAGGAGACCCATCTCAAAACCCTGCCGGATCCTCATATAAAGCAGAATTAGGACAATTAGTTGGATTATTTAGTGGAGCATCTGACACTTTAGTGACGGGTGGAACATATAGTGCAGGAACAATTACTTTTACAAATAATAGTGGAGGAACATTTAATGTTTCAGGATTAACAGAACCATTTAGCGGAGGATCAGGAAACTGTATTGCAGATCTATATGTTACAAATATACATGGATGTTCACCAATAACAATATACGATTCTATTAGATCTACAGGTTCTACGGTCTCAGGATTAACTTCATTTTCTTTTGGTTTTGAAACCTCCGCAACTACTGATTATTCTTTTGCTACTGGAGCACAAACTTTGGCTTCGGGACCATACTCACACGCTGAAGGTATTTTGACAATATCTTCAGGTATATCTTCACATGCAGAGGGAGTATTAACAGTTGCCGCTGAGTGGGGGTCCCATGCTGAGGGAGGATATTATAATGGTGCTAATTTTGCACCTGGAGGTAAGGCTCTTGCTTGGGGTTCACATGCTGAAGGAACATTAACTATCGCTTCGGGTGTTTCATCACATTCTGAAGGTGTTTATACTGTTGCCTTAGGATGGGGTTCACATGCAGAAGGAGGGTATGTAGATGGCGGTTTATATTCTGGTGGTACCGCTGTTGGTTTGGGTTCACATGCTGAAGGACAAGAAACAATATCATCGGGAACATCTTCACATTCAGAAGGTTGGTTAACAAATTCTAGTGGTTCTTATTCACATGCGGAAGGGCAACTAACACTATCTTTGGGACAATCTTCACATGCCGAAGGACAAACCACAATATCTTCAGGTGATTGGTCACATGCGGAAGGAAGTTCTACAATTGCATCAGGTAATTGGTCACATGCTGAAGGAAGTCAAACAGTCGCTAGTGGTGATTTTTCACATGCGGAAGGTTTTGGAACATTAGCAGATGGCAAGGGTTCACATGCGGAAGGAGGTTATTTCCTACACCCAACATACGTAAGTGGAGGTACCGCATTGGGTAGGGCTTCACATGCTGAAGGGGTAAAAACTACGGCTTATGGGATAGCATCCCATGCGGAAGGTGACGAGACATACTCTTTTGGTTTTGGGTCTCACGCCGAAGGTAATGGGACGTACACTTCAGGAACATACCAACACGCAACAGGAAAATGGAATTTGACTGCGGACACCAGTTCAGGTGCATTTATCATTGGTAATGGAACAAGTAATTTAAATAGAAGTAATTTACTATTTGCGGCAAATTCAGGTGTTACAATTTATGGTAATTTTACTGCAAACACGGTATCTGCCACAACATATTATAATTTACCACCAAAAGAGGTTTTTTATAAATCTTCAGGACCTGGTTTTGCATATCTTGGTGAATTTTATGAACCATATTGTAGTGGTAGTTCCGATAAGGTTTATGTTAGCGGAACAATACCTTATGATTTTGATAGTTTAATTAGTAGTAAACTAATAACTATTTCAGACTTCACGGCAAGTGAATTGACTGATTTGAGAATAAATTATAACCAAACGGGAGGTATTTTTAGTGCTAACACGGCCTTTACTCAAACATCAATTAGTTACACCACCGAAGAATTTACTGAAGTTGATATACTACCAATTTTTTCAGGTTTATCCGCTAACGATAACTTTTCTGTTAGTATATTTCAAAATAACACTAACTTATTAGTCTTAGGTTTAAAAATGAAATATAATAGATTGTAATATTTTTAATTTACAAAAAATACTATAACATTTATTATAACTATATGAAAATATTTGTTCAAATCGCATCATATAGAGATCCAGAGCTTCTACCAACAATTAGAGATTGTATTAATAAGGCAAAACACCCTGAAAATTTAACTTTTGGTATATGTTGGCAAAAAGACGAAACAGAATCTTTAGAAGAATTTTATACCGATGATAGATTTAGAATTTTAGAATATCATTGGTCAGAAAGTAAAGGTTTATGTTGGGCACGTTCAGAAATACAAAAACTTTGGAAAGGAGAAGAATATACCTTACAACTAGATTCACATCATAGATTTTTACAAAATTGGGATGAAGAATTAATCAATATGATGGGTATGGTTGACTCTGAAAAACCAATTATCACATCATATGCTGGAATGTACCGACCAAGTAATAATGAGTTATTAAATGTTGAACCATATAAAATGGTTGCTACAAATTTCACAGAAAGTGGAACAATTATGTTCAGACCACACTCAATACCAAATTGGGAAACATTAGAAAAACCAATACCTGCTAGATTTGTTAGTGGACATTTTTTCTTCACATTAGGAAAACATTGTGAAGAATACAAATACGACCCAAACATTTATTTTGCCGGTGATGAAATTAGTTTATCAATTCGTTCCTATACATTAGGGTATGATTTGTTTCACCCTCATAAAACAGTTGTGTGGCATGAATATACAAGAGAAGGTAGAACAAAACATTGGACAGATTTTAATCAGGAAAATAAAACAAAAGGGGTTGTTGAAAAACAATGGTGGGAAATGGATAATGAATCCAAAAGAAGACTAAGACATATGTTACAAGAAGAAGATAATAACATAGACTTAGGAATATATGGATTAGGTAGTGTTAGAACACATAAAGAATATGAAGACTACGCAGGAATAAATTTTAAGTATAGGAAACTTCACCAAGAAACACTCAAAGGAACCAATCCACCAATTAATGATTCATCAGAATGGTATTTTAGTGAAGAAAAAGAATATAACTTGGAATTAGAAATACCAATTACCGAAGACTTTAAATTTATTTATGTTGGTATTGAAGATGATAAAAATAATGTTATCTACCGTAATGATCTAACCACTTACCAAGAAAAAATAACAGCATGTTTCAAGTCATTTTCTCAACCATATAAATGGGTATATTGGGTTTATGATAATACAGACAATTGGATAAACAGACAAGATTTTTTATTATGAATATAGGTGTATTTTACCAATCGGGACATAAATTAGTGGCATGCTACAAGGCGTTAGAACAATTAAGAAAAATCTACCCTAATGTACCTGTCGCATTATTTGAAGATGGATCTGATATTTTAGAACCCGTTGCAAAAAAGTTTAACTGTGATTACACTTGGTTAGAACAACAAGGAGTGAATAATCCAACATCGGGGAGAGTTTTTGTAAAAGAAAACGGACAACTTGATTGGTTAAAAAGAATATATGATGCCTGTACTACAACATTAAAAGATGTTGATTGGGTTTTACATTATGAGGATGATGTTTGGTGTCGATTTGAAATAACAAAACCACCTAAGTTTGATATTTCAGGGGCAAATGGTCCATTATATACTAAAGAACTTTATCAATATTTAAAAAATAAATTTAACGTATTGGACGAATCTAGACATCATTGGAGTCATTTAGGTTCATTAGAAAGTTATGGTGCTTGTGGAGGAACTATATTTAATAGAGAAAAATTTATTGAAATTTATAATAGATTAGATGAAGTACCGTGGAGTGAAATTTATAAATTAGATTCAAGACCTATTGAATGGTGCGACGCAACACTATCATTTTTGTTTCAGTTTTTTGGTTATACTAGTGGTGTTTGGGAGGATTGGGCACAATACGATTCAAAAAATATAGGTAATTGGTGGGATAAAACAGGGTGGTCAGTACCTATGGAAGAACAACCAAATGTTGCTTTTTTACACGCATATAAACATTTTTATAATTATAAACCTGAAGAAGTAATTTTAGATTTATAAAACAAAAGTTAGATTATTTATATAATATAAAAATTAGATGGCAGATTTAAGATTTCAAGGTTGTTGTTATGACGCTTATCAATATGTGACGGACGATACCGCTTGGGTAGCGACTGGTGGTACTGCAACAACAGGTTTAACATATCATTTTTCGGGAGACCCTATTGTACCTGATGGGTGTTATACTATTGTATCGGCTTTTACTTCAGGGTTTACTGCAACAACATTTACAAATTTAGATGGAACTTATACTTTACAAACCGATTGTTCAGATACGTTATGTGCTACTGGTGATTGTTGTAGTAATGAAGTTTGTATTTCGATAAACTTTAGTGGATACACAGCAATAACCGGAAATTATAATGTTTCTGGATATAATAATGGATATCCATTTTGGACAGGAGGAACAAATCCGGGTTACCTTTTTTATGATAACACTAAATGGTGTTTATCTACAGGACTTACAGGTAATTGTTTTTTTTATGGATCACAACCAACAACACAAACTTGTCCTGATTTAGACTCAACAATTTTAAACAATGGTGTTTGTCCTTCAGGATCTACACCATCTGACCCATGTTCATTATTAGATTTTGATATTTTATTGGAATGTGAAATACCAACACCTACACCAACACCTACACCCACACCCACTCCTACACCCACTCCTACACCCACACCAACTCCAAACCTATGCTCAGGTTTTACGGTTTCCATTTCAATATCAGGATCACCAGCACCTTTACCCCCACCCACACCTACACCTACACCCACACCAACCATGTATCCAATTTTATCATCGGTTACTTACGTAGTGGATAGTGGGTTATTTGATTGTGCAAATGTTAAGCAATTAGTAGACTGTGATACAGGTTTAAGTTATTATGTAACAGGACCTATAACATTTTCAGGATCAGGAGTTACAACAGGGACAACATTTTTGGCGGTTATTAATGGAACTTATAAATGCGTGACATACCAAAATGATATATTTGGTAGTGTTTCAAATTATTTGAATTCAGTTCAAGCCATTTATATATCGGGATGTACGTCTTGTATTGCACCTACACCCACACCAACCGCAACACCTACACCTACACCTACTCCGACACCTACTCCGACACCTACACCTACTCCGACATTTCCGGTAAATGCTCAATTTATATTTACATCTTGTACAAATAACAGTATGATCATTCAATACACATATCCAGGATCTACTGTTGATGTTGGAGATGTTTTAAAATCTTCTTCAGGTAGTTGTTATACCTATATTGGTAACTTTGTTGGTTATACGCCACCTGCTGGGTTTATATGGTCACAACAAGAGGTATTTACAGGTACTTCTTTTACGGTGTTTAAATCATGTGAGGCATGTTTGTTACCAACACCAACACCAACACCGACAGTCACTTCTTGGAATGTAAAGGGCGAATTTAGTTTGAATTGTCCTGTTTGTGAATTAACAAATGGAGGTACAACACAAACAATATACGCTGACGGATTATTGTTAGAAGATGGTGTTTATGTTTATGAAGATGTTGGATTAACAATTCCGGTATTTGTAACCTACATAAAATACGGAACCAAAATATTTGAGGTGAGTTCAACAGGGTTATTAACTGAATATTGTAATGTAAACGGAAATTGTTAATATGGCACAAATTGTAACATTAAATTCAACAACAGGTACATTCCCATTAGATGTTTGGGTATGTGATGGGTGTGTTTCCACATCTACTTGTTTATATATTGGAACAACATCTTCATTACCTTATAATTTTACATTACCATCTTTTTTTGAAGAAAGTCCATCGTACTCAATAAAAGTTATTGATGCAAATGAATGTGAATATTGTTTAACCGACAGTTCATTTAAAGAGTTTATGGATGACGATATTTTTATATTTATGGACGATACACCATATGAATTTCAATAAACTTATATATATTATATAAAAGACATGGCAAAATTAACTGATAAAACATTAGCACAAGCAACAGCAATAACACCAACGACGTTGATACATATTGTGTATACAGGAGATCCTTCGCAGAATGCTGCAGGATCTTCGTATAAAGCGGAATTAGGTCAATTAACTACGATATTTGGTAGTGGTGGTAATTATTGGACATCGGGATCAAGTGGTACAGACTCTGTAGTCATAATAAATTCAAGTGGGGCTGACGCCACCGCAAATAGAGCATTGGCTTGGGGTAATCAAACACTGGCTTCAGGTTCTGATTCCACCGCTAGCGGATTTCAGACACAAGCGACTGGGTCAACATCGACCGCTCAAGGATATGAAACAATTGCTGGGGGCAGTAGATCACATGCGGAAGGGTTCCAAACTAGAGCGATAGGAACTAATTCACATGCCGAAGGAAATGCCTGTGAGGCGAATGGAAACACGTCACACGCAGAAGGTTGGGTATGTTTGGCGAACGGAGATTTTTCACACGCAGAAGGTTGGACAACTACTGCGGATGGAGATAGGTCCCATTCCCAAGGATATCTAACCGTTGCTAGTGGTAATAAATCACACGCGGGTGGAGATTCCTCAATTGCATCAGGGGAGACATCATTCATTCATTCAACTAATTCATTAGTCACTGGTACAAGAAGTGTATTATTGGGAGGACAGAATTTAACAGGAACAACAGACGATACCGTTTATGTACCTAATTTTATTATAAAAACATCTTATACACCAACTAGTACCGCTGATGTTGCTGGTGAACCCGGTTCTATAACATGGGACGATGATAATTTTTATTATAAAACTAATAATGGTTGGTTTATAGTTACAGGATCTACTTTCTAAAATGGTTAATTATAGTGCAAATACATGTGATATTATTACTTTATACCCTTTAGGTGTTGAGTGTATAGTTACAGACGCATATAGTCCTTTCACTACCGATGGTGCGATTTCATTATTTATCACAGGTGGCACTTCACCGTATTATGTTAATTGGTCAAGTGGTTCACAATTACAATCCATATCAAATCTAGCACCAGGAGAATATACGGCAACAGTTACAGATTTTTTTGGTGATTTTACCGCAACTACAACATGTGAAGTAGGTTTTGAAACATTTTATATAGAATCTTTTTTTAATTGTAATGATCCTGAAAGTTATTTATATTACACCGCCGATTTAGAAAATCAAATCACAACAGGAAAAACATATATATTAGCATCTCAAACAGGATGTTGGGTTAGTGACGGATTGGTTTTGTACACAGGACAAACGTATTATCAATTTACCGCAACAACGACTTCAGGTCCTTTTGATAATTGTACAGAATGTTTACCAGTCACACCTGAATTTGAAAATACAGAAACACTTTGTTTAAATTCTAAAATTTATACAGCAACACCAACATTACCACCAGTTGTAACAGTTACAAATAATCAATTTCAATTCTACTCTGCATCAACAATAAATGGGTATCCATCTTGGACAAGTAGTACTAAAACCATTTATTATAATGCAAATTCATTACAGTGGATGGTTTCAGGTTGGACTTTAGCAGGTCAACCTGTTTTACAATCGAACATATCACCACCTATTGGTATTTGGACGTTTAACGGTGTTAGCGGAACAATAAATGTAACACAAGGATTATGTGAAGATAATATTGTTTTAAATACTACCCAATCACAAGCAACCTGTAATAATTCAAATAACGGATTAATACAAGTGACATCAGTTGTTGGAGGAATAGCACCATATACGTACTCATTAACAAATAACCCATTAGACTACCAAAGCTCACCATTTTTTTTAAATTTAGATACAGGTACATATACAGTTTATGTTAAAGACATTATTGGAAATATTGGAAGTAAGTTAGCAACAATCACCCCACAAACATCGGTAGCAAATTATCAAATAACATTAAATTTTGTACCCTCAACACCAACAATAACCGACACTCAGTCATATAAAGAAACGACCTTTGATTGGCAAGTTAGCATTCAACCACCATTACCACCTAATAAAACTATTACGTTTGATATTATTCACACAACAAATATTTCAGGAGGTACTTATACAACAAGTTCACCAATATTATTACACTCCTCAACAACAGGACAAACAGGTGGAGGTCAATATTTAACAAGTGGAATTACAAATAGTTTCAATAACTCAACAACAACTTTTTGTGCTGGGTCAACTAACTTTACTAATTTTAATGTAACTGCAACAACAAGAACATATTCTGCAAAAATAACAGGACCTGGTACTGTTGGAGGTCAAATATTTAAAAAAATAACAACTAATAATTCTACAGTATGTCCAACAAAGGGAGTTATTAGAGATAGTTTTTCGGTGATTAATGCAACTATAGTTAATCAAAATGTTTGTGAAACTTTAAACATACCTGCTAACCCAATAACAAATACATTAGATAAAGAAGGACTATTAACTGTTGCACCAACCGGTGGTGGAGGTATCGGAGGATAATAACAAAAAAATAAAATAGATATTTATAACATATGTCTTATATAAACAAAACAACTGATGGTTTAGTAAATACAATTCTTACGGATGCGGGAAGAAGAAGATTGTCTCAGGGTAATTTTAATATCTCGTATTTTCAAGTAGGTGATAGTGAGGTTTGTTATAATTTTAATGGTGAAAATGTAATTAACACATTTAACGTATTAAGACCACAATACAATTCACAAAATCTTACACCTGTTCCTGAATTTAACAAAATGAATATAAAATATCCTATTTTTGTTGATGCAAATTCAGGATCAACATACGGTATACCATATGACGCATCTTTTGTTGATGACATATTTAATTCTGCAGCACCAAGAGGATTTTTTACAGGATCCACACTATATACTAGTTCTGCATATACTGTAAATCCAAATTTTGTTATTTTAAATAGTAACCTATCTTCAGGAACTGTAATCACAATATCAGCAAATACAATTAATGCATCCGTATCAGGAGTTGCAACCCCTGGTATGTTTGTAACTTTATTTAGTACGAACTCAGTAACCCCTTTGAGTGGCAATTCTTCTATATTCACCTATAAAGTAATTAACATTACTGGTGACACATCATCAGCAACCACAGTTACAATAGAATTAGATAGACAATTACCTGATTTTTTAAATATGGGTTATTCAGGACAAAGTAGAGTTGTATTTTACCCTTCAGGAATGACTGAATTATATGATTCTATTACTCCCGAACCATATTGGGCGACAAACGTATTTAATTTTGAAACAAATTGTGATGTCTCACAAACAGATGTAAAAGTTTGGAACATGAATATTCCTTGGACAGAAAACCCTGCTGGTGTTTTTCCAACAACAGTCCAAGGTTATTTAAATTATGAATCATCGGGTTATGTTGGTACAAAAGAATATTTAGGTTACAACACAAATACAGGTCAAAAAGATACAAGTAGTGTATTTTATTATAATTCATTAGGTGAAAAAATCACTGTAAACCCCTCAGAACAAAAAGCAATTGCAATTGTACATTATACAAACCAATCAATAGATAATTTTTATGGAGAAAAATTTGCGCAAGAACCTTTTGATGTTGCAAATTCAGGAAATACCGGACAAGCAAGAAATTTAAAAATATCAATACCTTGGTTGATGTGGCATAAAAATCCAAACGGAACAATAGGTGAAGATTTTTACACCGACCCTGATGGGTTTTCTTCTCTTAATTTATTAACCCCTTATTATATTAAATCATTAAAAAGTGCTGATTTTAACAAACCAGGTATAAGATACTATCACTTATGGGACACCCATGCAAATGTTAATGGATACCCTAATAGAGTTGGTAAAGTTTTTCCTGATTTAAAAATGATAGTTTTTGATGATGATGAAATTGTTGCAACATTAAATAATAAATCAAACAGATCTTGGACTTTACCGGCACCTAAAGTAGGGACAATAATTCCTAACGCTTGTGATGGTATATTAGGTCAAGACGAAGGGTTAATAAGTGCAAATACAGAAAGTTTATTTGTAACTTATAGGTTTAATAACTCAGCATTTACAAACTCACTTCACTGTAATTATTATACTCAAGTAACGCCAACACTTATCGATCCATCACAAACAACTTATAATGTATTTTTAAAATTTGGAAACGAGTTTCCGTTTTTAATATCTAATAATAATACAATACCTACAGGTTTTACTGCAAATGAAATGAAAGTGATTGCTCAAAAAGTGGCTTCAGGGCAAACAAGACCGTTAAGTACTTCTTGGGTTGAAATAGATGTTATGGAACAATTGTCGGCTAAAACAACAAATGGTTTTATAACTCTTAGTGGTTTAACTGGCACAACCATACAAATTACAAAAGACATGTATGATAATGGCGTTTCTTATGATTTAAGTGATTATATTAATCTTCCTGTTGTAAATCAAACAGGTTTGACCATGAATTTTGGTGGAGAATATTACTTTTTTGGTAACATTCAAACAGATATTGCTGCAACCATATATGTTATGAATTTCCTATGTAATTTAGGTCAAACACAGTTTTTAAAATCAACAAACCCAACATGGGATAATGTAACACCACCATACATAACAGAGGTTGGACTTTACAATGCCGAAAAAGAACTTATGGTTGTTTCTAAGATACAATCCCCACAAAAAAGACAAGGGATCCAACAGTATCCGGTTAAACTTGATTTTTAATTTTTATGGCAAAAACAGATTTAAAAAACTCCCCAAAAGTTTTGGGTTTGGACATATCCACCAAAACTATAGGTTGGAGTTTATTTGATATCAAATCACAAGAGTTATTAGAATTAACACATTTCTCACCCATTATTAAACCAAAAGTTGATGATAAAATACAAGAACTTTTATTAAAAGTTAAAGCTTTTGAAGATAAATTGATAGGGTATCAAAATTTAGGTATTACTAGTGTTGTGATTGAAGAACCATTACTTAATTCAAATAATGTTTGGACAGTAGGTACACTTTTAAGATACAACTCGATGATTACTAAATCCATTTATGATATTTTAGGGATAGTGCCAAATTTTATATCAACATATAATTCAAGAAAATTTGCTTGGCCAGATTTAACTCAACAAAACGATAAAGGAAAATACGTTTTATTTGGTGGGTTACCAAAAGACGTTGATAAAAAAGAATTAATTTGGAAAAGAGTATCCGACAAAGAACCGCAAATCACATGGTTATACACAAAAAATAACACATTAAAAAAGGAGTGTTATGATATGGCCGATTCTTACACATGTGTTCTTGGTTATATGAAACAAGAAAATATATGGTAATTTTATATTTAACTAATATTTATAAATAAAAAAGATTATGAAAAAAATAATAAGACTTACGGAAAGGGATTTAACAAGAATAGTTAGAAGAGTATTAAATGAAGAACCAATGACTAATCCTGAAGAAGAAATGCCAACATTACCAATGCAAGAAATACCTAGTAATATACCTAATAGTATACATTCAGATATCGATGATTTATATGAAAAAAGAGATGAATTGGCTAAAGAGTTTATGAAGTTGGAACGTAGAAGTGGTGGTTTAATGGGTAGATTGAAAAATAAAGTAGGAGATAAAATGGGTGAGTTGGAAGATAGCGCAAAAGAAGAAATTGAAGAAATTAGAGTAAATGTATTAATGATACTTGATGACATCAAAAGAAAATTACAATCTTTGAAGTTAAACGCTAAAAAAAGAAAAGAGGAAAGAATGAATAGAAGACATAAAGAAAGATTAGAAAGAGAAATTGACATATATGAAAAAAGCATTCAAGATATTAAAGATAAAAAAATAATAACTGCTAGAGATTTACAAAACTTAAAAGATATTCTATCAATCAGTGGTATATACATAACCATGATCGGAAGTATAATTGCAAGATTTATATACATGCATAATGATGAATCAAATTCAGAAATTAATCCTCATCTAAGAGACTAAATAATAACTTAACCCACCCCAAAAAGGTGGATTTTTTGTTGTTTGACAATTCCTCCTTATTTCTTATCTTTTATGTATGAAAGAAGAGTCACTATTAGTTGACCTTATCGAGAATATTTTTGGTGAACCTAAAAACGTAAATGAATATAGTGGTCAAATATCTGTTGACTGTCCCGTTTGTTCCTACGAGATAAAAGGTTTATCAAAAACCGATGGTAAGGGAAATTTAGAAATAAATTATATTAATCATGTTTATAAATGTTGGGCGTGTTCTGAAACACACGACACTCACGGACATTTGGGTAGGTTAATTGAACAATTTGGGTCAAAAAAAGATAAAAAAACATATAATCTCATAAGACCCGATAAGGTAGAAAAAAAACAAAAAGAATATAAAAAACTTGAACTACCAAAAGAATATAAAAGATTTGAAGAAATACACCCCTTACATTTACCAAGAAAAGAGGCTTGGAACTATCTAAAAAAAAGAGGAATAACTCAAGAAACAATAGATAAGTATAAAATCGGTTTATGTATTGAAGGTGAGTATGCTGGTCGTATTATTGTCCCATCATTTAATAAAAAAGGTGAATTAAATTTTTTTGTTTCAAGATCATGGAATCCAAGAGCGAAGTTAAAATACAAAAACCCTGAAGCGGCTAAAGACTTTCTTATTTTTAATGAAAGTTTAATTGATTGGAAAAAAGACATTTATTTAGTTGAAGGAGTATTTGACTCATTCTTTTTAGATAATTCAATAGCGTTACTTGGAAAGTATGTGAATGATAATTTATGGGAAAAATTATATGAAAAGGCAAAAAAAGATATAATAGTTTGTTTAGATGGTGACGCATTTAATGATGCTAAAAATATATATGACAAACTTAATGGAGGGACACTATATGGTAGAGTTAAATTAATGAAACTACCAAAAGATAAAGACGTTTGCGATCTTAGAGGTCAAATAAACGAATATATGATACAAGAAAAAGAATGAATTTAAAAGAAGTTGCAAAAGAAATAAGAGATATCTTATTAAAAAGACAAAATGAGCTACATTTAACTTTTGAAGAAGAGAAACATAGATACACCATGAAAGATGTTGATGGAACCATCAGAGATGATTTTCCATCAGTATCGAAAGTAATGAAGTTATTTTATGATGAATTTCCTACCGAAGAGGCTGCAAGAAATAAGGCAAAAGGGGACCCATATATTATGCAAACACTACTTGCTGAATGGGACGAGGCTGGTAAAACATCAACAAACATGGGAAGTCGTGTTCATTATGAGTTAGAAATTGAAACAATCAAAAGACACGGAATTAAAAAAGAAGTGAGACAACCACTTTATGAGTGTGATATGGAAATGATCATGAAAGGTGATCGTATGATTAAGGCCGGATATAAGTTTTTGAAACTAATGGAAGAAAGAGGTGCGGTTTTATTAGATACTGAGATTGTTTTGGGAGATCCCGAACTTGGTTACACGGGACAACCCGATAAAGTTTGGTTAATGTTTAATAAACAAAGGACGGGTTTTGGAATAGTAATTACCGATTGGAAAACTAACAAAAAGAAAAACATGGAAAGTAATGATTACACAAAACCCATGAGAGAACCATTCAAGTTTTTACCAAACACTGCTCTTGGTCACTATAACACACAATTACCACTTTATGGTAAATTACTTTTAAAAATGTTAAAAGGTAGTAAATATGAAAACGTACCATTTTATGGTTGTGTTATTGTTCATTTAACTGAAGAACAAGAATTTACTGAATATAGAGTTGAAAGAAAAGTAATTGACACCATTATGAACATGGATATTAAACAACGTTTGACAAAATAAATAAAATAAAAAATTTTAAAAAAAAGAAATGGAAGAAAATATGAAATTGATGAATGGAGATTGTTTAGAACTAATGAAAACAATTCCAAATAATTCGGTAGATTTAATTTGTTGTGATTTACCATATGGTACTACTGATAGATATGGCGGTAAAAAAACTAAGTCTAATAGGTTTATGGAATGGGACAATATAATACCATTAGATAAATTATGGGTTGAGTATAAAAGGATCTTAAAACCAAACGGTGTCGTTTGTTTAACTGCGGACCAACCCTTTACCTCCCAATTAGTGATGTCCAACTTAGATTGGTTTAAATATGAATTTATTTGGAAAAAAAACATAACCACTGGATTTCTTTTGGCTAATTACAGACCTATGAAACAAACCGAGGACGTTCTGATTTTTTCAGAAGGAGGTGCTTCCGCGGCATCCGCAAAGGCGGGTAATAATATGACCTATAACCCCCAAGGGTTAGAGCCTAAAGTAGTTGTTCGAAAAAATGGTAAAAATAGACTCGGTAAATTTTTATCTAATGAAGAATTCTTAGGTAAAAATAATTCTTTACTTGGTGATAAAGAATATAGTCAAAAATTTACAAATTACCCTAAAGAGATTATAGAATTTGGTATGGATATCGACACTATACACCCAACACAAAAACCAGTCTCTTTAATGGAGTATCTAATAAAAACCTACTCAAATGAAGGGGAAGTTGTTTTAGATAATGCAATGGGATCGGGGTCTACGGGAGTTGCGTGTATGAACACTAATCGTAAATTTATAGGTATTGAATTAAATGTGGACTATTTTAACTCCGCTAGTGAAAGAATTAAAAAACTAAAAAAATAATTTTTTAATTAAAAAAAATTATATATTTGTAAAATATAAAAAGATAGAAAGATGAGAAAAGTAAAATTAACTGAAAATGAAAAACAAAACTATGTTAAATATATCGGAGTACCTAAGTTTATGAGTGCGCAAGAAGAGTTTGAATGGGCGGATTCTCAGGAAAAAGAATGTAATAAATGTCATAAACATTTACCACTTACTTGTTTTGGTTTTAGTACTTCAGGTAGATTTCCTTTTAATAAAGAAGGATTGAGATATCGTCGAGGAGAATGTTTAGAATGTGGATCAAAAATCTCTAATGGTAAAAAAAGGGCTAAAAAAATTTCTGAAAACTTAGGTAATAATATAGAAGCATCTGAAGAGAATAAATGTGAGCTTTGTGGTTGTAAACAAAAATTGGTATTTGACCACAATCATCAGACAGAAACTTTCAGAGGTTGGTTATGTGATCCTTGTAATAGATCTTTAGGTACTATTGAAAGTCGATTAGGGGCAAATTGGCTAAATTTAATTAAAGATTACGTTAATAAGTAATGACGGACTCAACTATTTGACAAACTAAACAAAATAAATTATATTATAGTATGAAACCAGAAATTACAATTGCTTGGTGGTATAATACCACTTGGGACACAAAGGAAAGTAAAATAAAAGTAAAATATAAAACAAAATGGAAGAAATCATCAAACCAAAAATCAATCTAAGAGATCAACCAACAGTTGAATGTGAAAAGTGTAAATCTGTTTACTTCAAAGAGGTCACAATATTAAAAAAAGTATCAAAAATTTTAACAGGGAGTCCTGAAGATACGATCGTACCATTTCCAACTTACATGTGTAATGAGTGTGGAAACGTAAATGAAGATTTTAAATTATTTGATAAGTAATGGAAGTAGGTAAAATGACTATAAGCAAAGCGTACCCACACCTTAGAAGTATCGCACTTGCTTATGGATTAAAATTAAATATTGCAAAAGATTTCAAATTCGCAAGAATTATTTTAGTAAATCTTTATAATCGTGAATTAATATAAATAAAAATGGGAAAAAAATTAGTATGGTTTGAATCTTACACAACAATTTGTAAGTATTCTACCGAGTTAACAGATGAAGAAGCAAAACTTTTTGAAGAAGATGAAGAAAAGTTTTATGAAGAAGTGGATTTTAGAGGTGACCAAGAATTAGAGTGGGACAAGATAGAAAACGAAGACGAATACGACTTTAGTGTAGAGGAGGACTAAATATGACACATAAAGAATTTTATATTTGGTTAGAAGGTTATCTTTATGGTAAACTAGAAAACAAACATATAGATATTTCACCAATTGTTGAAAAAATGGGACAAGTTAAAGATGAAATAAAATTTGGTATTGCCGAACCGTACAGAGCACCATTACCAATAAACCCATTCCCAAATAATAATGATCCATATAAACCACCGTATGAAGTTTACTGCGGTGATAAACAAAAATTGTAATGTAAAATTTGTTTTTTTTTTGATTGATATATTTATTAATAAAAAACATTATGAAAAATATTTTATCAAGTTTAAATGAATCTGAAAAAGTAAGGATTCTTGAAATGCACAAAAATGCAACAAGAAAAAATTATCTTAAAGAACAAGATAAAAACCCATTGGCATTTGCTACTGATCCTAACTATATGGATTATTCTGGATTCAACAAGTCTAGTGAACCTGATGAGGAGGTTAAAAAATTATCAGAAGTTACATTATCCGCTTGGTTACCATTTGATGCGGCAAAACAAAGAGCGTCAAAAAAGGGTGGAGATATATTAGTATACTTCTATAACGATGGTTGTCATTATTGCGAAAATTTTACAAAAAATATAATGTCAAACGAAACGATAAGAAAAAAAATAGTTGAAAATAATTTAACTCTATGTAAAATAGTCATGTGTGTAGAGAAAGGTAAAGAAAAAGTGAATTGGCAAGGAAAAGAAATTACTTACACTACTTGTGACGATAGTCAAAGGGAAGTTTGGGAACGTTTTGAAGATCAAGTCACTGGTGTTCCTAGTATGGTAATTGTAGATAGTAGTGGAGATAAAGTTAAGGCTGAATCTACAATAGCAGGTGACCCAAGAATTGCAACCAATGCTCAAGCTATGGCGTTATCACTGATGGATAAAATATAAAATAGTTAAAAATTTATAATAGTTGTTTCAAACCCACCCCAAAAAGGTGGGTTTTTTGTTAATTGACATTTTAATCAAATTTGACTATATTTAGTCTATGATTAAAAAACTTGTACACTTTTCTGATTTACACATCAGATTATTTAAAGACCACGACCTTTACCGGTCAATACTTGAAGACGCTATTAATCAATGGAAAGAAATTAAACCTGATAGAATTGTTTTTACCGGTGACCTTGTACATTCTAAAAATCAAATGACACCTGAACTTATTGAAATGGTAAGTTGGATATTAAAAGAATGTTCAAATATTGCAAAAACAATTATAATTCCTGGTAACCACGACGCTAATTTAAGAAATGAAGATAGATTAGATAGTATTACACCAATTGTAGATTCATTAAATAATGAAAATATTTTTTATCATAAAAATCGTGGGATATACGAGGATGAAAATGTTAGTTGGTGTGTATTTTCACAATTTCAAGGAAACATTCCACCAGATTTAAATGTTGCAACCGGAATTAAAGTTGGTTTATTTCACGGACCAATTCAAGGAATGAAAACAGATTTAGGTTTTGATTTTGGTGAAGAAGCTTATGATGTTGAAAAGTTTAACGGACTTGATATTGTATTATGTGGCGATATCCATAAAAGACAAGAATTTAAGTTCAAAACCGGAAAAGGATATATGATTGGATCACCAATCCAACAGAATATTGGTGAAAGTATTAGAAATCATGGTTTCGGGATTTATGATTTGGAAAGAAATGAATATAAATATATTGATTTACATAATCCAAGACCCTTCTTAAAATTTTCAATAAAATCGTTTGAGGATATTGAAAACGGAACAGAAAAATTATTAAATATTTAATTACTATTATTCACACTTTTTAATTTATTGAGATATTTATATTATATATGGGAAGATTGAAAATAAAAGATGAAGATAAAAAAACTAAAGTGTCTGTTGCACTTGATCCTGAATTATTAAAATTTTATCGGTCATTACATATTAATTTATCTTCTTTGGTAAATAAACTTCTTAAAGATTATAAAGATGAAAGATACAAAAACTTGTAATGTTTGTTTTATTGAAAAAGAAATAATTGACTTCCATATTAGGAAAGATTCAAAAGACGGTCTTAGAAATGAATGTAAAGTTTGTACCAGAATTAAAATTAACAAATATCGTAAAACAAATAAAGAAAAAACTAATAAGTGGAATAGGGAAACTTATTACAGAAATATTGAAAAACATAAAGAAACAAAGAAAAAATATAGAGAAAATAATACAGAAAAACAAAAAATAAGAATTAAAAAATGGAAAGAAAATAATGAAGAAAAAGTAAAAAATTATGCTAAAGAAAGAAAAAAGTATGATATCGTATTCAAAATTAGGTGTAATGTTAGAAGTAGGGTTAAAAATTTTCTGAAAAGTAAAAATATAATCAAAAAAAACAAAACTTTTGAAATTGTTGGGTGTGAACCAATAAAATTAAAAGAACATATTGAAAAACAATTTAAAGACGGAATGAATTGGGAAAATTATGGATTAAATGGTTGGCACATAGATCATATAATTCCGCTAGTAAGTGGTAAAACTGAAGATAAAATTTATAAGTTATGTCATTTTACAAATTTACAACCACTTTGGTGGTATGAAAATTTAGAAAAAAGATATTGAAAATGGAACAGAAGTACTCAGAAATCTTTGATAAAAAGATAATGCAGGCGGTGTCTGCATATTGTAAACTCAATAGTATTGAAGATATTAATGGGTTTATTAAAAAATGTTTTGAATCGGGATTTAATATAGAAAAATACGGGCTTTTAGGAAAAACACTTAATGGAGATGAAAAAGACTTAAAAACAAGTAATGTTGAAGAAAAACAGTTAATAAAGGAAGTTATTGTCGAGAAAAGAGTGGAAGTACCGGTTGAAGTTATTAAGGAGGTTGAGAAAATTGTTGAAGTGGTAAAAGAAATTGTTGTTGAAAAAGAAGTAATTAAAGAGGTACCTGTTGAGGTAGTTAAAGAAGTTGAAAAAGTAGTTACAATAACTAATAATAAGGAATTAGAAGAAAAAATTTTCCATTTAAACCAACAAATTGAGTCAGAAAGCAAAATTTTTTCCACTAAGACACAAGAAATGGAAAATAATTTCCAAAAAGAAATGTCTAAAAAAGATGAAGAATTAGCTAAACTTAGACAAACTTTAGACGTTTCAGTAGACGATAATAAGGTAAAAATGCTTCAACAAACCATTCAAAACCTTAATACTGAAATAAGAGAATTAAAAAAGAAAAACGAAGAATTAAATAAAAAACTGTTAGAACAACCAAAACAACTTGGCGATATTCCCGCCAAGTTTCATGGAAGTTCTAACCTAAACGATGATTTATACAAATAATATGAATTTAGTAATTTGGGCAATGGTTGCCTACGGAATGACAAACATTTTGGTCTATGGATCAATATTTAACGGATTAAGACAATCCATACATAATTGGGGTAATAATCCTTTATCCCTATTTAACTTTTTAGGTCAGTTTTTATCTGGTCTTATATCATGCGTTTTATGTACATCAACATGGGTCGGATTTTTTCTATCTCTAGTTTATTTTTCACCAAATGTAGAATTAGTTGGACTTAATAAAATTTTATCAGTATTTTTTGATGGTATGTTGTCTGCTGGTTTTGTGTGGTCAATAAACGCAATAATAGAATGGTTTGAAGAAAATAGACCAAGTAATAAGAACTAATAACAAGTAATAACAAGTAATAATAACTAATAATAACTAATAATGGGTAAAGCGGCTAAAGCACACAGAAAAAAAGTAGCAAAAAGAAATGCTAATTTGAAACAAACAGAAAAAAGAATGCAAAAACTTTGGCAAGAGGCGTTTGAAGAACAAATGAACGCGATGAAAGAGAAGTTCGCTGCGATGTCAGGTGAAACAATGTCAGGTTTAACCGAATCAATTGAAAATGAGACAGAAGAAACAATACAAGAAGAATCCGAACCAACTGAACCTGTTTCAGGAGAGTAAACTATTCAATTATAATATAATGACTAAAGACATTGATTTTTCAAAATATGATAATCCCACTATTCAAGTGGTGTGGGAAGACTATAATGAAAACTTTACACAAGACAAAATTAAAAGTGTTAAACATTACTTTCAAAAAAAGTATAACACAACAAATGTTAATGTCATAACAAAGGCGAAAGTAGAAAAAGAAGAGGGTGAGCAAACTGTAGATGTGTCTGTGAATATCATGGACACAAACTACCAAATTGAACTACTTAGACAGTTTTTAACAAGTAAAAATTATGACAAACACTTGGATGATATTTTAAATCATAATAAGATGGTTGAAAATAAAATGCAAGAAACTGAAACAGAAACTGCGGTATTTAAAAAGTGGTTCATTAAAAATATTGAGTTTTCAAACTTCTTATCTTACGGAGAAAATCAGAAAGTTGATTTTGAAAAAACAGGAGGACTTACAGTAATTGAATCAAACCCACCAAACTTTGGAGGTAAAACCGTACTGTCTGTTGATCTTCTATTATTTTTATTCTTTAATGAGACAACAAAAACAACAAAAGCTGAAGAAATATTTAATAGGTTTACTGATAAAGATAAAGTAACAGTAAAGGGTGAAATTGTTATTGATGGTGAAGAATATATCATTGTAAGAAACATTGAAAGAAAGATGTCTAAAAAAGGTGAATGGAATGTAAAAACTGAATTAGATTTTTTTAAAAAACTATCTGACGGTACACTTCAAAACTTTACAGGTGAGCAAAGAAGAGAGACTGAAAAATTCATTAAAGAATCTATAGGAACAAAAGAAGATTTCTTAATGACAATTCTTACAACCGCAACAAACCTTGAAGAACTAATTGATTCAAAACCAACCGCAAGAGGTCAGGTACTTTCAAGGTTTATGGGTCTTGATTTCTTGAGAAGAAAAGAAGATGTTGCAAAATCAATATACTCTGACTTTTCAAAATCCATGTTATCAAACATTTATAACACGGAACAGTTGAAAACCGATAATGAAAATAGTGAAACAAAAATAACAGAGTTAAATACCAATATTGAGAGTTATAGACTTGAGTTAATTAATATTGATTCAAACTTAACAAAAGGTAGACAATATCGTGATGACATGCTAAGAAAAAAACATACAGATATTGATGTTGAATTAAGTAGATTGAACCCAAGTCAAGTTAAACAAGAAATTGAAGGTCACGAGTCTCAAATTGAACAAACAAAGTTAAAATTAAATGAACTTAACGTTGTTGAACCAAAAGAGTACTACAAAGAAGATGAACACGATAAGGTAAAAGAAGAATACAAGATTGTGTTTAAAGAAAAGATTGAACTTGATACTAAAATATCAGAAATTGAAAAATTAGCAAGTTCTGTTAGTGGTGGTATTAAATGCGAACACTGTGGAATTGATTTGATGAATGCTAGTATTACCCAACAAAAAATATCTGAACTTGATGGTTATATTAGTCAAAAAGAGGAAAAAGAGGGGTTAATGACTATTTTAACAAGCAAAGAAAAAGAATTTGTTGAAACAAAAAGACTATTTGATGAGTATGAAAAAAACAAACTCATTAAAGAAAAATATGAAGCAACGATTGAAAATTACGAGTTAAAAATTAATGGACTTCAAACAAAATTGACTGAATACGATAAGATGTTGGATAAGATCAAAGAAAATGAGCATATTGATTCAATGTTAATTAAGGCTAATTTGAGGTTGGAAGATCTTGATAGACAAAAGACACAAAAACAAAATCAGATTAATAGTGACGAGTACTCAATTAAAACACTACAAGAAAAAATTAAAACAAACTTAAATAACATTATTAAAATTTCTGAAGAAGAAGAAAAAGAAAAAATATATAAAATATACTTGGAGGCCTACGGTAAAAATGGTATTTCTAAAATCATAATGAAAACAATGATCCCGCTTATTAATTCAGAACTACAAAGATTGATGGAAGAAAGTGCTTACTTTAAACTTCAAATCCAAATTAATGATAAAAATGAGGTTGAATTTAGTATGATTGATAATGGTACCGGTGTTGAAAAGTTAATGTCTTCTGGAAGCGGATATGAACGTACAATTGCATCACTTGCTTTACGTTCAGTACTGAGTAAGATATGTAGTTTACCAAAACCAAACTTAATCGTTTTTGATGAGGTGTTTGGTAAAATTTCAAATGAAAACTTAGAAATGGTCCATAATTTCTTCATGGGGATCAAAGACTTCTTTCCGACCATTTTACTAATAAGCCACAACCCAATTGTCAATGCCTGGAGTGATAACACAATAAGAATTTCAAAAGAAGATAATATTTCAAAAGTTTTTCAATAATATTTATTTTAAATAACATGCTAAGAATATCAAAAAAAATATATAACTTTGTACTATATATAAAAAGTAAATTAATGAGAAAAAGACAACCAAAACAAGATCCCTCTTATATGTTATTTATTTTTGGAGATTTTGACGAACAAGAAAACTTGGCAACAAATTTGTCGTCTCAGTTATTGACAGTCGTATCTTCACCATTTTTAAAATTTACATATGGTGAGTACGGAGTCGTTTTTCATTTTAGAAGTAAAGAAGTTTTTTCTGACCTAAAAGAGTATATCGATATGGGTATGTCAGAAATCACCGAACAATACTTTTTAATGGAAGTAACTAAGAACATGGACATAAAAATGCCAAGAAAACTAAAGAAAGATTTTTTGAATATTGACGGAGAAGAAAAAAAGAAAGAAACAAAAACAGGAGAAATAAATGTAGAAAGTAAATTAAAAGAAAGAAGAGAAGAATTAAGAAATTTTACGTTTGAGTTTTTAATGCCAACGGACTTTAATCAAATGGTTCAAAAGAACGAACCGGATTACTTACCAACGGTAGATGAAATATTAGACAAAATATCAGAGAATGGAATTGAATCATTAACAGAGAAAGAAAAAGAGATTTTAGACAATTATGGAAAGAGAAAAGATGGAGGACATTAAGTCGTCAAACCCTTTGAATCAAGATGAGATTCAAATTTATTTAAAAGACATTAGAAAATTGAAGGTGATGACACCTGATAGAGAAAAGTATTTAGCTGAACGTATAATGTCTAGTGACTGTACGGAAAGAGAAAAAGAACAAATACAAAAAGAAATGTTGGAAGGTAATTTACGTTTTGTAATTACTGTGGCGAAACAGTATCAAAATCAAGGAATTGATTTATCAGATTTAATTGCTGAAGGTAACTTTGGATTGATGAAAGCAATTAAAAACTTCGATTGGAGCAAAAACAACCGTTTTATTTCATATGCGGTATGGTGGATTAAACAATCAATCCTTCAATCCCTCAATGAAAATTCACGAACTATAAGACTTCCGGTTAATGTTGTTCAAGATATGCAAAAAGAGAAGAAAGAAAATGAAAAAACAAATAAAGATCTTTCCGAAAAGTTTGCAACACTTCCAAGAATGATTGATCTTGATATGCATATTAATGAAGATGGAGATACCCTTATAGATATCATTAAAAACGATAACGTAGAATCACCAGATGAGATATTTTCAACTAAAGATCTTCTGAAAGAAAAAATGATGAAAATTATGAGTGTATTAGACATTAGAGAAAGAACTATAGTTGAAGATTACTACGGAATAACCGGCACACCAAGAACATTAGAAGATATTGGGACAGACTTTGGACTTACAAAAGAAAGGGTTAGACAAATTAAAGAAAAGGCTCTTCGTAAGTTAAGAAATGAATGTTCAGATTTATTTGAATATTTATGATAAAAAGTTTGGTAGATTAAAAAAAACTACATATCTTTGTATTAACAAAAAAAAGTTCTTCTTGTCAGAATACATTAAGAACAACCACAGTCAGAATACTGTGGTTTTTTTTTAAACGAAAATTTGGAGTTGTCCTTTACTTACGGTAAACCCTTCTTTTTTCATTACTGTTATTATTATCAAATCCCAGTGATTTATATAATTTTTTTTTGGCTCAATAACTATATTAAGTTGATCTCCTTTTAACCTACTTACAATAAATCTTTTACCATTTCTGATTTTACCTTCAATAATGTTATAAACTATATCATCTTTTGCGTCCTCTAATAATTTTACAATATTTAAATCGTAAATTTTATTTCCCGATCCATGTCTCCATTTTCTGTCATTGGTATGACCCCATTCATCGTGGTAAAGATCAAAATCAAAAGTCACATCATTACTAATTTCATGAAATTTTTGTTCTTGTAATAAAGTTTTTTTAATTATGTTATTTAAACCTATCATCTTAATAAATATGATATTCTTTATTATAAGTATTTATTAACTATAATAATATAATATGAAAGAAAAGTTTTTACCTTGGTTTTTGTTATTTTGTGCTCTTGGGTTATCAGGAACTGCGGCATACTATAGTGTTGTTGGTTTAGCCGTTGTTTTTGCGGGTGTTGCAATTCCGGTAATAATCATGGGCGCATTTTTAGAGATATCTAAAATCGCAATTGCAACTTATTTACATGACAAATGGAAAGAAACATACGGAGTTTTAAAGATATATATGACAATTGCATTAGTTACGTTGTCAATAATAACCTCTTTAGGTATATATGGATTGTTAAGTACGGGATTTCAAGAAAATATTGCAAAACTTGAAATAGGAGAGAAACAAGTAAAAAATGTCGAAGTAAAAAAGAAAAGATTTGAAGACATTAAAACTGAACTAACAAAAGAAAAAACAATACTTGACGGCGACATAACAAAATTAAGAGACGGACTTTCAAATAATACAACCACCCAAACTGTCGATAGAAGAACAGGTCAGATAATTACAAGAGCAAATAATGCAAATAGAAAAACATTTGAAAATCAACTAAAAGAAGCACAAGTTAGAAGAGATACAATATCTAAAAAAATAGATGCATTTAATGACAGTATAACAAAGTTAAATGTAGACATACTGAATATGGAGTCCAAAGAAATTGGTGGAGGAGAACTTGGAACTATTAAATATTTGAGTGAGTTATTAGGTTGGGACATTAAAAAAACTGCAAACTTTTTTATTCTAATTTTAATATTTGTTTTTGATCCATTAGCTATCACTTTAGTAATTGCAACAAATCAAGCATTTAAAAATACAAGAAAAGAAGAAACCATACAAGTACCGACTAACCACCGACCAAGTACCGACCAAGTAGAACCTGTAATTATTGAAAAGATAGTTGAGGTACCTGTTGAAGTTATTAAAGAAGTTGAAAAGGTTGTTGAGGTACCGGTAAATAATAAAAAAAATATTACACCGATTGAAGAATTATTTGAAACCGAACAAATATTTGATTTACAGATGCAAAATCAAATAAAAGAAGAAGAGATTCAAAATACCAAAATAAATAATGTACAAGTAGTTCAACAAGAACCTAAACGACTTTCTTATTCAAATAGAAATGGTGGATCTTTCAGAATTAACAGAGTTTAAACCTTTGGGTTCATCTAAAAACAAAAAACAAATAATTCTTTGTGAAACCAAAAGGAATGTAAAAAATTATATTAACTCTTTAAAATATAGATACAACGGAGAAAATAAAAACCTACCAAATTTTATCATATCTAGAGATGGTGAAATTTATAAAATAATGGAACCATTATCTTATGCTAATTATATGAACGATTCTGTTTTAGATAAAAAATCTATTATAATATGTATGGAAAATTTGGGTTGGTTAGAAAGAAAACCACTTAGTTCTATATACATAAATTGGATTGGTGATATTTATAAAAAAGAAGCGTTTGAAAAAAGATGGAGGGATAGAGTTTTTTGGCAACCATACGACGAATATAAACAAATTGAAAGCTTAAAAAAACTTTTAAAAAATTTGTGTGATGAGTATAAAATACCAAAAATTTGTCCTGAATCTAATGTTAGACAAGAAGGTGTAGAGAACTTTTCAGGTATTATATCTAAAAGTTCTTATGATTTCAGGTCAAAAGATTTAAACCCATCTTTTAACTTTAAACATTTGAAAAAATTTTTAGAAAATGATGAATGATTATGATGAAATAAAAAATCTTATTAAGAGAAGTAAAATGCTTTTTGAGCAAAAGGGCCCTTTAAATTTGGCAAAAAGTATCGAATCAGATATTGAACAAGCGGATCCTGAAGAGGTTAAAAAAGAAAAAAGTAAAACATATAGAATTTCTGGAGGACTTTTAACTATCCATGCTAAAGATAAGAAAGAATTAGACTTAACCACAGATGAAAAAACAAATTTCCAACAAACAATGGACGAATTTGTTGCGGAAGTTTCAGATTTGGCGGAATTTGGAGTATTAAACATATATGAAAACGAAGTTCAATGGAGTGGAAAAATAATGGATTTTGACATTGAATTTTTCTATTCGATAGGTGAAAACAATGGTGTATATGTGAATGGTGATATGATTAAATTAGATGAAAAATTGACAGAATTAGTAACAAAACTAACAACATATTACGAAAAATTTAAAGCAAAGTGGGCTAAAGTAATTGCATTAAGAAAAAAAACAAAAATGAAAAAAGAAAAATGATAAATTTTTTAAAAAAATATTTTAAAGAGATATTGTTAGTATTAACAATTGGCGTTGTAATTTTTTTGTTGGTAAAAATATTCACACCAGCACCTGACAAAAGTGAATTGTTGAAATACAAATTAAAACAATTGGACGACAAAATTAATGGTTTGAAGCAACAACAAAAACAGTTGGACGACTCTATTTCAATGTATAAAAAAGACATCGAGAGAATTGATGAAAACATTGAAAATATAAGATCTCAAAAAACCACCATAAATAACTATTATGAAGAAAAAGACAAAGACATCAAGGGATGGTCTAATAAACAAATTGATAGTTCATTAAGAAAAAGATACAAATTTTAGATTATGAAAAACATTTTAATTCTTATTTTATTTTTACTTCCTTTAACTTTATTATCACAAAAAGATATAAAAAAAGACACAACACAGATATGTTTTCCAACTGAGGTAGGTAGACAAATCGAATCTGATTTAAATGAACTCGATAAGTTAAGAGAATTAAAAAAACTGACTGATTTTGAAATTAAAGAATTAGAAAAAAAGATAGTTAAACAAGATTCAATAATTTCTAAACTTGAACAAAAAGATGTTAATAACCAATTGATTGTTGCTGGGGTTGAAGAAAAATTTAAGTTGGTAGAAAACGACAATAAGGACCTTAGAGGTAAATTAAAATGGGCTGGAATAAAATCTAACATAATTGAAATAGCATCAGGTGCGTTAATGGCAACTTTTGTTTATATACAATTATTTAAATAATGATAACAAAAAAACAAATATATAAGTTTCTAAACGAAAAAGAAACTAAAGAAGCCACGGGAGCCGCATCTGCGGGTGGTTTTTCGGCACCTCTTTTTAGTATGTGGTCTGATGATGAAGAGGCAAAAGAAGAATATAAAAAAATGGAGGGTGAATTTAAAGAAGCGACTTCATCTTCTTCAGTTGGTGCGTACGACACACCTGGTTTTGATGATGTAAAAATGAAAGGTAATAACCCAGTTGGTAGAGGAAAACAATTTAAAAAACCATTATATAAAGGTGGTGGTTTTGTAAAATTAAATAAAAAATGTAAAACATTTCCATATTGTAGCCAAGGTAATAGTAAAGACAAACCAGTAAAAGTTTCTACGTCTTTATCGCCTTTGAGCGAAGCAATACAAAATGTATCAAACAAAACAGGTTTAAGTGTTGATGAAATAAAAAAAATATTACTTTCTAAAATGTAAGGTAATTTATAAATCTAAAGATATTTATATGGTATGGACAGAAAAATTTTAAATATAGTAAACAGAGTTCTTGGAGGAAAAAACTCTAACAGAAGATTATTCGAATCAAAAAAAGAAATGTGTTCTGAGTGTGGTAGTGGTGGAATGTATGAAGGTGAATGTAACGAATGTGGATACATGAAAGAAAATAAAGGTATGTGTTCAGAATGTGGTGGTAGAATGATGGAAGGTAAATGTTCTGAGTGCGGACACAGTAAAGAAAGTGAATTAGGCGAAAGACTTCATGGTAAACAATACAAATTAGACAAAAACAAAAATGGAAGATTGGACAGAGAAGATTTTAAAATGATTAGAAGAAAAACTGAGGTCAAAGAAAAATTATATGGTAGACAACACGTTCTAGATAAAAATAATAATAAAAAAATAGACGCCGAGGACTTCAAAATGATAAGAAAAGAGTCTGTTTATGGTATTCAGATAGATAATAAAACACATTACTTTAAAGAGAATGAAGTTATTAATATAATTGAAAATATTGTTTTAGAAGAAAAGAAAAAAAGTAAAACAAAAACACCAAATGTAACTAAATCATCTTTAGAAAAATCTAAAAAAGAAAACGATGATTATATTGCAAGTGTTGTTAAAAAAATGAAAGATTACCTTAAAGATGGTTCAAAAGGCGATTATGACATGATGCCAAAAGATTTTCCTAAAGGTAATGGTCAATTAGAAAAAATGAAAAAAATGGCTTATACACCATCTAACACTGCTCAAGAATATATTGATAATTTTACGGCAGCCGGATTAGAAAATTTAGATTATGATGAGATACACCCTAACGATGAATGGGTGACGGACAATTTAGTTGGTAGTTCAAGAACAGGTAACAACTCAGAATGGGCAAATGCTGTTGAAACAAATGTCGGTGAAAAAAGAAATAAGATTAGACAAAACAATTTATTGGCAAAAGTAAAAAGAAAGGCATATCAAAAAGACGACCAACCAGTAAAAATAGATTCTTCGGGTGAAGATTTTGGTGATACTGTCGACGATCTTTTAAAAAAATATAGTAGTAACCCTAAAAATAGTAAGAAAGTCACTAAAGAGTCTACTAACACAAAACAAGATAATGTTTTAAACGAAGATTTGGTCAAAATGAAAAAATTAATTGAGTACGGAAAAAAGACTCAATAATTAGTATTTCGTTTTTAATCTTATCGCTTTATAATTAGTTATTATGAGCGGAGAAAACTTCAAAGGATTTTTTGATTGGTTAGCAAAACCTATGGAACAAGAAGATATTGATGCTTGGTATCTTGCTAATAACATCATACCGGAATACACTGAGTTATTTAGAGATTTTTGTATATCTTTTTTAAATTTATTGACTAAAACTTATTTAGGTGACGACAAACAAACAAATAATGAAACAAAAGTTGTTATGTCCGAAAAACAAAAAAAAGAACATTTCCTTTGGTGTTGGAACAAAACAATTGATAATTTTAAAAAAGAAAACATAACTTTTGTTTTTGAAGAAATCGATTATAATTATTTTGAATCGTTCTTTTATGAAATATTTTATAATCAAGAAGAAGAAAAAATAAAATTATCATTAAATACATTTTTTGATCACCTATTTAATGATAATATTAAAAAAACAAAGGCAGATATTGAAATATTCACTGACATATATAAAAAATTAGAGAGATCGCTTAATTTTGAACATTAGTATTTACTATCGATACTCAAACATTTAATTTTTTATAAAAATAAAGAAAATTAATAATAAAAACATGGAAACTTTAGAACAAATTAAATCACTAACAGAAACTTTGACTTCAGAAACTAATAAATTTTTTGAAAAAGGAAATCAATCTGCAGGTACAAGAGCAAGAAAAGCTGCTCAAGAACTAAAAGAACTCATGCAAGTGTTAAGAAAGGAAATTTTAAATCATAACAAAAAAGATAAATAATGTTAGGAATAATTTATCCCTTACTCACTTTCATTTTTATTTTATCAATTTCAATTGTAATAAAATTTATAGTAAGTTTACTTTTATCGGCGTTATCAAATCCACCAAAAAAGTATGAATTTAAAAACTATGAACAAACATTATATGTTATTTTGATAAGCTACATAATAACTTTTTTAATATACCTTTAAAATGACTTTTTATCCTTTTATAGAAAAAACAAACAAATACCTTAAAACGGTAAGAATCATAAAAAATTACGTAAGTTTTGATATGATTTTTCCTGAAAGTTGGGTCATGATAAAAAAAGCACCGGATAATGTTGAAATTTTACAGACTGAGACATCTGAAGGACAAACATTAACATCTTTTGTTTGTCAAAATAATAGAGATTTTATAAATTCTTTGGAACAAACGCTTGATTTAGTTGTTAAAAGTAATATCGAAAGAGAAGAAAAAGAAAGACTATTTAAAATGAAGGTAAAAGAATTACAGAATATTTTTGAGAAAGAAAAACTAGATAGTTTAAAATCATTAAAATTTGATTTAGAAGAATATAGAAATATAATTGAAGATGAAAAAACCGTTAACGAGGGATCTAAGTAAAGAAATTGATAGATTAAGTTCAGAAATAAAAAAAAATGAATTAGAGAACGAAATCTACAAAAAAAATATCTCAGAGCAATTAAAAAAGTTAGATAAAAATTCACTAATAAATACAGATAAAAAAACTGTAAATTTAACTTTATGGCAGAGAATAATGAAAGTTTTGGGGATGAGCTAATAAAATTAGCAAACATCGTAGAAATAATAGAAAATAGTTTTATTGGGAGCGAATTTAGTGATGTGGAATTCAAAATAACAGAAGAAAAAATGAACTTCTTATCTAAAAATTTAAATTATCAAAAAAATGATAAGATAACTATTAATATTGGTAATATTAATTTTATCTTTTCGAAAAAGTAGTTTTCAACCGATATAATCTTTTTTTATCAAACCCCTTATTAATTAAAACACTGTAAATCCATTTTCTTTGTACTAAAGACGTGTCATAAACAAATATTGCATCCATTCTACCGTTATCTATAAAATAATCTTCTAAAACCCCTAAAAATCTTTTAGATTCGTCTTTGTTTTTTAATGAAAATAAATAAAAGTTTTCATTTTCTTGAACAAATATTTTATTGTTGACTATTGAAATATTTTTAAGATCGGTACTTTTTAAGTAATTTATTAAAAATTCTGAAAGAGTTATTTTTTTTTCTGTTTGCCAATCATAAATTTTTTCTTCAATCCTATATGATTTTAATTCTAAAAAAACATATTCTGAATTATTTAAATTAACAGGAATATTCCTACCTAAATCATCTGTCAAATAAATAGAATCTTGAATTTTTTTTTCATTTGATATCAAACCCAAAAAAAAACTACAATTATCAAAATTTTGAACTTGTTTTTCAAATAATATTTTTTTATTATCACTTAACAAAGTATTATACTTTTTGATTGCTTTTTCTAAAGTATTATACTTTTTAATAAGTTTTTTTTTCTTATTATTTTCAAATAAAATTATATTATATTTCCCGTACAAAATGAAAAATTATTACGATATTTTAGGTGTTACTGAAACCGCAACACAAGATGAAATAAAAAAATCATATAGAAAATTAAGTAAACAATATCACCCAGATGTAAACCCTGACGGAGATGAAAAATTTAAAGAAATTGCAGAAGCCTACGAAAATATTGGCGATGAAAATAAAAGACAAGATTACGACATAAAAAGAAAAAACCCATTTGCAGGAATGTCTGGAGGGTTTGACATGAACTCAATGTTTGAACAGATGATGAACATGGGTAGACAACAAAAGAAAAAAGCACCAGACAAAGTCATTCAATTAGATGTCACTATAAATGAAACTTTTTTTGGAACAAATAAAGAATTGAATTATACTTGTGGTGTTAAATGTAATCCTTGTAATGGTGAAGGTGGAAGTAAAAAAACTTGTGAAACTTGTAGAGGTAAAGGGATAGTTATTCAGGTGTTTGGTACAGGACTATTCAACCAACAAATCCAATCCACATGTCCTTCATGTAATGGTACTGGTAGTAAAATAATAGTTGCTTGTAATAAATGTAATGGAAAAGGACTAAATTTTGAGAATCAAAAAATACAAGTTTCAATACCTAGTGGTGTTGATAGTGGCGATTTTTTAAGGGTTTTAAATAAAGGGGATTATAATACACAAGTTAAAACCTACGGAGACTTAATATTAAAAGTTAATCTATTGAATGATGAAAAGTTTCAAAAAATTGGAAATGATTTGGTTTATACAAAAATATTAGATCCTTTAACCCTATTATTAGAAAAAAATGTAATAATAGAACATCCCGAAGGTGAATTATCTATTAAAATACCTTATACGTTAAGTACTGAAAAACCATTAAGAATAATGAATAAAGGTTTTAAAAATAAAGAATCTATTGGTAACTTTTTTATAAAAATAGTTGTAGAAAAAACAGAAGAATTAGATCAAAATAAAATAGAAAAAATTAAATCTATTTTAAAATAATTCTAAAAATTTTTGAACCAAAACAACAGTACCATAGATAGATGTCAATAACATATATATTGAAAAAACCACCATCCATGATTGTACTTTACTTAGTCCTTTTTTACATGTGTTACATCCTGTTACCTGTGTTGTCTTTTTTTCTTCCATGATTATATTTTAATAAAGTTCGGTTTGAAAATAAATATTTAAATTCTTATATTTGTATTATGTTAAGTTATATCGGTGGTAAAAGTAAGATTGGAAAGTGGATAGTTCCTTTCTATGATAAAAACATGGAGATTTATTTAGAGACCTTTGGAGGTATGTATTGGTGTTTTTATAACATGGACCTAAAACAATACCCAAACCTAAAGAAAGTTGTTTATAACGACTTTAATCCATTAAATTATAATTTGTTTAAATGTGTGCAGAACCCATCTGAATTATTAATGGCGATTAATTCAATAGATTGCCAAAAACAAGGGGTCGATCTTACTCCTGAAATATATAAAGAACAATTTATAAGCTTTCAGGCTGAAATTTTTAATCAAGGTTTCAGCGTAGAACCTGGCGATTATGAAGTGGCAGCCAAATACGTTTATATTCTTACACAAGTATTTAGTGGGTCAAAACCTGAGACATCTAATTTTATTGATCTTAAAGGTAAGTACAAGTCAAAGTATCTAACATTTAGAGATAAGTTATCTAAACCTGATTGGGTTGATCATTTTTTAAAAATAACTGATGTTGAAAACATGGATTTTTCAGACGTGATCGATAAATACGACTCACCATCCACATATACCTATTTAGATCCACCGTATTGGAAAACAGAAAACTACTATTCAAATCACGATTTTGATAGACAAGACCACGAAAGGTTAGCAAATGTTTTACATAATGTTAAAGGTAAATTTAGTTTGTCTTATTATGATTTTGAATTATTACATGAATGGTTTCCTGAAGATAAGTACCGTTGGGTCAAAAAAGAGTTCGCTAAGGCCGCATCTGCTAAGAAAGGAGAAAAACAAAATATGGGAGAAGAGTTATTGATTATGAATTATTAAAATATTTTTCTTATATTTGTGATATTTATTAATAAAAACTTTAATTATGGCTATTAGATTTACGAGTATTTTAAGAGATTTAATTGTTGAGAGCTCAAGATTCCAAGTACTATTTGACAAATACGTTAAACCAAATAAAGAAACAAGAAAAGGTATAATGCCTTTTCATGTGTTATTTGAAATAATTGCCGCAGACCCAACATCAAGAGTTCCTGAAGGAATGGAAGCGGTTAATGCAAAACCAGAAGACATGGAAAAAGTAAAAATTGGAAAATATACCCAATGGATACTTAAAAATTATGTAACACCAAAATTCGAATTAAGTAGTGGTATTACGGATCCTAATAGCCCCGCGGTTAAACAAGCAATTAAAGAATACCAAGCATTATTTTTAGAGGATCTTTATAAAGTTACAGGTGACTTAATGAAGTTTGAAAGATTCAAAAATAGATTACCCCAAGAATATAGAGATATTAATAAATTAACACCCGAAACACTTTACGATCAAGTTAAAGATTTCAGTTTAGAAAAAACTAAGGCGACCGCTGACGAGAAAAAAGAGGCATCAACGTCATACCAACATCCAGGAGCTGAAGAAGTTAAAAGATTTGGTGAATGGACTGTTGTTAAAATTTCAAATACAGGACAAATAGGTAAAGACGCGGCATGTTTTTATGGTGGATATTATTTAGAACCACAAAAAGGTGAAACAAGATGGTGTACATCATCGCCAGGTTTAACATGGTTTGATAGATACATTAAAGATGGTCCTTTATATGTTGTTATCCCTAATTCACCACGTAAATTTACAGGAAGTATGGAAGTTGGCGAAAAAACAGGTCTTCCAGCATTAAGATATCAATTTCACTTCCCATCTAATCAATTTATGGACCCTGCGGATAGAAATATTGACTTGGTTAAATTTTTACAAGATAGTGAAGAAGGTTTAAGAGAATACTTTAAACCTCAATTCATGAAAGGTTTGTCTCAAAATAACGGTGAAAAAGTATCAGTTAACTATCCGGGTGATTCGGCATCTAAATTCATCGCACTTTATGGTTTTGAAGAGTTCTTTGATACATTACCTGAAAATATTAAAAGATTGGAATTTACACACAAAGGAGGAGGTGAATCGTTTAATTTACCATTACCTGAAAGAATTGGAGATTTCAAACAACTAAGTGCTTTACACCTCGTTGGTTGTGTTTCTAAAATACCTGATAGTATTTGTAATTTAAAAGAATTGAAGTTCTTATCATTACCTGATAATCCAAACTTACAACCTTTACCGGCATGTTTGGCTGAATTACCAAAATTATCAATTGTTAATATTAAAGGTAGTACTGGTCAAAACGTAGTACCTGAAGCATTAAAACAGAGAGCAGAAAGAGATAATTCATTCTTTATTTTTGACACAAAGTAAAAAGTATAGAAAAAATTTCTTATCTTTGTTTATTGAAATTAAAAAATGAAGTTATGAGAAATTTAGATATAGACATTTACATGACAAACTTCAAGGGGTTCTTTGATAAAAACCCCGAACAATTGACACAACTGATAGGTTTAATAGACTCAGAAAAGTTTTTTGATGGTGTTAGAAGTATTGTAGAAGAAAATTCTAAGGATGAAGAAAAGGCACTTGAACCAACAAGAAAGCAACTTATAGATTTAATAGTAAAACTTAATGGTAACAAAACAGGCGTTGATAAAGTAATGCCATATATGCAACACCACATGGGTTTAATTTGTATGAATTAGTAACATTTAAATAAATTTTATTATGTCAGATATGACAGTCCTTTTTAAAAAGGAATTCAAAGAGTATAATACATTTTTTTATAAAGATTTTAATAAAATTGATTACTCAAATAATCATGATGAGTTATTCAATTCAGAAATGTATTGGGTACCAAAAAATCCACCTAGAGGATGGGTTGGTAATTTTACCTCAATTAAAGGTGATAGTGGTGTTGCAAAAGATGAAGAAACATATGTAAAAAATTATGGTAATCCTTTAACTGAAACACATTTAAAAAGAATATTATTTGTTATTGAAGAAAATGAAGACAAAATAAGTTTTAAAGTTTTCAGATATGTAAGTATGAGAGGTGTAGGTAAAAAATATTTTAAAGTTAGAAAACAAATTTATTTTCTAACATTTAACTATAAGAGAAAGTTATTTTATACCGGAGAATCTACATTCAAAAGGAAACAAAAATTAGGGTTCAGATGTAAAGTTAATGTTCCCGACATTGAGGTGACATCAATCATGAATGAACTGAATTATTATTTTACAGTTCATGAAAGATATGATGTAATCCATATGTTTTTAAATAAAATAATTGAAAAAACTAATGCCAAAGTTTCAACAAATAATTTCAACACAATACAAGAAAAGTATTATGAAATTATTCTTCAAAATTCAAAAATAAAATACCCAAATGCTTTTTTGAAGTTTTCTAAAATGTTTGCACCAACTAAAGAAGTAAGAAAGTATGATGCCAATTTGGTTACTTGGTTTATGAAAAAAAATAATCTGAAAGGTGTAAAAATAAGACAACTTTTAAATAACTATAATTATTTGGACATTGATGGTGTTGTTGAGTTATATAGATTTTTAGGACAAGACTTATTTAATAAAATTAAAGAGGAGGTTTTTTTTACAACAGAAATGTATTCAGTTTATAATCCGGTATCGGATGGTGGTATATATTATGAAAATATGGAATCACTTATTACAAAAAAAGAAAAAGAAAATATACTTAACATTTTGAATGAAACAAAATCTAAAAATTTTTTAGGCACATTAAGGGACCATTTAAGATTTAAACATAAACTTTTGAATTATGGTGAGGAAGTTAAAATAGTTGCAAAGAATTTAGAAGAGTTCGGCCAAGAACACGTAGAATGGTCAACATTACTTGAATCATATAGTAATGGTCACGTCACTAGATTTTACGGAGAAGATACCGTTTTGGTTGAAGATCCAATCTACACTTCAGACGAAACCTATTTTCCAATACTTTTAAAAACAACAGAAGATTATCAGGGAGAATCTGCTCATCAACATAATTGTGTAAGAACATATTCGGAAAAGGCCCATTGTTTTATTGTGTCACTTAGAAAAGGATGTAAAGATAGTAATGATAGAGCAACAATTGAATATCAATTCACGCAAAATGGAATAAGAAGAACACAAACTTTAGGTAAATATAACAAGATGTTGACAGACGAATGGATTGAGGCTGTTGATGATTTAGATAAAAGACTAGATTATCTTTTCAAAAAAGGTTTTATAAAATTACCGGTAATGACTAAAAAGTATAAAAATGGAAGGATTAATAGAATGTTTGCTAAATTTAAGGAGTATGACGAAACAAAATCTGTTTATGATATTTATCCGAGATGGGTTAATGAAATAAATGATGAAATTAATATAAGTTTTGATTTCAATTATGGTTATGACGAACTATTTATAGACTTACCATGACAAATGAAATAGAAAAAAATATTGTACCAGATCATGTAGTTGATATTTTTAATAAAAAATATGAATTATATCCTTGTTTTACCCAAACAAGGAATGTAACATTAGAAGCAATTGATGTATTGACAAAAAAAAATAAAATATTATGGTTTTACAAGATACATAATGATAATTTTTTAATAAGAGAAGCTTTAATAGATTACAGTAGTCTTTACAAAATAATGATCTATGTTGAATCTAAAAAAAATGAAAAAGTCTATAAATTAGTTATACTTTCACCAAGCGAAGTGACAACTAACATTGACTTACTAATAAAAGGATTAAATAAATTTTTTACAATTGATAAAATATGAAAGTAAGTGTAGTTTTTACAATGAAAGGTTGCCCACATTGTACAACAATAAAAGAAGAATTAAATAAACAAAATATACCTTTTATTGAAAGAGATATTGACGAATATCAAGAAGAATATGAAGAATTTTCAAAGGCAACACAAAATGATTATGTACCTGCACTTATGTTACTTACTTTAGATGAAGAAGAAAATGCAACAAATATTAAATTACTTGCGCCCGATAGAGACTTCAATGACATATATGAGGGTATTGAACTTATAAAAGAATACCTTTTATAAGAATATCAAATCTTTAGTGTTATGATAATTTTCCCAAATTTGGTTAGATCCATTTTTTAGATAATCAATCGTATCTATTTTTGATAAATCAAATTCTTTTTGTAATCCTCCGATTGTAAAATCAAAATTATCTAAAATTAAACTTTCTAAAAAATCTTTTTTGGTAATATCATTTTGAATTTTAAAATTAATTGACTCATTATCTATCTTATCTAATTCTAAATTATTAGAAATTGATAATTTTATGTTATTACAAAAACCCCTATTGAAAAGATTATAAATAATTTTATTTGCTAAAACATAATAGTATTTAACACCATTATTAGATAATCCATAAAATTTATCAGATTGATAAACCTCATATGAAAAATTACTCTTATAAAAAGAATAATTTTTTGTAAGATCACCAAAAATAGAGTCATCATATAACTTAATAGACTCAACATCATAATGAACCGATTGATTGGTTTGGTCAACTTTCATAAACACATCATAACCATCTTTATTAAGTTGATTAGAAATACTTTGAAATTTCTTTATACACCTAAATTCTTTTTTACCAAAGGAAAAATTAATGTGAAATGTTTCTGAATTTATGTTTTTAGAGTAAGTGATTAAATCAAAAACCTTTACACTTTGATCAGGTTTTCCACAATAATCTCTATAGAAATTTTTAAATACTTCAGATATTTCTATTATATTAGTTGATGATGTAAAACCTTTAACAATAAAAAAACTCCTGACGTTAATAACAGTAATTTCTGTTTTTGCGTCAGGAGATTTCTTATCAATTTCTTTTACAACTAATTCGGCTAAAATATTACATAAATTTTTCCCTACTGAGAAACTTGAAACTTCAATCATACTTTTTTTTTATAAGTTTATTTTTAACAATCTTATAAAAAATAAAAATATGTCTAAATAGTTTTTTTATTTCTTATTGTAATACTTTTCTACTATGTGTTGTACTGCAGACTTAACCGATTCGTTATTTTGTTGTGTTGTCTGTTGAGTCTGAACAGGTTGTTGTGCCTGTTGACCATTGTTTTTATTTTTGCAACCGCATCCCATGACTAATATTTTTATAGGTTTATTTTATATATAAATATTTATAATGTATGATTATTCATTTGTAAACATAAACTATTTATAAAATATGAGTTTAAATTCCTTAATTAAAAAAATAATAAAAGAAGAAACCGAAGAGTGGGTTGACGTTAGTCCTGAAGAATATAAAGAACTTTTGGATTATGTTAATGGTGATGGTTCTATTATTAAAAGACTTCCTGATTATGCTGGTAAAAAAATTAGAATTACCGGTGAATTAGATCTTAGAGGAAAAGAAAAAGTCACAAATATAGATAGTATTGATTTAGTACAAGGTGATTTAGACATCAGTTATACTAAAATTCCATTTTTTGATAAAAATAAAGTAAGAGGTAGGTTAGATTATTGGGGTTCTGAAATGCAAAGATTAGAAAAACAAAAAATATACGAAGAAAGAATTGCATATCAAAACGAATTAAGAGAAGATGGTGCTTGGAATGTTGAAAATGATGATAAAGAATCAAATGAAACTGAAGCAATTTTTTATTATCTTGAAGAAGGTGGGATTGTACAAGAAGGTGAAGATAAATATTTTTTAGTTAATACCAAATACAAACACTATGGCGATTCAAGTGTGTATATGTGGTTAGGATCAAAAAACTTTGAAAGTGAATATGTTGTTTATGAAGGAGAAGATAATTTACATGAAGCTGCAAAAGAAAATTTAGAATCACTAATTGATGATGTTGGTTTTGATGCCTTTAATCAATACGTTTGGGAAAACCATATTGATGAAAGATACGTGAGAGACTACCTTTATGAGGACTATAGTGAATACGTTAGACAAAGTCCCGAAGATTGGAATATAAAAAGAGAATTAACAAATCAACAAAAACAATATTTAGAAATTCACCAAGCAAATATTGATAGGTTAAATCAAAAACTTGAAGAAGGTGGTCTTACTGATGAAGAAGTTGAAGAAATTGAAAACGACATTTACGACTACGAACAATTAATGGAAGACATTAAAGAAAATCCAGAAGGTGATTACGATGAAGAATCAATCGAAGAAGCTATAGAAAACATGGTTGACGACAATGTTGATAATATTTTTGACCTTTTAAGAGATAGAGGTCTTGATAATAGTGCGCTTTTAGATTTTGTTGATGTAGATGCCGCTATTGAATACGTAATTAGAAGTGATGGTTACGGACACACGTTAAATAGTTATGACGGAACAGAAGACTCATATAACATCAACGGAGAAGATTATTATGTTATGAGAATGAACTAATCATTTACACTCATTAAAAAAACATCTATTTTTTATCTAAAATATTTTAATGAAAACTGACTGGTTATTTCAAGACCCGATTGATTTAGAGCACAAACAATTAGTACTTTTAGGTTATTTACAAAAATTAGATAAAAACTTAAATAGTTTTAAACTATATCCCCAGTTTCAAGAAATATCATTACATCTGGCGAGTATCAATCTTTTAATAGAAAAAGGTCAAATTCTAACACTTAATAGAACATTAAAAGATCCTGATGATGAAATTTTAATTTCAGACTTAATTCCGGTTGATTGTCCCTTATTAACAAAAGAAGAAATACTTGAAGTGTATCATGTATGTAGATACTCTTCAACAAAACTAACAGATTACTTCAATCATGCTAAAGCTATTTGGGATATCGTTAATGATACTGTATCAATAGATCCGGTACAGAACCCAAAAAATATTGAACCAAAACAAGGTCTTTTCTTTTTAGAACATAATAATAAAACGTATCTATATGAGTTTATTATAAAACCAATTAAAAGAGGTGGTTTAGAAACAAAGTGTCACATAAAAAGAATATGTGAATGTCCAAAAGGAGATTTTGATGAAAAATTACAAGAGGTTAAAAAACCACTTATTAAAAATCTTCAAGATCCCGATGTACATAGTAAATTGATTGTATTTACTATTAACCACAACAATAACTACCCACTCAAAGAGACATTACTTCCTATTGCAAAAAGAAAGATAATGAACTACATGATTCAATCAAAAATTATCAAACACAAAAATTTGACAAATAAGATATAGTTTCTTATTTTTCAAATAAAAAAGTCATGGTAGTAAAACAAAGATCATTAAACGAGTTAAGACAGGAAAAAGAGTTCGGGTATAAACATCCGGCAGTTCAAAAAAAAGAAATCAACATTGATTCAAAAGTAATACTTGAACTAGTAAAAAAATACCCTAACGACATGGAGTTAGGTAAAGAAGTTAGAAAATATTTGATACAACTTGGAATTTATGAGTAAAGAACAAGTAAATCACCCTGATCATTATGGGGGTGAAAATAACCTTTATGAAGCAATCAAGGTTATTGATGCTTGGGATCTTGGATTTAGTTTGGGAAATACCGTTAAGTATATCTCAAGAGCTGGTAAAAAAAATAAAGAAAAGGAGTTGGAGGATCTAAAGAAGGCTTTGTGGTATTTACAACATCATATTGATACGTTAGAGAAAAAATGAAATATTTTTATTTTTTATTAATACTACTTTTAACTTCTTGTATTGAAATAATAGAAGATTTAAAAATTAATTTAGATGGATCAGGGACTTTCAAGTATTCAGTAAACCTTAGTCAAAGTAAAACCAAAACCTCAGCAATACTTGCTCTTGATAGTTTGCATGGCGAAAAAGTTCCTAAAATCTCTGAAATAAAAGAAAAAATTAGTTTGTTTAAAAAAAAATTACAAGAACAAGAAGGTATAACAAATGTCATCATCACCGAAGATTATGAAAACTATATTGTGAGAATTCAGTGCGATTTTAAAAATGTGGAATTATTAGAAAAAGGTTTAAAAAACACGGCATCAAAGATGTACCAAACAAATGAATATAATTATGATTGGATATGTTATAAGGGAAAAACTTTAATTAGAAAAACACCCATATTTAATTTAGATGATATTAGAAAGTTTGGTGATAAAGATATTGATAAGTTAAAGACTGGTAATTATACTTCAATTACAAGGTTTGAAAGTAAAATAGATACATTTGAAAATATAAACTCAATTAGATCTAAAAGTAATATGGCACTTATGATTAAAGTAAGTCCTGATATGTTACTACTAAACCAAAACCTTTTAGATAATAAAATAACATTAAAAAAATGATAGAAACAGGAAAAATTATAAATGGTGATTGTGTTGAAGTGATGAAGACATTACCTGAAGGATGTATTGATTTAGTCGTAACTAGTCCACCATATGGTGTCGGTATTGATTATGACGTACATGAGGATGATGTTGAATTTGAAGATTATAAAGAATTTGCAAAAAACTGGTTGTCTGAGACATATAGAGTTTTAAAAGATGATGGTAGAATCGCACTTAATATACCCTATGAAATAAACAGACAAAAAAAGGGTGGTAGAATTTTTTTTGTTTCTGAAATGTGGCAAATAATGAAAGATATTGGTTTTGGGTTCTTTGGTATTGTCGATTTAGAAGAGGATAGTCCACATAGAAGTAAAACAACTGCTTGGGGTTCATGGATGTCACCATCAAGTCCTTACATATATAACCCAAAGGAGTGTGTAATTTTGGCCTATAAAAAACATCACATTAAAAAAGTTAAGGGTGAACCACAATGGAAAGGAACTCCGACAGATATTGAGCAGGAAGATGGGACGTTTAAGAAAAAAATGGTTTATGACGAAAAGGATAAGAAAGAGTTTATGGAACTTGTGTTTGGTCAATGGAATTATTTTGCAGATACAAAGTCTTTAACAAAGGCAACATTCTCAATGGATATTCCAACAAAGGCGATTAAGATATTGTCCTACAAGAACGATATAGTTTTAGACCCATTTGCTGGTAGTGGTACTAGTTTAGTTGCTGCAGAAGTATTAGGTAGGAGGTGGTTGGGAATAGAACTTTCACTAAACTATACTGAAGTTGCAAGAACAAGAGTAGAATATTTTAAAAAATTAGAAGAAGTTAAAGAAGACCAACAGTAATGTTGGTTTTTTTGTTTTAGTTCATATTTATTTAATATGAAAAAACTACTTAAAGAATCCGGTATAAGGGACATAAAACAAATTGCCAAAAGATATAAAAAGGCTAAAATTTATTTTCACCAAGACTTAGATGGTGTAACAACCGCTTTGGCTATGAAAAACTACCTTGAACAAAATGGGATCAATGTAGTTGATGCTGAGGTTATACAATACGGTGCTAAAGAATTTGCTATTAAAAAACCTGAAGGTGAAGGTGACGTGATGCCGGTATTGGTTGATTTTGCTCACGGAAAACCGATGTTTGTTATCCATACCGATCACCACGATAGTCAAGCCGGTGTTGAGGGAGATACTGCAACAAGTTTTAGACACGCAAGATCTAATGTCGAAACAATATCACAGATATTATCACCAAAAGAAATTTTTACCGCAGACGACATATTATTAATCTCAACAGTTGACTCAGCAAACTTTGTTGCAAATAATATAACACCAGAAATGGTTATGAACTACCTTTTCAAATATGATAAAAATGAGTCTTTGAAAAGAAATAAAATGTTAATGGGGCTTGTTGTTAATAAATTACTTTTAGCATATAAAGGAAAACCAAATTTTTTAGAAGAAATTGTTTTAAATGCAAAACCATCCCTTTTAAGTATTCTTAATTTTATAAAAAAAGTGGCATTAGAAAAAGGGTACGCAACCCCTGAAATGATGACAAAAAATACTGAAGATTATGTTCAAAGTAGAAAAGAATCTGGAGTTGAAAGAACAGGTAGCGTATTATCTCAATACGGTTTTGGTTCGGCAACAAAACCAGGATCATATGATAGATACACACCATTTAGAAATAATCCTGATGCCGACTTCTTAGTTACAGGAATGCCTTTTGGTAGTGTTCAAGCATCTTGTAACCCATTCAAAGAAAGTAGATCACTCAAAGGTATAAATTTAGGTGAAATAAAGGATCAAGTTTTATTAGACTTCAAACCAGAGTTAGAAAAACAAATATTAACATTTAGAACAATAAAAAGAATTGCAGAAAAAGAAGCAACAAAAGAATCTGTAGGATTCACCTCAAAAGATATGATGGCCCTTTATGGTTCAATGCCATCTTACGATCCAAACACACAATCAATAAATGGTTATGATTTTTTAGTTGCAAACTCAGGAGGACATAAATGTATTACTAATATTTCAGGAATTAATTTTATGTATAGTGGTTACGACAAACCATACACTAAAGATTTACCAAAAGAAGCTATACCTATTGCTTTTTATGAAGGAGATAATAACTTTATTAAAGATATTAAACAAAAACTTTTAAGATTTAGAAAGTTATCTGAAAAACAAATACAGGCGGCAATTAGTGGAATGAAAAGAGAGGGGATCAATACAGACTCATTAATGAATGTAAAACAAGAAAGAGGTTTTTTAGATTTAGTAAAAGAAATGAAAGACAGGTTTGTTGATATTTTAAATCAAAAAATGAATTCAGAAAATGAAAGTATTAATGAAAGTTATGATAAAAAAGATATTGCAACATTATTAAAAAAACACGTTAAAAAAGAAAAAACATTAAATGAAAACGATTGGAATTATATATTAAAAAAAGTTAATGGTGTTATTGATAATAGAGGACAGTGGGAACATCCCGGAAAATGTACAATGATTGAAAGTAATACTATTACCATGAAAAATGTTGATTACCCTTTAGTTGGAATAGACAATACAGGACAAATGAAATTAATGTTACCAAACATGAATTATGAATTTCCCGGAGAAAAAGTATTTGAAATACCTTGCATGGGTAAATATAAAAATCTTGCAATAGAACTATTAAGAATATGAATCTTTACGAGAATATATTAAGAATCAATCAATTAATAAAAGAAAACTCTACTATTGAAAACTTTATACAAAAAGGAGAGTTAAATATTGTGCCAGGTGTTAACATTACATTAGTAAAGGAGAAAGATGAAATAATTGGAGAAACAAATTTAATTGATATGGATAATGCGTATTTGAACGATTACTACTTGAATAATTTTCTTAAAAATGATTCTAATAACATGAATGAAAGTAATGGCGACATTGTTATAAATAATTCTAATACTTTATATGTTCATGATGTGAATGTTGATGAAAGTTTTAGAGGAATGGGTTATGGTAAAAAAGTTATGACTAAATGCCATGAAGTTGCAAAAAAAATGGGTTATGACAACACTTGTTTAATAGTACAAAAAGAAAACACACCGGCGGTTTCTTTATATGAAGGTTTAGGGTATCTAACAATCAAAGAAGACAATTTAAGAAAATTTATGTTGAAAAAATTATAAAATAAAAGTTTTTTTAATTTTACAATGTATTTATAAAATACCTCTGACAAAATTCATTATTTTTTAATAAAAACAGTTGACAGTTTAGAATAAATGTTTTAGATTTGTTAAACAATTAGGAAACGTCCTAATAATAATTTGAAAAATTGAAAAAAATGAGTGAAGATCAAGTAACAGTAAACGAAATTTACGCTTACGTTAATGACAAAGGTCAGAAAGTGTATACACCTAATCTAGAGTTTGCTAAGATTATGAGTGATAAATACGGAACCGATAAGGTGTACGTAGAAAAAAACTAAAAAAAAGTTCACAAGGTACTTGTCTAATTAAAAAAAAAGACTTAACTTTGTAAAAGATTCGAAACCACAGGAGATGAAAGATACTCGTTGTCGAATTAGAGAAAACGTTCTTTGAAAAACTAAAACCGACAGAAATAGTCGTCACAATTATGAAAAGCGAATTAACACCTCCCTTTCTTTAAGTGTGAAACTAAATTAAGTCATTGGGCCGTGTATGGTCCATTAAAATAAACCACGAAAGTGGGATAAAGTGAACCTAACGTGTAATAGGTTTGCGTCTTGGTGAGTCTTCGGACTTGTTGAGGTCGAGTACACAAGCGGGATACCGTTTAACCTTTAGTACCGAGGGCAACGCTGTAGGGAAAGTGGTTAGATGAACTGGCAATGTGGGTTGTCAGTTTGAGGTGGGAACACCAAGAGGAATAACCCGTAGGAACGATGCAAAAAATAAGGTTATCCAACTTTATCATTGCGTCCTCCATTATGATAGGGTACTTAAAACCGAAAGGTATGTTCGTGTACAGGTGGTGCTGTTACCAACCCTAATGATTCCTTACCAAAGGAATTGTTTTGAAGTAGTCTTGAAATATGGAAATGGGGACATTTCACGGAGTAGTTGAGTATCGACTCGTTCAAAAGATGGGTTGGCTCGGGTGACGGACCACTACTTCGACAATCCACAACACAAATACTTTATGGAAAGTAATGATTCTATTATTAACTACAGAAAGGAAAAGTGTCCGTCAGGTTTGGATGAAAGGTGACTACATAGTAATGAGCCGTTCATTGCACACAAGGATCCCAAGTCTGAGTGTAATTATCCGAAAAACCTTTAGTCCCGCAAGGACGAACTGGGGAGGCATCCTCGGAAAGAGTCAAGTAAGGTGAGAGTAATCCAAACCTCAAGGAGTGATTCACCTAAATAATCGTCACTGAGGAATACTTCTCAAAAGGAAGTGGATAAGAGTAGAATAAATAATGACTCTAAAGGTTCTCAATAACAGGTGTAATCTCAGCCTTTTTTTAAAACATGATTACTGGTAAAAAAAATTGAATGGATAGTAAAAAATTATTATCCATTTTTTTGTGCATTAAAATTTTTTGTATATCTTTGTATCATGAAAGAAGGAAAGGCAATCAGAGACAAACAAATAAAGGCAATCAAAACGGTTTTGAAAGAATCAAATTTTGAATTAAAACAGTTAGATAACACCGCGTATTCTGAACTTGATAAGGCGGTTGTAAAAATTGTTAATGTAAGAAAATATAAAAGCGGTTGGGGTAGTAGTTTTTTGTATGAAGTTGACGTGGTTGTTGATATGAGAATAGACGGTAGTTATTTTTACTCAAACAGATACTGTGAAAGATTTAAAGTAAGATGTAATGGTTATTATAGATACAAAATTGAAAAAGTAATAGCAAATGAGATTAAATATTTTGGTGTAGACACTCAATATGATAATGTATGTGTTAAAAAAATAACTTACAAACAAATTGTTTAATTCAAAATTTATTCTTAACTTTACAATAAATAAAAAATATGGCAACACATAAACACGTAATGATAGTTCATCCTAAGTTCGGAGAAGTTTTAAATGAGACTTTCATGGATGAGGTACAGTTCAAAATATTTTTAAATATGGTCCACTCTTCAATAGAGTTGAACCAAAACCTCTCAACTTTCAACGGTAAGGACTTCTTAGTTCACATACCAAACTCAATACTTAAAGACTCTTTGGTTATCGGTAAGACAAAAGAGGTGTCTATGGCCGAGGTGGTACTTGCAAAATCTAAATTGGAGGGGTAGTTTCTTTGTTAATCTTTAAAACAAAGTGGTGGCAGTTCGAACACATCTTGTGTCGACCCGAAAATAGGTGAGGTAATACTCACCTTTTTTTATTCATTCATATATTTATTTATATGAAAATACAGTTAACGGAATCTGATTTAGTAATACTAATTAAAAAAATTATTTCTGAAACAAAAAACCAAACAATTTATGAGGATATGTATGGTTCCGTTGAGGATATTAATTTACTTAATGAGGCAGAATACCAAGGTAGAAAAGTACAACTTGGTAAAATAATGCAGGGAGACATTAAAAAATTTAAAGTATATGTAAAAAATGACAAAGGAAAGGTTGTTAAAGTAAACTTTGGTTTTGGTGGTAAATCTGCTAAAGGTAAAAGAATGACAATCAAAAAAAACAACCCTGAAAGAAGAAAGTCATTTAGAGCAAGACATAATTGTGATAACCCTGGCCCAAGATGGAAACCAAGATATTGGGCTTGTAGAACATGGTAATATGGGAAAAATATTAATAACAGAAAAACAGTTTAAAAAAATGGTCAGAGACCTTAAAGAACATGAAGACGATGGTGGTTCTTATATGGCAAAACAACAATTGTTTACAATTGCCACATTGGCGTATAAAATGTGGGAAATGATGGAAGATGGAGAACAACTTGAAGATTGGATGGAAACTAAAATTGCACAATCAGAACAGTCTGTCACATCAGTTGTTAAATCTTTTATGTATGATGAGGCTGAAGATAAAATCAAAGGTGCGAATGATATCGATTTTAACGATTTAATAATAGGTCGATAAAATAAATTTATTAAAAGATATCCCTCAGTTAATTGACTGGGGGATTTTTATTTTTTATAATTATGAAAAAAAGAATGTACGTAATTATTAAACACATCAAAATGAATGATAACAAAAAAAGAGTTCCTGTTATCATATTAAATAGTGAGTCCGAAATTTTGGAATTTGATACCCTCGAAAACGCTGAAAAAATGAGAGAAATTTTTGAATTAAATTCAGATTCAGGTCACGTTTACGAGGTTAAGAAAATATAACAATATGGTCCCGTAGCTCAGCTGGATAGAGCAACTGCCTTCTAAGCAGTAGGTCAATGGTTCGAATCCATTCGGGATCACAAATAAATTAACATGGAAGACATTCACCAACTACTACATGAAGAATTTATAAACAGCGAGGAGTTTATAAAATATCTTAAAGAACTTAACGAGTATTCAGAAAATTATGTATCTTTGTAAAAATAAAACATATGAACAAAGAACTTGTCACCCTATTTTTCTCTATGGAACACGAAACCGATGAATTAATAGACGTGTTCAATAAAAAACAACTTTTAGACCTTTACATTGGTGGATGCGAGTTAAGATTACGTATGGAAGGTAGATTTAATGACTTCAATAAGTTTCATAAAGAAACGGGAATAACTTTAGGTGATTTATTAGTTAACAAGTATAATGTTGCAAGACAACTCCACGTATTAAAACTGGCACTTTATAAACT